>ERZ773224.373-NODE-373-length-63537-cov-10.305819_pt1 | contig 63537 bp, 92 predicted proteins | sample MGYA00580526_ERZ773224 | MGnify/ENA primary metagenome ERZ773224 (study PRJEB29015, sample SAMEA2737743) | human gut metagenome | biome: human gut; feature: human-associated habitat; material: faeces | place: China | collected 2012 ... | reverse complement strand
CTATGGAAGAGGGCCTGCGTTTCGCTATCCGTGAGGGTGGCCGTACCGTTGGTTCCGGCGTTGTTGGCAAGATCATTGAGTGATTTTGACCCTTCGCGCCTGTTCTAAGGCAAAAGGTTAAACTTACAAAGAGCCTTCCCATTCCGGAGAGTGGGAAGGCTCTTTTTGCGCTATCGGCGAATCAAAGGGAAAAGCCTCTTGTTCTGCATTCCGCAGAGCAGGAGGCTTTTTTTATGCTGCCGGGGGATCAGCCGAGCAGATTATATTGATTGGATCGTTTCTGAGCAATTTCATACACTTCTTCGTCAGCACGGACACCGATGACGATCACCAGCATTTCCGTCTCGGTGCGGCGCAGCTGATAGACGACCCGCAGGCCGGAAGCACGAAGCTTGATTTTTAGAAATCCAGCCAGATTGGTGCTTCTATGGTTGCCCAAAGTTTTTCCATAACCATTTTCTTCAGCAGGCAGGGGATTTTGCTGCACTTTTTTGATGGCTTTCAGGACAAGGAGCCGTTGGCTACCATCCAGTGCTTTCAGATCTTTTTCGGCCTCGGGAAGGTATTCCAGTGTCCAGCTCATTCGATGTCTACCTCGTCAAAATCTGCGAGGTCCTCTGCCGTGATGCCCAAGCGGCGGTTCATTTCTGCCTCGGATATGACTGTGGCGGGGTCATAGTGCACCATCCGTTCGGTGGCAATGGTCAACAGGCGGGCATCGTTCACCTCATCCATCAGACGAACGTATTCCTCAGGTGAGAGAAGCACGCATTCGGCAGTGTTGTTCTTCATCACAACTTTTGCACCGTTCCGTTTGACCTCCTCGAAGATCTTTCCCGCCAGGCCGCGGTTGAATTGAGTGATCGGGATCGTATTGGTAATAGCGCTTACAACAGATGCCATGTCTGTCAGCTCCTTTCTATGGTTACAGTATAGCAGTTATCTGTAAAAATAGCAATAGAAATCGCAGTAAATTCATTGATGACATAAAGGCGGACAGAAGTTGGAGGAATTTTTGTTGTAGATCTGTTTACAAATAAAGGTTGTTATGATATGCTGATATTAACGATAAAAGATGTCAGAGAATGGAGGATTGCACGATGGCCTTTGACTATAAAAAGGAGTACAAGGAGTTTTATCTTCCACCCAGGAAGCCGGGTATTGTGACTGTTCCGCCGATGAATTTTGTGTCTGTACAGGGCAGGGGAGACCCCAATGAACCAGGTGGAGAGTATCAGGCAGCAATGGAGTTGCTGTATGGCATTGCCTTTACCATCAAGATGAGCTACAAGGGAAGCCATAAGATCGACGGTTACTTTGAATATGTTGTCCCACCGCTGGAGGGTTTGTGGCATCAGGAGGGGGTGGACGGTGTGGACTACGCCCACAAAGAATGCTTTGAGTGGACAAGTATGATCCGCCTGCCGGATTTCGTGACCCGGGAAGTGTTCGATTGGGCCGTTCAGGAAGCGACTGCAAAAAAGAAGAAGGATTTCTCCAAAGTGCAGTTCTTCCACTACGATGAGGGACTTTGTGTGCAGTGTATGCATGTTGGTTCTTATGATGCCGAACCGGAGACGCTGGAGCAGATGGATGCTTTTGCGCGGGAACAGGGCTATGAGACAGATTTTACAGGGCACCGCCGCCACCACGAAATTTACCTCAGCGATCCACGCAGGACGGCACCGGAGAAACTGAAAACAATACTGCGGCACCCTGTTCGTGTAAAATAAAATTGGGAAAGTTCACAAAGACTGTCGATTTTCGTTGTGAGATGTGCTATACTATATTTATCTGTAAAATTCCATTGGATAGAAAAGGGAGGAGAACATCATGCAGCATGAAACTGTCATCGTGCTGGACTTTGGCGGCCAGTACAATCAGCTGATCGCGCGCCGTGTCCGCGAGAACAATGTCTACTGTGAAATCTATTCCTACAAAACCGACCTGTCGGTCATCAAGGCGAAGAACCCCAAGGGAATCATCTTCACCGGCGGCCCCAACAGCGTCTATCTGGAAGATTCGCCCACCATCGACCCCGAGATCTTCAACTGGGGCATCCCTGTGCTGGGAATCTGCTACGGCAGCCAGCTGATGATGCACCTGCTGGGTGGTCATGTCTGCCGCGCCCCTGAGCGTGAGTACGGCAAGACCGAGGTCTTTGTGGACAACAGCAGCAAGATGTTCGAGGATGTTCAGCCCTCCACCATCTGCTGGATGAGCCACAACGACTACATCGAGCAGGCAGCCCCCGGCTTCAAGATCACCGCACACACCGTGAACTGCCCTGTGGCTGCTGCAGAGAACGCCGAGAAGGGCCTGTACGCTGTTCAGTTCCATCCGGAAGTGCTCCACACCGCTGAGGGCAAGAAGATGCTCCGCAACTTCGTGTATAACGTCTGTGGCTGCTCCGGTGACTGGAAGATGGACTCCTTCGTGGAGAACAATGTCAAGGCTCTGCGGGAGCGCATTGGCGACGGCAAGGTGCTGTGCGCCCTGTCCGGCGGCGTGGATTCCTCTGTGCTGGCTGCGATGCTGGCAAAGGCCATCGGAAAGCAGCTGACCTGCGTGTTTGTGGACCACGGCCTGCTCCGCAAGAACGAAAAGGAAGAGGTCTGCTCTGTCTTTGGCCCGGGCAATGCCAACGGCTTTGATATCAACTTCATCTGCGTGGATGCCCGCGATCGCTATTTCAGCAAGCTGGCCGGTGTTACCGAGCCCGAGCGCAAGCGTAAGATCATCGGTGAGGAGTTCATCCGCGTCTTTGAGGAGCAGGCAAAGCAGATCGGCAAGGTGGATTTCCTGGCACAGGGCACCATCTACCCTGACGTTGTGGAGAGCGGCCTGGGCGGCGAATCCACCGTCATCAAGAGCCACCACAATGTCGGCGGCCTGCCCGATACCGTGGACTTTAAGGAGCTGGTGGAGCCCCTGCGCAACCTGTTCAAGGATGAGGTGCGTCAGGTTGGCCGCGAACTGGGCCTGCCTGAGTATCTGGTCAGCCGTCAGCCGTTCCCCGGCCCCGGTCTGGGCATCCGCATCATCGGTGAGGTGACCCCCGAAAAGGTTGCCATCGTGCAGGATGCAGACGCAATCTGGCGTGAGGAGATCGCCAAGGCGGGTCTGGATAAGGAGATCAACCAGTATTATGCCGCCCTGACCAATATGCGCAGTGTCGGCGTGATGGGTGACGAGCGTACCTATGACTACGCTGTGGCCCTGCGTGCTGTGACTACCACCGATTTTATGACTGCTGAGAGCTATAATGTGCCCTGGGATGTTCTGGGTACCGTGACCAGCCGCATTGTCAATGAGGTCAAGCACGTCAACCGTGTGTTCTACGATTGCACCGGTAAGCCGCCTGCCACCATCGAGCTCGAGTAATGAAAATTTGCCTTCCGGCTTTTTAGACCTCTGAAAAATAGAACACAACAGCGTATAAAAACAGCCCCGCTTTCAAGAATTTTCGCTTGAAGGCGGGGCTTTTTTGCGCCCGAAGTAACAGAAAAGTAACACCCTGGGCAGAATCAAACCAGTATCACGGTTTCTTTTCCTCCGGGCAGGCCAGGGCTTCCAGACGATCCGCGACGTTGTTTGCACGGTCCGGGTACAGGTGGGCGTAGGTGCCAAGTGTGGTCGAAACCTTTTCGTGCCCAAGGCGCTGCTGCACCAGAAGGGCGTCCGTGCCCATGTTGATAAGCAGGGAGGCATGGGAGTGCCGTATATCGTGCACTCGAATGACCTTCACGCCGGTGCGCTTGCAGCAGCGCTCCAACTGTTCCTTTAGCCAGTATTTGGTGCATTCAAACAGGCGTTCTTCCGGCTGGTATTCGTAGAGCTTGGCGGCGTATTCCCGAATGATTTCCAGCAAGAAATCCGGCACTGTAATGAACCGCTTGGAACGGCGGGTTTTCGGGTCTGAAATGACGTCCTCGCCATTCAGGCGGGCGTAGGAGTGCCGCACAAAAATGCCCTTCCGTTCAAAATCCACATCGGCCAGGGTGAGGGCCAGCAGTTCACCTTCCCGCATACCGGTCCAAAACAGAATATTGAACGCAGCGTATGCCGTAGGGTCTGACATTCCGGCAATGAACTTCTGAAATTCTTCCAGCGTCCAGAACTGCATTTCTTCGGCGCTGCTTTTGCCCATGGACCCGGCCAGGGAAACAGGGTTTTCTTTCAGGCCGTAATATTTCCCGGCGAACCGAAACAGGGCGCTCATTTGGTTGTTGATGGTTTTCAGGTAGGTGGCAGAATACGGCTTCCCGTTCTTGTCCCTGGCGTCGATCAGGTGATTTTGCCAAGCACGAATGGACGACACAGACACTTCATCCACAAGCTGATCCTTGAAGTAGGGGAGGATCTTCGTTTCAAAGATCCATTGCTTCATTTCGTAGGTGGTGGGCCGGAGCCTGGTTTTTGCATCTGCCATGTAGAGCTCCACCAGGGAACCGAATTTCATTTTTGTGGTGAGTGAGCTTTTCGCCAGGTATTCGCGCTCGTAAGCCAGGGCATCCGCCCGGCGAGCAAAGCAGCTTTTCTTTATTTGCTTCCGCTTACCGGTCCAGTCCGTAACGCGGAAGATGCAATACCATTCGCCGGTTTTCTGGTTTTTATATGCAGGCATGAGACCCCTCCATTTGCTGCTTTTCAACAGCTTTCCACAAAGTTTTCAACAAGTAACGCGGGTAACGCGTTGGTAACGCTTGCGGTAACGCGTTACCGCTAAAAAGTTGAAAACACAGATTTCATGTTGAAAGTGAATTTTCTTCACAGAGATGGAACATCAAAAACCAACGAACAAACGAAAGAAAAAGATTCAACAAATTTTCAACATTCGCACCCGGTAACGCGTTGCCAACGCGTTACCACCTAGAAAATGCAGTTTTCAACAGACAAAACAAAACGGAACAACGACAAAAAACGATGTTTTCAACGCGGTTTTCAACGGCATAAGCTGCCGCATTCTTCCCCCTAACAACCCCTATCTTACATCCATGTATATCTAGAATATCTAACTTAATCTTAGATATTATTATCTTAGATATAGCTTAATAATATAATATATAGCTTATGGGTTAGATTGAGAGGCGGACGTTTGCGCGGCGCCACGAAGACATGGCACAGACCATTTTCGTGACGTGACGAAAATGGTTCGGCAGTTGCTTGCAACTTGACAGCAGCTTGGAAAATGAGTTCAACCCGTGCGATCCGAAAAGTTGAACTTGATGCCGGAAAACGCGCGGAAATGGCCTATTTTTGTGATTGAATGCGCGCAAAACGTGCGATTCGTGCTAAAAGCGTGCAATAGCGCGAGAAAAAACGCGCGGCGCGCGAATTACGCCCAGGGCGGCCGTTTAACTTGCCGGTAACTTGCCAGAATGACGCCAGAAGTCCCAGGGAAGCCCTGTCGTGGCCTTTTACAAACCGATGCGGAAAACTAGACAAAGAAAAACAAAACGCCCACAAGGCCGCTTTCCGACGGTCTGGTGGGCGTTGCCTTTTTGAAGCGGATCGCAGGCGTTACGGTTTTGAAGTATTGGCGCGGAGCTTTTGGCCGCACTTTGGGCAAACGAGGACGAAGCCCTTGTGAGCGTGTGGCCGCCCCTGAAATTCATTGCCACAGGGACAGGAAACGGAAACCTTCGGCTCCCGGAGAGCAGCGGCCACGGGCAGCCCGTTGATGTATTGCAGAGTTCCGGCCGGTACACCTTCCAGTTCTTGCAGCTTATCCACCCATGCGGCCATGTGCTTTTCTTGCCCGGCGGCGGTTTTGAGCGCAAGGGCCTTTTCTATTTCCGCGTCCAGGATTCGGTCAACGGCGGCGTTCAGATATTCGGCCATATTATCAAAATACCGCTTCCAAAGTTCAGAGGCGGGTGTTTTGAAGTTGATGCCGTAAGAGGGCAGATAATCCGGCCCGATTTCTTCAAAGGCGGCAAAGTAGGAAAGCTCCTGCAACAGGAGATCGTACCGGGAAAGTACCGTGGAGAAATTGTTGGAGGAGTTTACCAGTTCTTCGCAGTCCTTCAAAATTTCCATGTGCCGCAGAAGTTCGCGCCGCTGCGCTTCATCTGCCGCAGGCTCGGCCTGGGAGCCCTGGGCGGGCAGATCTTCCGCAGGGCCCTGCTGCTTGCGCCGCCGGACGAGTGCGACGGCGACCACTACGGCCGCGATCAGAGCGAGGACGCCCAGCACTGGCAGATAGGCGAAGAACAAGCACACGGCTGCAATGGTGAGGGCTGCCACGACCACGCTTTTTAGAAAGCCGAGCAGGGAAAAGCCGTGAAGGCTTTGCAGCAGCCCGAAAGTGACCATCCGCCCGGCGGAGCGATACCCACGGGAAACAAACCTGCTCCGCCTGGCTTTCATCTGCCGTTCACGTTCGTTCATTTTGTGCGGATACCGATGCGCTGCCATGAGCAGCCCCCTTTCACTTCCGAAACCAAATCAGCCCGCAGCGGAGGAGTTCTCGCTTGAGGCGTTCTTCTCCACAATGGACGTGTTCTGCGATGCGGCGCCTTCCGGCAGCTCTTTCAATGCCTGAATATACCCCAGGAGCCGGTCAAGCTGCCGATCAGATAGGGAACTGAGCTCCCCGGCGATTGCGGCCTCCACCGGGCGCTGGGCGGCCGATGGCGGTGCGGGTGTTGGACTTATAGGATTGCGGCTGTCCGTACCGCCGAGAAGATAATCAACGGACACCCCAAAAAAATCAGCCAGGGCGCAGAGTTTTTCGCCGTCTGGTTCTTTTCCGAGCGATTCATACCCCGCAATGGTTGACCTGGAAATGTGCAGTCGATCCGCGAGTTCTTTTTGCGTGATGCCTTTTTCCATGCGGAGCCTTTTTAGTCGTTCGCTGAACATGACGCCCTCCTTCTTTCGTATAGAAACATTTTAACGCCCTATGTTTCCTATGTAAACATATTGACACCAAAAGAAACAAAAATCTCAAAAATCACTTGACAATGTTTCCAAACGAAACTATAATGACATTGTTTCCAAACGAAACACGAAAGGAGGGCGAGAAAATGAGAAAGGCACTGCTGAACGCTCGGATCGAACGCAACCTGACGCAGGAAGAAGTGGCCCAGAAAGCGGGTATCAGCCGCTCGGCTTACACCAACATCGAAAGGGGCGTTAAAAATCCCTCGTTCGATGTAGCAGTGAGAATCAAAAAGGCCGTCGGTTGCCAGAACGACGATATTTTTTTGGATTCTAGTGTTTCGTAACGAAACACGGAGGGAGGAACACACATGAATTTGTACGAAATCAACGTGAAGGGCGCCAACGGCGTGAACCACAAGTCGAAGGTCTACGAAATTAACGTGGACGCTGCTTTCAAAGAGGCGTTTATCCAGGGGAAAATCTACGGAGCCGCAAAGCTGGACGACTGCACGATACAGCAGATCCAGACAAACGCAGGCGTTTCCAAAGACACCGAACGCGAGTATTTGGGTCGAATCAAGAACATTCTGGATGCCCTGGGCCCGGACAGCTATTGCGCAATGGCCTTTGACGGATGTATTGCAGATGCCGAGAAGAACATCGACAGCGATTTCTCAGTCAGCATGAAGGGCCGTTTGCAGTCTGAGCGCAAGGCCCACGAGAATACCCGCAAGAGCCTGACCGAAAAGGTGAACGCCCAGGGCCAGCGCATTGCAGAGCTTGAAGCTGAATTGCAGAATGCCCGGCGGATGGAGGGCCAGGCACGGAAGGAGACTGCGGAGTTCAAGATCGCCCTGGAAGACGCAAAGGAAAAGATTCTTCCGGCCGACATTGCCGCAGAACTGACCGCCATATTGAAGAAGCAGGCCGACGAAGCCGCCAAGGAGGCGCTTTACTACGCGGACCGGATGGCGGTAGAGGTTGAAAATTCCGTTCCCGTTGGTGCGACCAACAGCGCAAAGCACTACATCGAGTACCGCAAGGCCCAGACCAACGCGCAGCGCCTTTTGGATGCGCTGGAAAAGGCGGAGGGGAAGAACGATGACGATTGACGAGCTCCGCATACTGCGCGGCCTTTCCATGACGAAGCTGTGCGAAGCCGCAGGGCTTTCCATGGGGGCAGTTTTCAAACTGACCAGGCCGGGCGCAGAACTTGAACGGGCCCAGCTGGGCACCGTTATGAAGCTGGCCGCCGGGCTGGGCGCGGTGATTACCGTTGACCCGGAGGGTGTGACCATAAGACCACAGGAGGAAGCAAAATGAAAATCAAGTCCATTACATTGCAGAAGATCGCGGTCGTGTGTGGCGGCCTTGGCCTTTTCTTTGGCCTGGGCTTTGCCGGGAACTTTGAGACGACCGGCGAAACCAGCACCGGCACGTTTATGGTTTCCCTGGGCTTTCTGCTTTTGGCCGTGCTGCTGGCCCGTGTGAGCTTTGCAGTGCAGGACATGGAGAAGCAGAAGAACAAGATTCATAAGACCCAGAAGGGCACCGTGAAGCCTCGCATGAAGCGGAAGGCAGGCTGACCATGTTTCACACAACGGTGAAATGCGTGGACTGCGGCGCGCTTATGGTTGACGTGCCGAGCAATACAAAGCGCTGCGCCGTCTGCCGTATGGGCCACAACAGAGAATCCGTCCGCAAGGCGAACGAGACCAGGAGGGCCGAGGAGGCCGCACGGCTGAAGCCGCGAAGCCTAGACGACGACCTGGAAACCTTGAAGAAATACAACGAGCAGCGCCGGGCCGCAGGCTTTGAGCCTTTGACCTATGGCGTTTGGAGGTCCAGAGGGGCCCCGGAGGAATACGCATGAAAGAATTTGACAGCATCCGCATTGTAGACAAGGGAGGCGACAGCGTTTCTTTTGAAATGACCGGCAACGTTGCGGGAAGCCCGTACAACACGATCGTGTTTTTGCTTCGGGCAACTTCCGGCCTGATTGCTGCCTCGGCCAAGGAAGACGCTGATCCGCAGAAAGTTGCAGATGCCTTTGCAAAGGTGTTTGCCAAGTACGTCGCCCAGGAAATCCGGGGCGGACGGGTCCACCAGGCAGAGGACGGAAAGGAGAACGCAGAACGTGAGCAAGAACGTGAAAATAAACCGTAAGCGGCTTATTAAGCTGACCGCAGGGCAGTTTGGCTTACAGATTAGAGAACTTACGGACGCCGTTATGGGCATGGTGAGTGTTCGAAAGCGCCAGCATGAGAAAAGCCAGAGCGCGGCGCACAAGCCTGCAAAGAAAGGGGGCTGCGAAGAATGATACTTTTGTTTATTGGCGGCCTGGTTGTTGGCGCCTTAGCTGGCATCTTCGCACTGGGGCTTATTTCCTCCGGGCATTGCGCGGAGTGCCGCGCATATTACGACCGCCAGATGGAAGCCATGCGGAGGGGGGAAAACCGGTGGCAGTAAGTGAAGCCTGGCGGGACGTGCCCGGCTATGGCGGCAAGTACCAGGCAAGCGACATGGGTCGCATTGCAAACACCTTCTGGCACGGCCGGAGGCGCCAGAATGGAGGCCGCACCATCCTGGCCCAGTTTAAGAAAAAGCCCCGCGGAAAGGCCAGGGACAGCGCAAAACGCTTTGTGCACCTCACAGATCTGGAAGGGCACAGGAAGGAGGCTTCCGCCGCAAAGGTCGTGGCAGAAACCTTTCTGGGGCCAGTTCCTCCCGGGATGGCGATTTTTCACAAGAACGGCAACCCGGCGGACAACTCCGTTTGGAACCTGGTTTTCCGCACCCCGGAAGAAATAGGCCGCATGACCGGCGCGGATAGCACCCGGCGGCCGGTGCTGAAATTCAGCGCCACCGGCGAGCTGCTGGAATGCTATTCCAGTGCCCGCCAGGCTGCCAAGCAGAACTATTTCAGCTACCAGGCCATTATTGACCGATGCAACGGCAAATGTAAACGGCACGTTCTGGCCCCGGACGGCAATTATTACGCCTGGGACAACACCGTGGGCGTAAGAAAGGCTAAAGAGGACCTTCGGGCGCTTGCCCGGCAAGAAGGCCGCCTATTTGCCCCGAAGAACTGGCCCGCTACCTAAATTTTACCACGAAAAGAGGTTGGAACACATGAGCAAACCCGCCACGAAAGCGGCAAACAGCCCGTTCTATTTGGCACGAATGGAGGCTGCGAAGGTCAACGACCGATTCAGCAGCCGCGAAGGAGCAGCAGACGAAACGGGCATTGACCGCACCCGGCTGGCCCGCATAGAGCTGGACAGCATCACTCCATACCCGGAAGAAGTTATGCTTCTGGCCGATGCCTACGACGCCCCGCAGCTTTTGAATTTCTATTGTTCGACGTGCTGCCCGATTGGCCGCCAGAACGTGAAGCCCTGCGCCTTGCAGGAGTTCGACCGCGTTATGATGCAGGCGCTTGCCGCATTGCAGGGCGCAGACAAAGTTAGTGCCGCCATTATTTCTATTGCCCGGGACGGCCGCGTGGACCCCGGCGAGGATGTGCAGATGGGCGAGATCCTGGCCTACATGAAGAACGTTGCCAGCACAGCGGAGGCAATGCAGCTTTGGATCAAGAAGAATTTGAAAGGGGATGCCTACAATGGCAAGAAGTAAGAAAAGCACCCGGGAGCCTTCCAAAATGGTGCGGGTGGACGAGGCAATGGAGATTTTGAGCGTTTCCAAGTCTACCGCCTACCACACCATCCAGAAGTTTAACAACGAGCTCCGCGCCAAGGGCTACGAAGTGCCCCGGGGCCGCGTTCCTCGCAGCTATTTCATGGAGCGGTGCGGCTTATGAGTGAAGAAGAAACCAGAGAGCGCACCAGCGCGATTCTCGGCCGCCCTGTGAGCGATTCCGCATGGACGGAAGCCTGGGAGAAGGCCAAAAGAAAAATCCGCCATATCGCAGAGTTCTGCGGGTATGACGGATGCAGAGAGCAGCCCGGCTATATGGCGCAGCTTGCGGCGGAGTACATCCGCGAAGCGACGCTTTCAGCCTGGACAATAAAGAGAGGGGCCGCCAAAAATTGACGACCCCAGAACACACACCAACAGTTTATCACGATTTTTGCGAAAAATCAAGGAGGACACACAATGGAACTTTTGACGTTGAGCCTTGAAAACTTCCAGGGCTTGAAGCGTGAGGAAATCCAGTTGGACGGCCACAGCGCCAGCATTTACGGCCGGAACGCCAGCGGAAAAACCACTATTTTCAACGCCATCACCTGGCTGCTTTTTGGCAAGCCGAGCACCTGGGCGAAGAACTGGGACCCCAAGACAAAGGGACCCAACGGGGATTTGCACAACCTGGAACACAGCGCAACCGGCACCTTCCGGCTGGACGACGGCCAGACCGTGACCTTGAAAAAGGTTTTCCGCGAGGTATGGAAGCGCAAGCGTGGCAGCGCCGCAGAGGAGTACTCCGGGAATACCATTGACTACCAGATCAACGGCGTCCCTTGCAAGGAAAAAGAGTACATGGCGGCCGTCCAGGAGTATTGCGGCGGCGAAGAAACCATGAAGTTGCTGACCATGCCCGACTACTTCCCCTCCGTTATGGACTGGCAGAAGCGCCGGGAAATTCTGCTGGACATTTGCGGCGACGTTTCCGACGCCGACGTGATCGCCAGCACCCCGGAGCTGGCAGGGCTTCCCGAGTTCCTTAAAATGCCCGGCAGCACGACCCGCCTCTATAAGGTGGACGAGTACAGAAAAATCGCTGCCGCCAAGAAAACCGACCTGAACAAGAAGATCGAGGCCATTCCGAACCGCATTGACGAGGCAAGCCGCGCCATTGACAAGGACCTCCCGACGCCCGAAGACCTGGCGGCCAAGCTGGCCGCAGCGGAGGCCGAGGAAACCAAAATTGCAGAGGAAAAGCGGGCAATTCTGGCCGGTGATACTTCGGAACTCCGCAGCTCCCTGGCAAACGCCAAGGCGGACTATGCAGCGGCAAAAGCCGAGTACATCGAGGAGGGCAGCGAGGCCCGGGCCGAGCACCGCAAGGCGCAGGAGAAGGCAGAAAACGAACTGCTGGAAGCCAAGACGGAGGCTGCCAACGCCACCGCGGATGCCCGGCGCAAGAAAGCAGACCTGGAACACATGAAGGCCCGCCGGGAGGCCATTCTGGCCGAGTACAAGGAAGCAGCGGCAGAAACCTGGGACGAGCACCGCGAGATCTGCCCGACCTGCGGCCAGGCCTTGCCGGAAGAAAAGGTGGAGGAGCTCCGCGCAGACTTCCTCCAGCGCCGGTCTGCCAAGCTGGAAGCCATCAACGCCAAGGGCAAGAAGGAAGCCAGCAAGGAAGCCATTGCCCAGCTTGAACAGGACATTGCGGACCTCGAAGAAAAGGCAACGGCAGCCGAGGCCCGCGCCGATGAAATTTACACCTCTCGCAAAGAGACCATCAAGGCAGAACCGCCCCGCCCGGACTTCTCCGAAACTGACCGCGGCCAGGCCATTGCAAAGACTATCCAGACGATTTCCGGCCAGATCGAGGCGGCCGAGCAGAAGCAGAGCACGGCCCTCCGTGAGGTGAACGAGCGCCAGCAGGCAGCTATGAACAACTGCCGCCAGATCCGCTATATGCAGAGCCAGGCAGAGGCAGCACAGCGCCAGCGCCAGCGTATTACGGAACTTGAAGCCGAGGAAAAGAGCCTGGCCGCGGAATATGAGAAGACCGAGCAGGGCGTTTACCTGTGTGAAGTTTTCGTAAAAACCAAAGTGGCCCTTCTGACCGAGCGGATCAACAGCAAGTTCAAGTCTGTGAGCTTCCAGCTTTTCCGGGAGCAGACAAACGGCGGCGTCGCTGACTGCTGCGAAGTTCTGGTGCCCGGCGAGGGCGGCGCCATGGTGCCGTATTCGACCGCAAACAAGGCGGCCGTGGTAAATGCTGGCCTGGAAATCATCGCCACGCTTTCCCACCACTACGGCGTCCGGCTGCCTATTGTGGTAGACAACGCCGAGAGCGTGACCGAACTTCTCCCCGTTGATTCCCAGGTGATCCGCCTGGTTGTGAGCGCAGAAGACGAGAGCCTGCGCGTGGAGGTAGACAAATGAACGAACCTTTTGTGCGGAAGATTTACGAATCCGGCTCCGATTCTGTCGGAAGCGGTATCCAGGATGGGCTGAACTTCTACGGCCAGCAGTTCAAGAATCTCATTGAATCATTCCCGACCGTGGATGCGCCTATTTTCCTTGCGGCCATGAAATCCGTTCACGACGGCATCCGTGGCGTTATTCCCGAAAACGGCGCAGATTTGGAAGACGACATTTTGCAGCACGTCACCACGGTTGTAATTCCGTTTCCGGGAGGGGAGAAATGAGCGCCAAGGACAAAGACCAGGAGCCCGGCACGTTTATGATCCAGGCTTGCCGCTGCCGCCGCTGCGGCGGTCTGCTGACCAGCAAAGAGGGCGTGAGGAACGGCATCGGCCACGTTTGCCGCATGAAGGCCCTTCGGGAAATGCCGGACCCGAACCAGGTAACGGTTTTTGACGTCCTGGGCGACAAAGAGGAGAACACACATGAAAAATAATTTTCCGTTCCGCACGCACTGGAAGAAGCCGGAGGAACCCAAGGCGGCCCCGGAAACTTCACAGTATCTGCCGCGGGCCGTTGAGCTGACCGTGGAGCAACACAAGCCGGAAGAAGGCCTGCGGGTGCTTCTGGAAGGCTTTGCGCATTACTTCAACCGCACGGCGGAGGCCCTGGGGCCGTACCCGCTGGCAGATACCGCAATGTTGATTGTGCTTTATACCCACATTGCGGCGAGCCTTTCTTACCAGGACCCGGCGGCCGCCCAGATGGCAGAGCAAATCGAAAAAGTTGTAAAGCTGCCGCCCGTAGATTTCTACGCGGCCAGCAAGAAATAAAAAAATGGAGGAACACACATGAACGCAGAAAACGCAGCAATGACCCCCGCAGCCGAAAACGCGGTTGTAGAAACCGCCACCGAGAGCATCGGCACCCGCTTTACCAAAAAGGTGCTGGCCCAGTTTGCCAGTAACACCGGCAGCCAGATTGCAGTAACGGAGTTCCAGCGCCGCCTTATCCAGGGATACTTTATCCAGATCGACCGCGCCCTGGCCGTAGCAGAGGAAGCCCGCGTGGCGAAGAACGCCAAGAACCGGGACCACAAGTGGGACGAAACCCTCCCCGTAACGTGGAAGTTCGTCAACCTCCAGGACCTGGCAATGGACCTGGTACGCTACGCCCGTATGGGCCTGGATATGCAGTGCGAGAATATGTTGTTCCCGATCCCGTACAAGAACAACAAAACGAACCTGTACGACGTGACCCTGATGCCCGGCTATAACGGTATCCGCTACGTTGCCATGAAATATGCGCTGCACAAGCCCAAGGCGGACACAATCGAACTTGTTTACAGTAATGACAAGTTTGCTCCGCACCCGAAGGACAGCCGCCACCCGGTTGCGTCCTACGAGTTCGAGATCACGAACCCCTTCGACCGCGGCGACATTGTGGGCGGCTTTGGCTACCTCGAATACGACGACCCGACACAGAACGAGCTTATTGTTATGCCCATGGCTGCCATTCGCAAACGTATGCCCAAGTACGCAAGCGCCGAGTTCTGGGGCGGTACGAAGCAGGTCTACAACAAGGAGACCGGCAAGAAGGAAGACACCACCGTGGAAGGCTGGCTGGACGAAATGTGCCGCAAAACCCTGATCCGCGAGGTTTTCAGCGCAAAGCACATTGTACGCGACCCCGAAAAGCTGGACGAAGATTACCGCGTGATGAAGGCCAGAGAGGTTGCCTATGCCGAGATCCAGGCGGAGGCTGAGATCCAGGAACAGGCCAACACCGTTCTGATCGACACCGCGCCGCAGCCCGCAGCGCCCGAAAGCCTGCCGGAGCCCAAGAAGACGATCCAGGTCGATGCCAGCACCGGCGAAGTTCTGGAACCACAGGCGGCGCCCGCGGCAAAACCCACCAGCCGGAAAGCAGCCCCGGCACAGTGGGACGTTGCGGAGCCGGATTTTTAAGTGGACATTCGGCCCATTGCCAGCGGCAGCAGCGGAAACGCCTATTGGATATCCGACGGCAAAACCCCGCTGCTGCTTGATGCTGGCATCCCGATGAAGGCAATCCAGATAGGATGCGGATTCCGTGTGCGGGAGCTGGGAGGCTGCTTTATTACGCACTGCCACGGAGACCACAGCAAAGCCGCAAAAGACCTTTTGCGCTACGGCGTGGACGTTTACACGGGCCAGGGCACCGCAGAAGCCTGCCGCCTGGAAGGCCACAGGCTGCACATTACGCGGCCGCTTGAACAGTTGACGGTTGGCACGTTTCTGGTTTTGCCTTTCGATGTGGAACACGATGCGCCGGATTCGCAAGGATTCCTTCTGGAATCTACGGCGACCGGAGAAAAGCTGCTGTATTTCACAGATACATATTACCTGAAATACAGATTTTCGGGCGTTACCCACATACTCGGAGAGTGCAACTACACCCGGGAACGAGTGCAAGAAAACCTTGCAGAAGACACGCTGCCAACAGTTCGGGCCGCTCGGTTGATGCACAGCCACATGAGCCTCCAACACCTGGTTGAATTTTTGGGTGCAAGCGACCTTTCGCGGCTGAAACAAATCTACCTCGTGCACCTTTCGGCTGAAAATTCGGACGAGGCCGAAATGAAACGCCGGATTCAGCGCCTTACCGGCGCGGAAGTGTACGTTTGTTAATTTCTACGATGGAGGACGACATGGCCGGGGTAAAAATTGAACAGGGGACCTTGACGCACCGAAAAACGCTGCGCCTTAAAGGCCTGCTGGGGATAGGCGTCGCCCAGGCGGTCGGCCATCTTACAATGCTCTGGGTATGGGCCGCGAACAGCACCAAGGACGGCAGCCTGGTGGGAATGACGCCGACGGAAATCGCAGAGGTTTCCGGGTGGGCAGGCGAACCGGCCGACTTTCTGGCGGCCATGATAGATGCCGGATACATAGACGAAGCACCCGGCGGCTTCCGGCTCCATGATTGGGCCGAAAACACAGGACAGATTGAAGCAGAAGCCCGCCGGGAGGCGGCACGAGAACGGCAACGGAGATTCAAAGAGCGAAAGCGGGCAGAGAAGGCCGCAGAGGCCGCGAGAGCGGAGGCAAGCAAAGTGCTTGCACCGCAACAAAAGCCGCTTGTCGTGGCCCCGCAGCCGCCGCAGAGGACGGAACCACGCACGGACCCAGAACTGGCCCGGGCTGGACAGTTCTATTTGAACAACATAAACCCGACGCCGCCGCGCTGGGAACTTGAAGACCTGACCCAGGCTGTCGCTGAGTTTGGCGCCGACGTGGTGATCCACGCAATGGAAATCGCCCAGAGAAACAAAGCGCCGAACTGGAAATATACCCGCGGCGTACTGGCACGGTATAGGGAGAAGGACGTGAAAGACCTTGCGGCGGCCGTCGATGCGGATAAATGGACAAAGGAGGAAGCACGAAATGGAAAAGCTGGGCGATATGATCGCCAACGGGACGCAGTCCCGGCAACCCAGGACCTCGCAGGATTCCACACCGCGTGAAACCTCCATCCTGGCAGACGAGGCAATCCGCCGCGGCTACAAGATGGACAAACCGGCACCGGAGCCGGAGCATTGCAAGTTCTGCGGCAAAACCCTGCAATACAGGGGCTTCCTCCTTCCGGCCATTGCGCCGCACCGCGTGTTCGGCTGGGATTCGCAGCCGGAGCGCTGCACCTGTCCCAGGGCGCAAGCCTACTGGGAAAAAACGGAAGCCAAGAACAAGGCCACAGAGGAGGCCAGAGCGGCCGCAGAAGCCGCCGCAGCCTTCAACCGGCGCATAAACCGCCTGTTGGGTGACAGCGGCATGGGCGCCCGCTTCCAGAACAGGACCTTTGCCCGCTTCCAGGTGACGCCGGAGAACCAGAAGGCCTATACCGCCTGCAAGGAGTATGCGGCAGCGTTCAAAGCACAGATGCTTCCCGGCAAGGGGGAGGACGGCGAAGCGGTACCCCCACAGCGGGAGCGCAACGGCCTTTTCTTGGTGGGTGGCTATGGCACCGGCAAAACACACCTGGCCGCAGCCGTTGCAAATGAGCTGATCCGAAACGGCACCCCGGCCTTGTGCATGACCATGATCGACCTTCTGGCGAACGTGCGCCGGACCTACAACGGCCAGGGCGACGAGGCGGACATTTTGAAGCTCTACACCGAAACCCCGCTGCTGATTATTGACGACCTGGGCAGCGAGGCGGCAACCGAGTGGACTTCGTCGATGATCTTCACCATCGTAAACGCCCGCTACGAAGCCTATATGCCCGTAATCGTAACGACCAACTGCGGCACCGAGGAATTGACCCGGAGCCTGACACCGGCCGGGTGCAGCGAGCGAAACGCCCAGAAGATGATTGACCGTCTCCGGGAAATGTGCCTTGCGGTTCCGCTTGACGGCCCATCATGGAGGGCGAAATGAGCACAGAGAACGGCCGGTGCTACCGGATCTGTAAGACCTGTGGAAACCGCTGGAACGTGAGCCGCATAACAAAAGGCGGCGGGCAATCCTACATCTGCCCCCTCTGTGAGTGGCAGAAGAAAAATAAAACCCAGGGAGGGCAGCATGAGAAGTTACAACACATTCGCAAACCGCGGCCGTGATTTTGAGGACTTCGTTATACAGGTGAATGACCTGTATACCCGCAGCGGAAAAGCTGTGGTCTACAAGGTACCAACGGAGTTTTTGCCGATACGCGACAGCACCGGCCAGATCAAGAGCTGCAAGGTGGAACATAAATCCTGCGTTGATTTCCTGGGCCGATACAACAGCATCCCCGTTGCGGTGGAGACCAAGCAGACGCACACAGGCCGGATCGATTTTGATGCAGTACAGCCGCATCAAGCCGCCTTCCTGGACGCCTGGACGACCGACAAGGCGGTGGGCATGATTCTGGTTAGCTTCGGCCTTCGCCGCTTCTTTGCCGTTCCCTGGCCCTTCTGGCGGGCTGCCAGGAACACATGGGCCGCACAGAAGGGAACGACCAAGAAGAAGCGCGCGCCGCCCACCGTGACGGCCTACGGCCAGACATGGACGCCGCCACCCATGGCGAGCGCAGCCCCGGAAGATTTTCTTCCGGCCTGGGAAGTAAACCTCGGCGGCCGCACCGGTCTGCCCTACCTGGAAACCATTGAAAAGCTGGAAGGAGTTCTGGAATGAGTGACGATATTTATTTAGCCCGCTTCGACTATGAGGAGCTGACGGAGCAGGCCGCGATCCCCGTTATTATCGTGACCGCAAACCAGGACGACTACCCGCGGCGCTACGTTGCCCGCCTATGGGACATGAGCGTCCCGACGAGCACCCAATACATGGCCCTGGAAGACACCCTGGAAGAGTTACGAAAGACAATTCCGGCTGAAATGAGCCGCCTTCCGGCAGCACCGGACGACAGCATTGTGGAAGCCTGGCTTTAAGGAGAAACACATGGAAAAAGTACGTTTTGAAGCCTTCAACGTTGAAGAACTGCGCGTTTTGCGCCGGGCTTGCTACGAGGCGGGAGCCGCATTTGGCGACCCGGGCCACACGGCGGCGGAGCGGGCCACGCTGGACGACCTGGCCGTCGAGATCCTCGGCGAGCTGAAAAAGAAGGAGGCGGCCGCCGCCCAGCAGAAACAGGAAGAACCCGTGGAAAAAGCTGCGGAGGATTCCGAAAAGGGAACGGCTGAGCGGCTGCCGTTTGCGCCGAAAGCTTTCCAGAAGCCCGAACCGCAGAAAAAGCGCATGGTGCAGCGGCCGGACATTCTGGAAAGGGTAAAAGCTGCACAGCCCGCCGAAAGCGCCCACAGGGCCCCGGAGCCGCCCGTCGAGGCAAAGTTTACCGGCTTCCTGTATGTGCGCTGCGAAAAATGCGGCCAGGAACGCGGCTTCTGCGCAAAGACACCGATTTCCTCGTGTTATTGCCGGGAGTGCGGCGGGAAAACGGAGCTCAAAAATATGCGCCAGGTCAAGATCTGGTGCGAGTGCGGCAGCACCTACCGGTACCACACGAATATCCAGGACGCCGCATTTGATATGCCATGCCTGAACTGCGAGGCCCCTGTGGCGCTTGAATGGAACGAGAATAAGAACAGATACCAGCCCATGAACAGCGAGCCGCCGAAGGCCCGCAGGGGCCGGAAATAAGGCGAAAGGAGAGAACACACAATGAGCAGCACAGACAACCTCCAGCGCCCGGCGGACAGCCCTTGTCTCAAATGCGCTTCCGCTGGCTGCACGAGCATTACCATTGGCAAAGGCGACAACCGAAAGACCTTCCCGGGCTGCACGACCTGGCAACAGTGGTTTTCTGAACGCTGGCAGGGATACCAGGCAACTGCCTTCAAAATGAAGCACTTTCGGAAGGCGCGGGAGGTTCAGAAATGATCCACCTTGGGGACATTACCAAAGTCTGCGGCGCGGAAATTGAGCCCGTGGACTGTATCACATTTGGAAGTCCTTGCCAGGACCTTTCTGTGGCAGGAAAACGGGCGGGCTTGGCTGGAGAAGAATCCGGACTTTTCGCGGAAGCAGTTCGAATCATAAAGGAAATGAGGAAAGCAACAAATGGAATGTATCCAACTTTCGCTGTTTGGGAAAACGTGCCAGGAGCTTTTAGTTCCAACGGAGGAGAAGACTTCCGAGCCGTGCTGGAAGAGCTTGCCCGCGTGGAACAGCCAGACACTGTTATTCCTAGACCTCCGAGGGGGGGCAGATGGAGCAAAGCGGGAGCAATCGCTGGAAATGGATGGTCTCTGGCTTGGCGACAGTTTGACAGCCAATATTGGGGAGTGCCCCAGAGAAGAAAACGAATCGCTCTTGTCGTGGATTTTGCAGGCAGACGCGCCGGAGAGATACTATTTGAGCGCGAAAGCCTGCAAGGGCATCCTGACCAGAGCATCCCGACGTGGCAAAAAGTTGCCGGAACTCCTTCGAACGGCTCTTCTGGAAATGATAGAGTGGCAGCAGATCCGAGCTTCTGTATTGCCGGAAATGCAGTTGACCGATGACATGGTGGGGACACTAAGAGCAAACGCAAAAGGACACGATCCGATTGTATTTGATGCTCGTGGAAACGGCGATGGCAGAATCGTGCCGACGATCACAGGCGACCACGAAAGCAGAATCACTGATTATACAGCCATTGCGGTTGAACACGCTGGCTGTTTGACACCGTGGGATGTCCAGAGCCGCAGGATTTTTTCTGAATACGGGAAATGGCCTGCATTGTATAGCGGAGAAGGCGGCGGACATGGATATGTGTTTACACTCCGATGGATTGTTCGCCGTCTAACCCCTATGGAATGCGAACGTTTGCAAGGTTACCCGGACGGGTGGACAGACATTGGGGAATGGGCAGATACCAAAGGGAAAAAGCACAAGGCAGCAGACAGCCCACGGTATAAGGCGCTGGGAAATAGCATTGCTCTTCCGCAATGGTTCTGGATCGTTCAGAAAATGAAACCGTACATGAGAGACGGCGCAAAGCTGGGAAGTCTGTTCGACGGCATCGGCGGTTTTCCGCTGGTGTGGGAGACCACATACGGCGAAGGCACCGCCCGGTGGGCATCAGAAATCGAAGAGTTCCCGATTGCGGTCACAAAGAAACACTTCCCGGAAAAGGAGACAAAGAAATGAGCAAGAACGTATCTGTTGAAGCCGATTCGTTCCGGCGCCTCCTTCTTGGCGCTGCCGGAGGCTATGAGCTGCAAGGCCACCATGAAGCGGCCCAAACCGTTATGCACGTTATTGACGCACTGGACGAGCTGACAACAGGCGGGAAAGGGAGAAGCCAGGAGGACGAGGACCGGGAGGCCGCAGAGGCCGCGGAAACAATTCGGCTTTACTGCGAGAAGCGCCGGAAGGTGGGCTGCTGCGAAAGCTGCATATTCAACAAGGGCAATAAAGGACCGCTTTGCCCGCTTTATGGCAGCCCGATGGGCTGGGATGGATTCGGAGGAAAAGAAAATGGCTGAAAGAAGAATCGCTGATATTGGCCCGCTCCTGGAAGACCTCAAAAAGGAGTTGAAAGACCTGGAAGGCTCCACAGAAGCCTTGACGGTTGAGGAAGCGGCAGAAGACGAAATCGAAGACCTGAAAAAGTTACCAGTGATTGACCCGGAGAGGATGATCCCAGCCTGGCGCGATCCTGACAAAGACCCTCCGAAGGTCGAAACGGAAGTGCTGGTTTTGTACCGTTATAATGGTTATATGGGCATTACAACGGCGCACTACGAGGACGGCAATGTTTTCTCCCAGGACAGCGAATGGAATTGGGAAGATCTCCCTGATTGGGGAACATACGACGAGGAACGGGACGACTACCGAATCCCGGAAGGCTGGTGGGAATACCGCCACTTCAACCCGGACGACGTTTACAACAACAAGATAGACTGCACCGTGGTGGGCTGGATGCCGTTGCCGCCGAAGGAGATTGCAAAATGAGCGAAAAACGTATGGTCTACGCGGAGGACGTGATCCAGAGAATCCGCGACCTTGCCCCGGAAATCCTGGGCGGATGGTATAACCCGGACATGGAGAACGAGTTGGAACAGCTTGTTTGCGTTGTGGAAAACACCCCGACGGCAGCAGCCCAGGACGCCCAGCGCTGGCGCTACACGGCAGAGGAGCCCCCGAAGGAAGAAGACGGCGACTGCTGCGGCCGCGTTCTGATCGCCCACGCCGGTGCCCATTGTGCGGTCGCTACGTCCTTACAGTACGCCAGAGAGAACCCGGAGGCGGTCCGCATTTGGATGCCGCTTCCGAAACTACCGTGGGAGGAAAAGAAATGAGCATGGAAGAAACCGCCGTTCTTTTGAGCATCCGCCCGGAGTGGTGCCAAAAGATTTTCCGCGGAGAAAAGACCATGGAGATCCGCAAGAACTTTCCGAAAGACTTCCAGGGGCAGCCCTTTAAGTGCTTCATTTACTGCACAAAAGGACAAAACGCCGGATTTCGGATGGAACCAGACGGAAGCCTGCTGCGGTTGGACGGAACCGTTATCGGGGAATTTACCTGTGATCGCGTGTATGAAATCGCTCCGCTTAACCACGCACCGGACGACCTGGAAGCCCAGGCCTGCATGAACCGGGACCAGATCTGGGAATACACGCACGGCAAGGGTTACGCCTGGCACATTACCGAGTTGAAGACGTATGAAACGCCGCTCGACCTGTCAGCATTTCACCTCCGTTGCGAAAACGCCCTGCGCTGGTGCAACAATGGCGGCTGCGCAATGCACATTGAGCGACCCGCAAACGGGAACTGCTGCGGGAATTATGGCTTGCAGCTTAACAGGCCGCCGCAAAGCTGGTGCTATGTTGTGGGCCCTGGCGAGTGCCACAAGGAACTCCAGGAACAGGTGAAGGCCACGCTTAACAGGATCTACCCGAGAAAGAAGGTTTCCGACATTCTGCCGAAACCTGAAATTCTGGGCCAGCTTGCGGAAGAGCTTGCGGAGGCTTCTGCGGCCGCCTCGAAGCTGCGCCGCAAAATTGACGGCAAGAACCCGACGCCGAAGACCTTAGAAGAGTGCTGGGAGGATCTGAAAAAGGAAATCGGCGACGTTATGAACTCCATTGATGCCCTTACAGGGCAGGACCCGCAGAACTACCACGAATTTATGAGCGAGTGCGGCGAGTACGCGGAGCCGAAAATGGAACGCTGGCTTTGCCGCCTGAACGAACAGAAAGAGGAACACGCATGAAAAAGAAGATGGTTCTCGTCCACCCCTGCCCGAAGTGCGGCAGCATTTACCTGGCCCACGGGAAACCCTATGGCTGCGCAACGCCCTGGCTTGTTGCCTGGCTTGGCAGCCTGCACGGCGTTGTATGTACCGCGTGCGGCCACTACAAGCCCACGGTGATTGCCTGGAACAGGGAGTGGAGAAAGAAAAATGCACAATGATGGGCTCTTGAAGGAGGCGGAAACAATGACGGAGAAAAGCGCTTTTGACAAGACGCTCGGAGAACTGCACGACCTGATCGAATGGGAGGACGCAGAAGCGGCCATCCGAGAACTCCACGCCCGGCAGCCGGAAATGGAGCGGCTTTACCTTGACGGCAAGATTTTACCTGGTGAACTGCAAGCCCTGGTCATGGTGAGTAACTGCCTTGAAAGGGAATTTATTCACAGGCAGCTTGCGACAGGGCGGCCGCTGCACCTGAACATTTGAGAGGAGACACACCGATGACCGAGAAAAACGACCTGATTGCCTGGGCAATCGACCTCCGCGAGCGCTTCCCGCACTGGCCGTATAAGAAGCCAAAGCCGGGCCATGAGGGCTTCCGGCTTCTGGATGGACCAGCGCCCAACTTCCACCGCATGACAGTGGAAGAATTTGAAGCCCTGCCCCCGCATATATGGATGGACGTCAAAAAGACCCTGCCGCCCCTGGAACACCCGGTTTTAACCGTGGACGCCTACGGCAACTACCACACCAACACCGAATACATAGACACCCCGGAGATCCCGTTCTGCATCACCTACAACAACGGCCGTTTCTGGCCGCCGATTGCGTGGAGCAAGTTCGAGCCGTTAAAACAGGGCGGTGATTGATGAATGAGTGATGAAAAGGCAGAACGCCAGCCGTTCGTCTGGGGGTGCACAGGCGGCATAAGGGACTACAATTCAAAAGAACTTCCGTTTTTCGAATGGATCGCACACCAGACTACAACAGAAAAGTTCATTGTACCGAAGGAGGACCCACGCATGGACATGGGCAGAAACAGCGAACATTACAGCGACCCCACACCCGGCACGGCCTGGGAGAATATGCGCAGGGAGGAAAAGCGGCTGGATGCCGCCCGCCTTGTTATGGTTTCGGCCCTGGTGCCGATTCTGCGCCAGACGGCAGAGCTTGCAGGCTTTGAGATTATCGGACGCATACCGCTGCGCGACAAGACGACCGGGAAGGAGTACCGTTAAATGGAAGGATTTGATCTTTTCGGCCTTGCAGCAAAGGAAGGCCGCGAGCCAGAAACCAGGAAGCTACCGCACCGCATTCTTTTCCGCGGAAAGCTGAAAAGCGGCGCGTGGGCCTTCGGAAACCTGAACGTTGACAGCAGAGGAATCTGTATTATTCGGCCGGGCGAGCACGTTGTGGGCAAATACGGCCGCGTAAACCCCGAAACTGTGGGCCAGGCTACCGGAATCCGCGACAAGAACGGCCGCGATATTTTCGAGGGCGATATTTTGAAGATTCACCACGCGACCTTCTACCCCATAACTTTTGCCGTTGTGAAGTGGGATAAGCAGTGGTCCCGCTTCCACGCCGTCCCAGTAAATCGCCTCTGGTATGGGTGCCAGATCACCGGCCTGGACGAGGTCGTGGGCAACGTTTACGACAACCCGGACCTCGCAGAGGGAGGACAGAAACGTGACAAAGGAAGAGCTTAGAGAGCACGCCAAGCGCTGGCAGGTCAAAGCAGACCGAGCGTTTGAACGATACCAGGAAACCGGCACCCAGAAATATTACAGGGAATATTGCAACGCCGATGATATGGCGGGCGCGTTGAAAACGGCCGCAGAGGCAGCGGACACCAGCGCCGCCAACATCCACATAAAGGCGCAGCTTGCTGATTTTGCATACAAGGCTTGGTTGATAGGACACACAGATGAAGAAAGCGAGAAGATCAAAAAGACAAAGGACCTTTTGGCCGAACTTGTTTCCTTCGGCGTTATGGAAGGAGTAATCCGTAATGATGAATAAAAGCGCAATCGACTGGTGCGATTTTTCATGGAACCCTGTCACCGGCTGCAATTTTGGCTGTGAATACTGCTACGCCCGCCGCCAGGCCACCCGGTTTGCCGGAAACACCCGCCTGAACATGACGAACGAGCAGCTTAAAACAGATGCCGCCGGGCTTTACATTCTGGAACAGCCCTTCAAGAACTACAACGGCGCCGTTCTTCCGTTCCCGGCCGGATTTGCCCCGACGTTCCACAAATACCGCCTGGGAGACCCGGCGAAGAAAAAGAAGCCCGCGAACATTTTCGTTTGCAGCATGGCGGACCTTTTCGGAAACTGGATTCCCGAAGAATGGATCGAGGCGGTTTTTGAAGCCTGCAAAGCGGCCCCCCAGCACAATTACTTATTCCTGACCAAGAACCCAGGCCGCTACCAGACCCTTGCAGCAGCGGGAAAGCTGCCAGAGCTTCCGAACTTCTGGTATGGCAGCAGCATAACAGGGCCGGAAAACAGTTTTTGGTGGAGTGAATACCACCACACCTTTGTGAGCTATGAACCCATGCTTAAACCCCTGGGCATTGCAGACGGTGACGCCGCCGCAAAGGTTGACTGGATCATTGCCGGAGCCGAAACCGGCCACCGGGCAGGGAAGATCACCCCAGAAGAAGGCTGGCTGGAAGAACTGGCAGCCGCAGCACGAAGGGCAGGCGTCCTGCTTTGGATCAAAGACAGCGAGGAGATCCGCGCTGTGATAGGCGGAGAACCGGCTCAGGCCTTGCCGGATGCGCTTAAACGCCCCAAGGACCGCCCCACGCCGCACTGCGCCGAGTGTGAGCACTGCATTAAGATCCATGATGGGCAGCGAGGCACACGGAAAGAATGCGCCATTGGATGGACAGCCGAGGGCTACGAGGACAGAGGCGCCCGCCACATTCCGATCAGAGGAAACCGCCAGTCACCCGACTGGTGCCCGAGAAGAAAGGACGATGCAGAATGAACAGCCGCGAGAACATGGGCGCCCTGGGCTCCCGTATTGCCAACATGGGCCAGACCCTTATGCAGGCCGCAATCCGTACCGGCGTAGCAGCAGGCGTGAGCGCAGCGGCCGCACACATTGAGGAAGAGCACCAGAAGGAGGCAAAGGAGCGCACGGACCGGCGCCTCCATAACACCCGGCTTCTGCTGAAAAACTACCGCCTTTTGAAGCGGCACACCGCAGGCGCCATCTACAACGCCAAGCAGGCCAAGGAGAAAGAGAGCGCAGCCAGCATCCTGGACGGCCTGGAAAGCTACACCCGGGACGACAGCCTCTATATTGAGAGCATCAAGCGCAGCCAGGAACGCACCCTCATTATTCTGGCCCACATTGAGAAGATGTTGGACCTCTACCGCGTCTGGTGCCAGCAGAACGGCACGGAGGAGGACGTGAGGCGCTACGAGGTGGTCATGGAAACGTACATCCGGGAGCCGAAAAAAAGTGTACAGGAAATCGCGGGCACTTTTGGCATCGAACGGCGCACCGTGTACAAGGACCTCAATGCAGCAATTCAGCCGCTTACCGCCTTGTTTTTTGGCATTGACGCCGTAAAGGCGGCCTAACGTGCGCCAGGGTGCACAAATTGGGCACTGACAGGGCACTTTGAAAGATATATAATACTAGCATGGAGGCTTGAGGATGAATGAAAAACCCTATAACGGTACCCCCCCCCCCCCCGAGAGGTAACGCCTGACGGCTTCAAAGTATACTGTGCGTATGACGAGATCGTGGAAACCGACAGCCTGAAACCGAACCCCCGGAACCCGAACAGGCACCCGGAGGCACAAGTGAAGATGCTGGCCCACATAATTGCGGAACAGGGGTGGCGAGCCCCTATCACCGTGAGCAGGCGCAGCGGCTACATTGTACGCGGCCACGCCAGACGCCTTGCAAGCTATGAAGCAGGCAGCCGGTACGCCCCCATCGAGTGGCAAGACTACGACAACGACAGCGCCGAAATGGCGGACCTTGTCGCAGACAACCGAATCGCGGAGCTTGCCGTCCTGGACCAGGATGCAATAGCCGGGATTCTGGCCGAGCTGAAAGAGAACACCGACGACCTGGACCCGGAGCTGTCCGGCTTTACGGCGGAACAGATCGAGGACATGATCGCGGAAAGCAAGACCGACAGGGAAGCCGAGGAACAGGCCGCGCGCCTGACCCTGGGCGAAAGATTCCTCATCCCGCCCTTTACCGTCCTGGATTCCAGAGGCGGCGTATGGGCCGAAAGAAAGAAGGCCTGGAAGCGCCTCGGTATCCGTTCCGAGGTTGGCCGCGGTGCTGACGACGACAACACGAAGGCGGGCTTGACTTATAACATAAGCAGCCAGCCGCCGGGTGCCTACAAGGCCAAGAATGCCTATGAAGAAAAAATCGGGCAGAAAATAAGCTGGGAGGAGTTCGCCGAACTTTTCCCGGATGCTATGGCGTACAGCGCCACGTCCATTTTTGACCCGGTTTTGTGTGAGCTGGCATACCGCTGGTTTTGCCCGCAGGGCGGCACGATCATTGACCCCTTCGCAGGCGGCAGCGTTCGCGGCGTGGTGGCGGCCCTTACCGGCCGTAAATACACCGGCTGCGATTTAAGCGGCCGCCAGATCGAGGCCAACGTGAGCAACTGGGAAGAGATCTCCCACATTAGCGTCCTGGACGATGCGCCCGAGGTGACACCGCCCACATGGATAAACGGCGACAGCTCCCACATCGACGAGCTGGCACCGGGAGAATATGACCTGTTTTTCACTTGCCCGCCCTATGCAGATCTTGAAGTGTACAGCGACAAGCCCGAGGACCTTTCAAACAAGGAATACCCCGAGTTCTTGCAGCTTTACCGCAACGTGATCCGCCGGGCAACCGCTATGCTGAAACCTGACAGCTTTGCCGTTATTGTGGTGAGCGACCTTCGGGACAAGAAGGGCTTTTACCGTAATTTCGTTTCTGACACCATCGACGCCTTCCAGGACGTCGGCCTGAAATTTTACAACGAAGCGATTCTGGTAAATACGGCCGGAGGCCTGGCAATTCGCGTGGGAAAGCAGTTTGAGCACAGCCGGAAAATGGGCAAAGACCACCAGAACGTCCTTGTGTTCTGCAACGGAGACCCTGCCCAAAGCGCAGCCTTCCGCACGGAAGACCCGCAGGGATACGCAGAGGACATAAACAGCTATCTGAAAGCCGGAGCGGGCAAACTTGGCGTGAACCACGAAAAAGTCCTGGTTTTTGCCAAGGGCGACCCGGAGAAGGCCGCGGAGATCATCGGAACGCCGGAAACCGCAGAGGAAGCCGACCGGTACGACAACACGGCCCTATTAAAAGAAATTCTCGGAGAAGACACCGGGGACGAATAACAGCGTAGGAGGCCCGGGAGCAATCCCGGGCCTTACTTTTTGCCAGGAAGGAGGAAAGACCATGGCACACACAGGGCAGCGCGACCCGTGGGAACGCCTGCCAGGAGAGACGGCGCGGCAGTATGAGTGCTTCTGCGCTTACCGCGATATGCGATACTTGGAGAAGCCAAAGAAGCCGGGCGGCATTGTTCGGCCGGACTTTACCGTCCGCCGCAGCATTCGCGGTCTTGCCGAGCAGATGGGCGTTACCCGCAAGAGCCTGGAACCCATGAGCGCAAAGTTTGACTGGGTTGCCAGGGCAGAGGAGTACGACAGCTATATTCTGGATTGCGTAGCGGCCCAGAACACGGCCCAGATCGTGAAGATGCACGAGAAGCACGCAGCCATTGCGGAACAGATGCTGCGCAAGGCCACCAGCCGCCTGCTGACCATCCCGGACACCGATATAGACGCAAACGCCGTTGTTCGCATGGTGGATATAGGCGTAAAGGTGGAGCGGCTGAGCCGAGGAGAGCCCACGGAAAACCGCACCGTGACCCATGGCGGCGCGCTGGAAGTAGAAAACACGCAGCGCGCGGACCTTTCCGCCCTTTCCGACGAGGAGCTAAACCAGCTTGCCGGACTACTGGAAAAATCTAGCCCAGGTTGACCCTGCGGCGCTTCTCCGACAGGTCCGCCGGGAGCAGGCGGAACGGAACCTCCCCGAGTTCATCCGCCAGGCCTGGCCCGTCATTGAGCCCGGCACGACGTTCATTGACAACTGGCACATAGATTGCATCGGCGAGTACCTGGAAGCGGTAAACCGCGGCCAGATCACCCGCCTGATCGTAAATATGCCACCTCGCCACATGAAATCCCTGGAAATAACCGTGTGCTATCCGGCCTGGACGTGGGTAAAGCACCCGGAACGGCGATTCATAAAAGTTTCGTATTCCGACAGCCTGAGCCGCAAGCACAACGTTTTGACCCGTGACATTATACAATCCCCGTGGTATGCAGCCAACTGGGGAGACCGATTCAGCCTAAAAGACGATGTGAACCGGCAAAACGAGTTTAAGAACAACCACCAAGGCCTTATGTTTTCGACCTCTGTCGGCGGCGCGCTGACCGGCGAAGGCGGCGACTGCATCATACTGGACGACCCGCAGAACCCCTTACAGGCCAACAGCGAAACCGAGAGAGAAGCAACCATAGCCTTCTTCAAGAACACCTTGCAATCCCGTCTGAACGACCCGAAGACGGGCGTTTTTATTATTGTGATGCAGCGCCTTCACGAAAAGGACCTGACCGGTCATATTTTGGCCGAGGACCTGGGCTATACACACCTTTGCCTCCCGGCGGAGGCACCGCAGCGCACAATAATCACATTTCCGGTGAGCGGCCGCGAGGTGATCCGCGAGGAAGGCGACATCCTGAACCCGCAGCGTTTCGACAAAGAGACCCTGGCGAGCCTAAAAAAGTCCATGGGCTCCTTGCAGTATGCGGGCCAGTATGAACAGACCCCAGCCCCGGCGGACGGCCTGATCTTTAAGCGCGAATGGCTGCAAAACTTCTTCGACCCCAAAGCAGCGCCACACCAAAGTATGCTTATCCAGTCCTGGGATATGGCTTTCACCAAGAGCGAAGGCAGCGCCAAGGTGGCGGGCTACATTGTGGGCCGGAGCGGTGCAGACATTTACATTTGGGACCTGATAAACGAAAAAATGACCTTTACCGAGAGCGTGGCGGCCGTGCGCACCCTGACGGGCAAATGGCCGAAAGCCAGGGCGAAGGTTATAGAGAACAAGGCCAACGGCCCCGCAATCGTTGACCTGTTGAAAAAGCAGATTCCCGGCATGGTAGAGTTTAACCCAAAGGGCAGCAAGCAAGAACGCGCCCTTTCTGTTACGCCCTACTTTGAAGCCGGGAATATTCATTTCCCGAAGCCGGAAACGGCGCCCTGGGTGCATGACACCATCCAGGATCTTTTGATGTTTCCAAAGGGCGAATACAAGGACGATATAGACGCACTTGTGCAGGCTATCTTGTACTTGATGGACAAGCCCGCAAAGAGCCCGCCAAAGGCAGAAGCAATGCTTTCCAAGAGCAGCTATTGGCGGAGATAAACAGAAGGAGGAAAACGCGTGACAACCCGAAAAGGAGAAGTCGGCCGCATAGGCCAGAAACGCTATGGCGGCGTCTTTTATGAAGAATTTTTGCCGGAGCTGCGCGGCCGCCGGGGCATGGCGGCTTATAGCGAAATGGCAGCAAATGACGACCTTGTGGGCGCCATTCTGTACGCAATAAAAATGCTGATCCGGCAAGTAGACTGGAACGTGGCGCCCGGCGGAGCTTCCGAGAAGGACCAGGAGGCCGCAGACTTCGTTCTGGAATGTATGGCCGATATGCAAGACACCTGGACGGACACGATCAGCGAAATCTTGTCCTTTCTGACGTTCGGCTGGTCCGCCCACGAGATCGTTTACAAGCGCCGGTGCGGCAGCAGCCGGGACCCGCGCCTGAACAGCAAGTACAACGACAGCTTGGTGGGCTGGATGAAACTTCCCATCCGCTCCCAAGAAAGCCTCTACCAATGGGAGTACGACGAGAACGACAACCTTGTCGCGCTGACCCAGATGCCCCCGCCGGATTTTGAGCTTATCACAATTCCGGCGGAAAAGTTGCTTTTCTTCCGCACGGAGAGCAGCAAGGGCAACCCGGAGGGCCGCAGCATTCTGCGCAACGCTTACCGCTCCTGGTATTTCAAGCGCAGAATCCAGGAAATTGAAGGCATCGGCATTGAACGCGACCTCGCGGGCTTTCCGGTGCTGACCGCGCCGGAAGGGCTGGACATTTGGGACCAGCACGACCCGGATATGGTCGCAGTTCTGAAAAACGCACAATCCATTGTGCAGAACATCCGCCGGGACCACCTGGAAGGCCTTGTGCTTCCGTTCGGCTGGAAGTTGGAACTTTTGAGCAGCGGCGGAGACCGGCAGTTTGACACGAACAAGACCATCGACCGCTACGACACCCGAATCGCCATGACCGTTATGGCAGATTTTGTGCTGCTGGGCCACCAGCAGACCGGCTCCTTTGCGTTGAGCGACAACAAGACTCATATTTTTTCCATGGCGATCGAAGCCTTCCTGGACGTGATCTGCGAGCAGTTCAACAATAAGGCCATCCCTGACCTTATGAAAATGAACGGCGAGCACTTCGCAGGCCTTACGGACTACCCACACCTTACCCATGGCGACGTGGAGGACGTGGACCTGGACAAGCTGGGCAACTACTTGAAGAATGTCACGACCTCCGGCCTCCTGGTACCCGACGAGGGCGTGGAAGACTACATCCGCGCGGCCGCCGGGCTGCCGAAGCGGCTTGACGACTATGTGCCGATGCCTGGCGAGGACCGGGAGCCGGGCAAGGTGAGAACCGCCCAGAAGCCGAAGAAAGACACTGGCGACAAGATGGGCGGCCTTGACGACGAGGAGCCGGAAGAAGACCCGGCGGCAGTAGAAAAGGCGAGAAAGGACCTGGGGAGGGACTAAGATGTTTAGTATTCGCAAGGCGCGGGCAGCAACGCCCCACGACTTCGTGGCAAAATCCAAGCCCAAGAAGTCGAAGGCGGGTAAAGATGCCCTTAAAAAGCTGAACGACTACCTGAACTCGGCTTCCAGTGAGCCGATGTACTTCCTACACAACTTTTGGAAGGCCCAGAGCAACGCCATCACCTACAAAGAACTTCGTGAAGCCATTATGAACGGCTACCTTGACGAAGCGACCCTCCAAGCGTGGCAGCAAGATTACTCCCTCTTTGTGAAAAGCCACCTTGAACCCATCTGGCAGCAGGCAGCCAAAGCCGGAGCCGATGCCCTGGCGGCGTCGGCTTCCGGCGGGTGGGTTTTCGACCCCATGAGTGACGCCATGACGGCCTGGATCAAGGACCACGGCGCCGAGTGGGTAACGAAAATAAACGACGAAACCCGGGACGCCATGCGCGCCATGATTGAGGCCGGCACAAAGGGCCAGTTCACGGTGGACGAGCTTTCCCGGGCAATCCGGCCGCTTATCGGCCTGACGGAGCCACAGGCGGCCGCAAACCTGAAATATTACGCCAGCGTAAAGAAAAACCTTCTCGACAACGGCGTGAAGGCAGATGCGGCCACAAAGAAGGCCCGGGAGCAGGCCTATAAGTACGCCGATAAGCAGCTCCGGCAGCGGGCCTATACCATTGCCATCACGGAGAACGCCGCAGCGTACTGCGCCGGATACCGTGAGGGCACGGCACAGGCGCAGACGCAAGGCTATCTTGGGAAGGGCGTGTATGTTTTTGTGACCGCCGACGATGAAGACGTCTGCCCGGTATGCAGCGCCCTGAACGGCACCGAAACCGACGCCGAGGGAAGTTACCACATCGGCACAACAAAAATGACCTTCAAGATGGGCCCGCATCCGCCGGTGCACCCGCGCTGCCGGTGCGCCGAATACTTCGAGGAGAAGGAACCGCCCGTATTTCTGCCCCAGCAGCCCGCACAGGACGTTATACAGCCGTGGCCCGGTAATTTGCCAGACCCCGGCGAAAACAGCGCAGACGAAAGCCAGGCCTATGTGGCGGGCAGCCTGAAAGTACCGGATGGCATGACCTCGAACGGGCCCGTCCACCTTGGCAATACCGGGAAAATGTACGACTACACCGACGCCAACGGCTGGGAATGGTATTTCAAGCCTGCACAGAGCAAGGGCGGGCAGTATGAGCCTTTCCGGGCCTATGCACAGGAGGCGGGCTATAAGGTGCAGTCTATTGTGGACCCGGACACGGCCGTCCCGGTGGGCGTCGGAACCATTGACGGAAAGTTTGGAGCGTTCCAGGAGAAGGTGCAGACCTCCGCCGGGGGAATTGACCTTGAAGCATGGCAGTTGGGTGCAGCTTCCGACCTTTCGCCGGAGGTGACGGCACAGATCCAGCGCGAGCACGTCACGGACTGGCTTCTGGGCAACTTTGACGCCCACGGCGAAAACTTCCTGACGGACCAGGAGGGCCGAATCGTTGGCATTGACAAGGAACAGGCCTTCCGGTACATGAACGACGCCAAAAGCCATGTAATGAGCTACACATACCACCCGAACAGCGCATACGGCGAAACAGAGCCGGTTTACAACACCCTTTTCCGCCGGTTTGCGGAGGAGGACATAGACCTGAACCTCCAAGACACCTTGCCGTATATAAAGCGGGTGGAGAGCATACCGGACAAGGAATACCGCGAGATCTTCCGCCCCTATGCCGAGGCATTGCACGGCCAGGGAAAGGAAGCCGAAAAGCTGCTGGACGAGATCGTGGAGCGGAAAAGCACCCTCCGCGAAACCTACCGCACGTTTTACGAAAGCCTTTTGACGGAACGCACCGGCGTGAAGACCTCTTTTGTTTGGGCAGACGAGGCCGCAGCCGTTGCGAAGCAGCCACTTGCGGCCGTGCAGATCACACCGCAAGCAGCTAAGGGCATGACCGTCCAAGACCTGAAACAGATTGCAAAGAGCAAGGGCATTGCCTATTACGGCAAGATGAACAAAGCCCAGCTTGTGCAGGCTGTGACGGACCCCGTGAAAGCCGCAGAGCTTTCCCAGGAGGCGAAGGCCAAGGCTGCCGCAAATGCAGCCGCACGAAAGGCGAAAGCTCAGTACACAGCCCCGCAGGCGGCAATCCCAAAGGGCGTAAAGGGCGCCGGGGATATTTTCACCGATCTGTCGAAAGTTCCGACCACGCAAGAGGGAATCCCGATTTCTTCCGACCGCGGCAGCGTGGAGGGCCTTGTTCTTCGCGCCCGGCGGATGAACATTGACGGCTCAGAGTTCTACGAGGTGAGCGGAAAGCTAACGCAAGGAACTTGGGAACGGACGTTGAAGACGATCAAGCCCACCAGCGCAACCGAGGCGCTGGAATTTGAGGAGGCCTCCAAGACGAGCGCCTTTTTCAGTTCCGGCGGATTGAGCATAGGCGTAAACACGAAGTGCCAGGCCGTGCACGATGGGGAAAAGACCTTGCAGGTCTATACCCACGAAGGCGGAAACTATTACTCCTGGCAGGGCTTTTTCCGGGCCCGCGTTCCGGTGACGGCAGACGGCGGGTTTGATGCCCGGGAAATGAAGGGACTGCTAAAAACGGCCGGTCTTGACGACCTAACGGCAACGCCTACGGCAGAAGCCGAAAAGCGCCTCATAAAATCCCGCTTGGTCTGGCAAAACGCTCCTTCCCGCGTTCCAGAGTACGAAACCCTGACGGGTGACGCCATGGACAAAAAGCTGGACGAGATTCTAAAGGACCTCGGCATTGACCAGAAGCGGGTGGACGGCGTGGAACTGCGCAAGGTATGCGACGGTTACGCCGTCTATTACGACCCGGAGCAGGCCAAAGCCCTAAAGGCTGCGGGCGCAGATTATGTTTGGTGCGGAGTTGGCAGAGCCGAAAACGTTGTTTCTATCGTTCAAAGCGGCGGCCTTCGCAGCACAAACCGGCGTTGCCTTTCTGGCATCCGGCTGACCGGCGCAAGCCCGAGTTCCGACATGGGAACCGGCGGCGCCGACAACGTTTTTACCCGCATCGGAACGAACGCGGGCCGCGGGAAAATCCGGTATGATGACAGCTTTTGTGGCAGCGGCTACCGCCTCATTATAGACGAGGCGGAACTGGGCCGCACGGACTGGTACGCATATACCGGCGATAACTTCGGAACGACCAGGCCGAGCACCCTTCACAGCCGCCAGGGCTCTGAGGAGTTTGTGAAAGGCCAGAACAGATCTTTCAAATCCGGCAACGAAATCATGTTCCGCCAAGGCATACCGACAGAATCTATACAAAAGATTCGCTGCTCGGGCGACTATGAGCGCGACAAGCTGCTGAAAGCGTTTCGTGACGCCGGAATAACGAGCGTGAACGGGATTCCGATTGAGGACTTTGTGGAGGTTGGCGATTACTTATGAACAGACGCCTTGTTTATACCGTAAAGCGGCCGGGCGATAAGAAACCCACCGGCCTTGCCCTGAACTGCCACCTTTGGCACGGTGCCTTCCGTTACTTCGACATGGAGCACGGCCACGAGATCCCCGGCAAGGTGACGGAGGACGGAGAGGACGCCTTCACATTCACTTCGGAGGGCTGCGCGCCCGGAGCTTGGCAATTTGAAAAGCTGACCATTGAACGCTTCCGGCGCGAAACCTACAAGATCGTGGAAGGCGGCAACTACATTGCGCAGACAATCCGCAGCACGGCGGACCTCCACGAATGGTATCGCAAGAGGTATGGCGAAGCCGCAGGGCTTTGCTTTCCGCGCGTAAATAACGAATGATTTACGCTTAAATTTTGAAATACGCTGAATTTGCGCTGACTTTTGCAATTATTTTGCAAATTCAGCGGATAAGGAGAGAGCCATGTTTACTTTTAACGAAGCACTCGGCAAGAAGCCGCCCGGCAAAGAGCCGAGCGGCCGCATTGCTGGCACCTTCAAGATCCAGAAGTCTGTTGACGAAAAGCGCCTGGCCTTTGGCTGGGCCAGCGTGGCAGCCACGGCCGCGGGCGACACCGTGACGGACTACTACGAGGACATCATCGAGCCCGACGAGCTGGAACAGGCTGCCTATAACTTCGTGCAGTTCTACCGCGAGGGCGGCGAAATGCACGAGCGCGGCGGCTGTGCTGTCCTGGTGGAGAGCGTTATTTTCACCAAGGAAAAAATGGCAGCTATGGGCATCCCGGAAGGCGTTGTCCCGGAAGGCTGGTGGATCGGCTTTAAGGTGACAGACGACGAGGTTTGGGAAAAGGTCAAAGACGGTACCTATCCCATGTTTTCCATTGAGGGCGAGGCTGTCCGCGAGGAAGTGGACGGCGAGGAGCCCGAGAACTGAATACCGATAAACCAAAGCCCCGACACCCGCCGGGGCTTTGTTGTTTATAAAAATCTTCAAAGAAAGGAGGAAACGCAAATGGCAACCAAACTTAAAAATCTGAAAATCAAGAAGGTGGACTTTGTGGACAACGGCGCAAACCCCGGCGCAAGCATTGCCCTGTACAAGAGCAAGCCCGCCGAGGGCGAGGAACCGACCGCAGAGCCCCAGGAGGGTGCCACACCGCCTGAGGAATCCGTTCTGAAACGCATTTTCCGTGCTATTGCAAAGAGCATCGGCGCCACCGATGCCCAGGCAGACGCGGCCGCGGAGGAAGTTTCCAAGAGCGCAGAGGTTCCCACTTTCGGCGACGCCATGGCACGCCGCCGTCTTGGCCGGACCACGGACGAAATTTGGGAATATTGCTACGCGCTGAATGACAGTCTTTGCAGCATTGTGAGAAACACCGAAATTACGGTGGAGGACAAGAAAGCCCTTATGTCGCAGAGCTGCGCAGAGTTCGCCGCAGCGTGCGAAGAAGCAATCCCGAAATGGTCCGGCGGCGCTCCCGTGAAGCTGGAAAAGGCAGCCCCCGCGCCTCTGACGCCCGACAGAATCGAGAACGCCAAAGCAGCCCGCGCCCGCCTGGACGAGATGATCGCCAAGGCAGAGCCGAAACCCGCAACCGAAGATACACTGCCGGAGCCCCCGAAAGAGGGCACCGACCCGACGCCTCCCGCTGACCCGCAGCGAGAGGAACCCGTTCAGAAAGGAGCATTTGACATGGAAATCGACAAGAGCAAGCTGTCCGCCGAGGAAGTGGCTCAGCTGGAAGCAATCGAGAAGAAGGCCGGTATCCCGGCCCAGGCAACGCCTGCCGTCCCTGCTGGCGTTGAGAAGTCCGCCCCCGCCACCCCCGCAGATAACGCCACAGGCGGCGAGGAGGACATTTACAAGGGCATTCACCCCGATGTTGCCAAGGAGATCGCAGAACTGCGCAAATTCCGCCAGGACGCGGAGAACCGCGAGCTTCTGACCGTTGCCAAGAAGTACGAGCTTCTGGGCAAGAAGCCCGAGGAACTTGTCCCCGTGCTGAAATCCCTGAAAGCCGCAGGCGGCACCGCCTACAACGATATGATCGGCGTCCTGGACGCGAACCTGGAAGCTGTGCAGAAGTCCGGCACATTTTCCGAGCTTGGCAAGCGCGGCGGCACCCACGGCGAGGTTATGGGCGGCGCAGGCGACGCATGGAGCCAGATCGAGAAGAAGGCAGAGGAGATCCGCAAGTCCGCCCCTGCTATGAGCTACTACGAGGCCATCGACACGGCTTGCCAGCAGAACCCCAATCTCGTTCACGACTACGAGAACGGCCGCTAAAGAGAGGAGGAAAAGAGTATGAGCACTATCGGCACTGCAACCAATTCCAGCCCGTACCTGGCCGCGCCTGCCGCTGCGGCCATTGAGAACGGTAAGAACCACTTTGTTACCCTGGGCGAGAACGGCGTTTCCCTGGCTACTGCTGGCGCCGCCGCCGTTGGCATTCTGCTGCCTGACACCGAGGACAAGGTGGCAGCAGGCGAGTGCGTGACCGTCCAGATCAAGGACCGCACCCTGATTCAGACCGGCGGCGCTATTACCGCGGGCGACCCCGTGGCAAGCGACGCCACCGGCTGCGCCGTGAAGGCAGAGGCGGAAAAGTTCATCGTTGGCTATGCCATGGAGAGCGCAACCGCCGCAGGCCAGATCATCCACATCCAGATTACCAAGAGCGGCTTTGTGCCGAAGGCGGGCTAAAGGAAAGGAGAATTAAACCATGAATACCAGAAACACTACCGCGGGCATTACGGCCGAGATCGCCAAGGGCTGGCAGCCCAACAACTACCTGACCAATATGTCCATGGCATACTTCCAGAAGCCGGAAGACTATGTGGCACACAGCATTTTCCCGGTCTGCCCGGTACAGCTGTCCGCTTCCTACTACTACACGTTCAGCAAGGAAGATCTGGCCCGCGACAACGTGCAGCCTAAGCCTGCGTTCGGCAAGGTTGATCCTGCTGTGATGGGCCAGGACGACAACACCTACAAGTGCCACGTTGACCAGATCATCCTTGGCATTGACCAGATCGCCGCCCTGAACTACCAGCGCAGCCGCGCCCCTGGCGTGAACGACCCCCGCCGCGCCAAGGTCCGCACCGCCACCGAACAGATGCTGCTGCACCAGGACATTCTTTTCGCAAAGAGCTTTTTCCGCGCTGGCGTCTGGGCAAATGAGCTGACCGGTACCACCAACGGCAGCGGTTCTAAGGAGTTTGTGAAGTTCAACGACACTTCTTTTGACCCCATCGGCTTCTTCGACGATCTGCGCACCGAGATCAAGCGCCAGGGCCGCCGCACCCCGAACCGCCTGGCGCTGGGCATCCAGGCCTACAACGCCCTGAAAAACAACCCCTTCGTTAAGGAGAGCGTGAAATACACCGGCACCACCGCAAACCCGGCCATCGTTACGCCCAACGTTCTGGCGCAGCTTTTCGGCGTTGAGCAGGTGAAGATCCTGGAATCCACCTACAACTCCGCAGGCCTGGGCCAGAAGGAGAACATGGAGTTCATTTGTGACCCCAAGGCTGCACTGCTGTGCTATGCCACCCCGACCCCGCAGATCGACGAGCCCTCCGCAGGCTACATTTTCACCTGGGATATGCTGGGCAACGGCGCTTCTGTCGCCTTTGACCAGTACGAGGGCGAAAACGGCACTCACGCGGAGTTCATCGAAGGCCTGTGCGCTTCTGACATGAAGAAGACTTCTGACGACCTGGCAATCTTCCTGAAGGACTGTGTCTAAGGAGGCTGCCATGGGATACACCTGTCTGAAAATGGCGACCTTCGGCGGCGTGAAATACCGCCCGGGGGACGTTGTGGAGGCTGAAATGATCCAGCCGGGCAGCGCAAGGGCAATGCAGGACATGGGCATTATTGCCGAGTTCCAGGACCTCGAAGTGGGCAAAATCGAAACGCTGACCCTCCCCATTACTGCGGAGGGCGGCGTGGTAGAGCTTGACGCCACCCCGGACGCCGTTGTCCAGGCTGTGTGCATTTTGCAGCAGCGGGCCGAGGAGGCAGTGGCGACCATTGCCGAGGTTGAGGACCAGAGCGTCCTTATTCTGGTGAACGCCTGCGACAGCCGCAAGAGCGTCAAGGCGGCTGCAAAGGAACGCGGCGTATTCCTGGAGGACGAGGCTGCAAAGGCCACGCAGGAGGCCCCGGAGGGCGGCTCCGAGGGGGTGGGCTGATTGGCGCAGCTCACATACACCTACGACGCGAGCAAAATCGCCGAACACGGCCTTGACCAGATGCGCTTCGAGCTGGGGGACACGATGGTGGAGGGCGGCGTGGAAACCTGTGCGTTGAGCGACCAGGAATACAAGGCCGTCATTGAAGCCTACCCCCGCTGGAAACGTGCAAAGCTGGCCTGCGTGGAAAGCATTCTGCGCCGGTTTTCCTACGAGGTGAACACCAAGGTTGGAGAACTGAACCTCTCCCTGAGCGACCGCCTGGACTACTGGAAAAAGCTCTATTCTGACTTAAAGGCAGATGTGAGCGCTTCCGCCCCGCTGGCAAACCCGGCGGCTATCAACGGCGACCACTATTTCTATGCTGGCATGATGGAGAACCACGGGACCGGCAGAGGAGGCGGCGGCCATGTTTTACCTTAGACCCGGGAACCTTTACAAGGACTTTGTGATCGAGCCGCACATAGCGGAAAAGAGCACGACCGGGCGGGCAACTGCGAAATACGACACGGAGAGCCGACAGCTTCTCCGCGGCGTACTTTCGGCCGCTTCCCCGGAAGTGATCGAGCGATTCAGTCAGAACGCGCATCCGGTCACGCACCAGATCGCGCAGCGCGGCAGGCCAAAGGCCAAGGCTGGCGACCGCCTTATTTTGGAGAACCGGGCGTACTACGTTGAAGGCGTGGACCCGCTCGGGGACCTGGGCCTTTATACGCTCTACTACGTTCAGCAAAGGGAGGACACGCACAATGGAAATTGATATTTCTGGTGCCGTCCAGGGCTTTGTACAGGACGTGGAAAAACAGGTTGCGAGCCGCGCCGAGCGTGCTGCACACGTTATTCGCAAGTACGAACTAAGCGTGCTGTCGAACAACCCGAAGCGCAGCGGCAAAGTATACCGCAAGCCTGCGAGCAATAAGGCCTACACGGCATCCGCCCCCGGTGAACCGCCCGCCCTTCGCACCGGCGACCTCCGCCGGAGCTTCCGACCGCTTGCAAAGAGCGAAATCGTCCAGAGCGCCAAGCACTACACACCCGGCATCCGCACAGATGTGAAGTATGCGCCGCTCCTGGAAGATGGAACCAGCAGAATTTCCCCGCGCCCCTACGCGGAGGAGATCAAGCAGAAGGCCTTCCCCGAGGTGAAGGCTATTTTTGAAGAAAAATACACCTAAGAGGAGGGCAGCCCCATGGGCCTTATGAAGGAAACCACATCCGCGGCGATTGATACAACCGCCATCCACCCCGGCGACCTGATCCGCGCAAAGTACGCAGACTGGAACGAGGCAAAGAACGGTATTGTTACCGCCGTGACCGGCGGGGAAATCCGCTGCCTTTACTTTCCGGGCATCCGGAACGTGTGCAATTACTTTCTGATCGCGGCAGACGAGGTTACAGAAGGGCTTTGGGATATTTCCTGGAGCACCGACATGAAGACCATCCAGACCGAGGGAGTACAGCATGACGCTTGAAGAACTTATCTATAAGCGAATCTCTGAATCCGCCGCCGCTGAACGGCTGGCGCTCCACAACGGGGCACCGGCCGTTTTCTTTGGCCCGGTGCCTACCGACACGGACCCGGGCTGGGCCGGGGCTGAACAGTACCCGCGTATTTCCTACACCATCGACATGAGGGCAAACCCCGAGCGCCAAACCGCCGGGAATCTGTACCTTGATGTTTGGTGCCTGGACAGCGGGACCGCGCCGGAGGCCGTAGAGCCCAGCGTCAGGGCTGCCCTGTGCGACGTTATTATGGCGCCGCATGAACAGCCCCCGTACAGCCTGGCGTGGGTTACAAGTGAAACCTTCGAGGCCACAAAGCAGCTTGACAAGAGCGCCCGCGTTATTGGCGTGACGGTGACGTTTGACCTGTACGCATTTCCGCGCCAGGAAACCACCGACCCGGACCCCATCCTGGCAATGAACGCCTTCACGAACAGGTGGAGCGACGCTGTGACCGTGATTGGAAGCGACCGCATGGGTGAGTATACGGAGCCGTCGGACCAGCATCCGGCGGCTTATTTCCGCCTTGCGAACTACCACCGGGCACAGGAAACCAACACCGTTATTTGGCTGGAAGGCGTTCTGGTGGGCCACCTGATCGCGCCGACCTACGCAGGCCGCCAGCGCTGGCTCAAAGCCCTTGCGGACGAGCTCGCAACCCGCGGGGAAGTCGAAATGTTAGACACTTCCCCCATGTTCATACGCGGTTTGGAGGTGGACGGGAGCCTTGACCCGCTCACGGCCGGGCAGATGCGCCTTGCCGTCCGCTGGGGAATCTTGAGGCGGCCGAAGTTCGCCCACAAGCTGAACCACATCAATACGAATTACAATTACAAACCGTAAAAGGAGGCTATTATGGCAGAAACCAAAACCACGGCTGCCGCGCCCGTAGAGGCGGCCGCCACCTATACCGCCGCCGAGCTTATCGCAGCAGCGCCGGAAAAGTTTGGCGCTTCGCGCGACATCGCAACCGCCGCCCTGCGCATGGCTGGCAAAAAGTCTGCCACCGTTGAGGAGGCAAAGACGATTATTACCGCGTTTGCAACCAAGGAGGTGAAATAATTATGGCTGGTACCTTTTCTGTGGGCGAATCCAAGACCCGCCCGGGCGTTTACCACCGGCGTTATAGCGTTGGCGGCGGCGAGGTTGCCGGTGCGCTGAACGGCGTCGGCATGGGCATCATTCGCGCAAACTGGGGCCCGCTGAACCGGGCCGTTGCATTTGAGCCGTCCACCAACGTGAACGCTGTGTTTGGCAGCGGCAACACTGAGGATCTTATCACCGAAATGTTTTCCGGCGGTATTTCCAGCGGCTATTTCGTGCGCTGCGGCACCGGCGGCACGGCGCCCACCATCACCCTGAAAGACAACGCGAAGGCCGACGTTGTGACCATTACCGGCGCCTACGTTGGCGATCGGGCATTTTCCGTGTCCGTTCGTGACAGCCTGACCGGCGACGGCCGCGAGTGCATCATTTACGAGGGCACGACCGAGTTCCTGAAGGTGACGTTTGAGGCCGACACCAAGGAGCCCGCAGGCCTGGCCGCGGCTATCAACGCGGCCACCAAGGACTTTGTCGCAAAGGCGACCGCCGCAGGCTCCGGCGTTATGGCTACCGTGACCCAGTCGGCTATGACCAAGGGCACCCAGCCCACGGCTGCGGTCTCCGAGTACAGCGCGGCCCTGGACGCTTTCGACGCTGTGCGCGGCAATGTTATCTGTGTGGACACCGACGACGCTGCCGTTCACGCCCTGGTGCAGGCATACATTACCCGCACCTTTACCGGTGGCGGCTACCTGATGGGCTGCGTCGCCGAGAACAAGGGCGTCGAGTTCGACACCCGCACGACCCACGCCGCGGCCTTCAATGACGAGAAGATGCACTACTGCGTCAACGGCGCCCTGAATGCTACCGGCGACGACTACAACGGCTACAAGCTGGCCGCCCGCATTGGCGGCATGATCGCTTCTGTGGCTTCCAACGTGGCCCTGACCCATACTGTGGTGAAGGGCTTTGTGGATCTGGACGAAGGCCTGACCAACAGCCAGATCGAGAAGGCATTGAAGCGCGGCTGCATCGTGCTGACCAAGAACGCTTCCGGCCAGGTACAGATCGAGCAGGGTATCAACACCCTGGTGAGCCCTGACGGCGACATGGATGCGGGCTGGAAGAAGATTAGGCGCACAAAGGAACGCTTCGAGCTTATGCAGCGCATCGACGACAGCCTGGACCCCATTGTGGGCAAGCTGGACAACGACAGCGACGGCCGCGCCACCGTTATTGCCATGGGCAAGGCAATCATTGCCGCCATGGTGGGCGAAAAGAAGCTGACTTCCGGCGATATGTACGAGGACGAGAGCAACCCGCCGCAGGGCGATTCCGCATGGTTCATCCTTGACATTGTGGACAAGGACAGCCTGGAGCACGTCTATCTGGCGTATAAGTATCGCTTTGCTACCGAAGTGAGCGAATAAAGGAGGGAATAAGCTATGTATAATCAGTCCGGCCCGGCCGACAGCCGCAAGGTTTTGAGCGGCAAGGACGCTGTGCTTTTCAATGGCGAAGGCGTTATGCTTGCCACCATTGAGAACTTCCAGGTCCAGGTGAATGTTTCCAACTCTGATTACCAGCCTCTGGGCGACGCACAGGCGCACGCCACCATGACCGGCTACAAGGTATCGCTGAACTTCTCGCAGATCGTGATTGAGGACGACGCCCTGATCACGGATATGTTCGAGATGATGCACAGCGGCCAGCAGCCTAACTGGGTATTCCAGGGCGTTACTTACGGCCGAAACGGCAGTGAGCAGCGCATGAACTACCGCGGCGTCGTTCCCGACGGCAACATTGACCTCCAGGGCGCATCCGTGGGCGATATTATTAAGCGCGCATGGAACATGGTGGTCAACGACCCGCCCGAGCTCCAGAAGCTCCTGAGCGCATAAGAGGGGCCGCAAAACGAAGAACGGATACAAGGGGAGGCGCCTTGCGAGGGCGCCCCCCTATTTTGTTTTATTCGCATGAACGAACAAAGCCATCATGGAGGACAAAAATATGAGCATCAAAGCTACTGTAAACCCTGCTGCCGATACCGCCGAGATCACCAAAGAGGAGCTGCTCGCGGACGCCCGCGAGCATGAAACTTCTCTGCTGGACGGCCTTCTGACTGCTGCCGGTTTCAAGACCGCAGAGGACTGCATTAAAAAAGTGGTCATTTCCCGCGGCGGCAAGGACCTGTTCAGCTTCCACATCCACCCGCTGAGCGAGGAAGACTACAACGCCTGCCGCAAGAAGTTTACCAAGTACGTTAAGAGCAAGGTACAGGGCGGCATCCGCGTGCCGGAGGAAGTGCACGCGGTGAACTACCGCGCCGCGCTGATTTACGCGGCAACCATCCCGGAGGACCAGGAAAATGTATGGGACAACAAGGCCCTGTGGAAAAAACTTGACCTTGCGACCGGTTACGAGGCCGTGAACGCCCTGCTGATGGCGGGCGAGAAGGAAGCAGTGCTTTCGCTTATCGACCAGATCAGCGGCTACGAGCTTTCCGAGGAGGACGTGGCAAAAAACTAATCCTCGCCGGAGGGCGCGCAACGCTTTTGCACCAGATCTTCCAGCGCACCGGCGTAATGCCGGGCAAGGTCTGGAACGCCCCGCATGGTGAAAGAGCGTTTTGTTTGGCCTCCATGATGGTGCAGCTCGAACAAGAGCAGAAGGCCGGAGAGGAGGGAACAAATGGCCTCTGAAACTTTTAGAATTGCCATTGACGCAACCGTCAACGACAAAACCGGCCCCGGCGTGCAGTCCGCCCAGAAGCGCCTTTCTGGGTTCGATAAGAGCATCGAGCACACCAAAGACCAGCTGGACCGGCTGACAAGTACGGGCTTTCACATTGACCTGGACGCCGTAGACCGGGCGACCGCTACGATCCAGAACGTGGAAACGAGGGCCCGGAGCTTTGCCGGGAAGGCCTGGAACTTTACGGTTGGTATCATTGACAAGGCAACGGCGCCCTTGCAGGGCATTATAAACCTTGTGAGGAACCCCGTCTTGCAGGCTGGTGCCATTTTCGGCGTTTCTGTGAGCCTGGCCGACACGGTGGGTACATACGGAGCCTTTGAGGAATCCATGTCGAACGTGAAGGCCATTTCCGGCGCCACCGGCGAGGAGTTCGAGAAACTCACCGCCAAAGCGAAAGAGGAAGGCGCAACCACGAAATTCACCGCCAAGGATTCGGCGGACGCCTTCGGCTATATGGCTATGGCGGGCTGGAAAACCGAAGATATGCTGAACGGCATTGACGGCATTATGAGCCTGGCCGCAGCCTCAAACGAAGACCTGGCGACCACTTCCGACATTGTGACCGATGCTTTGACGGCCTTTGGGCTGCAAGCATCCGATTCCGGGCACTTCGCCGACGTTCTGGCGCAGGCCAGCGCGAACGCGAACACTAACGTTGGTATGATGGGCGAATCCTTCAAGTACGTTGCACCCGTTGCGGGAACACTTGGCTACTCGATTGAGGACGTTTCACTGGCGCTGGGCTTGATGGCAAACAACAGCATCAAAGGATCCATGGCAGGCACCAGCCTGAAAACCTCCCTTGCAAACCTGGCGGCCCCCACCGACAAGATGCAGGGAGCCATGGACAAGTACGGAATCAGCCTGACAAAACGCAACGGTGAAGCAAAATCCTTGAGTGAAGTTTTGGACAATCTGCGCAGCAGCCTTGGCGGACTTTCCAAGACAGAACAGACGGCGGCCGCAAGTACGCTTTTCGGAAAAGAAGCTATGGCCGGTATGTTGGCCATTATTAAAACTTCCGACGAAGATTACAAGAAGCTGACCGCAGCCGTGAACAACGCCGACGGCGCCTCCCAGCAGATGGCAGACACGATGCTGGACAACATGAACGGCAGCTTTACGCTGCTGCAATCTGCGGTTGACGGCGCAAAAATCGCACTGGGTGAACGCCTGTCCCCGTACCTTCGGGAGTTTGCAACCTGGGTCACCGGAAAAATGCCGCTTGTTGAGGACGCTATCGGCGACGTAATGGACCGCGTAGACGCGAAAATCGAAAATCTGCACCACACCATTGCGGAGTTTACCGCCAGCGACGAGTGGGCAAACGCCGATATTTGGGGCAAGCTGGGCATTGCCTGGGACAAGATCGTGGCGGAGCCGTTCGACGAGTGGTGGAACGGCAGCGGCCGTCAGTTCTTCGCCGACAGGGCCGCAGGCCTGGGCCGTGGCCTTGGCAGCGGCATTACCGCCGGATTTCTGGCTCTGCTTGGCATTGACCCTGCCGGAGCCATTGACGACGGCGCAGCTATTGGCGCAAACTTTGTTTCCGGCTTTATGGACGGCCTGGACTTCGACGGAATCCTGGACGGCTTAAAGACCTGGGCAGAGAACCACAAGGCCCAGGTGGCGGCCATTGGCGCCGTTCTCGGCTTCAAGCTGGTAACGGGCGCAGCAAGCGCCTATTCTAAACTCCGCGGCCTTACCGCGGCGCTTGGCCTTGGAGGCGGCACCGGCACGGGCTCTTCTGGTATGCCTTCCATGGGCGGCTCCTTCAAGACTTCCGCAGCCGTTATGAACGTAACGGCCCAGATGGTGGTTTTGAAGTCTGGCAACTTTGGCGCCGAGGCAGGCTCCAAGGCTCGCCAGGCGGCAGAAGCGGCCTTTTCTGGTGGCACTGGCAGCCCTTCGCTGCCGAGCGGCGGCGCGCTGATCCCGAGTGCGGGCACCCCGGCGACGGCCGGAGCTCTGCCCGGCGCTACAAGGCTTCTCGGCGATGGCAAGGCGACCTTTGAGGGGACGGCCGTCGAGATTGACCCGGCGACACTGCCCGCAAAGGGCCTGACTTCCGCAAATAGCTGGCTGGGCAAGTTCCTACAAAAGGGATCTACCCAGGCTACTATGAGCGCGGACGGCACCCTCACTTCTGTTACCGGTGGCGTTGGCGGCACCCTGGGCACCGTTGGCACGGCCCTGGGGAGCCATGCGACCACGGCAGCAGGCACAGCCGCAGCGGGCGGCGCAAGCATTCTGGGCGGCATTCTGGGCCTTCTGGGCATCGGTGCAGGCGTGAGAAACCTGTACCGCGGCACCCAGACCACCGGCAAGGACGCGCAGAACGAGTATTCCAAGGGCGGAACCAAGATCGGCATGGTTGGCGCAGGCGCAGCGGCAGGCGCAGCCGTGGGCACTGTGGTGCCTGTTGTTGGAACCGGCGTCGGCGCTCTTGTGGGTGCCGGTATCGGTGGCCTTGGCGCCCTGGGCTTTGGCGATAAAATCGGCCAGGCGCTTTCTGACGCTCTGGACGAAGGCGGAGCCCTGGACAACCTGAAACAGACGGTCGGAACCTTCTTCACCTCGACGTTGCCGGAGCACTGGACGAGCTTCTGGGACGGCGTGGGCACCACGTTTTCCGAAACAATTCCCTATGCAATCGGCTACGCCCTGGGCAAAACGAAGGTTTTCTTTACCAACACGCTGCCCGAGCACTGGACCGCCTTCTGGGATGGTGTGGGGGAGTTCTGGACCGAGGACGTCCCCGCGTGGGTGGAGAACACCGGCGAAAAGGCCGCAGCGTTCTTCACCGAAACGCTTCCGACCAAGTGGACGGACTTCTGGACCGGCGTCGGCGACTTCTGGACAAAGGAAGTCCCGGCCTGGGTTGAAAGCAGCGCGACGAGCGCGGCAAACTTCTTCACCGTAACGCTTCCGGCGAAATGGACCGGCTTCTGGTCTGGCGTAGGGGACAAGATCAGCGGATTTTTCACCAACGCCAGAAACGCTTTTAGTTCTGGCTTCTCTGCCGGATCGTTTACGACGGGCGGAGGCGCGAGCGGCGGCGGTGGCGGACGCGCTACCCCGCACGCAACCGGCGGTATTATGACCCGCCCCCACGTCGGCCTTGTAGCAGAGGACGGCCCGGAGGCAATTATCCCGCTTGGCAGCAAGCGCCGTGGCCGCGGCATTGAGCTCTTGCACAGAGCTGCGGCAGCCCTTGGCGTGTCCGCCCCTTCTGGCGAGCGCTACGACGTGCCGCAGACCCCGAGCAACACCGTGGACACCCCGGCACCGAAAACGCCCAGCAGCCCCGCTTCCGGCGGGCTGGTGAGCCTTGACAGCCGCGAGGACGACGAGACCCCAGAGGACGTCCCCACGTTCTCGCCGGTCGTGTATCCCGCACCGGCGCCGCAGGCCCCGGCAGGGGCAGCAGCGCAGCCCGTATCTATTCCGGTAGAAATCGGGCTGAACCCGCAATTTGTGATCCAGGGCACCGCAGGCATGAGCCCGGACGAGATTATCGCAACCGTGAAATCCCGCATCCGCGAAATGGTGGACGACATAAGCGACGAGCTGGCCGAACGCCTGGCTCGTGTGTTTGCGAATATGCCCGCATAAGGAAAGGAGGGCAAAATGCTACCTGAGATTGTGTATATTACCCAACTCGACACGGGAACCAGGATTGCGCTCCCCCTTACGCCCGAAAAAGTTTCCGACAAGAGGGAAGGCAACTTCATCTCCTACAACATTTTGAACGTTGGCGAGGTGAAAATCCCGAACGGCGAAAAGCTGGCGCAATTTTCCTGGAACGGTATCCTTCCCGGCGTTTCTATGCTGGGCATGGGTATTGTTTCGCTTTTCGACTGGAAGCCGCCCCGCGTGATGATCGGCATACTTGACGGGTGGAAGAAAAATCGGAAGAAACTTCGGCTTCTCGTGACCGGCACGGCCATAAACCACGACGTTTATATCCAGAACTTTACCGTTACCCACGAATACCTCGACCGGGCGGAATACAGTATTTCCTTTGTGCAAGCGAAGGACATTCTGATTAAAACCACGGACGAGGCGGACGGAAAAACGGACGGCGGGAGCCTGGACGAGCGCCCGGCGAGTGCAGCGGCCGCAGCATCCACCCAGGCGACCGGCAAAACCTACACCGTGAAGCCTGGGGATACGCTGTGGTCCATTTCTAAGAAGTACCTCGGCAATGGATCGCGCTATTCGGAAATCTACAACTCCAACAAGGCTGTAATCGGGAGCAATCCGGGCCTGATTAAGCCGGGCCAGGTTTTGACCATCCCGGGGTGAGGAGGGCCGCATGATCGACGTTTCCAAAGTGGCATACAACGTTTATGCAGTCCTTCAAGACGGCACCCGGCTGAACGTTACCCCGGCGGTGACGGATCTAGGCTGGGAGGAAGGGGAGGGCGAGTTAAGCGCCCGGTTTTCGTTCACGGCTGCCAACGTGGACTATAACGGGAACCCGCTTTCCTCGACCATAAAGCCAAACACGGCTATTGTGGTAACAGCCTCGGCCGGAGGAGATGAAAAGGAAGTTGCAAACGGGAAGGTAATCGAGTGGTACCCGCAGGACAGCGCCACCGCGAAGGGCTTTTCCGTGGTGTGCTACGACGACCTTTATAACCTTCAAAAAAGCCAGGACGACCGCTATATCAAGGCCGGAACTGGCACAAAATCCGCCCTGAACGCCATCTTTTCCGACTGGGGAATCCCAGCCGGGGAGTACAAAGGGCCGGATAAGCCCCACGCAAAAACGCTTTTCAAAGCGGAATACCTGGGGGACATTATAACGGAGCTTCTGGACGATGCCGAAAAGCACGGCGCGGACAACTACGTTATAAGAATGACCGGCGGCAAGGTGGACGTTTTGCCCATCAATGCCAACGAAACCGTTTACCACTTTGACGAGGACGACAACCTGACAACGAGCGGCGACAAGATCAGCACGGCCGACCTTGTTACCCGTGTTAAGGTGATAGGCCTCGAAAAGAAGACCAAGAAGCGGTCTGTGGAAGCGACCCTGGACGGAAAAACGGAGTATGGCATCCGGCAGCGGATCTATACCCGTAGTTCGGACGACACGGCCGCACAGGCCAAGTCTGCCGCACAGAAGACCCTTGGCGAAAAAGGGGAGCCGACACGAAAAACCACCCTGAAAGGTGCGGATCTTCCGTTTATCCGCAAGGGCGACAAAATCCGGGCTGCGGCCAGGACGGTGAACGGCTTTTGCACCGTGCTGGGAGTGCAGCACGACGCAGCAAACCGCACTATGACCATGACTGTTAAAGTTTTGGGCGAAGATTCGGCGGAGAGCAAGAAAGGCTCCGACGAGTACAAGGTGGGCGACGTTGTGAACTTTGCCGGTGGCAGCCATTATAAGACCGCCACCGACACGCAGGCCGCAAGCACAAACCTTTCGCCGGGAAAGGCAAAAATAACCATCATAAAGAAGGGCACGAAACACCCGTACCACCTGATCTATCAGAACTGGGCCGAAACGCACGTTTACGGCTGGGTGGATGAAGGCACCTTTTCAAAGTAACGGAAGGAGGAAACCGTGAACCCGAGTTCTGGCAACAAGGGCGTGAATGGGCTCGCCCAGGCCTTCGTTGGAGAAATTGACCGGCGACGTTCAAAAGATTCCGCGTTGGTGCTTGACTTTGGCGAGATCCAGGGCGATTACAGCCTCAAAACCAACACTTTTTCCATTCCGATTCCGGTAGAGGATTACCACGTCTGCCGCCAACTGACCCTCGGCAAAACCGGGGACATCCTGGCAAAAACCCAGGCCATCGGTAAGCCGGGCAGCGGTGAGCATGACCACAAAACCTTTGCGCTGAATAGCGTTCATGGCCCTGTTACTGGAACCATCGGCACCCCTGCTTCCGGCCAGCCTGACCCTCCAGACCCGCCGCAGAACAGCGCGGGCAGCGGAGGGCCGGAAGGTACCCACCAGCACCACGTCCTGATCCCGGAGAAAATGCGCCGCCTGAAACCCGGGGACCGGGTTCTGGTGGCCTGGGTGCAGTCGGAGGCCGTTGTGGTGGATATTATCTGCCCGGCGGAGGATCTAAAAAAATAACAAGACGAAAGGAAGGGCTTTCCTATGGCTGAAAAGCAGCTTTACCCGGTTTTTGAAGTCCCGGACTTCGTCACAAAGAAGAACGAGGAGAACCGGAAGCAGCAGTATAAACCTTCTGTTTATTTCGACTATGCGACCGGCGATTTTCGCCTTGACGGCGCCGGGCGCATGGCGGGAGCCAGCGGCCGCGAAGCCTATATGCAATGGTGCATAAAAACCGTTATGACGGAGCGGGACGCCTTTCTGGCGTATTCGACCAAGTACGGCGCAGAGCTCGAAACTTCGCTTGCACAAAGCGACCGCGCCAGCGTGGAAGCCAGCCTGGAACGAACCATCACGGAAGCGATCATGGCGAATCCCAAAACGGAGTATTGCCGCGATTTTACGTTTACATGGCCCGAGCCAGACAGTTGCGATTGCGAATTTGTTGTGAAGGGCCGCGGCTACGACGAAATCCAAACCGTCAGCCTGAATTTTTCAAAGTAAGGAGGTGAGAACATGGTCACAATTCCGGCATTTTCCGCGCCTGATTGGCTGAAAGCCGAAACGGCGGAGCAGATCCAGGCCCGCATGATGGAAAGCCTCCCACCTGACATTGACGACACCGAAGGCGGCTTCCCGTGGGATTTTACCTATCCCACGGCACTCGAAAAGGACGAACTGCTGAACTTCCACCTTGTGGAAACCTTAAAGTTGATGTTTCCGGCGTGGTCCTATGGGGCCTACCTTGACGGACACGCCAGGGCCGACGGCCTTTCCCGCCGCCCGGCAAACCCCGCAGCCGGTATTGTTACGTTTACCGGCACGCCCGGCACGCAGATCCCGGAGGGCACCGTGGTCTGTGTGCCTTCTTCCGGCGGAGTGCCTGCCATTGAGTACGCTACGGATTCCGTGGCCTACATTGGAGAGGCTACCGGAGGGGAGGACGGCACGGTTGACGTTGCTATTACAGCAGTCGAACCGGGCCCCACCGGCAACGTGGGCGCGGGTGCCATCACGATTATGATGGACCCGATTGCAGGCGTTACCCTTGTGACCAACGCCGACAAGATCACCGGCGGCGCAGAGGAGGAAGACGACGAATCCCTCCGCCTGCGCATTGCGGAGTATGACGAGACTTCGGGCGAATCCTTTGTTGGCTGCGACGCGGACTATAAACGCTGGGCCAAAGAGGTTTCGGGCGTTGGCACGGTGCTGGTTGATGCACAGTATGAAAAGACGCATCCCAACTGGGTGCGCCTTATTATTCTGGATTCTTCCGGCGAGCCAGCCAACGGCTCTATTATCCAAAACGTGTACGACCACATCATGAGGGACGACAACCGGATCGAGCGGAAGGCGCCCGTTGGCGCAATTCTCCTGGTGCAGGCCCCCGAGGGTGAGGTGGTGAATATCTCCGTTGAGGGCTTGCAGTTGGACGGCACCAAGACCGCCGCAGAGGTGGAAGAAATCTTCCGCACCGCGCTGATTGAGTATTACATCACCGCCAAGGCCGACAGCCTGGTGAAGTATAACGAGATCCACGCGGCCCTGACTCGCACCGAGGGCGTGAAGAACTTTTCCAAGATCCTTGTGAACGGTGACGTGAAGGACATTCCGCTGGACCCGGCGGACTACCCCTGCACCGGTGAGATTCACGGCATCAAGGATACGGAGGCGACCAGCGAATGAGCACCCGGAAGAACTTCGACCTTGAAAAATTCCCTGAAAACTGCGTTTCCAAGCGCATGATTTCCCGCGTATCTCCCATCTATGAGCGCTCCTATGTGGCGAAATGGCTCTATGAAGTCATGGGCAGAGAGGTGGACGACGCGGAGATCCGATTCTCCGAGCTGCGGGAACAGGCAAACCCGGAGACGGCCACCTGGGCCCTGCGCTACTGGGAGCAGCGCTATGGTATCGAGACGAACGAAAACCGCAGCCTGGCAGCCCGCCGGGCAGACATAATCGCCCGCCGCGGTGCCCGCGCGCCCATGAACCCGGCCCGCGTGGAAGCGATTCTGTCCGCCATGACCGGCCGGGCCGTGCACGTTGAGGAAAACGTGGCGCCCTATACGATCCGCGTTGATATTGAGGCGGGCGGCGAACCGCTGGACTATTCGGCCGTGGTGGACCGCTTGAAGCGCATCAAGCCGTCGCACATTGCCTTTCAGTTATTTGTGACGGCGGATGCAACCATCAAGGTGAGCCCACGCAGCAGGCAGAAAGTTTTCGAGTACAAGTTGACCGGCGAGCACCCCGACGTGAACAACATTGGAGTGCAGCACCCGGTTACTGTACGCATTTCTCCCGGCGGCATCGGCCAGGCGTATGCCTACCCGCTGACCGGTGAGCACATGACCGGCACCGTGCTGGACGAAAGCTATCTGGCCTATGTGGAGGGCGTACCGGTGAAGATTGTACCGACGGCCCAGGGCACCGCTTATGCGTACCCGCTGACGGGCGAACACCTGGCAGGCCAACTTCCCGAGGAAAGTTTTATCGCCGCACAGGGCCGCGTTTCTGCCGTTCTGGCGGGCACCGGTGACGGCGGCGCCTTCCCGTACACGCTTGCCGGTGAAGAACCGGGCCTGAATAACGAGAGCGCGACCGCAAAAACCGCCCTGAGCCTTTCGCCCGGCGGCCGTGGCGCAGCTTTCGCGTATTCCATGACGGGAGAGCGGGAGGCGGGCACCACTCCGGATCTAAACAGTGTGGGAGCCCAGCAGGGGGCGACCGTTGAAAACGGCGTTTCCGGCCGGGTTTTCTCTTTTGACTTCCCCCTCTGTGGGGACGATTCAGACTAAAGAAGGAGGCGAAAAGCTATGGCATTGCTTACCGCAGCGGCAATCGAGGATTACAAAGAGTTCACACAGCGGAATATTGCATATTCCCGTGTGAAAGTCGGCGGCACCTATTACAAGCTGGGCAAGCCTGAAATCCACGTCCTGAGCGACGGCCGGATCGCTGCCGACATTGTGGTGGACCACACGATCCCCGGCACCATTACGGCGACCGAATTTCAGCTTTTCAACACGAAGGACCAGCTTTTTTGCGCGAAGCCGGACAGCATCACCCGTAAGGATACCACCGAGGGTATTTTCTACCGCTTCACGTTCAAGATTGAGGAAGGTTAAGGAGGCGAGAGCTTATGTATAATTCGACCGACTGGAAGGACCACATCACGGAGCACCCCCACCGGCGCAAGATCACCGAAAACGGCGACGGCACCAGCGAGGTTGTGAAGGACCAGGGCGAGGTCCTCCAGCAGGGCACACCCCAGAGCGCAACCAACTTCAACAACATGGAAAACGGCATCCAGGACGCATACCTGGCGGCATCTATCCTGTTGTTCGGCAACCTTCACCAGCAGCGTGGGAACGACGCCCACGCGGCCATGGTGGACGGTGAGATCCTGGGCGAAACCCAGACCGTTACCCTGAAAAACACCGCAAAATTCCCCTTCAACAGTACCCGCGACAACCCTGTGACGGTTGCTTTGAAGCAGACCCGCAAGAACCTGTTCTATACCGTTGAGGCGGAGCAGACCGGCGCCACCGGCGAGGTGGGCAGCATCGAAATCAGCGCCAAGGCCCTGAACGGCTTTAAGATCGCATTCACCGGCAGCGCAAAAAGCGTTACCTTGCAGATCCGTGTTAAAGGAGGTATGACCTAATGGCTACTTATAATAAGATCCAGGTTGAGGACAAGAACGAGGGCGAGAAGATCGCCTGGGCGCAGAGCAAAACCAAAATCATTTTTGGCGACGATGACCTGGCAATTCGCTGCGACACCCGCCAGCGCGACATCCCCGTGACGGTTGATGTGTGCATGGACGACCAGAACAACCTGACCATCGGCACCGGCACCGGCCGCTATTATGTGGCCCAGGTGGAGATCCCGGCCCAGGTTTTCGTGGAGGTCGAGGACAGCGCAGAGGAGGCCCAGGAAGCCGCAGAACAGGCCGAGGGCGCGGAGGGCCAGAGCCCCGCAAACGCCAAGAAAACCCACACCGAGGCCGTCCCGCTTGACATGGCGGACGTTAAGCTGATCCTGTGGTCCCTGGACGACTTGCAGCCCGCAGAAGACTAAAAGGAGGATACAACAATGAGCAATTTTGCACTTACGAGCCTGGCACTTTCTTCCGTTTGCCCCACCAACAAGGTTATCGTGGACGACAAGGGCGACCCCTCTGTGATGGTTGAGCGCCCGGCGCAGATGCTTAACGCACTGCTGACCAACGGCGATAGCACCGTGCACCCGGCGTTCCTGGTGAACGGCGTGCAGCGCAAGAAGCTGGCCTTTGGCAAGTTCCAGAGCATCGTGCACAACAGCCGCGCTTATTCGCTGCCCAACGAGGACCCGGCGGCAAATATTACCCTGGACGAGATCGAGCAGTACAGCAAGAATAAGGGCAACGGCTTCCACTGCATCACCTATATGGAGTGGGCGTTCCTGGCGCTGCTGGCAAAGAAGAACGGCACCATGCCCAAGGGTAACAACAACTACGGCAAGGATTCTTCCGAAACTGCCATCGTGGCAATCCCGACGTATATTGACAGCAGCAACGGCAGCACTTGCCGTGTCGCCACCGGCACCGGTCCTGTGACGTGGAGCGACACCGGCGCCATGGACGGCGTGTGGGATCTGAACGGCAACGTTTGGGAATGGATTCGCGGCGTCCGTCTGGTGTTCGGTGAACTCCAGGTAATTCCCTACAATAACGCAGCCGACGCCAGCGTGAACACCGGCGCCAGCTCCAACGAGTGGCGCGCCCTGAACGCTTCCGCCACCAGCTACAACGACCTGTTTGTGGTGCCCGATGGCAAGGGCACCACCGCTGGCACGGTAAAGCTGGACTGGGTATCCGGTCACTGGCAGTGGGGTACCAGCATTGCCGACGCTTCCGACACGAGCCGGAACGCCAGCTTTGCCAAGACCACCGCAAGCGGTTTGAGCGCTACGGCAAAGCTGTACCTCCAGGCAATGGCTTTCTTGCCGGAGGACGGGGCCTCTGATGCCGATTATGGCAACGACGTGTTCTGGGCCAACAACGCGGCCGCGGAGCGGTGCGCGTGTCGTGGTGGTTACTGGGGCAATGGCGCGTACAGCGGCGTTTTCGCGCTGTTTCTGAATGATCCGCGCTCGAGTCGCTGGACGAACGTCGGCGGGCGTCTCGCTTGCGACGAGGAAACTGAAAACTGATCCCTGGTAAACTGAAGGGCCCTGCGGGAGCAGGGCCCCGATTTTTATATTTTGGAGGTTAAAAAGTGGCTGGATATACTCGCAATCCAACGCCGCAAAATTATGGTGGCAGCTACACGCCGAAGGAACCGAAAGCACCGGGAGAAGCAACAAAGCCGAAGCCGTTTTTTCTTAAAGAAAAAATATCCGAAATGATGAAATACGGAATGCCGCTTGTTGATGCTTTCCCGCGGCGCGAACGGAAACTTGCGGATATCCTCCGGGATAGTATGCTGGAAATGTACCGTCTTGCGACGCGCCTAGAACGAAAATATTACAAGAAGACCACGCTTGAAGACTTAGACATTGAGCTGGCTGTTTTGAAAGAATTTGTAATAGTGGCGTCGGACAAGGATTACCGCGGGCAGAAATACGCCCCGCCTTTGACGTTACACCAGCGGGAAGTTTGGAGCAGCTTTAATAGAGAAATAGGATGTATGATCGGCGGCTATATGGAATCCGTGAAAAACGGGCCTGCGAAAAAGGAATAAAAATATAGCTTTAAGATTGGGGAACGGGCCATTGATTTTGCCGGTGCGCGTATCGTGGTGGTAACTGGAACAATGGCGCGAACAACGGCGTTTTCGCCCTGAATCTGAATAATCCGCGCTCGAATCGCTGGACGAACATCGGCGGGCGTCTCGCTCTGCCCCTTGCTGGACATTGGTGCACGGCCTTACGGGGCCGTGTAGGTGCAAGGGTCAAAGGGGCCTTTTCCCCTTCCGGGAAGACATGACCGGAAAAAATGACAGTGAGCCGCGGAGGCGGGGACGTCAAACGCGGATTGGTGAAGTATGAATGAGAAACAAGTGCTCCAAAATTCTTTTTCTAACCTTATTGCGTTTCCCAGGCTTGAAGAAGCCAACAGGAACGCTAAAAAACAAAAGAGATACCGGGATGAAATAATCAAATTCAACAACGACCTGGACGCAAACCTATTGCAGATCCGGGACGACCTTGAAAATGAATGTTTCAAGTTTGGACCGTATAGGAAACACTGGGTCAGTGTCCCCAAAAGGCGCCTGGTTATGGCGCTGCCTTACGCAAGCCGGATTGTTCAATGGGCGATATACCTTGAACTAAATCCCTTTTACGACCGCATGATGATAGAGGATTCTTATGCGTGCCGTAAAGGAAAAGGAAGCCTTGCAGCGGCCAAACGGCTCCAATATTGGTTACAACAGGCAGAATCAAAGCCTGGTAAACAATATGTGCTGAAACTGGATATTTCTAAATATTTTTACCGCGTAGATCATGCCGTTTTGCTTGATATTTTGGGCGAGCGGGTAAAGGACCCGAAGCTCATGCGGCTTCTGGATAATATTATAAACTGCGATTCTGAGCGCTTCGGCCTGCCGCGGTTTATGGGGCCGGAAGACGTAGAAGACGAAGACTGGTTATTTGACCGGGGTATGCCCATCGGCAACCTGACATCGCAACTTTTTGCGAATATTTATCTCGACCAGTTAGACCAGTTCTGCAAGCACGTTTTGCATATTCACCGCTATGCACGGTATATGGACGACGTTGTTATTTTGGCAGACAGCAAAGAGCAGGCAAACGAATACCTGGAACAGATCGCCCGATTCCTGGCGGACCGGCTGCACCTGGATCTGAACCGGAAAACGTGTATCCGCCCGGCGGATCGTGTGGAGTTCGTGGGCTATATTGTTACGGCCCGGGAACTGCGGCTGCGGAAAGCGACCGTGCGCCGGATAAAGGGCGCATTCCGTGGTATCTGCAAGCTGTATTTTGCTGGCGAAATGAGCAAAGAAGCCTTTGATCGCCGCGTTGCGTCTTACAGCGGTATGATTGAGCACTGCCCGAACGAAAAAATAAAAGTTCGGCTAAATGAAATCTATCTGCACGCCAAAACGGCGGCGCAAGAAGAAAGGAGGGCTGCGTGAGCAATTTGCAGATTATCGAGGCCTTGACCGGCATCGTGTACAAGCAGAATGAAATCATTCACGCCCAGGCGGAAGCCCTGGCACAGGTCGGCGCAGTATGCGCAGAGGACCAGATCGCCAGCGTGAACGGCCAGATCGACCGGCTTTTGGGCGCTGACGAGCTCCCGTTTTCCCTCTGATGGAAGCAGCAGAAAAGGAGGTGATGGCCTATGATTGCCGCTTTCTTATAGTGGCGCAAAGTGCAGAAAGAAGGGAACATGAACACCCAAGACTTACTTGCAGCAGCCGGACTTGTGGCCGCCGGGCTTATGGCGGCCACAAGAATTTTTCAGGTTAAGAAAATCGAAATCAACCCATGGAAGACCCTTGTGCAGGCCATTGGCCGCGCCCTGACTGCGGAGCTTTCCGAGAAAATGGAAGCTGCACAGAAAAGCCAGGACCAGAAGTGGGAGGAGGTCAAACGCTACCAGGAGGAAACCCGGCGCCTTCTGGACGACCACATCCGCACAGACGACGAGCGCAACGCGGACCTTTTGCGGAGCCGGATTCTTCGATTTAATAACGAGCTTGTCCGGGACATTGGACACACGCCGGAGGACTTCGACGAGATCCTGACCATCATAGACAGCTACAAAACATATTGCAAGGCGCACGAGGAGTACAAGAACAACAAGTGCGCCCATGCTATTGCGAATATTGAGCGCTGCTACGACGACCGCCTGGAAAAGCACGACTTTCTTTAAGGAGGGCTCGAAATGATCTATAAGTACCTGGACGCCAGCCGCTACCAGGGGAAAATCGACTGGGAGGCCGTGAAGCGCAGCGGCAAAATTGACGGTGCAATCCTGAAAACGGTTTCCACCAACAAGAGCTTCGGCGGCGTCTACATTGACCCCCAGTTTGAGCGGAACTATTCGGAATGCACCCGCCTGGGCATTCCCGTGGGTGCCTATTACTACACCTACGCCCAGAACGAGGCCGCCCGGGCCGTCGAGCTGGTGAAGGTGAAGCAGGCGTTGATGGGCAAGAGCTTCCAGCTTCCTGTGGCTGTGGATGTGGAGGACAACAAGCTGAAACCCATCCCGGCCAAGGAACTTTCCGCCCTGGTGGCAGGCGCCGCCAAACAGATCGAGGCCTGGGGCCTCTATGCTATGGTCTACACCTATACCAGCTACGCAAACACGGAGCTGGACATGGACGCCCTGAAAGCCTTTGACCTCTGGATCGCCGACTACCGGACCCGGCGCCCCACGCGCAAGCACGGCATCTGGCAGTATACCAGCAAGGGGACCATCCCCGGCATCACCGGCGACGTGGACCTGAACCACGCCTATAAAAACTACCCGGCCATCATTCAGAGGGCCGGGCTTTCTTCTATCCGCTAAAATTGAAAGGAGAACACCATGAAAGAGATTCTGACCCAGCTTCTTTTTGCCGCCCTGACCATCTGCGCACCCCTGGCAACCGCATACGTTCGCAAGGCAGCCGCTGCCATCAACGCCTCCACGGCCGAGAAGATCAAGAACGAGACCATCCAGCGCATTTGCTGCGAGATCACCGACGCCGTGGCGGATGCCGTGGCAGCCATGAACCAGACCTATGTAAACGACCTGAAAAAGACCGGCTCTTTCGATAAGGCCGCCCAGGCCAAGGCATTGAATGGCGCAATTTCCGCCGCAATTAAGAGCCTGAGCAGCGACGCTCTGGACTACATCAAGGGAATTTCCGGCGGCGACACCGTGGGCTATCTGACCACGCGCATCCAGGCCCAGATCGACCGCAACAAGACGGCCAAGGCTGCGCAGCAGTAACGCCACACACAAACCTCACCTAAGAGCATACGAAAGCCCCGCTTTCAGCAATACGCTGAAAGCGGGGCTTTTTCTTTTTGCCTAAAAATAATCGTGTTTCGCAAAATTCCCTCTTGACTTATAAACCGAAGCGGTTTATAATAAAGGCGTAGAGAACAGCAGCACACAAGAGGAGGAACGAAAAATGAAGGTTCAGTATACACGGTTCGAGGTTGTGTTCCGGGAAACTACCCTGGTATTCACCGACCGGGACCCGAAGTTTAGAAACCGGCTGGACGTTTACAATTACGTCTGCGCAGAGCGGCTCGGCAAGAAGTACGGGAAGTTCATTCGCATCAATGAATCCACGGTTTGTTACTAAGGAGGGCTAAATTATGATGTTGAGCATGACAGAGACCGATTACGAGAACTGGCGCGACGACCTCCGTTGCGGCGGCCGGGAGGAATACGACGCCCAGTATTCTGCGGCGTCCCTGTACGAAGGCGGTTGGCGGTCCGATGCAATTTCCGACCTGATCGAACAGTTCAACTTGACCGGCGACGAGGCCGAAAGAATTTACAACGAGCTGCTCGAAATCGAGCAGAAAGCCGAAGGCAAGGAGGGCTAAACCATGAAAACCAGTACCTTCAACCGCATTTTTGAGAATGCCCGTTCCGTGAACATCCAGAGCAACGAGTGGTTCAATTACGCAGGATTCTTCTGGATGCAGTGCACCGAAAAGCAGCTGGCAAAAATGCGGATGCTGCTTAAAGCACAGGGCTGCAAGACGACCGTTAAGAACGGCGAAGAATGGTACATCCTGAACAGCGGGACGCTGATTAAGGTACACTAAAGAGGGAGGGCGGAAACATGGAGAACATCACACCGTTTGACCTGGGCGGGCTGGCAAAGGACCTGGACAACCAGTTGATCGGGATGCGCAGCCCATTTGGGCCAGCAGAGGACCGGCCGTTGCATGAAGCAAGCTACGTTGGAATGAAACACGCGTTTGAAGCCCTGGGCGGCAAGTACAAGGTGGACCGGCACGGAAGCCACCGGCTTTTCTTGCTGGGCATTTCAAGCCAAGGATTCGATTACTATACGGAGGACTGAACCATGAAGAACGTTATTTTCACCTACGACACTATCCAGAACGGCGAGCGCGGCGAGGCCTGCGCAATGATCCTAGTGGAGGACGCCCAGGCCTGGGCGCTTCAATCCGCCTTTAGCGAAAAGGACAACACCAAGGCAGGGTATTTTCTGAGAGAGCGCGGAATCGGCTTCTGCTGGAGCTGCGAGCACCTCCGCGGCCGCAGTTATGTTGAGAACAGCATTAAGAGCGTGGAAGTGAAGGAGGCATGAACGATGAAGCGTTACCAGATTTTGTACAACAAGGCCGGTTTCCCGCTCTGTGTTTGGAAGTCATCCGAGGAGGAGGCCCGCAGCTTTGCAAACAGGTTTCGGGCTGCTGGATACTCCGTTGATGTGTGGGAACACACGGAGACCGGCGCGCGCAAAACCAACATCTAACCCCGCCTGATGATGGCCCGAGGAAAAGGCCGAAACCACCCGGCAGCCAGCCGGGCAAGGTCGCGGGAACCATACCGCAGAGAGGAGCACAGAGCATGGACAAAGTTAAATTCTTCAACCAGCAGTTGAACGGCCAGATTGTTATGGCGGAGCTTGAAGCGGAGCACCTGGCAAAATCAATTCGACTGCTTTCCGAGGGTGACGACTATGTGGCCTGGGCTGGCGAGGTGGCAAATTACGCGACCACACTAAACCAGCTTGCGGAGGTTCTCACCGCACTGCGGAAGGTGGCGCGCGATTCGGAAATTTTGATGGAGCGGGAGGAAAAGGCATGAGTGCAAAAACGATTTACAAGACCCTGGCGCCCTTCTTCGATGCCGTGGACGGCACCGAAGAAAAGGCCTTGAAGTTCACGGCCCCGGACTATATGGACCTGTGCATCGAGGCCTTGGGCTACAATGACCACGAGGGCCGCCCGGTGTATTCCGTGGCCCACTATGGGGAGCAGAACGGCGACCTTATGCGGGACCCGGATGTGACCATGGGCGTTGACCGGGAAGCCGGTACCGTGGAGCCGCTTACATACCAGAACGACTACATCGGTCGCTATTGGGAAGTTTACAAAGACTATGTGGACGGGAAGCCAACGAAATATTACCCGGCCATGAAAAAGGACCTTTCCGCCATGGTGACAGCCTGGGCGAAGAACATAAAGGCCCAGGGTTTCAACCCTGCGGTTCATGCGTAAGGAGTTGGGCACATGATAGGCGATCATTTGAAACTGGTCGAGAACGTACCGGAAGGAGCAGCCTTCTGCTTTGACGGAAAGAGCAAGAAGCAGAAAATCGACCAGAACGACATAATCCGGGAGCTCTTCGACCTGGGCATGGGCGGCAGCTTTTACGCCCAGGTGGTGAAGGTGCCAGAGGAGTACCCGGTGGAAGACCTTTCGACGGTGCTTCTGTACGAGCCGGAGGAGGCAGCGAAAATCTTCGCACAGTTGTGCGGCTACACGCTTTTGGACAAAAACGGCCGAGTGGTTACGGGCCGGATGCCTGGACAGGAGGAACAGAAATGAAGAAGATCAACGAAAAGCAGCTTGACCGAATCCGTGGTGCCTTGTACGGCGTGGCCGTGGGCGATGCCCTGGGCGGCCCCCTGGAATTTATGAGCGACTGGCAGATCTGCAACACATACGGCCGTGTTACCGACATGATCGGCGGCGGCTGGCTGAACTTGAAGCCTGGCGAAGTGACAGACGACACACAAATGACCCTTTGCGTTGCCCGCGGCATCCTGGATGCCCTGGAAGGGGACAACGGCCTGGATCTGGTCGCTTCTGTGGGACAGCAGTTTATTGCATGGGCTGACAGCAAGCCAAAGGACATTGGCGGCGCCTGCTCCCATAGCATTGCCGTTGCAAAGCTGCGGGGCCGTTTTCGCTTGCAGGGCGTTCCTACGGCTACGGACTGGGAAGAAGCAGCGCGGCAGACCCGGCGGGATGGCGGCCGCCCTGTGGAGGGCAACGGCGCTCTGATGCGCACCGTATACCCTGGCCTTTATTGCAGCACGAAGGGCGGTGCAGAAATACAGGCCCGGGCATTTGCGGAAATGACCCACCGCGGCGACAAGTCCACAGAGGCTTGCATTCTGTACACGAGAATGGTATATTTACTTACAGAAGCGGTTAATAAGTACCAGGACGGCAACGTGGCCGACTTCCTGCACGAGTGCTTAAAGGGCACGTTCTACGACGCGTCCGTGGAGAAGCCCGCGACGTATGCAGCGGGCGGCTATGTGGTGGACAGTATGTGCACCGCCGTGAGCTGCCTTGCACACGCCCAGACCTTCGAGGAAGCCGTCTGCGCGGCCGCAAACCTGGGCGGCGATACCGACACCAACGCGGCTATTACCGGCGGCCTGGCGGGCGCCTGGTTTGGCTTCTCGGCCATTCCGGCGCGCTGGGTGGATGCCTTGGCCCCTGGGCTGCGGCAAGATCTGGACATTCTGGCCGCAGCAGCAGAGAGCCACCGCAACAAGTAACAGGAGGAAAAGCAATGCCATACGGAAGGCCTATGAAGGGCGCCAGCCGGAGAGTGCCCACAACGGTACACATCCCCACCGGCACCCTGGACATTATCGACAACTATATTGACGACCGGGAAAAGAACGTTGAAACCGGCCGCATGAGCCGCAGCGACTTCATCAACGAGGCCGTGAACCGCTACCTTGTGGGGTTGGGTTTGGTGGAGCCTGAAAGTAACACCGAAGTAACACCCAAGTAACAGAAGCACCCAGAAGCCAACGAGAACCGAGGAAATACAGGAAATACAGGCATTGGAAAGAATAGAAAATAACCAATGTGAACAAAAGACAACCGCCCACCATAGAGCTCGAGTAATCTGCAAACCCTGAAAAGTATTGATGCAATGCAATATTTCAAGAACCAAAAGGCTCTGTGATACTGCTTTGATACTATCGGGCGATTATTCATAAAGAGAGACATGAGAATGCCCTCTGAGAAACGGTAAGTTTT
>ERZ773224.372-NODE-372-length-63639-cov-37.240312_pt1 | contig 63639 bp, 68 predicted proteins | sample MGYA00580526_ERZ773224 | MGnify/ENA primary metagenome ERZ773224 (study PRJEB29015, sample SAMEA2737743) | human gut metagenome | biome: human gut; feature: human-associated habitat; material: faeces | place: China | collected 2012 ... | reverse complement strand
TGCCTCTGGACTCCGCAAGGGGGATCCCCCCTTGACCCCTTCGCGCGATTGAGTTGGTCTCACTCCCTTAATTCTTCCGCGTGTTTATCCTCTTTGGGCTTACTCTACAACAATTCCTTCACAATAATCATCATATCGCAGCTTCATCTGCTTCAAATTCGTCATCTTCTCCCCCAGAATCGTCACATTCCGCAAGGTCACATTCGTAATCCGATTATCCTCCCCATACCCCGACAATCTCGACGCCGGCACTTTCCCATCCAGCGTCCGCAGCACCGTCAGGCCATCAATCAGCACATCATCAATCGACCCAAACTCATCCTTGACCGTCGACCACGCCGAATTTTGCAGCGTCATCTCAATCAATTCCTTATTATTGCCATTATCGCCCTGCATGAAGGCGTTTTCGACGACGATGTTGCGGTAGACGATGGCGTGCACATACGCATCGTCGCTGTTATGGATGCTGATAACGGGCTTGTGGAAGTTGTACAGCACGGTGATGTTCTCAAACAGCACATCGCTGATTTCGGGGTCAAGCGTCCAGCCCTTGTCGGTTTCGTAGCCGATTTCCATGGACTGGGCGAGGTCAGTCCACACCTGCATGTTGCGGAAGGTGATGCCCTTGGTGGAGCCGGAGTAGTTCTTGATGACGAGGCTGTCATCCCATGTGCGGGCGAAGCTGTTCGTCACGGTGTGGTCGGTGCAGGACTGGAAGGTGAAGCCGTCGCCATTTTGACGACCGGAAATGACCTTGACGTTGTTGATTTCCACATGCTTGGAGGAGTAAGAATTGACGTTCCAGCAGTTGGAATTGGCGACGATAATGCCGTCGATGGTGACATTCTTCGCGTGATTGAGATCAATCGGGACGCGCGCATACGAGCCGGGCTGATTCCACGCATCGTAGTCGCTGCCGTCGATGATGCCGCGTCCGCAGATGCGGACGTTCTTGGCGTTATTGACGGAGATAATGGAATGCAGCACCGCGCCGCCGGAGATGTAGAGTGTCTGCCCGTCTTCCAGCACGATGGCGTCCATGACCCACTCGCCGGAGGGAATATAGTAGACGTTCGGGTCGTCGGGATCAGGGACATCCGTTTCCAATGGATTGGCGAAGATGTGCAGCGCCTTGTTGACGTTATCGTTGAAGACAACGGTGTACTGCCCCGGCTCCGTAATCATGAAGGAAACTTTGCCGTCCTTGACTTCGGGCGTAATCCCCCACGACTGCGGAATGACGGCGGCGCTCACCACTTTGTCCGGCAGACCGGGCATTTCAACCTCGATGCGCACTTTGCCCTCGAAGTCGAAATAGGTCATAGGCGTGGTCGTCGGCTGGGTGTTGGCGTTCCAGATGTGTTCGTGGTTGACCATCACGTCATAGACGAACAGGTCGTTGCCGTTCGCGGTAACTTTCGCCGTCGCGGAGGTCGTCATCGTCTTCGGGCCTTCGTAGAGGGTCAGCAGCGTCGGATTCTCTTCGGCAGTCGCGGGCATCATCCACGCGGTCAGCAGAAGCATCAGCGCAAGCATCAGGATGGGGGTGGTTCTCTTCATCGTTCATGTCCTCCTTGTTCGCCACGGCGTTTCCAGTGTGTGGAAATTGTCCGCATTTGGTTAAGCGCTAAACCCATGCCATGATTATAGCAGGAAATTTGGAAATGTGCAATGTGCCTGAAGATAAAAATTTTCAGAAAAAGCCTCTTTTCCCCTCTTGACATGTGGCAAATGGTATGTTATAATCATGTCAACGATAGGTTGAGCGTTAAACCTATCCACCCGTCAACATCATAAAGGAGGTATCCCCATGAAGAAGTTCCTTGCTTTCCTGCTTTCCCTGACGATGGTGTTCGCGATGGCAGCTGTTGCGTTTGCTGAAGGCGAAACCTACCTGTGGGACAACTTTGACGACCGTGACCCGAATGCCAAGCCTGAGCTTGCGCCCAACGGCGTGCACCTCTGGTGGGACAACTGGGCGAACCTGCGCGCAAAGAATGAGGACGGCGCGTTGAAGCTCGACATGCGCCCCAAGGCGTATGACCCGGAAGATTACGACAGCGAAGACGACTACTACGCCCATGCCGCCGACTGGATGGCGAACTGGGGCGAAGCCGTTGACATGTGGGGTCTGGACGGCGTCTCCTACTGCAAATACCTGACCATCCGCATCAAGGGCGCGGAAGGCGGCGAAGAGAACAAGCTGATCATGGACTGGCATCCGGAAGACGCCAAGTTCTACGCGGCGCGCTTCTCTGACCTTGTGCTGGCGGACGGCACGCACCCGGTCATCACCACCGAATGGCAGGATCTCGTCATCGACCTTGAAGCGTCCGGCTTCCCGGGCATGACCAACGCCCTGCACATCCGCGCGTTCGCCAAGTGCGTCATCTACCTGGACGAAATCACCTTCTCTGAAGCCGTTGCGCCCATCGACGCTACCAGCTCCGAAACCATTCAGGCTGGTCTGACCGCGCCGGAAACCGGCAAGCCCGGCGACCTGCCGATTAAGGACTATCTGGCTGAACTGGAATAATTCCAAAACGTTCAAAAAGGGGGGACAGTTTCGGCTGTCTCCCCCTTCTTTTACGGATTTTTTTCCAGAAACCGCTTGCGAACAACTTCAAAGACTGGTATACTTTTTATGATGCGCACGGACTTTGCGGACTTCGTCCGTTCTCTTTGATCCGCGCAGATCACCACGCCTAAAACACTGCATGAAATATGGAGCATCGCATGGTCACACTCAAAGACATTGCCGCCGAAGCAGGCGTAAGCATTACAACCGTTTCCAACGTGGTGCATAACCGCAAAAGCCGCGTTTCCGAAAAGAAGGTTGCAAAAATCTGGGAGATTATCGAGCGCGAACACTACGTTCCCAGCATGTCCGCGCGCTCGCTGGCGAACGACCAGTCCGCCATCATCGCCATGGTCACTTACATCACGCCGCGCACCACCGGCAGCACCGTCAGCGACCCCTTCATGAGCAGCGTCGCCGCCAGCGTCGAGCAGCGCACCCGCGAAGCCGGCTACTACCTGATGCTGCGCTCCGCCGAAAGCGTCGCCGCGCTGGAGGGGCTGATTCACAGCTGGCGGCTCTCCGGGCTGATTATGACGGGGCTGTTTCAAGATTCATTCTTCGATGCCGTAGCAAAGCTGGGCATTCCCGTCGTCCTCATCGACAGCTATGTGGACGACCCGAACATCTGCTGCGTCGGCTTGGAGGATGAAAAAGGCGGTTACCTTGCCACGAAGCACCTGCTGGAGAACGGCCACCGCGTGATTGCGTTCGCGTCGCCGCCGATTTCCCCCGCAGGCGTTATCGAACTGCGCCTGCAGGGCTATCGCCGCGCCTTGGCAGAATACGGCGTGCCGTACGACCCGGCGCTTGTCTTTACGCAGGAAATTTCCGTGCAGGAGGGCAAGAAGCTGGGGCATCAACTCAGCACACGTCCCGAAATCACGGGGATTTTCGCCTCGGCGGATATTCTGGCGGCGGGCATCATGTCCGGGCTGCATGAGTGCGGGGTAAGTGTGCCGCGCGATAAGTCGATTGTGGGCTTTGATGATCATTATATTTCGCAGCTGGCGATTCCGGGGCTGACGACGATTCATCAGGATTCGGAGAAGAAAGGCACTTTGGCGACGGAGATGATTTTGGCACAGCTGCGGAAGGAAGAGATTGCGCAGAAGAAGGTTATTTTGCCGGTGCACCTTGTGGAAAGGGGCAGCGTGAGGAATATCAAGGGATAAGGAAAAAGAGGATAAAACCGGATCTTTCCTTCTTTGTCGATTCCGTGATGAACCAATTCGAAAATAGTATCATACAAAATCATCGGCACAGCGCCAAATGAAAACTTGGTGCTGTGCCGATGCTGTTTAAAAGGGCGCATGCAGGTTCAGAAATGGCAAGTTATCAGGCAACGTCCTGCATTCGTCATAGCAAAGTCTTCCTTCGCTCCACCGTTCAGAGGCGCTGCCCTTTATCCCAGCGTGATGCTGACCGCGCCATCCGGGCTGACATTCAATTTCATGCACAGCAAGTATCGCTTGTAAAACGCTTCCTTCTCCTTGTCCGTCATCATAATCCACGAGTTTTGCAGCGCCGTCTCCATCATCTCGCGAACGTTGAATGGTTTCGCGCTTTCTCCCGCCAGCTGCTGATTGATTTGCTCCTGAATTGCATTGATCAGCGTACTGGTTTTGATGTTGTACGACGCCGCCGTACAGAAGTCGTCAATGAAGCAGAACGGGATTTCATGCCGCGCCAAGGTGTCCATGATGGCCATGCCCGTTTTTCCCTTCTCCAGCATAACAAGGAAGCGGACGCTGTCCAGCTGGCGAATCATCGCCCAGTAGTCGCTGTCCGACGAAACAAGGATGACCGCATCCACGCCGGAGGTATACACTTCGCGGCTTGTCCGCACCGCCAGCGCCATATCACACTGCGATTTGTTCTGGTTCAGCCGCTCGACCTTAATATGTTCCAGCTCAAGGTTCGCTTTTTCATCCACCGCCGTAGAGAGCGTGCGGTCAACCAGCGTTTTCCATTGTGCCGTTGTATACTCGCTGTCAAACAGAATCACCTTGGATATTTTTCCCAGCTGCTCAGTCGGGAGGCTGCTCAGCGCCGCCGCGAGCTTCACGGCATCCGAATTTTCGCAGTCCACCGCAATCAGGCATTTTTTGCACTGCCCCAGCAGCCTGCCCAGATTGCGCATCGTGTGGTTGCCCGCATCACGCACCAGCGACAGGTTTTCAAAGCGGTCTTCGTGGCGTTCATAGAGAATCGTTACGAATTTTTCATCATTATAGAGGATGTTGCCCTTGCTCTCCGGGCTTGTAGCAACGGCATCCCAGTTAATCCAGCAGTGGAACGGGTAGCGGCGGGTATCGCTTTTATAGTATTCCCCTGCTTTTTTGATACCATCTTTTTTCGTCCCGTTCGGCATCAGGAAAATGGGTTTCACATAGTCCCACTTCACCCATTCCGGGAAAAAGCGCGCCACTTGATTGATTCGGTTGCTGATTTCACAGTTGATGCTGATAATGTATTCGTCAATATCCGGCTTTGCTTTGTAAAGTCTGACGCCGTCCTGTTCCAGCTGCGCCACCGCTTCTGATGGAATGAGATTCGGCACGCTGCCGATATTACGGAAACTCATGCGAAATTCACTCACAATGGCTGGATAATTGCGTTCCATCGCCGTGCGAATGCGGCACAGATTGCGAATAATGCGCGCCTCTTTGTGCGCATCCAGCTCTTCGTAGCTTTTCAGCAGAAATGGCCTTGCATTTTCTTCGCCAAAGTTTTCTTTGTCGATGCCAATAAGGTATGCCATCGGCGACACCAGCGTGTACGTCGAATTCTGGAACTCATTGTAGATGATTTTTTTGTCAAGCGCCGATAGCTTTTGCTGATTTTCCGGATTTTCATCGTCTTGTGCAAGCTCTTTGACGAGTTTTGATAAATCAGCGAGATTATTGGAGGTGATTGTTTTACGCGCTTTCGGCTGGGTTTTCGTTTTCTTTGCCATGTGGAAGACTCCTTTTCTGTATTTTTTTGTTCATTTCCATCATACCATTTTGGCAGCGGCATTGCAAGGGCAGCAGCGCACAAATATATTCCTGCTTTGCGCATTGTTTTTCCCGGAAGTGTTTGACAAAAACTGCTCGATAATTTTGTTGACAACAGATTATTATGATTTTATACTATTATTAACATTAGATACACACAAATTGATTATATCGGGAGGGTTTTCTGTATGGAATACGTCACCCACCTCCGCGAGGACGGCAGCTATCAGCCACTCAACAATGCAGTGGGATGATGTGGTCAAGAAGGCGGCTTCCACGAAGAAAAAAGTTGCGTTGCATGTAGATATGGTCAATATCTTGTGGATAAAAAGAAAAAACCATCTACATTTTGCAATGCAGATGGTAAAAAGTGTCGAAGTGGCGGGATTCGAACCCGCGGCCTTTTGGTCCCGAAGCGCCTTAAAATTCAGGCATTTTCCATTCCGACGAAAAAGCAAAATCAGCAAACATTTTTCTCGTTTGAAGGCGATTGCATACAACCACTTGCAGGCTTTTGCAACTCGTTTTCCCCCAAGCGCAAGGGCATTTTACCAGAACTTCTGCACTGTGTCAATACTTTTTCTGTAATTCCTGTAATTTGTGAAATTTGGTTTGTCTCTTCTTATTTAACGCCTTGCATTGATGCCTTACGGAAAAATTCACTTCCTGTTAGAAATTCTTCTTCTGTAATGTCACACAACCCCACCCCCTATTGCTTGAACCACCCACGCTGGAAAGGCTTGAACCCTCGCCGGTGTCCAGTTCCCTTCCAAAAACTTTTTCACATAGGGGGGGATGCTCAAAAACAAGAACCATTTCGGCAAAAGTTTCCGCACTTTTAGAACAAAACACAGCGAAAAAAATGCTTTCCCATTTCCCGTGTTACCCGCACCCTGTTCTCCTCGCCTTTTTCAACTGCGTTGGCACGAAAAAAAGCGGCAGCGCCGCCAGATGCGATGGTGCTGCCGCCTGCACTGATGCGCTTACTGCACGGCGTCCTTGTCCGTCCAAGGTTTGGTGTAGCTCTGCGCCCGCTCGCTGTCGCTCACGCCCTCGGTCGTCGGGTCAACGACAACGCCCAAGATTGTCAGCAGCGCGAACGCTGCCTCAACCACTGCCAGCAGCTTCGTGCTGACGTCCGTCGTGTCCAGCTCAAAGCCGAACAGCCCTGCAATCGCTTTGAGTGCCAGCAGCAGCGCCGGAATAAACGCCACCCAGAAGGCTTTGTTTTTCACTCGCGCAAGCCAGTTGATTTTCATTTTCTTTCACTCCTTTGCATTATCGTTGCAATTCTTGTCACGGGTCTACGCTTCGCCCATCCGGCGGATGCGAAGGCGGCGCAGCAATCTGATCCAGCCGATGGTGCGCAGACTTAACGCTGCCCTCGACCCGCGCCAGCCGCTCTGCGTAGCCGTCCAGCCTCTCGCGCATGGCGCGCTGTTCCACGCGGATGTCGTCCACGCCGCCTGCAATGCTGTCCAGCTTCGCCATGGTCTGCGCCTGGTTCGCTGCATCGCCGCGCGTGTCCTTGCGTGCAGAAAGCAGCAGCGTAACGAATGCCACAAGAAATCCGCCCAGCGCCACAAGAAGTTCTGTTTTCATCGGGTTCACCCCTTTCTATGGTTAGACCGTCAAGCGGCCGTGCCATCGTTATCAGCCAATGCCGTCGCCGTCCTGCATCTCCTCGGTGCAAACGGCATCCTGATAGCATTCCAGCAGATAGGTGGCCGTCGCTGCATCCAGCCTGGAAATGCACACCGTGTAGGTTTTCCCGCTGACGATCTGCACAGCTGCTGCCAGCGCCGCCCACGTTTTCGCGCCTACAATGCCATCAACCGCCAGCCCGTGCTGGCGCTGGAAGGATTTCACGGCGGTCTGTGTTGCCGCGCCGAAAATGCCATCAGCTTCCAGCGTACTGCCTAGTGCATTAAGCCATTCTTGCAGGTGCACCACCTGTTCGCCCTTGTCGCCGCGCCGCAGCGTTTTCCGCGCTGCGGCTTTCTCCGTCTGCGCAGCGCCACGCTGATCGGTGTCGCTGGCGGCAATCTGCCCGCAGTCGATTTCCCGGAAATATCCGACATGCGTCCACCCGTTTCGCAGCGTCGAACCGGCTACGCGCCCCATGGATGCCGACGAATGCACTACGTTGCAAACGCGCTTTTTTCCGTTCTTGTCCACGTCCTCCAGCGCATTTTCGCCTGCGTACAGTCCGACGTGCGAAAAGTTGCCCAACCCATCGGCGTGATACTTCTGCGGATAACTGTCGCCGTCCTCATGAATGAACAGCGCCGCACCAACACGCAAGCCTTCCTTCTGCGCCTGACTAAGCGGCACAAGATGCTCCACTGCCCGTGCCATGGCGTTGCTGCCGGTGTAACTCATTTTCCCGCCGCAGGCGCGCACAGCAGCTTCCACCATAGCTTGACAGTCCATTTCGCTGTACTTGCGCCCGATGAATTGCAGTGCCTGTGCCACAACCTGCTCGCCGCTTGGCTTGTTACTCATTGCTCTGCACCTCCTGCCGCGTCAGCGTCACCGTGCCGTCCTCTTCCTGCGTCAGTCCCCAACCAAGTAGGCCAGCCGTGTTGGTGGCTGCTTGGGTCGCGGCAGTCTGCGCCGTGTTGGCTGCCGTTGCTGCCGTAGACGCAGCATCCTGCGCTTTCTGCACTGCGTCCATGATGGTCTGCACCCAGCTGGGCGGCGTCGGCTCTGCGGGCGTTCCGTTGCCTTCCAGCGAAGGCTCGATGCAAGTGCGGAACACGGCGGACTTCTTGACTTTGCCATCCACCAGCCCGCGCACTTCTGCGCGTCCCCAGCCCGCCTTCGCCGTGTCGTCCTCGGTCACGCGCCAGCTGATAAGCCCGCCCTGCACGGTCACGTTCGGCAGATAGACAACGCTTTCCGTCGGCCGCAGTGCCGCCACCAGCAGCGTGCAGCCAGGCAGTTGCTCCAGCCACGCACTGGCGTCAATCTGCACCAGTGTCACCAGCGCTTCGCCCTGCCGACCAAGCTGCACTTCGTCCAGCTTGTCCACCGGCAGCGCACTGCTCGTTTCCGCCGTTGCTTCTGCTGCCAATGCGATGGGCGTTTCTTCTGGCGCCGTCTGGACTTCGGCTTCGCTCGCCGCTGCGGGCAGCGCTTCCTCCGGCATTTCTGCCGCCATCGTCTGCACCTCTGCGGTTTCTTTCACGGTTTTGGTAGTTCTGCGTTTGCTCATATTTCTGCCTCCTCCTCAATAGTCGCCGCCGCCAACGCTCTGGATGAAGGTCTGCATGTGCAGGCTTGCCTCGATGCGCGTCAGCCGATCGGGTTTCAACTGAATTTCGTGCCAAGTGCCGCGGGTGATTTTCCCGTCGTCATCTTTGGCAAGATAGGGTGTCAAGTCGATTTCACCCTTTTTGCTCATTTCCTCCGGCACTTCGTTCCCGTCCACCAGAATAGTGACGCTTCGCGCCGTCGTACCCTCATAAATGCCATAGGTGATTTTATGCGTATGATCGGCAAGTGACAGGTCGTGCGTGTGCGCCGGAATGGTGACGCGGTGGCTGTGCCCCGGAATTTTCACGTTGTGCCCATGCGCTGGAATATCAATGGTGAAGCCGGGAATGTTAATGGAGAAAACAACGCGGTGCGCATGTCGGAACAAATGCGTGTGCGCCGGAATCGTGTGGCTGTGACCGCCAGCCGCAAGCGTGTTCGGTGCCGCTGCACCTGAACGCTGGCAGCCGCCTGTGGTCTGGTCGCCGCTGGAATCGGTGGTCAGTGCAGCTCCGCCTGTGCTGCTGGACGATGCGCCGCCTGTGCTGACGGTGCTGCCCGCCGCATTCATCACCGGCGTTGCATAGCCGGTGTAATTGGGCGATGCTGCGCCGGTCTGACCTGCGTTCGTTTCGGCGTGCTTGTGGCTCGCCATGTCGTGCCGGTGCTGCGGAATGACGTGGCTGTGGTCGCCCATCTTGTGCGTGTGGCTCATGGTGTGGCTGTGCTCCGCAATGCTATGCGTGTGTCCCGTCAGCTTGTGCGTGTGCCCCATTTGATGCGTGTGGTCTTCTGCTTCGCTTGTGGTCAGCCCTCCCGTGTTTGCCGCCGTAGCATAGCCAGTACCGTCAATGTTGGAAAAGTCGCCGACCGCCGTTGCTGAACCGCCGCCATCAGAAGACAGGACGCGCATGGGTTCTGAAATTGTCGTCGCGCCGCCCGCCTCGCTGGTGTAGGTCACATCCTCGCTGCTTGCGCTGGTGGTCGCGCCGCCTCCGCCGCTTGACGTTGTGGTGACTTTGCCGCCGCCAGCCGCCGCGCCTGTTTCGTAGGCGCGGAACGCGGACGCCTGCCAGCTTAACAGCATTTGATTGATGCGCACCAGATTTCCCGGCACATAGACCTTCATGCAGGCCGGATGCTCCGCGTCCGCGTTGTCCGCGAAAGACTGCGCCACCAGATTCGTCGCGCCTTGGCTGTACAGCTCGCCGATACCTACCCGATCCGCCAAGGTGTTGATGCTGTCCGCCGTGTCGCGGACGGCGTTGGCAATCGTGATTTCAATCTGCCCCGGATCGCCCAGCGTGTCCCCCTTGCTGATGGATACAATGCGGCTGCGCAGTTGCACCCCATGTTCCGCGTCCATCACATCCACCAGCTTGCCGGGCATATACTTGTCCCACGCCATGCCTGTCAGCCTGAAAAGGTCTACTGCGCTGGCCTTGTAGGTGATATAAGGGTTCTTGTAGCCTTCCAGCACCATCTGCGCCCGCGCTTTCAGCTGAGCCGGGTCTTCCAGCCGCGTGTCCGTGAATACGCTGCTTTTGATACCCCAGACGCTGGCAGTGTCGGCATCCAAATAGGGAACCCCGCCGTTTACTTCGCGGATGGTCAGCTGGTTGACGCCCTCGCCGTATCCAAGCGCATACAGCCGCGTTACCAGTGCGCTGGCGTCCATCGTCTTTTCGATGCTTTTCAGCTGCCGTTCGTAGTAGATGCCGCATCCGGCTTCTTGGTCGGCGCGCCGCAGGTTTACCGTCCAAGGCGCGTCCGGCGTTCCATTGCCCCCGCTGGTGTCAAAGTCCCATGTGTATTCCTCGGTCAGTACGCTTCCCAGCGAAAGCAGCGCCGTCAAAAGCGACGTGTTTTCCCACTTGTAGGCAAACTGTCCGTCAAAGTCGCACGCGCCCAGCTTCCAGCGCTTCACGGTCTGCCGTGCCAGAATGTACTCCATGACCGCACGGGTGTGGATGTCATTGCCGCCGATTTCGTGATAGCCGAAGAGAATATCATCCAGCAGCGTCGCCATCACATGCTCCACGTTGTAGGTGATAGTGCCTGCTTGCGCGGTCATTTCCCCGCTGGGAATGCCAATGATGCGGTAAACGCCCAAGTCGCGGCTGCCATCCGGTAGTCGGACGCGATTGTGCGCCTGACAGAAAGCGTTTTTGGGATCGTCGGTCGGCAGCGCGAAGGAACCCGTCCAGAGGTCGTTGTGCTTCAGCTCGTAGCCGATGCCGTCCGCATTGTCCAGCACACCCAGCGTCTTCCCGTTCTGGTCGTAGATTTCTACCTGCTCAACCGTCACCATCGCCCCCTTGCCGCAGTAACGATGCTTGCGCTACGTCCGCTGCTGCCTGCCCATGTCAGGCGCATTTGCAGGGTATTGTTGCCGTTTCGCAGCTTGATGGCGCGAAAGGCGCTGGCGAACGGCAGTGCGTTGTCGCCCGTGGAAAATGTCGCGCCAATGGGCGGCTCAAAGTCCAGCGTTACGCTTTGCCCCTGCGCAAGATGCAGGCCGGAAAGCTGCACACCGTCGCCCATGCTGATGCCCGTGATGGCGGTGCTGCCGGTGTTCGTTACAGTCAGCCGAAGCGGTGCAGGTTGCCCGGTGGCAAGGTTGATGCCCAGTATTGTGCTTTCGCTGCTCACTCCCACAACTGCCTGCGTGGTTTCTTCCACCGCATATGCCCATGGCTGGCAAAGAAACTTGACTTTCAGCTGCCCGGCGAACCAGTCCTTTGCTGTCCATGTCTGCCGTCCGTCAAGCTGCGCCCAGTAGTAGCGGCTCGGCTCATAGTCCATAGCCAGCTTGCAGCGCCCGGCAGACAGCCACGCCGCAAGCGTGCGAAGCCGTGTCTGTGCCTCCTGTTCGCTTGCTGGCTCCTGCATCATGGTCAGTACGCCAGAATAGTTGAAGCACCGCCGCGTTTCGCCCGGCAAAAGCACCGTGCCGCTGCGCCCTGCAATTTCGTATTCACTGCGCAGCGTTTCCGGCACGATGACCCGCCCGTCGTCTTCGTTCCACATGCAGCCGAAGTCCCTGCAATGCTTGCCGTTGAACGAAAACCCGCTTTCTGCAATCAGCATTGCCGCTGCCTCCTTTCGCCGAAAATCATGCCAGCACCATCCGGCTGGCGCGTCCCTTCACGCTTTTGCCCGTGCGCTGCCACGTCGCTTGGCTCACGTCCGGCTCAATGGTCTGCCCGACGCGCTTGCCGTCCATCTCGATGACGGCACTGCCTACGCCCGCCTGCTGCATCGCCTGCACCAGCGCGGCCGCCATGCCGTCCCAGTTCTGCATTGTGCCGGTTGTACCGCCGCCAGCGCCTTGTGCCGTACTCTGCACCGCAGCGCTGGAAAGCTCCGACGCAGCTGCCTGCACCTGCCGAATGCCGCCCGTGATGCCCTCCGCAAAGCCTTCATCATAGAATCGCCCAATCTGCTCCATCAGCTTGCTGGGGCTGTGGATGTCCAGCTGCTGCTTTGCGGCGTTGTAGGCCGCCTGCGCGGCTTGACGCGCCGCACGGGTAATGGCGTTTTCTCCGTTCAGGATGCCGCGCGCCACACCCTGCGCAATGGCTTGTCCGATTTCCGTAAAGCGACTTGACCCGGCTAACGCCTGCAAGGTGCTCTGCGCTGCGCTTGCCAGCGCCCTGGCGGCGCTGGTGACGCCGCTGCTCTGACTGCTGATGCCTTGGGCAGCCCCGTGTGCAAAGCTGCTGCCAATCTGCCGCCCGTTGCCTTCGTTCAGTATCCTGCCGGTTGCCTGAAACGCCTGATTTCCAGATGTGCGCGCCCGACTTACCAACGTGCTCTGCTGTGCGGCTATTCCAGCGCTCATGCCATCCATCCAGTCAGCGCCAAGCTCCTTGCCAGCGCTCTCGGACAGGATGACGGCCGCTGCATCCTCCGCCGCAGTCGCTGCGGCTTCTACGGCAGCGTTCACCGTGTCGCTGGAACCCGTAATGCCGCCAGCCACCTCCGTCACAGCTGCCGTGTAGGCGGCATTGGCTACCGTTGTGATGGCGGTAGTGATTTCCGTCGTGTTCGCGCCGCCCGTGGTGATGCCGTCCGCAATGGCCTTGCAGATAGCCTTGCCCAGCGATTCAAACTGCTTGGCGCTCTCTGGCCCAAGCCCGAAAAAACCCGTTCCGCTCACGCCGAAGGCTGTATTCAGTGCATTCGTCAGCGTCGTCATGATGGTGCTTGCAACGCTGTCGAAAGCGCCATCTGCACCGCTGCTTAACCCGTCGGCAATGCCCTGCGTCAGCGCCTCGCCCATGGCCTTGGTGACGACTTCGCCGCCATCTGTGCCAAAGGCTGCGTTCAACGTGTCCAGCGCGGCATCTGCGACGGCCTGCGCCGCTTCTTCCACCGTGGGTGTGCTGCTTTGCAAGCCTGTGCTTACATCGTCGCCGACGCTCTTGCCAGCCTGCTCCGCCTTGCTTTCGTCGTCAAGCCCCAGCAGCTGCATCAGCCAGCTGTGAACGCTGTCAATCGACCCGCCAACGGTTTCGTTGATGTTCTGCCCCAGCTTGATGCCATTGTTGATGCCGCCGGAAATAACGCCGCCTAAGCCTTCCCAGTCAATGCCGCGGATGGTTTCAGCTGCCGCGGTAAATCCGCCGGAAATGAACGCGCCGGTGACATCAATGATGCCGTTGAACGCAGCAGCAATGTTCTCACCAATACCCACCCAGTCGATGTTCTCGATGGCAGTCTGTGCAGCGGTGAAGCCGCCGGAAATGAACGCGCCGGTGCTGTCGATGATGCCGTTGAACGCAGTGGCAATGTTTTCACCAATGCCCGCCCAGTTGATGTTCTCAATGGTGCTTTGCGCAGCAGTGAACCCGCCGGAAATGAACGCGCCGGTGCTGTCAATAATGCCATTGAACGCGGTGGCAATGTTTTCACCAATGCCCGCCCAGTTGATGTTCTCAATGGTGCTTTGCGCAGCAGTGAAGCCGCCGGAAATGAACGCGCCGGTGCTGTCGATGATGCCGTTGAACGCAGTGGCAATGTTTTCACCAATGCCCGCCCAGTTGATGTTCTCAATGGTGCTTTGCGCAGCAGTGAAGCCGCCGGAAATGAACGCGCCGGTGCTGTCGATGATGCCGTTGAACGCAGTGGCAATGTTTTCACCAATGCCCGCCCAGTTGATGTTCTCAATGGTGCTTTGCGCAGCAGTGAACCCGCCGGAAATGAACGCGCCGGTGCTGTCGATGATGCCATTGAACGCGGTGGCAATGTTCTCGCCAATGCCCGTCCAGTTGATGTTCTCAATTGCTTCCTTGGCAGCAGTAAAGCCGCCGGACAGGAAAGCCCCTTCGACGTCCACCAGACCATTGAAGGCGTCCGCAATGCCTTGCCCAAGTTCAGACCAGTTGATTTTCTCAATGGCTTCCTTTGCCGCGCTGAATCCGCCGGAAAGGAACGTTCCCGCGGTGTCCAGCCCAACTTGCAGCGTGCCCAGAATGGTGTTGCCCACATCCGGCCAGCTGATTTGCTCGATGGCGCTCTTGCCACGCTCAAACAACCCGGACAAGAAGTTGCCCGACGTATCCAGCGCGCCGGTAACGCCCGCAAGAATCGTGCTACCGATGCTGCCCCAGTCGATTGCCTCCGCGCCGTCTTTTCCGCTGCCGAAAAGCCCGGACAGCCACGCGCCAATGTCGCCAATTCCGCTTATGATGGCAGCACCCACGTCGCCCCAGCTCAATCCTGTGACAGCTTGCAGACCATCGGAAAACAGCTTGCCCAAGCTGTCGCTCAGCGCTTTCAAGCCATCCAGCAGCGCCGTCAGCACTTCGCCCCCCAGCTTGCCCCAGTCAACGTTCGTCAGCCCATCCCAGATTGCGCCGACGATTTCCGGCAGCTTGGCAAGCAGCTTCGGAATGCCGGAAAGCAGCCCCGATGCCAGCGAAGCCACCAGCTGAATACCCGCAGGTATCAGCTCCGGTAGCGCGCCGATGATGCCATCCAGCAGTCCGTCCACCAGCTGCACCGCAGCTTCTGCAAGGTCGCTGCCGCTTTCCGCAAGGAAGCCAGCCAGCGACGTCACCAGCGAAGTTGCCAACTCGGCGATGGGCTGCACGTTTGCTTTAATGGCGTCTACAAGGCTTTTCAGCAACCCCATGGCAGCAGGCAGTAGCTTCATCAGCAGCCCCGGCAGCTTGCCCGCCAGTGCGCTCACCACCTGCGTCACTGCCTCGGACACGATGGGCAGCGCGCCCTCAATCAGCCCCACCACATCCGTCAGCGTGCTGTCAACCACGCGCAGAAAGCCGTCCAGTATGCCCGGCAGCTCCTCCGGCGTCACGCCGTCCTGCAATGCGCGGGAAACATCCGCCATGGCCGTCGTCGCAGCATCCACCAGCGGCTGGAACGCGGGAATCAGCGTCAGCCCGATGGCGTTTTTCAGCCCCTTGCTGTTCTGCTTTACGCGCTGCATACTGTCATCAAAAGAACCCATGGCCGCCAGCGCTTCGTCGCTGAAAACAACGCCCATTTGCGCTGCTTCTGCGCTCATGCCCTTGAAGGCTGCGCTTCCTGCTTCAATGAGTGGATTCAGTTCGCGCGCACTATCCCCGAACAAGGACATCGCCAGCGCATCACGCTCCGCACCGGCTTCCATGTTGTGCAGCGCATCAATCGCGTCCCAGAACACGTCCTCTGTTCCGCGCATATTTCCATCAAAATCCTTGATAGATACGCCTAATTGGACAAAGTTTTTGTATGCCGAACCGCTACTGTCAGCAAAGCCTTCTGCCATGTGTTTAGACAAATCCTTCATGCTGTCGCTGACTCGCTCGACGGACGTATCAACGAAATTGCTGGCGTAGCTCCATTCTTGCAAGCTCTTCGCGCTGATGCCCGTCTGTGTGGATAGCGTCAGAAGGTCGTCCGCATAAGTGCCTGCCCCCTGCGCCATGTCGAAAGCAGCCTTTACACCCGCCGCCGCAGCAGCTGCCATCGCACCCATGGCGGCAGCAGCGGCCTTGCAGCCGGCAGCCAGTGCTTTTTCCGCGACTTCGCCCGCCTTGCCCATGGCTTCTTTCAGCTTGGAGTTTTCCACTTCGGCGGTTTTGGCCTGCTTGCCCTCATCCTGCACCGCTTTTCCAGCGTCCTGAACGCCTTGGGTCATCTCTGACCCGGCGTTTCCGGCTTCTTCCATGGCGGCGTTCGTCTTGTCGATCTCCGCCCCGGTCAGGTTCATTTGCTTGGTGGCGCGGTTCAGGGCGATTTGCAAAGCATCCGCCTGCTTGCTGTTTTCGCCGTACTCCTGCTTGGCTTTTGCCAGCTGTGCCGCAATCAACTCTGTTTTCTGCTTCTGCGCGTCATAGACGGCTTGCAGACGCTGGCTGCGGTCGCGCAGCGCCTCCATGCTGTTCTCTTGCCCCTTGAAGGCGCTTTGGCTGGCATCCATGGAGGAATTAAGCACTGCCAGACTTCGGTTGATGTCCGACAAAGCCGCCTTATATTCTTTGTCGCCCAGTATGCTGACCCGTGTCCCGATTCCCTCATCCGGCATGGCGTTCACCTCCCTGCGTGGTTTGTATCCTTCTGGGTGCATAGCGCACCCAGAAGGGAAAAGTTATGTGCTTCGTTCGATTCTTTCCAGCAGCTCCTGCCGTCTACGCTCCAAGTCGCCGGTTGCCGTAGTGATGCCGTGCAGCTGCAAAAGTTCTGCCTGTTGGCGAATGACTTCCTGCGCTGTGTCCAGCATCCGGCAAAGGTCTGTGATGATTTGCAGGTTACTCATCCCGCTGCCCTCGCATGGCACAGCCGAAGAAGTACCCAAGCAGAAACGTCAGCGGCAGCAGCCACAGCAGATGCAGTGCACTCATGCCTCCGCCTCCATTTTTTCGTCCGTCGGCTCCACCGGCCAGCTGATGGCATAGGGAAATCCCTCCTGCTGGGGAATGTCCAGCAGTGCCCGGCGATACCGCGCCCATTCGCTGGATGCAATCACGCTTGCCAGCGTTTTCAGCCAGTCCAGCCAGTCCAGAAAGCTCTTGCTGTCCGGCGCAGCCATCTCCAGCCGGTAGATGCTCCCGTGCGCATCCACATGGGTCAGCAGCGTGTCTCGGATAGCCCGCGCAAGGCGCGCAGCTTCCTCAGTTTCGCCCGCATCGGCCGCCAGCTGATAAGCGTTCCGCAGCGTTTCCAGCAGCCCTGCGTCCTGCACTTCGGCGCGGTGCTTCATCCGCGCCATGGTCAGCGTTTCCGCTTCCTTCGCTTTTTGCATGTTGGTGCCTCCTCATTGAATAGTTCCGTGTAGTATGCGTCCAGCGCCGCACGCTGGGCCTTCATCTTGCTCTCCTGACGATCTGCGACGCGCACACTCATGGCGTTCCTTTCTCGCGCCTATCGGCGCGGATGGTCGATTAGTAGATGACGCAAGCCGCCGCCACCGAAAAGCCGTTGCACGCGAAGTTGCCGTTCAACTCGCCGCCCGTGCCCACACAGCGGGCGAAGTACGCGCTCCATGCGCTCGGCCCGCGCAGCCACCACCACACGGCCGCGCCGTTGCGCGTCTTGATACGGTCGGCATTGGTCGCGCCTTCATAGAATGGGTACGTCACGCCCTCCGCAATGCCGTTTTCTTTGCCCAGACCGACTTCCGTGCTGGAAAGCAGGAACATTCGGTCACGGGTCGTTTCGCTGCCGCCGCCATCCGTCACCGTGTTCAGCGCGGCGATGTGGTCTGCTTCGCCCAGAATCGCCAGAAAGTCCGCAGACAGCCCCTTCAAGAAGCCTGCGCGGCTGGTGTAGGTCGGCGGGCGGTCGAACTCGGTCTGCGGTGTCCACCAGCTGCCAGCCGCCTTCTCGCTGTTCAGCCATGCGCGGATGCTGCTTTCCTTCCAGCGGTTGCTGCCATAGCGTGCGCGCTGGATACGGTTCATGTGCGCCGTCGTGCCATTTGCCGTCCCCAAGTCCGTTCCGTCCGTTCCTTCGCTCACGCTCACCGTCTCGATGGGTGTCGCCGCGCTCTGGCTGGCGTAGGTGCTCACCTTGGTAGCAAGCGCCTGCACCTGATAGCCCCACGGGAAAAGGATGACGCCATCCTTCGGCACGTTTTGGGTCAGCGTGAACATGATGCTCTTGCCGCCGCCATAGCTTTCTTCGTAGCCGCTCGGCAGCGCAAAATGGTACGTTCCTGCCGCAAGCTCCTCCGGCGCATGATACAGCGCCTCCGTCGCGTCAAAGGGTGTACCTTCCAGCGCGTAGTGCATCCCCAGCGTCACGCTGTGCTCAAAGCGCCCGTGCGGGTCTCTGTCCACGTCGTGCGCCAGCACGTCCATCAGGATCGTGCCATAGCTTTCATGCGTAATGCTCACCGTACTGCCCACCGGGAAAGCCGATGCCCCCAGCCCGTGGCGAATCAGGCTCTGAAACTCCGCCCAGCTGGTCACACCTGCGTCTTGCCCCGCCAGATGGTCGGCAATCATCTCCAGCGCATTCGCCATGCGCTTCTGGGTTCCTTCGCTTGCAATGTTGACCCCATTGCTCATGCAAATCACTCCTTGTTTATCGTGGTATGCGTTGCAGCCGCTGCGGCGCTGCCGGGTGCTTTCCGGGCTTGCCTGTGCGCTGCTGGCTGCGCCTGCGTGTGCGCCACAATAGGCAGACTGCACGCGGACTGCATCGCCAAAAGTCAGCGCACGTCATGCCGCAGTCAAGCGCGCGGAACAGCAGCCAGTCCCACGGGAAAGCGCCCGCGTCAGCGCCGCTTGTCAAGGGGCGGCTTCTTCTCCCGCCTCTGCGCTGGGCAGCGCATCCGCGACGCCCTGCGCCAGCTTTGCCCGGACGCCGGGAATGCTTGTCAGCTTGAACGCCCGCGAAAATTCCGTCCAAGTCATGTCAGCGCCGCCAGCCACCAGCGCGCCGTAGAAAATGGCCATCAGCGCGCCCAGCTTGGCTGCGCTCAACTGCGCCGCAATGTCAGCAAAGTTCAGATTCCGCTTGTACTCCAATTCATACACATCCTCTGCCACGCGAAAGGTCGTGTTATCAAAGCGAATGGGGTACCTTTTCCCATCCAGTTCAATCACGTCCCGCGGTGCGTCAATGTCCTGCCCGCGCAGGGGCTGCTTTTCCTGCTCCATATGCTGCCCTCCTGATTAGTTCGATTCTTCGTAGACCTTCGCGAACCAGTTGCTTTCCACCGTGGGCGTGATGGTCTTGCTCGCCGTGTCCACCACCGCCGCCAGCGCTTCGTCCGCGCGGCGCACGAAAATGCCTTCGATGGTCGGGTGCTGATAGGTCGAACCGTCGTTTTCGGTCGCACCCGTGACGGTCGGCTCACTGAACGTGCCCTTGTACAGCCACCAAAGTTCCTTCGTGCCGTCATCCAGCGTCAGCGCAAAGGCAATGGCAACGTTGGGTGCAACCTGCCCCGACTTGATGATCTGCACGCCGTTCTTGTCCACGCTGCGCCCTATCAGCTTGTTATACATGGCAAAGGGCAGCTTGTCCGCGTTCAGGCTCACCGTATAAAGCGCAATGCGCTTTTCATTACGGGTCGGCGTATTGCTGGCGTAGACCTTGCCCTCCTTGTAGGTGGGCGTTACCGTGATGCCGATGGTCTTGGCGACCACATAGGGCACGCCATAGGCCGCTGGCGTGGTGGGCGTGTCCTCCGTGGTCATGTCTGCCGCATAAATATCCGTTACGCCGGTGAAGTAGCCTTCCTGATACATGCTTTATTCCTCCTGTCCGTCTTGTTTTGGCGGTTCTACCCAGCTGCATGTGCAGCTGATGTGGTGCCGTCTTGTTTCCTGCTCATAGTCATCCAGACCCCAGCTGGTAACTTTCACGCCGACGGCTTTCAGCAGCGCCAGCGCCTGAAAAAACAGCGCTCGATGCGTACCGTCTTCCAGCAGGGAATATACATGCAGCTGCACCAGATGCCGGATGCGCTGCGTCTGGTTGCTTGCACTTGCCAAATAGCTGCCGCTCACCTCGAAAAAGGTGCAGTAGGTGTCATCTTCGGCAGTGCCGGGCGGCTGACTGACGCTACAAGGCAGCGCAGCCAGTGTGCTGGTGAACCGCTGTTCGACCGTCATCCCTTTGTCGCCTCCTTCTGGAAAGCCGCCTGCATGGCTTGCGTCACTTCACTTTCGCTCTGCTCCATGGTCGGATTGAACCATGGGCGCGCCGCCATGTTGCTGCGGCCGTATTCCAGTATGTTGCCGATTTTGGCATAGCTCTCGCCCTGCGCGTTCTTGCCGTCCGGCGCGACCTTGCAATAGTAGCCGTTGCCCGCGTCGTACTTCACCGCACCGGCCTTGACCGATTCTGCCAGCCCGCCCGTGCGCTTGGGCGCGTTTTCTGCCAGCTTCTCTGCCAGCAGCTTTCCGCCTGCCTTCACAGCCGCCGTGCAAGCCCTTTCAACGTTTTTCGCGGTCTTGTCGATTTTTTGCATTTCTGCCGCAATGCCCACCGTCGTAAACGCTGCCATGCTATGCCCCCTCGCCTTGGGTCGCTTTGCATTTCAGGTGCAAAAAATCCCGCTTGTAACCCAGATGATTGATTTCCTCAATCTGATAGGCAATTCCGCCCGATACCACGCGCCAAGTCTTTTGGATGTCGTCGCGCCAGCGGATGCCGAAGGTCACGGTGTCCTGCGCGTTGTACGCCTGCGCCTGATAGAAGTCCCGGCCGCTCACGTCGGCTTTGCTCGCCATTACCGTGCATACATCCTGCCAGCTTGTCACCCTGCGCCCAGCGTCTGTTTTCTGGGTGCAGGGCTTTTGCAGCCGGATAGGGTGTTTTAGGTCGCCTGCTTTCATTTGCCGCTTCCTCCCGTGCGCCGTGGGCGCAGCTGATGCACGCTGTGGACGATGTAGGGCGGTATGTTTGCCTCGTTTCCGCCCGCGCCGCGGTTGTCATACATCCACGCCGCAAGGTTTGCCGTCCAAAATTGCAGCAGCTCGTTGGTGTCGTCGGCGGGTACGCCCGCGCGCGCATACCACGCCACGGCGGACTTCCAGCAGTGTTCCAGTATGGTTGTGTCGCTGTCCGGGTCAAGCCCGGCAAAGCGCCGCACCATGTCCATGTCTGCCATGCCCGCCTCCTCTTACTTCACCGGAATGGACAGGCCTGCCGCTTTGTGCGCTTCCTGCGTCAGGTATTCAGCCAGCTTTTCGGCGACCTCGGCGCGGTTTTCATCCGTCAGTGCGCTGCTTTCCAGCACATCCACGCTCACCGTCCAGCCGCGCCCAGGGCGAATGCTACTGGCGGCGGTTACAACCGTTGTGCTGCGTCCGTCAGTCCCCTGAATCACAACGTTGCAGGTGGTCTGCTGGCTGTTTTCTGTTAAAATAGCCATGCCTTCATGCTCCCTTCATCGCGGTTTAGGTGGCAGGAATGAAGATTTCCTTCTTCACTGCCGCCGCAGCGTCGAAAATCTGGCAGTCCAGCCGCGCAATGCCCCGCACCTCAATGCTGTTAGTGCGGAAAGCGCTGCCACCCACGTCCGTGCTGGCAAGTTCCAGCGCCTGACGCGTGAAAAGCGTCGCATACTGCTCGAAGTTGCCCACATAGATGGGGTAATAGTCGCCCTTCGTCGCGCCGGTGTCCGTCACGGTGCGGTTGGGCAGCACGGCATTGCTTGCCACTTTCACCGGGCGGCCCTTGAACAGGTAGCCCGTGCTCTGCGTAGGGTCAGGCATCAGCAGCGGACGGCCATTGTCGTCCTTCAAGCTGTCCAAGTAGTTGAAGCCGCTCTGATTGGTCAGAATCGTGCTCAAGACGCTGATTTCCGGGTCAAGCTCGACATTCAGCGCGGTTTTCAGCAGCACCAAAGCGTCATCCGTCTTCTTGATAGCGCCCGCCGTCAGCTTGTCAAGTGCCGCCAGCGCAAGCTCGTTTCTGGTCAGCACATATTTGCGCGCATAAAAGTTCGAAATGTAGCCGAACAAATTGCTCACTTCGTCGCTGGCCAACTCATTGGAAATGGGCAGCCAATCCGCGTAGGTGCTCAGGACGTAGCTGACGCGCTTAAACTCCGGCTGCTCACTGGTGGTGATCTGCGTCACCTCGCTGCCCATCTTCGTCATGCCCTTGCTGGGGTTCGTCGCCACCGGGAACCATCCGCTGTTGCTGTTCACCGTCATCTGACCAAGCAGGTCAGCCAGCGGCATCACCGCACGGCTGTATTCATGGATGGCGTGGTCGATTTCCTCCGGCACCAGAAAGCCGCCGTCCTCGCCGGGCGTGCTGCCGCCGCCGATGGTCAGCGCATCGTAGAGAATCTTGTGCTGCGCCGCCGACATGTCGTGTCCGGGACGTGCGCCGGTGCGGATGGCGTGTGCAAAGGCGCGCGCATATTCGTGGCTTTTCAGCAGCTCACTGCGGGTGCGCTCCTGCGCAGGGTCGCCAGTGGGCTGAAGATTGCCCGCGTCCTCTCCAAGCTGGGCGTTGTAGGCGGCTTGCAGGGCGTTCAGCCGGGCAACCTTTGCGTCCAGCGCGCCACGCTGCTTCGCGACGTCTTCGTCCTTCTGCGTGTCATCCATCGCCATCGCGGCCAGCTTGGCAGCGTCATCGTGGATTTCGCGCCCCAACTGCGCAATACTGTTCTTCATTTCGGTCATGTTCATGGTGTCCTTCCTCCTTTATGCTTTGAATAGGTCTGCAATCATCTGCGCCCGCGCCGCTGCCTGCGCTCGCCATGCGGCAGGCTCTTGGGCGGGTGCGTGTTCGCGCAGCAGTGCCATCACCGCGCTGCCATTGTGCCTTCTCGCCTGCATCATGGCACTGACCGGCTTCGCATCGTCTTTGCTGCCCTCTTCTTGGTAGAGGATGCCGTCTGCAAAGCCCTCATCCACGCAGGTCTGCGCGCTCATGTAGGTTTCAGCTTCCAGCAGCGCAGCGATTTCCGCGCGGGTTTTTCCCGTCCGCTGCTGGTAGGCCGTGATGATGCCCTCGCCGATTTCCCGCAGCTGTGTTGCGGTGCGCTCCATCTCGCTCGCATTGCCTGCGCAGATGCTCCACGGGTTGTGAATCATCATGTAGGCAACGGGCGACATGAGAATCTCATCTCCCGCCATAGCAACCACACTGGCGGCGCTGGCTGCCAAGCCGGTCACATGCACCGTCACGCGCCCCTTCTGCTTGTGATCCATCAGTGCGCTGTACATTTCTGCACCCGCCATCACGTCGCCGCCGGGGCTGTTGATTTGCACCGTCACATCCTTGCACTTGTCCAGTGCCTGCCGAAAGCGGCGCGCGACGACCTTGCCGCCGCTCCACCAGTCCGCTTCGGTCACAATCTCGCCGTCGATGTTCACGATGCCCGCGCCGGTTGCGTCATCGGTGGCAATGTTCCAGAATTTCATTTCGTTTCACCTCCCTGCGCTGCCGTGCTGCCCAGCAGCAGCTCCGGCTTGTCTACGGATATGGCCAGCGGAATCAGGTCGCGGCTTGCCATCAGCTCATCACCGTGCGGGTCGGGCGGCAGATGGTCGCGTTCCCGCACTTCGTTGGGGCGCATCCAGCCGCCGCGAATCGCCATTTGATGTTTGTTCGCGGTCGCCTGTATGTCCGCCCGCACCAGTTCCTCTGTGTCGAAGCGAAAGCGATACCCGTCCGCGTAGTCCTGCGGCGTCAGCAGCTTGCGGTTCAGCTCCTGCTCCCACTGCACAACAATGGGAATGATGGTCAGCTGCAAGAACTCTTCCATCTGCTGTTCGTTCGTGGAAAAGGACGTGTCCGTGTAGTCGCCCAGCATGTGCGGCGGCAAATTATAGACAGTTGCCACTCGGTTGCGCGTGATGCGTTCCACGTCCAGCAGCTGACTGTCTACCGGGCTTTGGCTGAACGTTGTCGCCGAAAGCCCGCCTTCCAGCACGACGATTTTCTGGTTGCTCTTTTCATAGTTGCTGATGAAGTCGTCAATCAGCTGGGCACGCTCTTCCTCGCCAAGCGCGCTGTTCGGTACGGTCAGCATGATGCCGTGATTCACGCCGTCCAGCTGGTTCAGCGCCAACTCTTTCACGGTGCGATCGTAGTCCAAACTGCCGCAAAGCACATCCAGCGGGCGAATGCCATCTACGCCGTTGGCGCTCATGTGCTGCAATGCAATCAGTGTGCATCCGGGCACTTGATAGCTCTTCCCGTCGTCCAGCGTGACGCTGTACCAGATTTCTTTCGTCTCCGTGTGCTTGTAGGGCTTCACAAAGCACGGGTTCAGAATGTCCAGCCGCGTCGGTTGCCCCAGCTTGTCCGGCACAATCAGTGCGTAGCAGTTGCCCTCTGTGTTGCGCAGCACTTCCATCGTGCGGATGAAGGAAAACGGCGTAAAATTCACGTTCGGCTCGAAGGCAACCAGCCGTTCCAGCGGATGCGCATCCTGCCGTTCGTAGCCCTTGTAAAGGTGCAGCGGCATGGATGCCATCGTGTTGGAAATGCGCGATACGGCGGCGTAAATGGCTTCATTGCCTTTCAGCGTCGCATCCGCCCGCAGCCATGAAAACGGACGCAGCTTGCCTGTGCTGACTGTCCGCGCGGCAGGGGCATCCCGCGCCTTGTTGCGCATCGGCGCTTTCCTGCGTGCAAATGGATTCCACATTGCTGATCCTCCTTTTGAAAAGCGTCCACGTGGACGCTTTTGCCTATCGTCTGCGCCCAAGCCCGCCAAGGTTGATGACCCGCACGGACGGCGCAGCGTAGACCATGCCCGCCGGATTCTGCTGGATGTTGACGGCATGGGCATCCAGCCAAGCCATAAAGCCGTCAATCTTGCGGAACTTATTGCGCTTTACGGGCATCCAGTTTTCCTTGTCTGCGTGCTGCCGTTTGCCGGAAATGCGCACATTGTCCGTGTACCAGCCCCACATGGGATTCCCGTTGGTCACAACGCTGCCTGCCAGCAGCTTTTCTTTGATGTCCTTCATGGGGTCGTTCAAGGTCAATGGGCCTTGACGCACAACTTGGCAGTCAAAGCCCTTGGCATCAAGCATCTGCCGCAGCCGCACGGCGTTCGCCGGGTCGTAGCCAATTGCCTGAATTTCATACTTCTTTGCCATCTGACAGAACCAAGCATAAACGTCCTCTTGCTGCACGAACTCGCCGTCCACAATGGTCAGGTCGCCGCGCATGGCAAGTCCGTAGTAGTCGATTTTCTCTTGGTCAAGATCCACCTTCCGCCGTGGCACCCAGCTGTGCAAAAGCACATACAACTCGCCGTTGTCCAAGGGAAATTCCAGCGCCGCAGCCGTGAAGTCCTCGCGGCTGCTTAGGTCGAATCCGCCATAGCATCGGCGACCAAGCAGTTCTTCGGCAGGCCGCACACGGTTGTTCCGCCGGATGACCTCTGGCTGCACAAAAGCCATGTCGTCCGCGTTGACCATCACGTTCAGCTGCTTACAGATAAAATCAGCACGCTGCTGGGGAACTTTCTTGTCGCGCTCCCACGTTTCCGCCAGCGTTTTGAGTTGCAACGTTTTCCCAAGGCTAGGGTTCGCCTTGATCCACTTGCTGGTGTCCTCAATGTCGTCTCTGGCATCCAGCTCGCACAGGAATCCAAACATGCGGTCGCCAACGGCAGGGGCTAATCGCCCGGCAATGGCATCCGTGAAAAGGTCGTAAAAGTAGGCAAGCGGCCCGTCCAGCACATTGCCCATGGTCGTGATGTACATCACCAGCGGCTGCGACCGTTTGACCGTTTTTCGTTTGATGATGTCAATCAGCTTAAAGTCGCGGTATTCGTGAATCTCGTCGAAAATCGCAAGATGCGGATTCAGACCGTCCAGCCTTTTGCTGTCGCTGGAACGGTGCTTGATGGTCGCGTTCCCAGCGTCATAATGCACGCCGTCGCGCAGCGTCCGAAAGCGCGGTGCCAGATACTTGCTCGCCCGTATCTGGTCGCGGCACTCGCCAAAGACGATGCCTGCCTGCTCCTTGCTGTTGGCCAGCAGATAGATGTCCGCACCCTTTTCGCCGTCTTTGCAGGCGGCGAATGTGGCATTTCCAGCCATCAGGGTAGATTTGCCGTTTCCCGTGCCAACCAGAATCAATGCTTCACGAAAGCGCCGCAAGCCCGTTTGTTTGTCCACCCAGCCGTACAGGTTGCATTCCACAAAGCACTGCCACGGCATCAGCTCCATTCGGGTGTAGTCGCCCTTAGTCGGCGTCAAAAAGCGTTCCATAAAAGCCACCGGCCGCGCGGCTTTTTCCTCGTCGAAGCGCCATGGATAGGAAGGGTCTTGCTGTTTCTGCAAATCGTCCAGGAAGCGGCGGCAAGCCATCTGGACTTTTTGGCAAACGTTTCTGCCTGCTGCACTGTCCTGCGCGTAGGCATAGCACCTTTGCAGGATGGTCGGATCGGCCACGTTCGCCGGAATGTGTTTACTCGAAGTCGTCGAAGTCGTCATTCAGCGCAATGGCTTCCGCCTTGCGGCTCTGCGGCGTCAGGCGCAGTTCTGCCAGCTGCTTGCGCTGCTGGTCTGCGTAACTGCGCAGCTGTGCCACGCTCCGATTCTCCTGCCAGTAGCGCTGCCGCCCATTTGTACGTTCCTGCCCAATGCCGCGGGCCGCAATGTCATCCATCAGGCGCTGCTTGATTTGCTCCGCCATGGCGGCATCTGCCACCAGCATCTGGTCAGGATCTGTCAGCCCTTCTTTCCGTTGTTCGCACGCTGCGCAAAGCATGTCATACATGCAGCGTGCTTTTTCATCCTTGATTCGCTCAAAATGCTGATCCCGAAGCGCTTCGTTCACTTTGTCGCCCTCCTATATTTTGATGATTCGCATATGACCGCCCGGCCTGGAGATTTGTTTTTCAAACTTGCCGCCGCCTTTTTCCGGGTGTTTTTTATTGTGACAAGTTTGACACAAGCAACGCAAGTTCTCCATGCAAAGTGCAAGGTCGGGGCGCTCCTCAATGGGCACAATGTTGTGTACCATCTCCGCACGGCGCGGCTTTTTGATGATGCCAGCCCGAAACGAGTCCATGCAGTCGCAGCACATGCCGTGATCTCTTTCCAGCGCCGCCTTTCGCAGGCGTTTCCACGCTTTCGTGTGGTAGAATGGATTGCTTTCCTTATACCGCATTGCTGCCTCCTTCCTCGCAATGGAAAAGGGGCGGTGGTCTTTGCTGACCTCCGTCCCTTGTTTGGCAGTTTAATCATATCATGGGGCAAGCGCTTTTGGAAGTCTACTGACCACGATTTTGTGCGCATTGCTGCGCCTGCGCGCTCCTCGGCGCTCCTAAGCGTTCCTGACCGCTCCTATGCACTCATGAGCGCAACAACTCGCTCCTGAACGCGACAAGGCGCTCCTGCAATTCAGTGCATAGCAAAAGGGGCGCGTCCTCTCGCACCCCTTCCTTCATTCTGCTTTTGTCCCGCGCATGTACCACGCAGGAAGTGCCGCAGCGACCTGCGCCTCCTGCAAGGAATCCAGCCTGCTTTCGGCGTCTGCCTTCACCTTGCGGATGTACCCATCCGTAAAGCCCATAGCCGCCGCGATGGATGGCACACTGTCGCGCTTGATATAGTAGCGGTATAGAATGCCGCTGTCCGTTTCGGGCAGACAGTCCAGCAGCACAAGCGCCGCCACAATCTCTGCCTGCTGCTGGTTTCGCCGCTGTTCCAGCGCTCGTTCCAGCCCGTCAATGTCCGCCATCAGCTCGCTGGTCTTGTCGCTGCTTCTGGCGCTGCGGTCGGTGCCGTCCGCTCTGATTTGGGGCGCTGCAATGCAGGTCAGCGCGTCACGGCGCTGCGCAATGCGCTGCTGCGTCCTGCTGATGTCCGACGCGGCCGAACGGCACCGCCGCAGAATGTCCATTGCTTTCATTCGCGTCACCTCCAAAAGCGTCCACGTTGGCGCTTTTCTGTCTTATCGGACGATTTCGTCGTCGTGTTCAGCCGGTCGGCTGCTCAAAAATTCCACGTCCTCCGCGTTGACTTCCATGCTGGCATAGGTCTTGCCGTCGCGCCCCTGATACACATTGCAGCTTACCGGGCCGGTTACGCATACCTTGCGCCCCTTGGACAGGTATTTCGCGCACAGTGCGCCTAATTGCCGCCACGCTGTCACACGGAAATAGTCGGTGCTTTCGCTGCTGGTGCGGCGATTCACCGCCAACGTGAAGGTGCTGCACTGGATGCCGTTGTCGGTTGTGCGCTGCTCCGGGTCTTTTACCAGATTTCCAATCAAAATCAGTTTGTTCATGTTCCCTCCTGCGCGCCTGACGGCGCGGATTGCAGATTAGCAGATGATGCAAGCTGCCGCCACCGAACTGCCGCTGTACGCGTAGCTGTTGCTCAACTCGCCGCCCGTGTTCACACCGCGGGCGTAGTTCGCGCTCCATGCGTCCGGCCCGCGCAGCCACCACCACACGGCTGCGCCGTCCGCATCTTTCAGGATGCGCCGTTCCGGCGTCTGGAACCATGCAAAGCGCTTCCTGTCGCCATCGGGTGCTGTCAGTCCAACGTGTGCGGGATGCAACAGCCAGAACCAATCTTGACAGTCTGCGCCTGTTACATGGCGCTGAACACGCGCCTTGTCTGCTTCGCTAAAATTGTAAAAAAAAGAACCGTTCAACCACTTTCGCAGGCTGCTCGTTTCCCATACACCGCAGCCAAATGGCCATTTTTCACTTGGTTCATCGTATGCGCGGCGCGTAATGGGTCGGTCTGTCCAGATGACCAGCGGACGTTTGCCGTTCGTTTCTTGTAGCACCTCGACCACGCGGAATTGCAGTGTGCCGAAGGTTTCATGCTCTACATGGATAATGTCGCCCACCTGCGCGCGCTCTTCCACGGCTGTTCGAAAGCTCAAATAAACGTGTTCGCTTGTGTGGGTTTGCGCCATCATGCAGTCATAGGCGCGGCGCATGTCCTCCAGCGCGCCCTGCGCCCGCCCCAGCGCTTCCAGAAATAGCGTTGCCGCTTCTTTTGCCATGATGCTCATCCTTTCTGCTCTCTTGCCTTGGTTTTAATGTCCCGAATAACCTTGTAATCATCCCACATGCTCACTTGGTTCATCGTCACTTTGTATTCGCAGGCCGGGATCTCCCGCACATTGCTTGCGCCGCTGCCCAGCTTGATGGCGCGGCGGATGCGGTCGGCCACCTGACGCTCACAGCCGGTTGCGCCATATTCGCGGCAAAGCGCTTCTGCGCGCTGGCGAACAGCTTTGTTGATGGCCGTCGCTTGGGCAGGCGTAACCTTGGTCAGATGCCGAACCTGCGCTTCCAGCGCCGCCATGCGGTCGTGCGTCGCCCGTATCATCTGCGCCATGCCCTGCATCACGCGCAAAAGCTCTGCAATCTGCTCGCTTTCCGACTTTTGCGGCAGCACCGTTGGCTCTTGCAGTACCATTTCGGTGTTTTCCATTTCCGCACCCTCCTCACTTGATTACAACATGCGCCTGCATCGTTCCAAGTGCTTTCCGGCATCCTTCCACCCATGCGCTCACTTGCTCCACATAACCCAGTAGCTTGCGGCGTTCTGTTTCGCCGGTTTCCGCCAATGTTGCGCCCATATGGGGTAGCACGCCCGCAGCGCCGATAAAGGCAGCCACCGCCGCGCCAAGTTCACTGCTGCCGAAGCTGCTGCTTTCTGCCATATCCACGCCGTGCGCTTCTTCGCGCTGATACGCCAGCAGCTGCTCTTCCATGGCTTGCCGCTTTGCTGCCTGCTGCTCGGCTTGCGCCTCCGCTTCTGTCAGCTCGGCGCGCAAGGCATCAATCTGCCGCTGCGCTTCGGGGCTGACGCTGTTGTCATTGCTGCGCTGCTCTGCCGCTTTCAGCGCCGACTTTAGCCGCTCGACTTCTGCCCGCCACTCACGCTGCTGCTGAATCATCTTGTAGCGGTCATCCTCTAATTGCTTGCGGTCAGCGTGCAGCCGTGCGCGCATATCGTTCGCCTGCTGGACAGACTGTGCCATCTTGCGCTCGGACTGACGCGCTTCGGTCACTTGCTCCTGTAATTCGTCAATCTGCTCTTTCAGTTTCCGCACCGTCATGTTTTCGTCAAGGGCGCGCTGGGCCATATCCTCCCGCGCGCTCTCCGGCAGTGCAAGGATGGCTTGCACCTTGCTGCTGGGAAGCTGGGCAAGCGCACTGCCCTGCGGAACGGCGCGCGCCATCTGCATCAGCTTTTGGGCTTGCCGCTCGCTCATGTGTGCATTTTCCGCAACCCATGCTTCCCATTTTCCGTGTGGCACCAGCTTGTGGTCTTTCGCTTCGCACAGCAGCCGCCCAACCTCCAAATAGTTCCGCGCAACGTTTTCCCACGCGACCGCCATGCGGGTTTCGATGTTTTCCAGCGTCACCAACTCCACATTGCTGCCCGCGTTCATCAAGGCTTTTTCGTCTTCCATGGCTTAGTCCTCCTTTGCGTTCCAATCAACCTGCGCATATTCGCAGGTATACAGTTCATCAGGAAGGGCAGGAATGCTGTCTGGCATGGGCGCAATCCATTCCAGCGTTTTGTGCAGTCTGCATTCTTTCGCATCTTTGCGCCCTTTCAGGCAGATGCTGCACTCCCGCACCGCAGCCATGCGGCTGATTTCCATCAGATCGCGGCTGTCCACCAGCATATAATCGCCGCGGCTCAGCGGGCCGGGAATGTCGATGCACAGCTTCGATTCTTTGACAAGCCGCGCCAGCCAGTTGGCGTCCTTATCCGGCATAGTGTCCACCAGCAGACACGCCAGCCGCTGCACCAGCGTCTGCGCCAAGCGCCAGTCCCGCCATGCGTTCGGGGAAGCGCTGCGAAGGCGATTTTTCAGGATGGGCGTTGCCTTCGTCAGCTCATCATCCAGCGCCACCAAGTAAACCATGGCGTTCCGTTCCTTGCCGCTCATTTTCTGTTGCTCCATGCTGTTTACCTCCACTCCTCCGGCAGGTCGTCCGTTTCAACCGGCATCATGCTGATTTGCTCAACCTCTTTTTTTGCGCCGTCGATGAAGTGGCGCGGCACCCAAAGCAGACGCACTGTTCGCCCGTCAATCCACTTAGGGCGTGTCGCTTCGCCATCTGCCTTGACGCCGGGCAAAATGCCTTCTGCCCGCATGGCCTTGTACAGTGCTTTGAGCGACACGGGGAATTCCAAGTTTTGTTCTTTCCGCAGCTTGCTCACCGCCGTAAAAGCCAGCTGCGGCATGAAGTAGTAATAGTCATCATCCATGTAGCCAATCATGTCCTTGGGTAAGCCCTTGCTGAAACTGCCCTCCGGCTCGGCTGTGCTGATGTCTTTCAGGGCAACTGCGCGGCTTGCCAGCAGTTCGGAAAGGCTGCTCAAAAAAATCCGCGTCGGCTTATCTGCTTCCATGTCTGCGGCTTGCTTTTTGCTGCTGTCTGTCAGCGTCCGCATGGCTTCCACCAGCATCGTGCCGCAGGTTTCTGCATCAAAAAGCCCGATGGAAAGGAAGTATTTCAGCATCATTTCGTAGCCAAGCAGAATGTGCGCAATCGCCTCTGCCGTGCGTCCGTGCTGCCCCTTCGTCTGCTCAACTGCTATATTGCGCAGCTTGATGAACCGATCGTGCAGCGCGCTCGGCAAAGCGTCCGCCTGACCGCGCAGCCAATCAATGTAGCCAGCCATGCAGCGGGTCAAGTAGCCTTTTCGCGCCTGCTCCTGCGCTGCCGTCAGCGCTTCGCCGACCGGGATGTCCTCTTTGCCTACGTTCACAATGTAATACCTCGCTAATCCGCTTTCGCCAGCGCTCGGTGTGTCCTCGCCGCTGATGATGGCGACACTGCGCGGCGGCATGGAGGTTTGCAGCGTTCCGTCTGCCCGCATTCGTCCGCGCTCCGCACCGTCGCCGAAAGCGCGCGCCAGATTCTGCGCCATGGCTTCCATTTGGCGCTTTTCCTGCAAGCTGTGTACCGGATGATAGTCATCCACCACGATGGGCGCATCTTTGAGCAGAAAAGCCTTTTTCCGCACACTGTTGCTGGTGTCGTTGAAACTCGCAGGCAGGTTTTTGCCTGTAAAGTTGCCGTAGTGGGACAGCGCCAGCGCCGCGGCTGTGGACTTTCTGCATCCCGTGCCGCCCAGCAGAAACAACGCAAAAGCAGGTGCTATGCCCGTAGCTGCCAGGAACTCACGCAACGGTGCCAGATAGGTCACGCCTAACAGCGGAATGCTGATGTGTGGCGCAATCACGTTGCGTAGGCTGCTGGAAGCAATGGCGGCATCAATCGCCGTGATGGATTCCCAGCCCGGTTCGCCGCTGCCATCCAGCCGGTACATGCTCAAGCCGCCTTCCAGCCCTACGGTCACGCCCTCCAGCCCGATTGCGCCGCCGTGGTAAAGGTAGCACCATTTCCCGCCGATTTTTCGCCACCCCGTGTGGCTGTACTCTGTCACGCGCGCGGCAGATACGCGTCCAACCTCCTTGATGGCCCAGCGCAACTTGTCCTTTGTCGTCGTGCCGGGCATGATGGCCGCAGCATAGCCCCATTGGTCTGTTACCCAGCCCATGGCGTCGAATTTCGTTGTCGGCACTGTCACGGTCGGCAGGCGCGTTCCGTCAATGCTCCATCCATCCAGCACAAATTCCATGCTTTCCGTTACGCCGTCATTGTGCCGCAGCTCCAAGCGCGGAATTGCCACAAAGTTGCATATCGGCTTGCTGCCGTCCGATGTCACCACGCTGATGCACCCATTGTCTGCGCAGTAGCCCGGCACTTTCTGATACATCAGCGCCGCGCGCTGAGCCGGTGTCAGCCAGAACTTGACCGCCTGCGGATCGAATGTTTTGGTGATGTTCAGCTGCCGCGCCAGCGCTTCGGACGCTGCACGGTCGCCCATCAGCGCCGCCATGTCGGAAATGTCGCCCTTGTCAGGCATGTTGGGGCAGGCTGCTTTCATGTCCACCAGCCGAACGCGCTTCGCCTTGCCTGTCAGTCGCGTGGCAACCATCCATGCGTGTTCCTGTCCGGCAAATCCGTTCTTCTGGGTGTCGCAGTCTTCCAGAATCACCACGTCAGCGCCGGTCAGCAGCGCTGTGAAGCCGTCAGACCATTTTCCAGCACCGCCGGGATTGCATGTTGCTGTGTGCCCAAGCCGCTCCATAGTGGCAACGTCTTTTTCGCCCTCCACCAGATAGACGGCACGCCCGGACTTGACCGCCGCCATGACCGCCGGCAGCCGGTAAAGCGTCGATGTCCGCAGCGCCTCTGGCACCGACCACACGAAGCCGTCTTTCCGCGCTTTCGGATCGCCCGGCGCATGAATGCGCTGCCGAAAGGTCTTCTGCCGTTTGCCGTCTTCGTCAGTGCGTTCAAAGCGGCAGACCTGAAACAGCTCGTGTCCGTCCGCATCCGTGTAGCTGTACACATCCGTCAGCGTTCCAAGGTTTTCTGACTTTTTGCGCATCTGTGGCTTTTCCGTGCTGGCGGGTGCTGCTGTGTAAACATCATACCCCGGCACGCAGCTTGTGTCCGGCTTGCTTTTCGCGCGCGGCGCGGTGCGTCCCAGACGGTCGGGTTCGCAAGGTGTCACGTTCAGGTCACTGACTTTGATGCCCAGCGCTTGGCAGATGGTCTGTGCAGTACATCCGCTGTTGCCATGACAGCACATGAAAATTCGCTTATTGCCGTATTTGTCGCTGACTTTCTCCGATACGGTCAAGCTGGCCGTCTTGTCGTCATGGGAAGGGCAGCGGCATGTGTATTCGCCGCTGGCGTTCGGGCCGCGCTCTACTTTCAGCAGCCGAAGGAACTCTTGCAGCTCCATGGTGATGCCCCTTCCTTGTTACTTCTTTTCGTTTTTGATGCAGGTCATGCGCCCGCAAATCGCTTCCAGTGCGTCATCCTGCTGAAACTTGTAGCGGTTGCCGTCGCGGATGAAGGGCAGCCAGCCTTCGGTGATGCCTCGCCGGATGGCGGATTCCGAAAGCCCGGTCAGCTCCGCCAATTCGCGCACACCAATCAGGTTCTCAACGCTCACAACCTCGCGCGGCAGCGTGTCCAAGTCCACCAGCCGCCGGTTTCCCAGCGGATAGCTGGAAATCAGCCCTAAGCGCACAGCCTTGCGCAGCTTCTCCTGCTTGATGCCGGTTTTGCGGCTGGCTTCTGCGATGGTCACGAAGTTCATTGCCCGTTCCTCCTGTTCATTGCTTTGTCAATGGCTTCGATGGTGTCTTCCATCACTTGCCGAAGCGTTACCGCCCGCGCCCGAATAGCCCGTGCAGCTTCGCGCTCATGCGGATTGATGCGCCCGTCGCTCGCAATGGCGGCAAATTGCAGCGTCACCGTCTGAACGTCTGCAAGCTGCACCGCCCAGTTCAGCGCTGCCAGCGCAAGCTCACCATAGCCGCTGCCACCATAGTCGGCCAGCAGCGGGCAGACAGCGCGAATGTGCTGTGCTTTCAGGTCGGTGTCTTCGTACAGCTCGCACATCTTCTGCACCACGTCGCAGGGTGCGGCGCTGATGCCGCGTTCAATGTCGCGCAGCGTGTCGGTGCTGATGTACAGCGCTGCCGCCGTCCGCTCTCTGCTGGAAAAGATGGGGGCGCGTTCTGCCGCTCGCATCCGCGCCGCCCAGTAAATGTTTTCATGCTCCTTCATGCGCAGCCTCCACCACTCGCACACAGAACCCCTTCTCATTGAGCGCATTTTTGCGCATCAGTGCTTGGCGCAGCGTCGGAAATTGCAGCGCATCCCGCTCCGAAGCGCACCATGAAGCAACGCGGCATTCTTCGCCGCCGGTCGTCTTGGCGCGGATGAAGCCCTCATGGTATAGACCTGGAATGCTGACGCTCTGGATGACATAGCGTTTATTTTCCATATGCGTGCCTCATTTCGTTGATTTTTCCCCGGATTTGCGCGCTTTTCCATGGTTCCTTGCACTTGCCGCACGGCTGGTTGTCGTGTACAGTTGTGTGGAATGATTGTCATTATACAGTTTTTTTTTTTTTGTCAAGTAGGATATTGCAAGTTTGCGCCACAATAACGCAAAAACGCAAAAAATAATGACTTTCATGCTAAAATGTCAGACATGTTGAAAGGATGGTGTATCATGTCTTACACGAATAGACTATTGCAACTCCGTGAAGAAGCCGACCAGAAACAGACCGTAGTGGCTGCCGCGCTGGGCATTTCTCGCACAACGCTTTCAAATTACGAAGCAGGAATGATGCCGTCGCTGGAAAACGCCATCAAGATTGCCCAGTATTATGATGTATCGCTGGACTACATTGCTGGCTTGACGGCTGAACGCAACCGTGATTCCGGCGGTCTGGGCGCGTCGTTCCGCACACTGGCCAGCCTTGCCGGTGACGATGCCCTCACGGCGTCCGACGTGCTGGACGTGGTGAACGCTGCGATTCTCTACGAATGCAGCCACGCGCCCTGCGGTCAGCAGTCCGTTCGCGCCTGCCGCACGTTCCTCGCTCGGCTTGCGGACAGCTACCGTGCTGCTGCTGCCGATAATCTGCCGCAGCTCATGGAGGCCGCCAACGCCGCCACCACGGCCGCGCTGGAAGTCACAAAAATGCCCGCAAACTATGCGGCGAAGAAGAAAGGGGAATAATACCATGAAACGTTTTGCTGCTGTACTGCTTTCGATTGCGTTGCTCTGCCCCGTAATATCGCGGGCGGAATACGACCTTTCCGCCATGTCCGATGCTGATTTGCTCCAGCTTCGCACCGAAATCAATCTGGAATTGCTCTCGCGCCAGCCGCAGCCTGCGAACGCGCTCGGCAGCGGCGTGGTCAATGACTGCACCGTCACGCTGCGCGCTATAAAGCTGGGAAAAGACAGGGATGGCAACGATGGTGCCGCGCTGTTCTTCACGCTTGCCAACGGCAGCGCAAACACGACCGACTTTCAGCATGTCGTCCATGTGCAGGTTTTTCAGGATGGTGTAGAATGCGGTTCTTCGCTGGTGAAGAGGAACGATTCGGCTGACGCTTTCACAACCGATTCCACGACATGGACTGTCAAAGTGCAGCCTGGCGCCGCAACGGATGTCCCGACATGGGGCTGTACGCTTTATCATCTGGGCGGCATCATCGAAGTGCAGCTTTGCGATGCGATGGATTATCGCCACCTGGTCATGGCTTCATTCTTCGTGGACTTGGATACGCTGAATTAAAAATCCACTCAAAGGCAGGAAAAACGCAGCCGCATGTCGAACACTGCCGGACACAACGCCGCGGCGCTGTATACTGTCCCAATTCTATTCCTTACGCTTTCCTGTCAGGCTGCTTACACGAAAAAACGCCCCGCCTTACGGACGGGACGTGATGCCGCTATCCCTTGCGCCGCAACGTGTCGGCGCTCTTTTTTTGCGCGCCTTACGGCTTTACGGGAAATCTGCGGGTATACTACGAACATGAATGGAGGTTGCATCATGGGAACGATTGAAAAGCGCGGTCCCTTTTCTTTCCGCATCGGCGTTCAGGTGCGTCTGCCGGACGGCTCATGGGAATGGATACGCGATACCATCCACGTCAGCCCTGACTTGTCTGCGCGTGCGGCGCGCAAGCAGGCAGAAATGGCGCTCGCCCGTCTGGAGGCGGATGTCTACGAAGGCAAACGAAAGCCAGACGCGAAAGCTACCACCCTGCGCGCTTTTTCCGCCATCTGGATAGAAAACCATGTCCGCCCGAATTGTAGCCCTGTCACGCTGAAAAACTATCAGCATTTCCTTGCTTCGCGTATTCTCCCCGCGCTGGGCGATGTGCCGCTGCGCAAGCTGACGCCGCTGATGATTACCGAATGGCTCACCCAGCTGCGAAGCGATGCGCGCCGCACCACGCTGCTGCCGGATGACCAGCTGGCGCGTCCGCGTCGCGCAGATGAAACGGCGAACCTGATTTCGGACGAAAAGCGCGCAAGGCCGCTTTCAGGCAGAACGGTGCAACACTACTATGACACCCTCAGCACTATGCTGGATTATGCGGTGCAGTGGGACTTCCTCGCAAAGAACCCCATGGAGAAAGTCACACGCCCGCGTGCCAAGAAAGCCCGTGTGCATTATCTCACCGAAGAACAGGCGGTGCAGCTCCTCCGCTGTCTGCACGATGAGCCGAATATGTGCTACCGCTCTGCCATTCTGCTTGCGCTGCTCTGCGGCCTTCGTCTCGGCGAAGTCTGCGAATTGAAGCTCTCGGACGTTGACTGGGAAAATGGCACCATTGATATTTCCCGCGCCTTGAAGTACACCCCGGAAATGGGCAACTTTGTTGATGACCCGAAAACAGATGCTTCCTCCCGGCTGATTGCGCTGCCACCCGGTATGATGACCGTGCTGCATGAGACGCGTGCATACCAAGCCGAAGCGCGCGCTATGGCTCCGTCCGTGTGGCGTGGCGAAGGCTGGATTGTCCACCGCTGGGATGGCGGGCAGGTCAACCATGACACGCCATCGAAGTGGTTTCGTAAATTTGCCGATGCCCACGGTTTTGAAGGTGTCCGCTTCCACGATCTCCGCCACACGCACGCCACCATTCTGCTGGCCAACTCCATTGATGCCGTTGCCGTTGCATCTCGCATGGGACACGCTGACGCCAGCACCACGCTGCGCGTCTACGCCCACGCGCTTCGCCGCCGCGACGTGGATGCCGCCAATGTCACCCAGCAGCTGCTGAACCTTGCCACAGCAGGGGATGACGATACGCCCGCGCCTGACGCTTAACCCATTTCCCCCAAGTTTCCCCCATGGGTTGAATAAACTGTGGATAACTCCGCCCAAAACAAAAAAATCGGTGCAATCTGGTTGAAGATTGCACCAAATCATGTCGAAGTGGCGGGATTCGAACCCGCGGCCTTTTGGTCCCGAACCAAACGCGCTACCAAACTGCGCTACACCTCGAAAAGCGAGCCAACAGAGGGACTCGAACCCTCGACCTGCGGTTTACGAAACCGCTGCTCTACCGACTGAGCCATGTTGGCACGGCTGAAACGATTCAGCTTTATTAGTATACCAAATGACAGGCAGTTTGTCAAGAGGGTTTCGGAAAAAATTCTGATGGATTTTGCGATTTTGCGGGGAATCCGCAGCTTGCGGGCAGAAAAAACCGCATCGGCAGCCCATCGCGCGGAATCAGCCGAGGCGCACTCATTTCAGGCGCCTGCCGATATCAAACGCCTCCCCTGCCGAAATCCTTGCGCAGAAAAACATCTCCTTTTCCACGATGATAGCACGGGAAAATCCGCTTGTCAATGGCGAAAAAAATCCCCCGAATCGTGCGTGATTCGGGGGGACAATGCTTACCGCTCTCCATTGCGGCCGCGGCTGCGGTTGACGCGGCGGACGGGCTGTCCGGCATTTTTCTTCGCGCTGGATGCGTTCGTGCGGGCGACAGGCTTGCTCGCCGGGGCGCTCTCGACGCGGACGGGCGTGCCGCCGAGGCGCATCTTGCCGTCTCTGCCGATGACGACGGGCTGACCGCTGCGTGCTGCGCGCTGACCGCTGGCAGGGCCAAAGCGCGGCACGGGATTTTGCTGATGCTCGCGGCGGATGACCTGCATCTCGCGCGGGGCAGATTTCGCGGCGCGCTTCTCCACGGACACCTCGCGAATCGGGGCGGATGCGGCGAGTTTGGCGGGCTTGACGCTCATCGGGCGATTCGCCTTGCGCTCCGGCGCGGCGTTGCCCTGCATCGTCAATTTTGCCGGGCGGGGCTGGCGCGGCTTCGGCTCGCTGGGGGTGGTGATTTCCATCGGCCACTCGCTTTCCTTCAGCGGCAGACGCTTGCCAATGAGCTTCTCCACCTGCCCTAACTGCTTCACCTCGTCGATGCAGCAGAAGGAGATGGCGGTGCCGTCGCGGCCGGCGCGGCCCGTGCGCCCAATGCGGTGGACGTACGCTTCCGGCTCCATCGGCATATCGTAGTTGATGACGTGGCTCAGACCCGCGATGTCGATGCCGCGGGCGGCAATATCCGTCGCGACGAGGACTTTGCACTCGCCGGTCTTGAATGCGGTCAGCGCGGCCTGACGGGCGTTTTGGCTCTTATCGCCGTGGATGGCGACCGCGTCGATGCCCTCGCGCTTGAGGTCGCGGACGATGCGGTCTGCGCCGTGCTTCGTGCGGCTGAACACGAGCGCGTTTTCCACGTCCGGGTCGCGCAGGATTTTCGCCAGCAGATGCTTCTTATTCGCCTTATCGACATAATACAGGCACTGGTCAATCTTCTTGACCGTGGAGGACACGGGGTCAACCTTGACGGATTCCGGCTCGTGGAGCAGATCCATCGCCAGCTTTTCGACCTCCGGCGGCATCGTCGCGGAGAACATCAGCGTCTGGCGCTTTTCCGGCAGCTTTTCCGCAATGCGGCGCACGTCGTGGATGAAGCCCATGTCAAGCATTCGGTCTGCCTCGTCCAGCACGAACGTCTCCACCTTGTCCAGATGCACAAAGCCCTGATTCATCAAGTCCCACAGGCGACCGGGGCAGGCAATCACCACATCCGCGCCGCGGTGGAGGGCATTCACCTGCCCCTGCTGATTTACGCCGCCGAAGATGACGGTCGGGTAGACGGGCAGCTTTTTGCCATAAAGCACGAAATTATCATAAATCTGCTGGGCGAGTTCGCGGGTCGGGGTGAGGATGAGGGCGCGGATGGCGCGGTTCTGCCCGAAGCGGGTGGGCTTTTTGGCCAGCTGCTGGATAATCGGCAGGGCGAACGCGGCAGTTTTGCCCGTGCCGGTCTGCGCGCAGCCCAGCACATCCTTTCCAGCGAGGACGAGCGGGATGGTCGCCTGCTGAATCGGGGTCGGGGTTTCATAACCTGCCGCCTGCACATTCTGCAGGAGCAGGGGCATCAGTTTCAAGTCATCAAAACGCATTCCGATAGTTCCAATCTTTTCAATCTATGGCGCAAACAGAACGCGCCAAATGCTATTATATCACAATTCCGGGGATGATACAAGGAAAAATTTCAGCCGAGCGCGGGAAAATAGCGCAAAATCAGCCGATTCGCGGGATGATTTCGGCGGATTTTCGGCTGACGGCGGGGCGGCAGTCGGTTTTCGCGAAATTTCGCTTCCTTTATTATATAGGATTAGACGGGATGCGCGCGGGCCGAATTGCCACGTCCAGCCACCAGCAGCGCAAAATCACCACAGTACTCCCCTTCCGTCCACCATCAGGGCAAATGCTCCACGGCGCGCCCCATTTTGTCCTTTCGGTGTTTTTGCCTTGCGAAGCGCCGCGCAATCTGGTATGATGAAATCAGCAGAAATCACGTTTTAACCCCTTGACAAATCTGCTATTTCTGGTATAATTCATTGCATTAGCGCTTTATCGCGCTAAATCACCAAAATCACGACAGGAGGCGGCACAATGGAGCGTCGCAGACTGCAAATTCCCAGCGGTATGCAGGATACCCTCCCCGGCGAATGCGCGGGCAAGCGCCGCTTGGAGGACAAGCTGCGCCGTCTGTTCACCCTCGGCGGCTATCAGGAAATCGAAACACCGATTCTGGAGTATTATGACGCGCTGGATGATCAAACGTTCGGCTATCGCCCGGAGCAGGTGTGGAAGACGTTCGACCCGCAGGCGCGCATTCTCGCCGTCCGCCCGGATTCGACGATTCCGGCGGTTCGGCTGGCGTCGGGGCGGCTGAAAAACGCGCCGCTGCCGCTGCGTTTATGCTATGTGCAGTCCGCGGCGAAGTTCCACTCCGAAACGCTGTCGCTTTTGTGCGAGGACACGCAGGCGGGCGTGGAGCTGATGGGCGAAGGCAGCGCACAGGCGGACGCGGAGGTCATCGCGCTGGCGGTGGAAGCCCTGCGCGCCGCCGGGATTCGCGACTTTCTAATCGAGCTGGGGCAAGTCAAATTCGTCAGCGGTTTCCTGGAAGAAGCCGGGCTGACGGCACAGCAGTGCGCGGCGGTGCGCGACATGATGGCGCACAAAAACGCGCTGGACATGCAGCTCTACCTCGACCGCCTGTCCATTGAAGCGGACGTGTCGCGCCGCCTGATGCGTCTGCCGCAGCTTTTCGGCGACGCGGCGGTGCTCGATGAAGCGGAGCAGCTGACACAATCGCCGAAATGCCTGCGCGCGATTGCGCATCTGCGGCAGGTGCTGTCCATCCTGCAAGACTATGGCTGTGCGGACTGCGTGAGCATCGACCTTGGGCTGACGCAGCAGGCAAATTACTACTCCGGCGTGGTGTTCCACGGCTTGGCGGCGGAGCTTGGGCAGCCGCTTCTCTCCGGCGGGCGCTATGACGGGCTTCCGGCGCAGTTCGGCCGCCCGATGCCCGCGACGGGGTTCGCGCTCTCGCTGAAACTGACGCTGATGGCGCTGGAGCGGCAGGGCGAAACGTTCGCGCCGCCCGTGCCGGACGTCATCCTCTCCTTCGCGCCGGGCGGACTGCGCTCTGCCATCGCCTACGCGCATCAGCTGCGGGACAAGGGCGTTTCAGTCGCCCTGCTGTACGGGCTGACCGCCGAGGAGCTGCACCAGCGCGTCGACAGCGGGGAAGCATCCGCCGCCGTGTACTTGAACGGCAGCGTTTTCGAGCAGTACGGAAAGGCGGTGTTCTGATGGAGCAGCCGGTCATCACCTTCGCGCTGGCAAAGGGGCGGCTTGCGGAGCAGGCGTTCGACCTCTTGGAGCAGCTGGGCATTGACTGCTCTGAGCCGCGGAATCCCGGCCGTCAGCTGGTGCTGTGGGACAAGGAGCAAAACGTCCGGTTTATCCTCGTCAAGCCGTCGGACGTGCCGACATATGTGGATCACGGCGTGGCGGATTTAGGCGTCGTCGGCAAAGACACGCTGCTGGAAGCCGGGCGCGAACTGTACGAGGTGCTGGATTTAGGCTTCGGCAAGTGCCGCTTGTGCATCGCAGGCTACCCCGGCGAGCCGGGCGGCAGCGTCAACCGCGCCACCTTCCGCGTCGCCACGAAGTACCCGAATATCGCCCGCAGCTACTACGACAGCAAAGGGCAGACGATTGAAATTATTGAACTGCACGGTTCAGTAGAACTTGGCCCCGTCATCGGGCTGAGCGACGTAATCCTCGACATTGTGGAGAGCGGCTCGACCCTGCGCGCCAACGGCTTGACGGTGCTGGAAGACATCTGCGACGTATCGGCACGCTTAGTCGTCAACCGCGTCGCCATGAAAACCAAGCGGGAGCGCATCCGCCAGATTATCGACGGACTGGGCGCGCTGCTCGCCGTGAAACAGGAGGGACAGGCATGATTCCGATTCTGCGCGCATCCGACGCGGGTGAACTGAAACGCCGCGTTATGAACCGCTCTCAGCTGCAAAACGAAGAGGTTTCGCGCATCGTCAAGGAGATTGTCGCGCGCGTCCGGCAGGAGGGCGACGCCGCCTTGTTCGACTACACGGCGAAATTCGACCATGTGACCATGACCGCCGAAACCGTGCTGGTGACGAAGGACGAAATCGCCCGCGCTTACGCCGCCGCTTCCCCCGAATGGCTCGACGCCATGCGCGAAGCCGCCCGCCGCATCACTGCCTTCCACGAAAAGCAGAAGCAGAACACATGGTTAAATTTTGACCCCGCCATTTCGCTGGGGCAGAAGATTACGCCCCTCAAGCGCGTCGGTGTGTACGTTCCCGGCGGCACGGCGGCGTACCCCTCGTCGGTGCTGATGAACGTGCTGCCGGCGAAGGTCGCGGGCGTAAAAGAGATTATCATGGTCACGCCGCCCGGCCGGGACGGCTCGGTCAGCTACCCGCTTGCCCTTGTCGCGGCGGATTTGGCGGGCGTGGACAAAATCTACAAAGTCGGCGGCGCGCAGGCCGTTGCCGCCCTCGCGTTCGGCACAGAGAGCATCCCCCGCGTGGACAAAATCACCGGGCCGGGCAACATTTTCGTCGCCAACGCGAAACGGGAGGTTTTCGGGCATGTCGGCATTGACATGGTCGCCGGGCCGAGCGAAGTGCTGGTGATTGCCGACGACAGCGCGAATCCCCGCTACGTCGCCGCTGATTTGCTCTCGCAGGCGGAGCACGATCCCCTCGCCGCCGCGATTCTCGTCACGGACAGCGAAACCCTCGCCGCTGCCGTTCAGGCGGAAATCGCCCGCCAAACCGCCCTTCTCCCCCGCCGAGACGTCATCGAGAAGAGCCTGACCGCCTACGGGACGATTGTCGTCGCGCCGACCCTCCCCGACTGCGCGGACATCGCGAACCAAATTGCGCCGGAACACATGGAGTTGTCCGTCGCTGACCCGTATGGGCTGCTGCCGCTGATTGAAAACGCGGGCGCGATTTTTCTGGGGCATTACTCGCCCGAACCGCTGGGGGATTATCTGGCTGGCCCGAATCATGTGCTGCCGACGAGTGGGACGGCACGGTTCTTTTCGCCCTTGTCGGTGGATGATTTCGTGAAGAAGTCGAGCTTGATTTGCTGTTCAAGGGCGGAATTGGAGCGGGTGTCGGAGCAGGTGATGCTGCTGGCACGGCAGGAGGGCTTAGATGCCCACGCGAACGCGGTTGCGATTCGCTTCGGCAAAGAGATAAAAGCCTAAGGCAAAAGCCAACTACGGAAGCGCGCTCAAGCCGGGCTGCCAAAAAGGGTCAAGGGGGGATCCCCCTTGCAGGGTCAAGGGACAGCGTCCCTTGCGGGGCTTGGGGCAGCGCCCCAACTGTTCCGCGTCAAACCTACTCAAAGGAAGAACTCAACAAAGGTGCAGGCAGCGAAGCGTCCCTGCCCCTAACTTTGCGCGTCCGCAGACGCGCCCCCAACTTGCTCATTCCAGCATCTATGCTGTGTCGCGCCAAATGGGCGCGACCGAACAGCTCCGCCTGCACACAGCGCACGCCCAAATCCACCAAGGAGGTATCCTCATGCGCACCGCCGCCATCACCCGCACGACCCGCGAAACGGACATTACCCTCACGCTGACCCTCGACGGCAGCGGCAAAGCGTCGCTTTCGACCGGCATTGGCTTCTTTGACCACATGCTGGACGCGCTGTGCCGTTTCGGGCAGCTGGATTTGGCGCTCACCTGCCGGGGCGATTTGCACGTTGACGCGCACCACACGGTGGAGGACGTGGGCATCTGCCTCGGCCGCGCCATCCGCGACGCACTCGGCGACCGCGCGGGCATTCGCCGCGCCGCGAGTGCCTATATGCCGATGGACGAAGCCCTTGCGTTTGCCGCGCTGGACATCAGCGGTCGCCCGTACCTTGTTTTCGACGCGGAATTTGCCGCCCCCATGTGCGGGCAGTTCGACACGCAGCTGGCGGAGGAATTCTTCCGTGCGTTCACCGTAAATGCGGGCTTAACGCTGCATTTGAAGGTGCTGTACGGTAAAAACGACCACCACAAGCTGGAGGCGCTGTATAAGGCGCTGGGACTGGCGCTGCGAGACGCGGCAAGCATCGACAATCGGATTGAGGGTGTGCTGTCCACAAAGGGCAGTCTGGATTAAGGAGGCGCAAGGGGCGCTGCCCCTTGACCCCGCCAAAGGGTCTTCGACCCTCTGGACTCCCTTTCGCGCGATTGAGTTGGCAACTTTTTCAGGCTTCTTCCGCGTGTTTATTGGGGGAAACCAAGGGGCACTGCCCCTTGACCCCGCAAGGTACTTCGTCCCTTGACCCTTTCGCGCGATTGAGTTGGTAACTTTTTCAGGCTTCTTCCGCGTGCTTATTGGGGGAAACCAAGGGGCGCTGCCCCTTGACCCTCTCGCGCGATTGGGTTGGGCGCACTTTCATGCTATGCTCGCGTGTTAATTTTCATCCCCCAAAGGAGGGTTTCCCATGCAGCTTTACCCCGCGATTGACATGCTCGATGGCAATGCCGTGCGTCTCCGCCAAGGCAGGCGCGACGACGTGACCATCTTCGGCAATCCCGTTGACCTTGCCGCGAAATGGCGCGAACAGGGCGCGACGTACCTCCACCTTGTCGATCTCTCCGCCGCGTTTGATGGGCAGACCAAGCACCTCCCGCTGATTCGCGAGGTCATCCGCGCGTTCGGCGGAAACGTCGAGCTGGGCGGCGGGCTGCGCACGATGGCGGACATCGCCCTGCGCATCGAAGCGGGCGTGACGCGGTGCATCATCGGCACAGCGGCGATTGAACATCCGGAACTGGTGAAAGAGGCGTGCCGGGCATTTCCGGGGCAAATCGCCGTGGGGCTGGACGCGAAGGACGGGTTCGTCGCGACGCGCGGGTGGGTGGAAACATCCGCGCTGACCGCTGCCGAAGTCGCCCTGCGAATGCGGGACATGGGTGTCGCTACCCTCATCTACACCGACATCAGCCGCGACGGGATGATGCAGGGCCCGAATTTCGCCGCAACGAAGCGCCTGATTGACAAGACGCAGATGGACATCATCGGTTCAGGCGGCGTGAGCAGCATCAGCGATTTACTGAAATTGCAGGAAATCGGCTGCGCAGGCGCGATTTTGGGACGTGCGATGTACGAGGGCGCGTTCACCGTGCCGGACGCGCTTGAGGCCATCCAAACCGCGGACAAAGGAGAATGAATATGGACTTTTCGCAGTTGAAATTTGATGCAAACGGGCTGATCCCCGCCATTGCGCAGGATGCGCGCACCAATCAGGTGCTGATGCTGGCATACATGAATCAGCAGTCAATTGAGCAGACGCTGGAAACCGGGTACGCGACGTACTTCAGCCGTTCCCGGCAGGCGCTGTGGAAGAAGGGCGAAACCTCCGGGCACACGCAGAAGCTCGTCGCCATGCGCTACGACTGCGACCACGACGCGATGCTGCTGACGGTGGAGCAAGTCGGGCCGGCGTGCCACACGGGCGCAAAAAGCTGTTTCTTCAACGACGTGTATGTGGATGAGGACGCGCCCGCGACCGCGAATGTCCTTCAGGAGGACTACGCGACGATTGCCGACCGCGCCGCGAACCCCGTGGAAGGCAGCTACACGAACTACCTGCTGGACAACGGCGTGGAGAAAATCTGCAAGAAGGTTGGCGAGGAAGCCAGTGAGACGATTATCGCCGCGATGAAAGCGAATAAAGAGGAAGTGACCTACGAGGCCGCTGATTTGCTGTACCACCTGATGGTGCTGCTCTACCAGCAGGGCGTGACGCTCGATGATGTGTGGGCGGAAATGGCAAGAAGGCGGTAACGCCTCAATTAGCAATGAAAAATGAGCAATTCGCAATGAAATGGTGGACAAATCATTCCTCATTTCTCATTGTAATTGCTCATTTCTTATTTTGTCCAGTCTTCCACAGGCAGATTTTCCACGCGGAAGAACTCGCGGGTGTTGTTCGTCACCAGGGTCAAGCCCCGCGACCGTGCGTGCGCGGCAATCAGCGTATCCAGCGGGCCGATGGGCGTGCCTTTGCGCTCCAAGTCGACGCGGATTTGCCCATATTCCTCCGCCGCGCGGTCGTCGAAGGAGAGAATCGCCATAGCGGAGAGAAAGAGCGTGATGGCAGCGCGGTTCTGCGCCATCGACTGGCTTTTCTCCACGCCATGCATCAGCTCCGCGTAGGTGATGGCGGAAATGCACAGGTCGTCCGGATCGTGCTGGAGGAAATTGCGGATGAGCGCCGGGGGCTTGTGCTTGATGGCAAAGATGCAGATGTTCGTGTCCAGCATGTATTTCACAGCGATTCACGCTCCTGCGCATCGGGCTGTTCGCGCCCATTCGGCATGAAATCCGCCGTGAACATATCCAAACTGGTCAAGAAGCCCGACCAGCGGTTGTTCTTCGGCAGCAGAATCACGGCATCCCCCACCTTGCTGACGGACACCTCGTCCCCGCTGAAGCGGCACTCCTTCGGCAGCCGAACTGCCTGACTCCGCCCGTTTTCAAACAGCTTTGCAGTCATCATGCGTCTGCACCTCCTTGTATTATTAGTATATATCATAATATATACCTTGTCAAGCCTTTATGTTCCCCGCTGGACGAAATCATGATACGTCCGCGGGGATTTTTTTCGGTTCTTCACGGAAAGTTTGGGGAGCAAACAAGGGCTTAGGCGAAGCGCCAAAAAGCTGCACGCGGAAGGAGCATGAAAGCGCGACCAACTCAATCGCGAAAAGGGGTCAAGGGGCAATTGCCCCTTGCAGGGTCAAGGGACAGCGTCCCTTGTGGGGTTTGGGGCAACGCCCCAACTGTTCCGCGGGCGACCAGTATGCCAAACGCGCTCAACAAAGGTGCAGGCAGCGAAGCGTCCCTGCCAGTAACTTTGCGCGTCCGCAGACGCGCCCCCAAGCTGCTCTTTCCCCAAGAGTCCGTGATGAACCTTTTTTTCTGCTTGACGGCATCCATCCGCCATGATATGATGGAATTGCAGCCGTTCTTCTATTTTTGCGGAAGAAAAGTTGTAAATCTTCATGAAACACGGAACAAAATCCCCCGACCGCTCGTCATGAAAAACGAGGAGGCTTCTGCAATGGATGAACTCATTCTCCGGCGCGCGCAAAAGGGCGACGCATCCGCCTTTGAGCAGCTCGTCACACCCTATGAGCAGATGATTTGGCGCGTCTGCTGGCATTATCTGCACCACCGCGAGGACGCGATGGACTGCGCGCAGGAAGTCATGCTGAAGGCGTGGCGCTCCATTGGGCAGTATCGGCAGAACTGCGGCTTTTCCAGCTGGCTGTACCGCATTGCGGGCAGCGTATGCATTGACTTTCTGCGCAAGCAAAAACGCATGGTAGACAGCGATTCGATGGACGCGATGGCGGAAAACGGCTTTGAACCGGCGGATGATTCCCCGACCCCCGAAGCCGCGCTGCTCGACCGCGAATCCACCGGCGATATTTTCCGCGCCATCGACCAGCTTCCCGCCGACATGCGCACCGTCCTCATCCTCTACGCGCTGGAAAAGCAGCGCTACGAGGATATTGCGCAGATTACGGGCGTATCCGTCGGCACGGTGAAGAGCCGACTCAACCGCGCGCGGCAGAAACTTGCCGCCATTCTTGCCAATCAGCGGGAACAAAACGAAAAATCAAGCGTCTTACCGAGTGAAAGGAGGACAGGAAAATGAACCGCGAACCCCATTTTGATGAAAACGAAGTCCTCCGGCAATGCATGTCGTCCCTGAACGAGGAAGTGCCGGATATGCCGGAAAATTTCCACGCGCAGTGGACGGCGCTGGTAAAGGAGGACGCCATGAAGCAGGAAGAAAACCGCAAAGTCGCCCCGATGCGCCGCTGGACGCGCATCCTCTCCGTCGCCGCGGCGCTGGTGTTCGTCGTCGGCGGAACGCTGCTGACGAAAGACAGCCTGTCGCCCGCGCGGACGAGTGCGCCGCAGTCCCCTGCGGACAGCTACGACTACGTTTACGACACCTACACCAGCGACGTCGGCTATTCGGAAGAAGCCGGCAGCGGTGTGCGCACGATGATGGTCGGCGCCGCGAACGACGCCATGCCGGAAGCCGCCAGCGCGAAATCCGCCGTCGCGGAGGACAAGAAAATCATCCGCAACGTGTCGCTGACCATCAAAACATCCGCCTATGACGACAGCATGGCAAGTTTGACCGCGCTGCTCAGCCAGTACGGCGGATATCTGGAAAGCTCCAGCGAATACACGAACAACCGTGATCTGCGCACCGCGTCACTGACGCTGAGGATTCCGGCGGATTCGCTCGATGCGTTCCTGAGCAATACGGGTGAGCTGGGGCGCATCACCAGCCGGAACATGTCGTCCACCGACGTGACGGCCAGCTATCAGGATACCGCCGCGCGGCTGGAAAATCAGAAGCTGTTGCTGGCGCGTTTGCAGGCCCTGACCGACACGGCGGGCGATTTGTCGGATTTGCTGGCGCTGGAAACGCAGCTGGCGGACACGCAGTACAACATCGAGCAGCTGGAAAGCGCCTTGGCGGACACCGATCAGCAGGTAAATGACGCGACCGTGCGTGTGACGCTGAACGAGGAAGCGCAGCCGGATCTGCGCGATGAAACGGTGTCGCTGGGCGAGCGCATCCGCGGCGCATTGTCCACCGGCTGGAATGCCTTCGTGTCGTTCCTGCAGGACTGCGTGGTGTTCCTGACGGCGGCGCTGCCGTTTATCGCGATTGTCGCCGTGATGGCGATTGTCATCATCATCATCCGCAAGGCAAAGAAGCGGAAGTGAGTTCTTTTCCCTGTTCCAGTGGAATGCTGGGGCAGGGATTTTTTGTTCTTCACGAAATCTTTTGGGGAAGAGCAGCTTGGGGGCGCGTCTGCGGACGCGCAAAGTTACTGGCAGGGACGCTTCGCTGCCTGCGCCTTTGTTGAGTGCGTTTGAGATGCTGGTCTCCCGCGAAACAGTTGGGGCGTTGCCCCAAACCCCACAAGGGACGCTGTCCCTTGACCCTGCAAGGGGCAGACGAAAAGGGACGAAGTCCCCCCTTGACCCCTTTTCGCGATTGAGTTGGTCGCGCTTTCATGCTCCTTCCGCGTGCAGCTTTTTGGCGCTTCGCCTAAGCCCTTGTTTGCTCCCCAGCTTTCCGTGAAAAACCAGATTTTTTTTGCTTGCGCCACTTTCATCCCCACAAACGATGGACATTCCCGGCGTTTTCTGGTATACTGTGTGTAATAAAGGCTGCGGAATCACTCAGAAAGAGGAGGACGGTACATCATGAATCACGAAACAATTGCCGCGTATATTGCGGACGGAAAAGCGGTGCTGGGCATTGAGTTCGGCTCGACGCGCATCAAGGCGGTGCTGATTGGCGACGACCACGCGCCGATTGCGTCCGGCGACCATACATGGGAGAATCGGCTGGAGGACGGCATTTGGACGTATCATCTGGATGACGTATGGGCGGGCGTGCAGGACGCGTTCGCGAATCTGCAAAAGGACGTGCAGGCGAATTATGGCGTGACGCTGACGAATCTGGCGGCGTTCGGCGTATCCGGCATGATGCACGGCTTCCTCGCCTTTGATGAAAACGGGCGGCAATTGGCGCAGTTCCGCACTTGGCGCAACACCATGACGGCGCAGGCGGCGGAAAAGCTGACCGCCCTGCTGGGCTTCAACATCCCGCAGCGCTGGTCGATTGCGCACCTTGTGCAGGCGATGATGAACGGCGAAGCAATGGTGCCGCAGATTCATCACCTGACGACGTTGGCGGGCTATGTGCACTACCAGCTGTGCGGCAAGAACTGCCTTGGCATCGGCGAAGCGAGCGGCATGTTCCCCATCGACAGCGACGCGCTGGATTACGACCAGCACATGCTGGACAAGGTGGATGCGCTGGCGAAAACCTACCACATGCCGTGGACGCTGCGCGAGATTCTGCCAAGCGTGATGTGCGCGGGCGAGGACGCGGGCGTGATGACGGCGGAAGGCGCAAAGCTGCTTGACCCGACCGGCACGCTTCAGCCCGGCGCGCTGATGGCGCCCCCCGAAGGCGACGCGGGCACGGGCATGGCGGCGACGAACTCCGTCGCGGTGCGCACGGGCAATGTGTCCGCGGGCACATCAACCTTCGCGATGGTGGTGCTGGAAAAGCCGCTTTCGCGCGTGTACCCCGAAATCGACATGGTGACGACGCCCACCGGCAAGCCGACCGCCATGGTGCACTGCAACAACTGCACCTCCGACATCAACGCATGGGCGGGGATGCTCAAGGGCTTTGCGGACGCGGCAGACGTGCCTGTCAGCATGGGCGACATTTACACGGCGCTGTTCACATCCGCCCTTTCCGGCGACAAGGACTGCGGCGGCGTGGTGAATCTGCCGCTGTTCTCCGGCGAACCGGTGGTTGGGCTGGACGCGGGTCGTCCGATGCTGGTGCGCACGCCGGATGCGAAGCTGACATTCCCGAATTTCGCGCGTTCGCTCGTGGCGGGCGCAATGACGAGCCTGAAAATCGGCATGGACATCCTCACCAAAGAGCATGTGCAGATTGACAAGCTGCTGGGTCATGGCGGCTACTTCAAGACGCCCGTCGCAGGGCAGACGATTCTCTCCGCCGCGCTGAAAGCCCCCATCTCCGTCATGGAAACGGCAGGCGAAGGCGGCCCGTGGGGCATGGCGCTGCTGGCGGCGTACCGCGTCAATCGACAGGCAGACGAAACGCTGGAGGACTACCTGAACGCGCGTGTTTTTGCGGGCGCGAAGGGCTCTACCATCCGTGCGGACGCGGCGGATGAAGCCGGGCTGGATGCTTACACCGCGCGTTTCCATCAGGCGCTTTCCGCCGAAAAGGCCGCGATTGCGGATATGGATTGAGGAGGGGAATTCCGATGCTGAAATCGCTCAAAGAAGCCGTTTACGAAGCCAACATGGAGCTGCCCAAGCGTCATCTGGTGACGTATACATGGGGCAACGTGTCCGGCATCAGCCGCGAAAAGGGGCTGGTCGTCATCAAGCCGTCGGGCGTGGCGTACGACGAGCTCACCCCCGACAAGCTGGTCGTGCTTGACCTGGACGGCAACATCGTCGAGGGCAAATTGAACCCCTCCAGCGACACGAAAACGCACTTGGAGCTGTACAAGCAGTACCCGGACATCGGCGGCATCGTGCACACGCACAGCCCCTACGCGGTCGGCTGGGCGCAGGCGTGCGAGGACATTCCCTGCTACGGCACGACCCACGCGGACTACTTCTACGGCGCAATTCCCTGCGCGCGCCACCTGACGACCGAGGAAATCGACGAGGACTACGAGAAGAACACGGGCAAAGTCATCATCGAGGAGCTGACGAAGCGGAATATCAACCCGGTGCATGTGCCGGGGATTATCTGCGCGTCGCACGGGCCGTTCACATGGGGCAAGGACGCGGCACAGGCGGTCTACCACGCCGTTGTGCTGGAGGAAGTGGCGAAAATGGCGGTGTACACGCGGCAGATTAAGCCCGACGCCGCCCCCGCGCCGCAGAACATTCAAGATAAGCATTTTCTACGCAAACACGGCCCGAACGCCTACTACGGGCAAAAATAATAACCCGCAGGAGTGAGTGACCATGGAGCGAATTCTGATTTTCGGCAACACCCACGAGAGCCGTGAGGCGGCACAGACGATGCGGCGGCGCGGCAAGCAGGTTATCGTCTGCGTGACGACGGAATACGCGCGCGCACAGCTGCCGCCGGGAACGATGTGCCACATCGGGCGGTTTGACGACGGGCAGATGCTCTCCTACATCCGCCAGACGAACCCCCGCAAGGTCATCGACGCGACGCACCCATACGCCACCGCGACGCAGACGCGCATCCGCCGTTCCGCCGAGCAGCTGGGCATTCCCTGCCAGCGCATGAAAATCGAGAACGAGCAGGAAGCGTGGCGCGACGTGGTGCAGTGGGTGGAGAATCCGACAGAGGCGGCTGCGGTGCTGTCGCGGCTTTCAGAGGAGAACATTCTGCTGGCGGGCGATTACCGCAATCTGCCGCATTATGCGCCGCTGCTGCGCAAAGACCACCTGTTCTGCCGCATTGTGCCGACGGTGGAAGCGCTGGATTTGGCAAAGAAAGTCGGCGTGCCGGAGACACACATTGTCGCGGCGTATGGCCCCTACACCCGCGCGTTCAATAGCGCCGTGTTCGACATGCTGGGCATTGATGTGCTGCTGATACGCGACGTGGCGCTCGATGGCGGCTTGGCAGAGTGCGTGATTCCCGCGCTGGAGCGGCAAATTCATGTGATGATGGTGCGCGGCGAGTGACGCGCCATCCCCCAAAATAGCAAAATTCCGCGGATGCAGCCAAATGCACCCGCGGATATTTTTATTGCTCATTTCCTTATATTCCGACGATTTGCCCGATAACATCCTCCCCCGCCTTGCCTTCACGCTCCAGCACAACCGCCGCGTTCCAGCCGAACGCGCTGTGCTCCATCACGCGGAAGAGCGCGGCAATGGCATCCACCAGCGCCGTTTCATCCGGATGCAGCTGATGGTAGAGCACCGCCGTACCGCGCAGCACCGCGTACTCCGCGCACAGCGAAACCGCTGCCGTCGCCGGGCGCTCCTGATGCGCGCCGTACGGGAAGCCCTCGTAGAACACATGGTTGACCATCAGCTGCTCCGTGCCAATCATCCAATCCGGCGTATCCGCCTGAAACGTGCCCGCCGCCTGCTGCAAAACCGCGCCCGCCTGTTCCCCGCGCAGGAGCGGCAGGATTTCCGCCGCGATTCCGCCCATGCTGATGGTATCCGCCAGCAGTTCTTCCATCAGCGTCCGCAGGATATTCGCCCGAAGCGCCCAATCCGCCGGGGGAATCGCGACTTTCGCTGCCGCGCGGAACGCTGCCCAGCGGCTTTCACTCGTTTGACGCCCGGATTCCTCCAGCACAAGCGCCGCGCGAATCCCCATCATGCGGCTTGCAAGCGGAACTTCCCGCGCTTGCAGCATGGTGACGACATCCCGGCGCAATTGCCGCGTTTCCGCCGTCAGCGCCGCATCCGTCTCGCGCGGCGGCAGCGCCATAGCGAAGGACAAGCGCATCCGCCGGAAGGTCATCGGCGGCAGGCGGTGCAGCAGCATTTCCACCACGCGCTCGCAGGAGGCACTGCACGCGCACTCGTCATCATCCATCGTGCGGATGCCGCGGGGGTAATAGCGGCAGGTGGAGGAGATGGCTTCCTCGCCGCACTCGGCTTGCAGGGCGCAGAGACCATCCGCGCGCTGAAGTGGGCAGTGCCCCTCCCAGTTTGGCAGAAGTTCGGCGTAGCGCTCCGGGGTGGGGTCATCCGCCAGATGCAGCGATGTATCCAGCTTGCGGCGCAGTTCCGGCGAACACGGCACGCTCAGCAGGCGGAAATAATCCTCGCGCGGGAAGGTGACTGCCCACCCGTCGCAGCAGGTATGGCGGCACTGACCGCACTTGCAGTGGAAATCGGCGTAATTATCCGGCACAAGGAAATCGCGCGTGTCCATAGGGCATCCGCTCCTTCAAACGATTTTCGGCATGATTATAACACGCTTTGAAGGAAAATGGGCGCAAAGTACACCAGAAATGCAAATCAGTACAAACAAAAAACAGGCTGCCCGTGTGGGACAGCCCGTTGAAAGTTTACTCCTTGCAGTACCCGTTCATGAGCGTTTCGAGTTCATCCAGCACCTTTTCGGCGGCTGCCTGATTTTCGCCGCGCGCGAAGAGGTAGGCTTTCAGCTTCGGCTCCGTGCCGGAGGGGCGGACGATAATCTTGCTGCCATCCGCCAGCGCGAAGGACAGCACGTCGCTCTTGGGCAGACCCGTTTCATCGTTCTGGTAGTCGATGCGGGTCGCGGTCGGGAAATGCGCATCCTGAAAGGTATCCAGCGGGGCGCGGAGCTTGCGCATGATGTCCGCCATCTTCGCCGCGCCGGATTCGCCCTCGTACTGGAAAGTCAGCAGGCGCTGGGCATAGAAGCCGAACTCCTCGCGCAGCTGCTCCAGCTTGTCCAGCAGCGTCAAGCCCTGCGCCTTGTAATTCGCCGCCATTTCGCAAACCAGCACCGCCGCGTTGACGGCGTCCTTATCGCGCACGGACGTGCCGGACAGGTAGCCGTAGCTTTCCTCGAAGCCGAAGATGTAGCGCTCGGTGTGGCCTTCCTTTTCCAGCAGCCCAATCTGCTCGCCGATGAACTTGAAGCCGGTGAGCACGTTGCGCAGCTCCACGCCGTACTTCTTGCAAATCGGCACAGCCATCTCGGTGGTCACGATGGTCTTGACGGCGACGGGCGGCAGTTCGCCCTTCCGCGCCTTGCGGTGGCTGCACACATAGTCCAGCAGCAGCACACCCATGTCGTTGCCGGAAATCAGCGTGACGGTATCGCCCTGCCGCACACCCGCGCCGATGCGGTCGCAGTCGGGGTCGGTGGCGACGCACATATCCGCCCCGGTGGCGATGGTCTTTTCAATCGCCAGCTTCATCGCCTGACGGATTTCGGGGTTCGGGTACGGGCAGGTCGGGAAATGGCCGTCGGGCATCTCCTGCTCCGCGACGACATCCACGTCGATATTGCCCATGCGCTTCAGCATTTCGCGCACCGGCACATTGCCCGTGCCGTTGAGCGGGCTGTAAACGATGTGCAGGCGCTCGTCGGTGGGGGCGATGCGCAGGCCGTTAATCATCTGGTAATAGCTCTCAATGGTTTCGTCGTCGATGTAGCTGACCATGCCGTTATCGAGGTACTTCTGGAAGCTCGGCAGGGAGGGCTGGAGCGTCTGTTCGGCGCTGATGAAGGAATAGATGCGGTCGGCGGCTTCAATCGTAATCTGGCAGCCATCCGCGCCATAGACCTTATAGCCGTTGAATTTCGCGGGATTATGGCTCGCCGTCACCATCACGCCCGCGCTGGTGTGCAGGTGGCGCACAGCGTAGGACAGCATGGGGGTCGGCATGAGCGTGCGGTAGAGGTAGACGCGGATGCCCATTTCCGCCAGCGTCGCGGCGGTCAGCTCGGCAAAATCGCGGCTATGGATGCGGCTGTCGCAGCTGACGGCGCAGGACGGCTTCTCGCACGTCTCCAGCAGGTAACGTCCCAGCCCGCGCGTCGCCTTGGACACGGTGTAGAGGTTCATGCGGTTTTCGCCCGCGCCTAAAACCCCGCGCAGCCCGCCCGTGCCGAACGCCAGCGAACGATAGAAGCTGTCATTCAGTTCATCCGGCGACATGGCTTTGAGCTGATTGAGCAGCTCCTCGTTCATGCCGGGGCACTTCCGCCACGCCTGATACTTCTCCTGAATCGAACGTTCACCCATCTCTTTTCTCCTCCTTATGTTGATTTGCTTGCGAATCAAAAAGCAGTATGCGCCGATTGAGCGCAGATTGGGTGCGCCGAAGCGAATACTGCTGATTTGCGGAATTTTCCTGCGCACATTTGCGCGGAACACTGACGATATGGATGATTGCTACCCCCGTCACCTTATCTCCGTTAAAGACCAAGTAACATGGAGGTGCACCCGAAGGTTTCCAACGGGCGATCGCAGACGTTCGTCTGTTTTCATTGCCCTTTGGTCGCCGCAGCAGCGGCGAAATCCTCCTGCTTGCGGAAAAAATCAACTACGTTTGAAAGACCAGCTGCTCGGTCGCGCCCATCTGGCGCGACACAGCATTGATGTTGAAAAGAGCAGCTTGGGGGCGCGTCTGAGGACGCGCGAAGTTACTGGCAGGGACGCTTCGCTGCCTGCGCCTTTTGTTAGACACGTTTGCATACTGGTCGCCCGCGGAACGGTTGGGGCGCTGCCCCAAGCCCCGCAAGGGACGCTGTCCCTTGACCCTGCAAGGGGCATTGCCCCTTGACCCTTTTTTGTCGCCCGGCTTGAGCGCTTTTCCCTACGCTTTGGGTGAAGCGGCTTTATCCGCCTTTACCCCAGGCTTTATCCGCCTTTACCCCACGTTTTCCTTCTGCGGAACCGTCGGCGCGGTCGTCTCCGGCGGTGCGTATGCCGGCGTAAATATCTGCGCCTTCGCCCAGTCCCACTCGAAGCTATCCAGCTTCAATATCAAATTACTCTGCCGCAGCAGAATCGCCGTGTTTTCCAGCATAAAATACAATCCACGCGCCAGCTGCCCGCGGTGGCTGCCGAAATCACGCGCAATCATGTTCCCTAAATCCTCGCAGCGGAACATCGGATGCCCCGAAAAGCCGAACATGCTCGTGCTATGCGGCTTGGAATCCGCCTGAATCAGCAGCGGAACCGTGCCCATCCACCAGCCTTCGTGTTCAATCTGCACGGTCAGCTTTGCCGCCGTTCCCGGCACAAGATAGAAGAAATCGGTGTCCAGCACCTCTTCCCGCTCGTTGAACGTGCGGAACATCAGCGTGTCATCCTGATAGATGGTGATGCGGTAGGCGCGCGGGCCTGTCCAGCGGCGATCGTGGGTCAGGTAGGCGTAGGCAAAAATGGGCATAGTACCCTCGTAATCGACCATATACATCCACCTTCCCCCCTTTACTTTGACGCAAAGCACACATGTATTATCATAGTTGCTTTTCTTGTTTTCGTCAAGGGGTTTCCGGACTTTTCCGGTATTTTTCTGCAATTTTTTTCCGCAGAAATTCCGTCCGGCGCATTCTTTTTGCGCATTCTCCCGCATACCTTATGATGAAGGGAGGAATGCAGGTGGTTACGTTTCAGCGGCAGAGGGAACGGCAGGCAGAGGAGCTTCTGCTGACGCCGGGAGAAATGGCGGCGCGGTGCGATTGGCAGCAGGTGCGGCGGATGCGAGAGGAGATGCCCGACGACGTGTGCAGCACACATGCTTGGTATCAGAATTGCGACGCGCTTGACCGGGAACTGCGGGCGCAGTACCCGATGATTGGCGCACTGGAAACGGCGGTGCGGGCGTATGGGTACGCGATGGAGACCAGCACGCGTCCGCGCGTGCAGGAGACGATGCGCTGGCGGCTGACGCTCGACCAGTTCGGCATCTTGGCGCAGGTGCTGGCGCGGCACGGGCTGATTGCGGATGTTCGCGAGGCGCTGGAATACTTCGCGGAGGCGAAATGAACAGGGGGGCTGTCCGGGCGGGCAGTCCCCTTTTCGTCATTACCCGAAACTTTTTGCGGATTACCAGTTGCAATGTACGGCATTATTCAGTATAATAATGTAGGATAGCTGAATTTCATGCGGAAAAAATCAGGAGGATCATCATCATGCCGACGGATTTGGAGATTGCACAGGCTGCACAGCCGAAGCGGATTCAGGAGATTGCGGAAAAAGCGGGCATTCCCGAGGGCGCCATCAGCCCCTATGGGCAGTATATCGCGAAGGTTGACCCCATGCAGTTAGGCGTGGGCAGCGAGATGCGCGCCAAGCTCATTCTCGTCACCGCCATCAACCCGACCCCCGCGGGCGAGGGCAAAACGACCGTTTCCGTCGGCTTGGCGGACGGCATGACGAAAATCGGCAAAAAGGCGATGCTGGCGCTGCGCGAACCGTCGCTCGGCCCGGTGTTCGGCATGAAGGGCGGCGCGGCAGGTGGCGGCAGGGCGCAGGTGCTGCCGATGGAGCAGATTAACCTGCACTTCACGGGCGATTTGCACGCCATCACCGCCGCGAACAACCTGCTTGCCGCGATGGTGGACAACCACATCCAGCAGGGCAACGCGCTGGGCATTGACCCGCGTCAGGTGACGTGGCGGCGCTGTCTGGACGTCAACGACCGGCAATTGCGCGCCATCGTCAGCGGGCTGGGCGGCAAGCCCAACGGCAACCCCCGCGAGGACGGCTTCGACATCACCGCCGCAAGCGAAGTGATGGCGGTTTTCTGCCTGGCGAAGGATTTGCAGGACTTGAAGGCGCGTTTATCCCGCCTGCAAGTTGCGCGGACGTACAGCAGCAAGCCCGTTACGGCGGGTGATTTGCACGCGGCAGGCGCCATGACAGCGCTCCTGCGCGACGCGCTTCAGCCCAACCTCGTGCAGACCATTGACGGCACGCCCTGCCTGATGCACGGCGGCCCGTTCGCGAATATCGCCCACGGCTGCAACTCCGTGATTGCGACGACGACGGCAATGCGTCTGGCGGATTACGTCGTGACCGAAGCAGGCTTCGGCGCTGACCTCGGCGCGGAGAAGTTCATGGACATCAAGTGCCGGATGAGCGGCATTTTCCCGGACGCGGTGGTGCTGGTGGCGACGGTGCGCGCGCTGAAATCCCACGGCGGCTGCCCGAAGGCGGACTTGTCGCACGAGAACGTCGAGGCGCTGCGCAAGGGCTTGCCGAACCTGCTGGCGCACATCGACCACATCCGCAATGTGTGGAAGCGCCCGGTCGTCGTCGCGCTGAACCGCTTCGTCAGCGACACGGAGGCGGAAATGGCGCTGCTGCGTCAGGCGTGCGCGGATGCGGGCGCGCCGGTGGAGCTTTGCGACGGCTGGGCGAAGGGCGGCGACGGCGTGAAGGAGCTGGCGGCGCGGGTGTGCGGCATTGTGGACAGCGCGCCGAAGTCAGCGCCGTGCTACACCTACGACATCACCCTGCCGCTGAAGGACAAGATTGAGGCGATTGCGACGCGCATTTACGGCGCGGCAAAGGTGGAATTCGCCGGAAACGTATTGAAGCAGCTGCAAAAGCTGGAGGACGAAGGCTGGCGCGAATGCCCGGTTTGCATTGCGAAAACGCAGTATTCCTTCTCCGATGATGCGAAGCTGCTGGGCGCGCCGGTGGGTCACACGCTGCACATTCGGCAAGTGCGGCTGAACGCGGGCGCGGGCTTTGTGGTGGCGTTCGCGGGGGATATTATCGCCATGCCGGGGCTGCCGAAGGTTCCCGCCGCTGAAGCGATTGACGTGGACGAAAACGGCGAAATTGTTGGCTTGTTCTGATTTTTTTACGCTGCTTTGTTTCAGTTATAAGCAAAGCAGCGTATACTTTTGTTGCAGAGGATTTCGCGTCTGCGGACGCGACCAAAGGGCAATGAAAACAGACGAACGTCTGCGAGCGCCCTTTGGAAACCTTCGGTGCACTCCCATGTTACTTGATTTGTATTGGAAGTTTTTTGGTTTGTGTTCCTTTCGTTCTTCCAATAAACATGACCGACCTGTAACAGGAGTGTGTAATGCGAAGGGGTCAAGGGGGCGACCGCAGACATTCGTCTGTTTTCATTGCCCCCTTGTCGCTCCCGCAGGAGCGAAATTCCCTGCAACAAACAAGCACTTTATAAAAAGGAAGTACATAAAGCCATGAAAAAAATCTTCATCATCGGCGGAGGCATCGCCGCCCTCGAAGCGGCAAAATCCGCCCGAAGCACCCAGCGAGACGCGCTGATTGTCCTCATTTCCGCCGAGAACGCCCTTCCCTACAGCCGCCCGATGCTCACCAAGCAGCTCATGGGCAAGGTGACGGCGCAGGATTTGGCGGTTGAATCCGCCGCGTGGTATGACGAAAAGGATATTGTCGTCCTTACCGGGCGAACCGTGACTGCCATCGACCCCGTCGGCAAAACGCTCGTGGCGGGCGGTACCCCCTTCCATTGGGATTCCCTCATTCTGGCGACAGGCGCAAGCTGCTTTGTGCCGCCGATTCCGGGCGCGGACGGCGCGAACGTCGTCGCCGTGCGAACCTTTGGCGATGTGGCGCGCGTGCGGGAAATCGCGAAAACGGCAAAAAACGCGGCGGTTATCGGCGGCGGCGTGCTGGGGCTGGAAGCGGCGTCGTCCTTGGCGGAAGCGGGCTTGTCCGTGACCGTGCTGGAGCACGGCGATCAGCTGATGAAGCGGCAGATTGACGCGCAGGCGGCGCAGCACCTTGAATCCGCCATGGCGGGCAAAGGCGTGAAGCTGCTGAAAAACGCGGATTCCGCGCGCATCGACGCATCCGGCGTCACCCTCGTGGACGGCACGCGCATTCCGGCGGAGCTGGTCATCGTGTCTGCGGGCGTACGGGCAAATATCCGCCTCGCCAAGGACGCGGGCATTGCGGCAGAGCGCCACATCACCGTCGATGACCACATGCGCACGAACCTCCCGGACGTGTACGCGGCGGGCGACTGCGCGTCGATGGGCGTGAGCTACGCGCTGTGGACGGAAGCGGCGGATATGGGGCGCATCGCGGGCATCAACGCTGCGGGCGGCGACGCGGCGTATCAGGCGCTGCCGCGTCCGCTCATCTTCCACGGCTTCGGCACGGCATTGTTTGCCTTCGGCGACGCGGGCCGTCAAGCGAATATCGCGTACGAAATCGGCGAAATGCCCGGCGCGCGGTACTATTCCGCAGGCGGAAAGCTGGTCGGCGCGGTGCTGACGGGCGACATCCGCCGCATGGAAGAAGTCACGAATCTGATTTTGCAGGCATAACGCTGCTTCCCGCGCATAGACTGAACCGACTCTTGAACGAGGAGGAGAAAGTTTATGTCGCAGACAACAAGTCAAACGTGCGCGTATGAGTACACCGTCCGCCGTGGGGACAGCTTCTACCTGATTGCGCATCGCCTGGGCGTGCCGCTGAAGGATCTGCTGGAGGCGAACAGCGACATCAACCCGGCGCGGCTGATGGTGGGCGACGTGCTGTGCATCCCCGGCGCGGCGGCGGAAACGCCCGATACCAACATCACGGCGCCGACCACCCCCGACGTCTCTGACACCACGACGAACGACGCGCTGGATACCCCCGCCGCCGACATGAACGCCCCCGCGACCCCCGGCGGCGAAACGCCTGACATCAGCTTTTGCCCGGAGATTGACCGCTACACGGTGCTGCAGGGCGAAACAGCGGCGGACGTGCAGCTGAAAAAGGACGTCAACCGCCATACGCTGGAAACCGCGAATCCGGATGTGAACCTGGACGCGCTGCAAGCAGGGCAGGTGCTGTGCGTGCCGGAAAATCAGGCGTGCCCGCCGGGCAACACATACACGCTGGACAAGGACGAGACGATGGAGACGACGGCGCTGCTGCTGAACGTGTCGCTGTCGGCGCTGCTGCGGGCAAATCCGTGCCTTGCGCCGAGCGACTTCAAGCAAGGCGCGTGCATCAATATTCCGGAGGACTGACAGAAAACGGCGCTCAGCGGGATTTCTCCCCTGCCGAGCGCCGTTTTTCAATATGCAATTACTCTGCCTTGACAATCTTTTCCGCGCTGATTTGCCCCGGCAGACTCATCGTCATCGCGCCATTGGAGTAAACCGTCACGGTCATGCCGTTCTCCATGCCGTCCAGCAGCGCCGCGTCCGCGTTGACTTGCACCACGTCGGTTTCCGTCGTCAGCAGGAAGCCGGATTCCGTCAGTTCGCTGACCGTGCCGGTGGTCTTGTAGCAGCCGATTTTCTGCGCGTACACCTGCGCCGGCAGCGAGCGGGTCATGATGCCGTCGTAGAGGATGTGGATGTAGTCGCCCACCGCGAGTTCGCCGTCCGTCTCGTAGACCGTGCCCTCGTCCACGTTGACCAGCACCTGCATGTCCTTCGTCTGGAGGAGGATGCCGTCGCCCGTGATTTCGACAATTTCGCCCGCCAGCTCGTCGATGGTCACGGCAATATCAATCGTATCCGCCGTCACCTGCGCGGGGATGGAGCGGGTCATCTGCCCATTGTAGGTCACGCGAACCGTCTCGCCCAAGTCCGGAATGCCTGCCGGCAGCTGCGTCAGGGAGGTCAGGTTGACCTGAATCTGCTGACCATCCGCGGTTTCCATGGTGATGTACGCCTCGACGACCGTGCCGGTGAGGACAGCTTCCTCCTCCACCGCGGTAATCTGCTCGGCGCTGATCTGCCCCGGCAGGCTCATCGCGATCACGCCGCTGAAATACACGTTGATTTCCGCGCCATCGGTGATTTGCGCCAGCTGTTCCGCCGTCGCGTGAACGATGTAGGTCGTCTCATCGGTGGTGAGGGTGAAGCCCTCGTCGGTGATGTCGCTGACCGTGCCCGTGAGGACGTAGCAGCCAATGTGCTGCGCCGTCACCTGCGCGGGGTAGGAGCGGGTCATCTGTCCGTTGTACATGACGTGGATGAAGTCGCCCACCGCGATTTCCTTGCCCTCGCGGATGGTCTCCGCCGTCAGAATCGCCTCAATCAGCTGCCCTTCGGGCGTTTCCAGCAGGATGGATTCTTCGCCGATTTCCAGCACCGTCCCGGCAATTTCCGCGATTTCCGCCACGTCGCCTTCCTCGGCATAAGCGGGCAGCAGCAGCGCCGCCATCAGCAGCGCCATCAGGATTGCAAGCATCTTCTTCATATTCGTGTTTCTCCTTGTGGGGGAATGTCAGGGCTTCTTTTGCCCTGCACTCTAACAGACGAAAAAGGCGGGCGGATTGTTCCCGCCCGCGGAAAAGTATTTTTTGTCAGTATCTGTCCGTCCGCAAAAGCCATTCCGTCACGCGCCGATTGAGCGCGTAGCAGCGGCAGTACAGCAGGAAAAACAGCAGCAGCGGATATGACTTGCGCGACTGGTACATCTTCTTCCAGCTTGCGCGGCGCAGCTGCTTCAGCGACGGGCAGGTTGTCAGCAGCGATTTCCATGCCCGCTTCTTTTCCGCCTCCGACTGCGGATTATTCGGGTGATAGAAGTAGCGCTTCAGCAGGCGAACATAGCTTTCCGTCAGCCAAATATCATACGCATCCCAAAATTCCGCTGATTTGTGGTTCACTTCAAGGAACTGCCGAAAGCGCTGGTTAATCAACTCCATTTGCTCCGGCAGATTCTCCTGAAAGCGATGGAACGCAGAGTTGTCAAAAATACGGTAATGCATCAGCGGCTCATCCAGCAGCGCTACGTTTTTTACATGCTCCAGCAGTGTGATATTGAACAGTGCATCCTCAGACTGCTGGATTGCCCGATCGAATTGAAGATGCGCCTGTGTGACAAGCCCTCGCCGAATCACCTGAAGCCACGGCGCACCAAAATAAACGCTCAGATAGCGCGTATTTTTGTCCAGCAGACCCAATTGCATTTCTTTCGGCAGAGAAAGGTCACCATGTTTCGCCTTGGGAGCAAAGGAAAACGGAATCGTCTCTTTGCCGTTTATATCGCTCTTAAACCCAAACACCAGCAAATCCGCCGGTTCTTCCGCCAGCTTTTTCATTGCGGATGACAGCAGATTTTCCTCCCACCAGTCGTCGGAATCCAGAAAAATCAGCCAGTCGCCATTCGCCGCCGCCATGCCCGCGTTGCGCGCCGCAGATACGCCGCTTTGCCGCTGATGAATCACGCAAAAGCGCGCATCCTTCGCCGCGTATTCGTCGCAGATACGCTCCGCGCCGCTGGTCGAGCCGTCGTCAATCAGGATGGCTTCCCAATTCGTGTAATCCTGCCGCAGGACGGAATGCAAGCATTCGCGCAGGTATTCCTCCGGCGTGTTGTGCACGGGAATGATGATGCTGACTTGATTCATCCTTTTTCTTCCTTTCGTGGATTCCAGCCGCTGCATTAGGGTAACACCGCACAAATGAGGTGGTGCCTTAGGGATACCCCTTATAATTGCGCCCAAACCATCCACATCATCCCCGCCGACCCGAATTTCGAGAAAAAGCGCAATTCAAGCGCACTGTTTGCACGCGAAATAAACCTCGTTACGCAACCTTCATTCGATTGCGAGCAAGGTA
>ERZ773224.341-NODE-341-length-66418-cov-6.944276_pt1 | contig 66418 bp, 50 predicted proteins | sample MGYA00580526_ERZ773224 | MGnify/ENA primary metagenome ERZ773224 (study PRJEB29015, sample SAMEA2737743) | human gut metagenome | biome: human gut; feature: human-associated habitat; material: faeces | place: China | collected 2012 ... | reverse complement strand
GACAGTATGGTCAGCAGACGAATCAGCAGTATGCAGGACAGTATGGTCAGCAGACGAATCAGCAGTATGCAGGACAGTATGGTCAGCAGACGAATCAGCAGTATGCAGGACAGTATGGTCAGCAGACAAATCAGCAGTATGCAGGACAGTATGGTCAGCAGACAAATCAGCAGTATGCAGACCAGTATGGTCAGCAGATGACACAGAGTACATATGATCAGACTATGAATATGTATGGTGATCAGGCTCACAAGCCGGAGACACCGAAGAAGAGAAAGGGCATCAAGATCGCAATAATCTCGGTAGTTGCAGCCCTTATCGTTATCGCAGCCCTTGTTGTTGTATATCTCGTGTTCCTCAAAAAGACACCTAAGGAAGTGGTTGAGGATGCCATGGAGAATACAGCAAAGGAACTTGAAAATGGTAACATCAGCGGCATAGTTGGCGCGAATGATTTTGACCTTGACAATATCGAATTTAACTCACAGGTCAGTCTTGACAATGTGAGCGGTGCGGAGGCACTGAGCGGAACACAGATCGAGTGTAACGGTTGCACAGCATTTGGCGACAGTAACGACTTTAAGATAAGTGGCTCCATGACAGCGGCTGGTGAGAAAGCAACAGCAGAGATCCTTTCAATAGGAAACAAGATTTACTTTTCATCACCGGAGTTACTTACAAAGACACTCGTTCTCGATGCGAATACTATCATGTCAGAGCTTGGTGGCACTGAGGCTGGTGCAGGCGGCACAGTGGATGCAGAGGCTCTTACAAAGATTCTTGATGAGAAGCTTATTCCTGCAGTTGATAAATTTAAGGATTCAATGGTCTATGAGAGAGTAGGCAAGGAGAGTTTCACCGATGCAAATGGAAAGACTGTAAATGCAGAGCATTACACGATCACAATATCCACTGGTTCGATAAATGATCTGTCAAATGCTATTGTGGACTGTCTTAACGAATATGTGGACAGTAATATATCTGATGATATGGTTGCAGAGATGAACATTTCAAAGGATCAGATAAAGCAGTATATTGGCACTATCCCATCACTTGTGGGAGCTGTATTCACAAAGGATATAGTGACAGATGTCTACATCAACAGCGGCAAGGTGGTTCATATTGATTCAGAGTATGATATAGCCGCAGCAGGTGTGACACTTGGTGTTACGGTGGATCACATGGGCGATGGAGATGTTACATCGGATACAAAGATGGTTGTGAAGCTGGAGTATGGTTCACAGATGAATGTCACATTTGACTGTGCATATAAGAATAAGAAGAGCGGTGACAAGACCGAAGTTACAGCAGATTATACATTGTCAGCCGATGCGAACGGTGAGTCTCAGGCATTTACAGGAAACACTGCATTTTCATATGATGAGAAGAGCGGTGCTATAGACGGAAGCAGTAAGGTTACAGCAAACTCAGAAGATATCGAGATGACATATTCAGGAACTCTGGCTGATGTAAAGAAGGGCAAGTCATTCAGTCTTAACGATCTTAAGTTTAATCTGAGTGTTTCTGGACAGGAGTTTGTGGCATTGTCAGGCAGCATGAGTGTTGCTGAGAATAAGAGTAAGATCTCAGCTCCGGCAGACAGCGATGTCGTTGATTATTCAGTACTTCAGGGCGAGGAGGCCCAGCAGTATATCAATACGGAAAGTGCAGAGAAGATTATCTCAGCGTGGGGAAGTTTATTTGAATCCGCAGATGCGGGACTGCCACTTGGTAAAAAGGATGATGGCGATGATGATGGATCGACAGATCCTACGGAAGAAGCTAGTACAGAGGCAGCAACAGAAGCGACAACAGAAGCAGCAACTGATGATGTCGATTATTCAAAGGAAGTTCTTGCGATTGGGGATAAAACTGTAAAGATAAATGACCCTAAGGGATATGAGAGAAGTTATGGCTCAAGTTACTCAATCTCATTGAACGATACAAAGGGTGGTGCATATGTAATATATTCAGCAAATGAATATGCAGATGCGAAAACTTATCTTAAGACCTTAAAAGAAACATATAAAGATATGGAAGATGAGAATACTAAGATAGATTCCGTTACAGATAGCAAGGTAAAGGCTAAAGACGGAACAGAGGTAATCTGTCTTGAGGCTCAGATGACGGTATATGATATGAAGAGCACAGATATAACATTTATATATCCGCTTGGAGATGGTTCTATTGTATGTAGCATAAGCTACTGGGAAGAGCCTGATAATATTGATATTCAGAAGCTGTGTGATACATTTATCGGAGCTATGGAGATAAAGTAATGGACTATGCGTCCGGATCGAATAACATATATACGCAGGGAGGCAGTGATGAAGGTCGTAAATGTGAAGAATGTGGCAATTGGAGAGGGAATGACTAAGATATGCGTTCCACTGGTGGCACCGACGGATTACGATGTGGACTATCAGTCAAGGATCATAGCAAAGTCTGAACCGGATATGGTGGAGTTCAGAGCGGACATGTATGAGAAGTGTTTTGACAGTGATGCTCTTATGAAGACTTTGGAGAAGATACATGATAAGCTGGGACGATATCCATTAATATTCACATTCAGAACAAAAGGCGAGGGTGGCTGTATGGACGCGACTCTGAGTCAGTATCGCGACCTTCTGATTGATGTAATAGCCAGTGGCTACGTAGATATAGTAGACGTTGAGTATTTTTCAGATACGGAGATAGTAGATGAGGTTATAGCAGAGGCGCATATGAAGGGTGTGTATGTTATCGTGTCCAATCATGATTTCAAAACCACCATTCCGATGGAACAGATCGTGGACAGATTCAAGTCCATCATATTTACTGGTGCAGACATAGCCAAAATAGCCATGATGCCAGAAGATGGTTCTCAGGTCGTTGACATGATGCAAGCGGCGAAGGAACTTCAGGAGTGTGGTAATCAGACTCCTCTTATAGTTATATCAATGGGAGAACTTGGAGTTGAGACAAGAACCACTGGTGAGATGTATGGCAATTCGGTATCATTTGCAACAGCGGGAATTCCTTCCGCCCCTGGACAGATATCGGTGGATGCACTCAGAAGCCAGCTCACTATGATACATCATATTATAGCTGGTAGATAATTGTTAGATAAATGATTTTATTATGCTGGAAGTCACTCACGGTAAGTGCGGGGCTTCCAGTTTTTTATGCCAATCATCCACTTTGTAAAAGGGGACAGGTACCTCCGTCCCCACTTTCGTTTTTTGAGAAAATCTAGTGTGTGGCTTGTTGGGCAGATATGTGGTATTATGACATAAATGTTCCGGGTGGCGAGTGCGGCAGACGGAGACGGTTAAGGAGATAAGAATAAAATGGAAGAAAAGATACACAAGAGGAGAGTTCACTACAGTGGAACTCATCCGAAGAGGTTTGAGGAGAAATACAAGGAGCATGATCCTGAGAAATATGCCGATACGATAGAGAAGGTCATAAGCAAGGGAAGCACACCGGCGGGAATGCATATATCAATATGTGTAAATGAGATACTTGATTTTTTTCAGATACAGCCGGGACAGCAGGGGCTTGATGCGACGCTTGGCTATGGTGGACACACAATGCGTATGCTTGAGCAGCTCCATGGAGAGGGGCATATGTATGCTCTGGATGTTGATCCGATAGAGATCGTGAAGACGAAGCATAGACTGGCAGATGCCGGTTATGGAGAGGATATACTCACGATAAAGCAGACAAATTTCAGAAACATAGACAAAGTTGCAGAGGAGGCCGGGGGATTTGATTTTATTCTGGCAGATCTTGGAGTGTCTTCCATGCAGATAGACAATCCAGACAGAGGATTTACCTACAAATTTGATGGGCCACTTGACCTGAGACTCGATCCGGAGAAGGGTGAGTCGGCGGCGGAGCGTCTACGAGAGGTTTCGTATGAGGAGCTTGTGGGGATGTTCCAGGAGAACTCGGACGAGCCTTATGCGGAGGAGATCGCCACGGTCATCATGAAGAGAAACCGCACTAAGAATTATGTGGAGACCACCACGCAGATGAAGGATGTCATCGAGGAGGCATTGGCATTTGTGCCGGAGAAGGACAGAAAAGAGGCTGTGAAGAAATCCTGTCAGAGATGTTTTCAGGCTCTCCGAATAGATGTGAACAGTGAGTTTGAGGTTCTGTATGATTTCCTTGACAAGCTGCCGGATGCGCTCAGACCAGGTGGAAGAGTTGCCATACTTACGTTCCATTCCGGAGAGGACAGGCTTGTGAAGAGGGCGTTCAAGGCTGGAGCAAAGGCTGGTGTTTACAGCGAAGTCAGCAAGGATGTCATCAGACCGTCAGCGGAGGAGTGCGCCCGAAATCCGAGAGCAAGATCAACGAAGATGAGATGGGCTGTAAAAGCAGAATAAAGGACACAGAAAGGCGACATCGTCTGTATATCATGTTAATATGATGACAGGGGATGTCGCCTTTTGGATATATGTTTCAGATGTATTGTGGCTGGACGAATGAGAAGGGAAAAAGTTTATTTTAGGAGGTGCGGAGATGGGATACAAGGTTCTTCTGGTGGAGGATGACCACGACATAAGGGAGGCCGTGGCTGACTATTTTACAGGAGTTGAGGGAAGTGAGATGAATGTGAGCTACGCCTGTGATGGCATACAGGCAGAGGAAATGCTCTATGAGAATCAGTATGATCTTGTGCTGTTAGACATCATGCTTCCGGGAGTGGATGGCTGGGAACTGTGCAGTCAGATAAGAAAGACCAGTGATGTACCGGTCATTTTCCTGACCGCCAGAGCCAGGCAGGAGGATGTTTTATATGGGTATACACTTGGCTGCGACGACTATGTGGTCAAGCCATTTGCTATTGCAGAACTCTATGCCAAATCTGTTGCACTGGTGAGACGCGCAAAGGGGACCGTTGTCCACAGGGAACTTGTGTGTGGCTTAATATGCTGCGACACATCGGCACTCACGGTGACTGTGGATGGTGCAGCCATTGATATGCCGCGAAAAGAGTTGGAACTTCTCATATACCTCATGGAGAACAGAAAACGTGTGGTGTCGAGGGATGAACTGCTGGTAAATATATGGGGTTATGATTATGACGGGAGAACCAGAGTTGTAGACGATCATATCAGAAAGCTGCGAAAGGCACTTGGCAAGGCTGCCGGGCAGATAAAGACTGTCATCACAAAGGGATATCAGATAAGGGATGTGCAATAAGGAGGCGTGATGGCATGGGAAAATCGAATGAAAATCAAAAATGCAAAAAGCAAAAACACGAAAAGAAAATGAAACTGATGAGAAAGCCCATCTGGTGGGTGGAGCTGCTTGTGGCGGCATTGGTATGCACGGTTCTGATCGGAACTCTGGCATATGTGTCATACAGAACTGCGAGCATGATGCTGTATAACAAGATGTCTGACTCGGTTGATGATATGATGGGGAGTGTCCATGAGAGGATGAACACAGTACAGACTCAGGATGAATTTGCCGATTCCGTGGATGAAGACAGCGCGGCGTATATACGGGCATACAATACGATAATGTGGAATTCGTATTTGAATGGCGAGGTGATCATGTATGTGACAAATGAAGACTGGCTGTACAATCACTATCTTATAAATAACTGTAATACCTTATATAGACTGTACGATTCTGAAACGTTCCAGAGGATCGATCTGGACGGTATTGTGAATAAAAATGAGCCATTTACTATCATGTGTGTCAGGAATCTGGATACCGGCATAAGCGGATATTATGTGTGTGATGACAGTGGACTGACGAAGGTTCTTGACAATAGGGTGTCGGTATATGAATATTCGGGGGACATCTGCGGAGTGAAGAACATAGCCGATCCGTGCATAGGAAAAGTGTATCTGCGGGACAGTGAAAATGGAAGCAGCTTTACGATACAGGGTGCTGACAGATACACAGACGAGAGCGTATTTTACGATGGCCCGGCGGATTCGTCGGGGTATTCGGAGTATGATGTGACACTGGAAAAGCTTACTTTTGATGACACTATCAATTCAACATTTGTCATGAATGGGGAAAAGTATGTGGTGACGGATATCAGGACATTCAGGGATATGGATCAGCTGCTGGAAACCGAGAGCGATGCGCTGGACAGGGTTATCAAAGCATCCAGCACCCGGTATGTGGCAAGCGGACAGATGACCAGACTGGTATGGACTTGTCACATAGGCTCAACAAGCGGAGACTTTCTGTTCGGCAAAAAGAAGATAGATTACACAGGAAACAATGTGTGCGGTATCCAGGGTGGCGACGGCAGGGTTTACGCTGCCATGGAGGGCAGAGTCACGCTGGCAAATGGCAGACAGTGCATACTTGCCGGGGTGTGTTCCTATGACGCGGATGCAGTCATACGGGAACTAGCCGGGGATATAAGAAGAATAGCCATATGGTGTATAGCGTGCATAACTGTATTTGCGACTGCTGTCATATACCTGACGAGAAAGACCCGCTATGACCGTCAGGAGTACAGACGCAATATGACAAATGCTATGGCCCACGATCTCAAAACCCCACTCATGGCTATGTCGGGTTATGCGGAGAACCTTCTCGCAAATGTGCATACGGACAAGAGACAGCAGTATGCGGAGGCAATATCAGAAAATGTGCGAAGGATGAATGGAATGATAGAGCAGATGCTGGAGATAGACAGGCTGGAGACCGGGAAACGGCGAAAAAGAGAAAAGCTTGAGAGCGTTGATATGGCGGAACTCTTCAGAAAAGTTGTAGAAGATAATGAGGTGTCGATACAGAGAAAAAATATGGTGGTGACATTTGAGGGCAATTGTACTTTAAATGCAGATATGGAATCGATGAAACGCGTTGCGGAAAATCTGGTGACAAATGCGGTGAGACACGGCATGAAAAATGGAATTATAGATATAGAGATGTCAGATGGAAAGGTGACGATAAGCAACACAACGGATGATGTCCTGCCAGATGACATAGATTCGCTGTGGGATCCGTATGTGAAGGGCAGCGGCAGTAGAACAGGCGGTGGCAGTGGACTCGGGCTTTTTGTTGTGAGGACTATACTTGACAAGTATGGCTTAAAAGGAAGTCTGTCATATCGTGATGGCACTTTTTCGGTGTTTATAAGCTCCCGGTAAATGCGTAACAGGCATACAGAGGATAGTAAAAATGTCCGTGATAATTTAGACAGAACATTTATAAAAATTTCATATACAATAAAAAAATATTCATATTTTTTTGATGTAATAGGTATGATATACTTCAAAATGTAGTGATAACTTGCATATATAAAAAGAAACCATCTGTGTACATGAAGTTTTAAGTGAATTTGTAAGTTGGGTGGTTTCTTTTGCGTAACTTCCGGGTTTTGTATGATCGGGGAGCGGATATTTGGGTATTATGAAAAAAATATTTTTAAGAGAGGTAACAATATGGGAGATTATAAGGCAGCAGAGAATAGATATAAGAATGTTGAAGGTACAGGATTTTACAGACATTGCGGAAAGAGCGGTCTCATGATGCCACCTCTGGCACTTGGACTCTGGCACAACTTTGGAACAAATGACGACTACGAGAATATGAAGAAGATGTGCTTTACCGCATTTGACAACGGAATAACACATTTTGATATAGCAAACAACTATGGACCTGTGTACGGAAGTGCAGAGGAGAACTTTGGAAAGATACTCAGAGAGGATCTGGGTGCATACAGGGATGAGCTGATAATCAGCACAAAGGCTGGATACGATATGTGGGAAGGCCCTTACGGCAACTGGGGTAGCAGAAAGTACCTCATAGCGAGTCTTGACCAGAGCCTTAAAAGACTTGGCATCCCATATGTGGATATATTCTATCATCACAGAATGGATCCGAACACTCCTCTCGAGGAAACCATGGGTGCGCTGGCACAGATAGTTAAGAGTGGAAAGGCACTCTATGTCGGACTCTCCAACTATGACGGACCTACTATGGCAAAGGCGGAGAGGATACTGGATGAGCTACATGTGCCATTTGTGATAAATCAGAACAGATACAGCATACTGGACAGATCTGTCGAGAAGAATGGACTTCTGAAGCAGACATACGCATCAGGCAAGGGTCTCATATGTTTCTCACCTCTGGCACAGGGAATGCTGACAGACAGATATCTGAAGGATATGCCGGCGGACAGCAGGGCAGTGAAGGACGGAAGATTCCTTCATGAGGATCAGGTGCTTGAAACTAGACCTCTCCTCAATCAGTTAAATGAGATCGCAGCCGGATATGATATGAAGCTCTCAGAGCTTGCCATCGCATGGCTGCTGAACAAGCCGGAGGTCACAACAGTGCTGATCGGTGCTTCAAAGCCTGAACAGATCATCAGCAATCTCAAGGCTGCTGAGAAACAGGCTCACACAGTCATGACAGAGGAAGAACTGCAGAAGATAGAGGATGCTGTTGCAGCATTTGGCAGATCATAATAAAAGCTGATAAATTAATTTTTCATACCCCCTCGCAGGAGAGACCGATTATGGTTTCTCCTGTTTTTTTATGGAACATGGCTGACAGGCTGGCGGATTGAATGTAAACGTGAAAATATGTTATGATACGGGAGATAGATTATATAGAGATATGTTCGGAGAAAAGCATTGAAAGAATATATAAATGAAGCACTTGAAAAGTATATAAATAAAGGCACATACCCATGGCACATGCCGGGGCACAAGAGACTGCCGTTAGAAAAGCTGGAAAACTTCTGGAATGGAGTATATGCACATGATTTCACTGAGGCAAAGGATCTTGATGATATGCATGAGCCGGAGATGTTCATAGCGGACAGTCTTGCAGAGATGAAGAAGGTGTATGGCACATTTGCAACGTACATGCTGGTGAACGGTTCTACGTCCGGACTTATGACGGCTATCCATGCCACATGTCACAGGGGAGATGTGATACTTGCGGCCAGAAACTGTCATAAGGCGGTGTACAATGCCATCTGCATGCTTGAGCTTGAGCCTGAATACATAGTGCCAGATTATGTGGATATGAGATGGCACTGCGGCGCGAATCAGTCAATGTCGGACAAAATGATTGATGCCCGTGGTAAAGCCGATTGTGAAACTCGGGAAGGGACAGATATTCGTGGTGAAGGCGATCGCGAAACTCCGGAAAGGGTAGCTGTCAATGGTGGAGATGATCGTGAAGTGTCAGAAAGGACGGATATATTGGGTGATATATCGCCGGATAAGCTAGAGCGTGCGATCATCACGTTGATAACAAATGGTAGAAAGCCGAGTGCGGTGATCATCACATCACCCACATATGAGGGCGTCATATCAGACATAGGAACTTTAGCTGAAATCACACACAGATATGGAATATATCTCATAGTGGATGAGGCACAGGGAGCGCATCTGAACTTCATGGAAGGACATGAAACCGCCATGGCACAGGGAGCGGACATCGTCATCGAAAGCCTTCACAAGACCATGCCTGCACTCACTCAGACATCGCTGCTTCATGTTATGGATCCGAAACTTGATGAGAGAGTCAGGAGATATCTGCAGATATTTCAGACCTCGTCACCTTCGTATATATTTATGCAGAGCATGGAGAAGGCGGTGGCATTTGGCGCAAATAACAGAGCAGTATTTGTCGAGTATGGACGGAGGCTTGAGATATTCGCTGAAAAATGTGACAATCTTAGAAATATACGGCTGTTCAGACCCGGGGTGAACGTGTCTAAAAATGATGAAGGTTGTTCGGCGTGTAAAGTATTTGACCACGATGAAGGAAGGCTGGTATTTGTCGTGAGACCGGGAACTGTGGATGGATCAGGACAGATATTTACCGGAGTTATGCTCGCTGACATATTGGCTGATAGGTATGGGCTGATCGTGGAGATGGCTTCGGTGAGTTATGTTATTTGTATATCATCTGTTGTGGACAGTGTCGATAGTTATGATATACTGTTTAAGGCGATAGAAGAGATAGACAGTGGACTTGAGTACAGATCAATCGTGGATGGCAGCAGAGCGATGGACATTATATCCGGAAGAAGATCCGCAGTGGTTCCCGGGAAAGCATGGGATGAGACTTCAGAGATGGTGCCTCTTGAGCTGTCGGTGGGAAGAATATCAGGTGCGTTTGTGTATGCATATCCGCCGGGGATTCCTGTGCTGGCTCCTGGAGAGATAGTGGACGAGCGGGCTGTCTGCGGAATAGATACAATGATAAGAAGCGGGCTGAATGTATCAGGTGTGGATGATGGATGTATAGCTGTGCTGTGCGAGAAATGAAAAGCATACAAGCATTTTTGAAAATTAGAATGACATGTGCTGATATTTTGTGATGAGCCGTATGGTCAATTATATAAGAAGAAAGGCGTATATGCATTTGTGGTGCATGTACATAGGGTTAAGATATGCGAGGAATATTTATAACAATAGAAGGGCCGGATGGAGCCGGCAAGACAACACAGAGGGAACTTCTCAAAGAGTATCTTGAGAAAAAAGGTTACGATGTGCTGATAACGAGAGATCCGGGAGGAAATCCAATCAGTGAGGCAATCCGCGAGGTTATATTGAACAAGGAATTTACGGAGATGGGATATATGACAGAGCTGCTTTTATATGCGTCAGCCAGAGCCCAACTCGTAAAGGAGAACATCAAACCGGCGCTTGAAGCGGGACAGGCGGTTATAGCGGATAGATTTGTTGATTCCTCCGCTGTATATCAGGGAATCGGAAGAGGCTTGGGCGTTGATACGGTGTATAAGGTTAATGAATTTGCGCTTCAGGGGATCATGCCTGATATGACATTTCTCATGGATCTTAATGCCCAGGAGGGGATTGCGAGAAAAAAGAATCAGGCAGAGCTTGACAGAATGGAGAATGAAAAAATTGAATTTCACCAGAAGGTAGTGGACGGATACCGCATGCTGGCGGATATGCATCCTGAGAGAATAGTAAAGATAGACGCTACTTTACCTATCAATGAGATTCATGGTATAATAACAAAGTATGTAGAGAAGAAACTCAACCTGTGATGTAATCTGATGGGAGAAGGTCGGAAAGCTACAGACAATGTGAATTAATAATGTAAGGGGGTTGGTATTTATGATAGATTTCACAGAAATAATCGGACATGAAGACATAATACGCCATTTCAAGAGCAGTATAGAGCTTGGAAAGATATCTCAGGGATATATAATCAATGGCGAGACTGGCAGTGGTAAGAAGACCCTCACAAGGGCACTTGTGAAAACTCTTCAGTGCGAGGAGGGTGGTACGGAGCCTTGTAATCATTGCAAATCATGCCTCCAGTGTGAGACAGGAAACCAGCCGGATATTATCTGGGTCACACATGACAAGCCAAATGTCATCTCTGTTGAGGAGATACGTGATCAGGTGAATTCAGATATTGATATCAAGCCGTACAGCAGCAGATATAAGATATATGTGATAGAGGATGCGCAGCTTCTCAATGTGAATGCACAGAATGCACTTCTTAAGACTATAGAAGAGGCTCCATCATATGCTATCATTATATTGCTGACAAACAATATAGATAAGATGCTCCAGACTATCCAGTCCAGATGTATAGTTCTGAATGTGAAACCGGTCAGAGAGCATGATATACTCGATTATCTCATGAATGAGCTGAAGCTTGACAAGCAGAAAGCTGATTTCTGTATGGATTTCGCTCAGGGCAACCTTGGAAAAGCCATAAGGCTTGCCACCAGTGATGAATACAGAGAGATAAAGGAAAATGTTGTAAAGATCATGAGACATCTTAGAGAGATGTCGGTGGATGATATGCTGTTTGCAATCAAGAATATGGAGCTGTACAAGCTCAAGATAAGTGATTACATTGATCTGATGATGATGTGGTACAGAGATGTACTGATGCTCAAGGTGTCAAATAACCCTGGAAGGCTGATGTTCAAGGAGTATTATTCGGATATAAGAAAGCAGTCGTCCCATATCAGCTATGAGGGAATAGAAAAGGTGCTCAAGTCCATGGACAAGGCTAAGGTCAGACTTGAGGCAAATGTCAGCTTTGACATTGCAATGGAGCTTATGCTCCTGACTATGAAGGAGAATTGTTGATGAAAGAGATTATAGGAGTCCGTTTTAGACCGAATGGAAAGATATATTATTTTGACCCACAGAATTTTGAAGTTGAGACTGGTACATTTGTCATAGTCGAGACTGCAAGAGGAGTGGAGTATGGTAAGGTGGTTCTAGGTAGAAGAAAAGTTGAGGACAGCAAGCTTACGGCTTCACTCAAGCCGATCATAAGGGTTGCCACAGCCGATGACACAAAGAAATACGAGGATAACAAGAAGAAGAGCAAGAGGGCATTTGACATCTGCCTTGAGAAGATAGCCAAGCACAAGCTGGACATGAAACTCATAGAGGCTGAGTATACATTTGACAATAACAAGGTGCTGTTCTACTTTACAGCGGATAGAAGAATTGATTTCCGTGAGCTGGTAAAGGATCTTGCGTCGGTGTTCAAGACAAGAATAGAGCTCAGACAGATCGGTGTCCGCGATGAGACCAAGATGGTGGGCGGAATCGGTATATGTGGAAGGGAGCTCTGCTGTAACAAGCATTTGTCAGAGTTTGTTCCTGTGTCGATCAAGATGGCAAAGGAGCAGAATCTGTCGCTGAATCCAACCAAGATATCTGGTGTGTGTGGAAGACTTATGTGCTGTCTGAAGCATGAGCAGGACACTTATGAGTATCTGAATGAAAAACTTCCAAATGTGGGAGATTTCGTGAGGACAGTAGATGGAAATAAGGGCGAGGTCATGTCAGTGAACGTTCTCCGTCAGAAGGTTAAGATCGTGGTGACTGACAAGGATGACAACAAGGAAGTTATGGAGTATCCTGTGGCTGAGCTCAAGTTCAAACCTAAGAGAAGAAAGAATTCAGAGAGACTCAGTGCCGAGGAGTACAAGGCACTTGAGGCATTGGAGGACAAGGGTGGAAAGTCCAAATTTGACGATTAAACTGGATGATAAAACGATAGAGAGTCAGGCTGTACAGGCCCGGTCCGAAGTGATGGGCGGATCCACGGTGGAGATTAAATCTTGCGAGAGGATAGATGACCTTCAGTGCAAAGGTTACCAGATCATACAGAACAGCGGAATGTTCTGTTTTGGGATGGATGCTGTGCTGCTGGCAAACTATGTGAGATTTAAACGCGGTGGCAGATATCTGGATCTCGGAACGGGAACAGGTATCATACCTATACTTCTTGCTGCAAAGGAGTATGGGGATGAAGCTCTTACCAGAGAGGAGAGACTTGCTGGTTTGAATGCCGATGATTATATATCCTCACATGATTGTATTGCCGTAGATGGAGTTACTAATTCGGATGCAGGGGCGACTCAGCAACCTGGCGGTAAAATGGCAGATGGAGCACGGTTTATAGGTATAGAGCTTCAGCCTGCATGTGCGGATATGGCTGCAAGGAGTGTGAGCCTCAATGGGCTTGACGGTTTAGTGCGAATAGATAACGGAGATATAAAGGAGGTCTCTTGTAACTACAAGAAGGCCTCCTTTGACATAGTGACCTCAAATCCGCCATACATAAAGGGCAGTCACGGTCTGGAGAATCCGGATGCTCCGAAGAACATAGCGAGACATGAGGTGCATGTGACGCTGGAGCAGGTGGTGGCAGCGGCAGAGCATGCCCTTAAACCCGGCGGAAGCTTTTATATGATACATAAGCCGTTCAGACTGGCTGAGATATTTGAATGTCTGCATGAGCACAGGCTTGAGCCAAAGAGGATGCAGCTTGTACATCCTTACATAGACAAAGAGCCGAACATGGTCATAGTGGAGGCTGTGAAGGGCGGCAATTCCATGATCAAGATCGATCCGCCTATGATAGTATACAAAGCTCCGGGGGTGTATACAGAGCAGCTGCTTGCGACGTATGAAGGTACGGCAAAGAGATAAGAGGCAACATAAGATATCTATGATTTTCAATACTCAGATGTTCAGCAGAAGAGAGGATATATATGGCAGGAAAGTTATACTTGGTGGCGACACCTATAGGCAATCTTGAGGATATGACATACAGGGCCGTCAGGGTTCTTGAAGAGGTGGATGTGATAGCGGCGGAGGATACAAGAAACAGTATCAAGCTGCTCAATCATTTTGAGATCAAGACCCCGATGACGAGTTATCATGAATACAACAAATACGACAAGGCGAAGGTTCTCGTTGAGAAGATGCAGCAGGGACAGAATGTGGCAGTCATAACCGATGCGGGAACTCCAGGTATATCTGATCCCGGGGAGGAGCTTGTGAGACAGGCTCTTGATGCCGGACTTGAAGTTACGCCTGTTCCAGGTGCCTGTGCATGTATATCGGCACTCATAAGCTCGGGGCTTTCGACAAGAAGATTTGCATTTGAGGCATTTCTTCCATATGACAAGAAGGACAGGGCGAGGGTTCTCGAGGAGATGAAGCGTGAGACTAGGACCATGGTGATGTATGAGGCTCCTCACAAGCTGAAGAAGACTTTGGCGGAACTCATGGAGACTCTCGGTGACAGGCATATAACACTTGCCAGAGAGATCACCAAGAAGCATGAGACGATAGAGCCTATGATGCTCTCTCAGGCTATAGCCCGCTACGAGGAGGAAGATCCGAGAGGAGAATTCGTCATCGTGATAGAAGGACTTGATGTGAAGAAGCTTGAGGAGGAGAAGAAGAACTCGTTCGAGGCTATGTCCGTGGATGAACATGTCCAGATGTACGTTGATCAGGGTATGTCCAAGAAAGATGCGATCAAGCAGGCGGCAGTTGACCGCGGAGTCCCTAAGAGGGATGTGTATAATGCGGTGATGAAATAGGAAACGGAGGTGGATGCATGGGAACTTATTTTAATCCGGATAATATGCGATTTACTGATGATGTAAATAGTGATATCTATGTTGATAAGACTGGATTGATCGCAGAGATGAACAGGAAGATAAACAAAACAAATCGCTGTGTTGTCGTAAGCCATGCAAGGAGATTTGGAAAGACACAGGCGGCAAATATGCTGGAGGCGTATTATAGCAGTGGCTGTGATTCCAAGGATTTGTTTTCAAAGTTTAAGGCAGCAGATTCTGTAGATTTTGAAAAACATTTGAATAAGTATAACGTAATTCATTTGGATATAGCATCGATCACCAGCAGCGTTGACGAAAAAGTTGTTGATGGGATAAGACAAAGACTGGTATGCGATTTTAAAAAAGTATATCCAGATGTTGACTATTCCAGTTCTCTGGAATTGATATTGTTAGATATTTTTAAAAAGTCTGAAAGGCGTTTTGTTGTCATCATAGATGAGTGGGACTCTGTTATAAGAAATTATGCGGACAAGACAGAGGCCGTACATGAGTATATGCAGCTGCTTCATGTATTGTTTAAGAGCATGGAGTCTGCGCAGTTCCTTGCATTGGGGTACATGACAGGTATACTTCCTATCAAAAAGATAAAGGATGAGTCAGCCCTTAACAATTTTACTGAATATACAATGCTTGATTCAGGGGAGCTGGCACCGTATTATGGTTTTACTGAGGCAGAGGTCAGAGAACTTTGTGATAAGTTTGATATGTCCTTTGATGCTGTAAAGAATTGGTATAATGGCTACTTGTTAAATGGAATGCATATGTACAATCCGAATTCCGTGTGTCAGGCTATAAATAGGCACAAGTTAAATTCGTATTGGAAGAATACTTCATCATTTGAGTCGATAAATAATTATATAACGCTTAATTTCGATGGGTTACGGGATAGGGTTATACAGGTACTTTCCGGTGAACCGGTTTATGTTAATATCAGAACTTTCGGTAATGATCTGAGTCAGATAAGCTCCAGGGATGAAGCTCTTACAGCTCTCATTCATCTCGGGTATTTGGCATATGACGAGCAGGAAAGCACTGCATATCTTCCGAATTATGAGGTCCGGGATGCCTACAATGCAGCCTTGTCAATCGGACCATGGAAAGAGATAGCGGAGTCTGTGGAGCAGTCTGAGAGACTTCTCAGATGTACAATCAAAGGTGATGAAGAGAGTGTTGCCAGTCTTATAGAGCTTGCTCATGAGGCATATACATCTATACTCACTTATAATAACGAGGTTTCTCTTAGCTGTGTTATCATGATGGCATACTTTACAGCGCCTGCTTATTACGATGTAATAAGAGAACTTCCATCTGGCAAAGGCTTTGCGGATATCGCATTTGTCCCGAAAACTTATGCAGATAAGCCTCCAATATTGATAGAGCTCAAGTATGATAAAACGGCTGATACAGCAATAAAACAGATCAAAGACCGGAGATACACATCGGTTCTGAAATGGTATGATGAGATTATTCTGGTTGGGATTAATTATGACAAGGATGGAGAAGAAAAGAAAAAACACTCCTGTAAGATAGAGCGGTGGAGTGAGAGATGAAGTTAAAAGAATGCTTAATTAGTGTCAGGTGCGGATGAACAAAAGATTATCTGTACCTGACACTTGGGGGCATTCCAGTGGTTTCGTTATGACATATGTCAAAAAAGTGTCATCCCTCGTGAATCTTGAAAAAATCTAATCAAACTTCTTGTTATTTAAGAGCAGTATGTAAGGCGCTGCAAGTTTACCAACAAAACAAAACTTTCTACGCACCGACTTCTCCAAAACATCGTCCAATTTAAAATCTTTACTTCTTTTTATGTAGTGGGTACATCTTTGAAATCCACCCTTACTTATATCTTGTAATTCATTATTTCTTCTAATGGCTTGATAATAATCATTAAAACTGTTAGAGTCAAACACCTCATCTAATAAGAATAGCTCTTGAATAACAAACGCACTTGTACTTTGTGTAGCAGTAGCTGTACAGTCAATATCAGCTGGTACATATAAATCCCCATTCTTTCCACGTTCAAAAGACAGAAAATCCAATTCATCATCTGTTAATTCCTTGGCGTTTTCTTTTTTTAAGCAGCCAAATTGTTTTTGTTCAGAACTAGCATATACATTAGAAGGGGTGTATTCAAATAATACGTATATATCTTTATTCATTTGCTGACGCTCAACACAACGTTTTTTTACAACTTCATGTGATACAGCATTATAGGCAAAAGTCCATAAACAATAATTGTTCTTATTTATAGATGTTAATTCATAATTCACAATTTGATCAATACCTTCTCCTAAATAATTACCAGCTTTAGATATAAACATTTCATCAATGTCTAATGAACGAATACTTCTTGAATTGTTGTTAAATAATGATTGTATACGCTGCCTATTAAATAAAAATCTATCTCCAGCAAATTTTTCTAGTTTTAATCTTTCTTTCGCATAGTATTCCAAAGCTTCTTTTCTTCTTGAATTAGAGCTCTCAGATAATTCAACAGGAGAAATACCAAATCGTTCTTTGAAATCTTTATTAAATTCTTTTTTTGCATCTAAATAAAAATCTTCATCAATACCCAGATTGCTTATGCTTCTATTCTCCCTAGCTTGATCTGTTTTGTTGTGTTGTTCATTATATAAACTAAAGCCAAAATTTTCCATTAAAGTCATATACATTTGTTCATATGTATCGAGAGTCGCTCCTTTTATTTCTTTATCTGGATCATAGTATGCAATCATATAAACAAATTCTGTGCCTTCATCATAATCTCGTTGAAAAGCTGTACGATCCTTTCCCTTTTCAAGTTCATAAATATGATCATGATTATTAAAGTTTACCGTTTGACCAACATAGGCTTTCCAATCTATAATATTCAATATAAGATAAATCCCGCTACAATTTGATAAATTCATTTGTTCCATTTCTCATTCTCCTTTCATTGAACACCAGCCATGCAAAATTTTCTGTGGCGCTGCCGATCAGATATCCCCATTTATATACACCCTAGGCACTCTCACCGATATATTGCACACGATCACATCAACATTCGTGTCAAGCATATTTGCCATGTCCTCGATGGACATGCCCTCGCCGAGTAGGGTTACGGTGTCGCCGCGTTGTACATCCGGGATGTCTGTGATGTCCGCCATGCACTGATCCATACATACGCGTCCGATGATCGGTGCCTCATGACCATTTATGATGACCTTGCCCTTGTTGGACAGGTAACGGCTGTAGCCGTCCGCAAAACCAACCGGAAGTGTTGCGATCTTTGTAGGTCTTTCGGTGACAAATGTTCCGCCGTATCCAACCTCGGATCCGGCAGGGACCTCCTTCACCATGGCAACGTATGTGTACCAGCTGAGGATCTCCTGAAGTCCTGAATTCTTCCAGTCAAAATCATCAGAAGGAGTAAGACCATAGAGGATATCACCGCATCTGACTGCGTCGAGCTGTGCTTCAGGAAGCATCAGTATGGCAGGGCTATTGGCTATGTGGTGCTTTGGTATGACAACCCCCATCTTCTCAAGTTCATTTACGGCGTGGAGATATAGGTCAAGCTGCTTTCTTGCACTTGTGTGATCCCCCTCATCTGCCCTTGCAAAATGTGTAAATATACCTGTTACGTTCAGGTCCTCCATCTCGCAGATCTTCTTTATAGTGTCAAATGATTCCTGACATACCGGGAATCCTATTCGGTTCATACCGGTGTTCAGCTTTATCTGGACATTCTGTTTCTTGCCGGCTCTTCTTGCAGCGGCAGCCATGTTCTCAGCACCCTCCATTGAAAAGACAGTGAGATCAAGGTCGTACTTTGCGGCCTCGTCCAACATGTCATCCGCTGTATCGCCGAGGATAAGTATAGACTCTGTGGCCCCTGCGTCCCTGAGCATCTTTCCCTCTTCCCAGATAGCGACGGCATAGCTGTCTATGCCACACTCTTTAAGAGTCGGGTAAAGTCCTGCAATACCGTGGCGGTATCCATCGCCCTTCATGACAGCGATAAATTCAACACCCGGTTTCAGTCTTGATTTTATGTTGGCAATATTGCTCCTGAGCTTTGCCAGATCTATAACGGCAGCAGTTCTGCCGGCAAATGGTCGGTTGTTCATGGTTATTCTCCTTCTATAAAAATTCAAGAAACATTGTATCACATATGCATGTTAAAAAGAAGAGCATGAATTTGAAGGGGCAGCACCACTTTATAACAGTAAAGTGGTGCTGTCCCAGAATATTTGTTGTCATTGAAAGCCGTGGAGGGTATAATATCGAAATATAAGAGAATTTATAAATGACTTGGAAGGTAGTATTGTTATGAGAAAAGAATATGTTATGGGTAACGGAGCCATAGCCCTCGGTGCACTTGCGGCGGGGCTGAATCTGGTGGCAGGATATCCGGGAACCCCGTCTTCGGAGATACTTGAGACAGTAGCAAAATACCCGCATGACGGAGTCCATGTGGAGTGGTCGGTAAATGAGAAGGCGGCTATGGAGGTTGCCGCCAGTGCATCATACAGTGGAGCGAGGACACTTGTGACCATGAAACAGGTGGGTCTCAATGTGGCATCGGATCCGCTTATGTCGCTGGCGTATGTCGGGATAAAAGGAGGAATGGTTATCGTGTCTGCGGACGATCCGGGACCGATATCGTCACAGACGGAGCAGGATACAAGGATGTTTGCAGACTTCTGCAGGATCCCGGTATTTGACCCGTCGACTCCTGAGGAGGCATATCAGATGATACAGGATGCATTTGACTACTCGGAGAAATACAATACACCGGTTCTGTTCAGACCGACAACAAGAGTGTGTCATGCATACGCATCCATAGAGGTAAAAGACGAGTGGAAGGTAAAGGAATATGAGGGATTTGTAAAGGATTCAAAGAAATGGGTCATCTTCCCGAGATTGTCATTTGCCAATCATGCCATGATAGAAAAAAGAAATGTAGAGATTGGGGACGACTTCGGCAGATACTCCATGAATACGGTGGAGGGCAGCGGCAGCAAGGCGGTATTCGCATCGGGAATCAGCTACTGCTATGCAAAGGAGACACTAAAGAATGTGCCTGATGTGAAGCTGGTCCGTATAGCAACTCCACATCCGTTCCCTGAGCAGTTCGTGAAGAATGTGCTGGACGGAGTGACGGAGGTCATGTGTCTTGAGGAGCTCAGCCCATATATAGAGAATCAGATATTACGCCTTGCAGGCAAATATCATATGGATATAGATGTCAGAGGAAAGCAGACCGGAGATGTGCCGGCGAGCGGAGAGCTTTCTACCAACAAGGCTGCGGATATCCTGTGTGATTTCCTTGATCTTGAGAAGACTTCCCAGGTGGATGTGTCAGATGCACCAGAGCTTCCCGTGAGACCTCCGGTGCTGTGTGCAGGATGCCCTCACAGAGCGTCATTTTACGCGGTAAAGAAAGCGATGGCTGGCAGAAAGAGCTACTTCTGCGGAGATATAGGATGCTATACACTTGGAAATGCCATGCCGCTTGACATGGTGGATACCTGTCTGTGCATGGGAGCCGGAATCACCATGGCGCAGGGCTTCCACTGGGTGGATGAAGACGGCGTGTGCTTTGCATTTGTGGGAGATTCCACATTCTTTGCATCGGGTATGACAGGAGTGGTAAATGCAGTTTACAATGATGCGAATATGATCCTGTGTGTGCTCGACAACTCGACCACAGCCATGACGGGACACCAGCCACATCCGGGAACAGGACGCAATATGATGGGCCAGTTCGTGGACAAGGTGAGTATACAGAAGGTACTTGAGGGAATCGGAGTGAAGAAGATAGTCACGGTTGATCCGCTTGATCTTGAGGCCAGCGTGGCAGCGGTCAAAGAGTGCGCGGATATCAGGGGAGTTAAGGCGATCATTTTCAAGTCGCCTTGTATAGCCATCACCAAGCCGTCCGGCAAGATGGAGATATCCAAAAAGTGCATACAGTGTAAGAAATGTATCAGAGAGATAGGCTGCCCTGCGATCATCCTGAAGGATGGCAAGGTGGCGATAGATGAAAGCCTGTGTACGGGATGCGGTCTGTGCGCACAGATCTGTCCGGTGGGTGCGATAGGAGGTGCTTGCAATGAATAAAGATATTCTGGTCTGCGGTGTAGGCGGACAGGGAACGGTTCTTGCGTCCAAGCTCATCGCATCGGCGTATATGGCAAAGGGCGAGACAGTACATTCGGCGGAGACCATAGGAATGGCGCAGAGAGGCGGAAGTGTCACGAGCCATGTGAGGATCGGTGAGGCGTATTCACCACTCATAGCCCAGGGCGGTGCTGACATTATACTTGCGTTTGAGCCTGCAGAGGCGGTGCGCAATCTAGCTTATCTGAAAAAGGGAGGAATCGTCATCACCAACAACGTCCCGGTGAAACCGGCGACTGACTCGCTCATGAATTCAGGCTACGAGGCACAGCCGATGCTTGACTACCTGAAGGATAAATGCGATTGTATAGTCATGGACGGCGCGGCGATAAGCCGTGAATTTGGTTCGGCAAAGTTCTACAACATAGCACTTCTTGGGGTTGCAGTTGCCAGCGGCAGACTTGGACTTGACGAGGCGGATATTATTTCAGCTATTGAGAATGGAGTGAATCCGAAGTTTGTAGAGGTGAACAAGAAAGTATTTGAATATGCGATGAAGATGTAGTTGGCGATGGGCTGACCGAAGGGAAAAAGGAGAGTAAAAATTATGAAGTTAAATGACACACAGCTCAGTCAGGTGGACGCTCAGATAAAGAGACTTGTAAAGACTGACAGCTATTATGGTAAGAAGTACAGAGAGCTTGGTATAACAGATGTGACAAGTCAGGAGGCATTTGAGGAGCTTCCGTTTTCAAGCAAGGACGACCTGAGAAATGCTTATCCGCTTGGAATACAGGCTGTTCCGGATGAGGAAGTGGTACGTATCCATTCATCTTCAGGAACAACAGGAAAGCCGGTTATCATACCTTATACAGCAAAGGATGTCGATGACTGGGCAACCATGTTCGCAAGATGCTACGAGACAGCCGGAGTGACAAAGAAAGACCGAGTACATATCACACCGGGATATGGTCTGTGGACAGCCGGAATAGGATTTCAGGCAGGCGCGGAGAAGCTTGGTGCCATGGTAATTCCTATGGGCCCTGGAAATACTGACAAACAGTTACAGATGATGATCGATCTTGAAAGTACAGTTCTCACAGCAACATCATCATACGCACTTCTTCTTGCCGAAGAGATAGATAAGAGAGGGCTTAAGGATAAGATACATTTGAAAAAGGGCGTATTTGGCTCAGAACGCTGGAGTGAGAAGAAGAGAAAGTATATAAAAGAGAAGCTTGGAATAGAGCTGTATGATATATATGGACTTACAGAGATCTATGGACCTGGTATCGGAATAAGCTGCGATGCCCAGAATGGAATGCACTATTGGGATGATTATGTTTATATAGAGATAATAGATCCGAAGACCGGAAAGACTCTCCCTGACGGAGAGGAGGGAGAGATAGTTATCACTACTCTGGTTAAGGAGGGGGCTCCGCTCATCCGTTTCAGGACACACGATATATCAAGGATCATTCCGGGTGAGTGTCCATGCGGAAGAAAGCATCCTAGACTTGATATCATCAAGGGTAGAAGTGACGATATGTTCAAGGTACACGGCGTAAATATGTTCCCAAGTCAGGTTGAGGAGCTGCTTGCACTTGTGGATGGAGTTCCAAGTGAGTACACCATAAATATAGCCCATGACGAGCCTGCCAATAAGGATATCATGCTGGTTACAGTTGAGGCCGAGGGACGTGTAGATTTTGAACAGACAGGACGTCAGATCAGAGATCTGTTCAAGTCAAGGATCGGAGTTACACCGAAGATTACTGTTGTCCCTGTTGGAACGCTGCCTAGAAGTGAGAAGAAGACACAGCGTGTCATCGACCATCGTGAGCAGTGATATTTTTAGAAGGGATTTTATATTTATGAATTCAATCAATATAGCAGCTTGTATAGTTGCGTTTTTACTTGGGGTGGTGCTTTTCACTCTGGCAAATGAGATCATACTCAAGCTGCCGAACAATGAGAATATATTTAAGGGAAAGCCGAAGAGTTTTGAGAAGTTTTCTCCGAGATGCTTATTCATACAGATACTTGGCGGAGTGTTCGGAGTGCTGATGGTGTGGCAGTTTGGTGTGAGCCTTGAGGCGGTCACGGTATTCCTGTTCTTTGCACTGCTGACTATCATCACATTCATAGACGCTGACACCATGGAGATACCATTTGTGCTGAATGTATGCATACTGGTGCTTGGAGTTATATCCATATTCACAAGAGGAGGCTTTTCTCTGACGGGTGGTGATCTCTCACTTGTGAGCAGACTCATAGGAATGATATGTGTGAGTCTTCCGCTGTTCCTGATAGTGCTGGTCATTCCGGATGGCTTTGGCGGCGGAGATATCAAGCTCATGTTTGCCGCAGGATTCTTCCTTGGCTGGAAGGCTACGGTCATAGCGTTCTTCATCGGACTCATCATTGGTGGATGCCAGGGTGCTATCTTGCTGATAAGACGTAAGAAGGGCAAAGATGAGCATTTCGCATTTGGACCTGCGCTCAGCGTGGGACTGATGATCGCGACATTTGTGGGATCACAGATGATGAACAGTTATATCAACGTAATCAAGGCATCGTTTTATGCGTAGAAAACTAAATCGGCGGTGAACACGAAAATTTGTGTTCATCGCTGATTTAATTTACGCGAGCAACGAGCCAAAGTCCGTGCTTGCACGAGACCTTGGCGACTGCCGCGATAACTTGAGAAACTCGCGAAGCGTGTTTCTCATAGTTTTATGTAGAGGTATATATTTGCCTATTGTATATTTCCCATGTGAGGGATATACTGTAAAGAGCGTGCAATTTAACGCGTTAAAGCTTTTAATTGAAAAAGAGATAAGAGCAATTATTAAGAGAGGTTAGGAGTTACGGTTATGCCAATCACAGATTACTTAGAGAGAAATGCCAGAGAATATGGAAATGATGTCGCTTTGGTAGAAATAAATCCTGATGTGCAGGAGACGAGAAGAGTTACATGGAGAGAGTATGAACTCATAGAGTCGAATCCTACATGTCAGTACAGAAGAGAGATCACATGGAGCGTGTTCAACGAGAAGGCAAACAGATTTGCCAATCTTTTGGTATCACGTGGAATCCAGAAGGGAGATAAGGTAGGTATCCTCATGATGAACTGCCTTGAGTGGCTTCCAATATATTTCGGAGTGCTGAAGACAGGAGCCATAGTTGTTCCGTTCAACTTCAGATACGATGCGGAGGAGATCAAATACTGTGTAGAGCTTGCGGATGTCGACGTACTTGTATTTGGTCCTGAGTTCATCGGACGTATAGAGGCTGTCGTTGACGAGATAGCTGAGAAGAGAATCCTCTTCTATGTGGGCGGCAACTGCCCTACATTTGCGGAGGATTATGACAAGCTGACATCCAACTGTTCAAGTGTATTCGAGAAGAGAGACATCAAGGACAGCGATGATGCGGCTATATATTTCTCATCTGGAACAACAGGATTTCCAAAGGCTATCCTTCACAACCATGAGAGCCTGATGCATGCGGCAAAGGTTGAGAATGTACATCACGGACAGACAAAGGATGATGTATTCCTGTGTATTCCACCGCTGTACCACACAGGTGCCAAGATGCACTGGTTTGGAAGTCTGATAGTGGGCGGCAAGGCAGTTCTGCTCAAGGGAGTAAGCGCAAAGACTATACTTCAGACTGTAAGTGATGAGAAGTGTACTATAGTATGGCTTCTTGTGCCATGGGCTCAGGATATACTGCTCGCCATAGAGAACGGCGATGTACATCTGGAGGATTACGAGCTGTCACAGTGGAGACTGATGCACATCGGAGCACAGCCAGTGCCACAGAGCCTTATAAAAAAATGGAAAGAGATATTCCCTAACCATCAGTACGATACGAACTATGGACTTTCAGAGTCCATCGGACCGGGTGCGGTACATCTGGGAGTAGAGAACATACATAAGGTCGGAGCTATAGGCGTGCCGGGCTATGGCTGGCAGGCAAAGATCGTGAATGAGGACGGAACAGAGGTTGAGCAGGGCGCAGTCGGAGAGCTTATCCTCAAGGGACCTGGTGTCATGACCTGCTACTACAAGAATCCAAAGGCGACTGAGGAGTGCCTGAAGGATGGCTGGCTGTACACAGGAGATATGGCTATGCAAGACGAAGATGGATTTATTTATCTTGTAGATAGAAAGAAAGATGTTATAATCAGTGGTGGAGAGAATATCTACCCTGTACAGATAGAGAACTTCCTCAGCAAATACGAGAAGATCAAGGACGTTGCGGTTATCGGTATCGCAGATGCCCGTCTCGGAGAGATCACAGCGGCCATCATAGAGGTAAAGGATGGCATGACCTGCACAGAGGAAGAGATCAACGAGTTCTGTAAAGAACTTCCAAGATACAAGAGGCCAAGGAAGATCATATTTGAGCACGTTCCGAGAAATGCTACAGGTAAGATAGAAAAGCCACTTCTCCGTAGGATGCACAAGAGTGAGAACCTTGTCGCAGCGGAGAACAACGCATAGTATGCAGGAAAGGACAGAAAGGAAAAAAGATGAAGACACCATTTATTACAAAGGCAAAGGCAGAGGAGATCATCAAGGAGATCCCTACACCATTTCACATTTACGATGAAAAAGGAATCAGAGAGAATGCGCGAAAGCTTTACAAGGCGTTTTCATGGAATAAAGGATTCAAGGAGTATTTCGCTGTAAAGGCTACTCCAAACCCAACAATACTCAAGATCCTCAAGGAAGAGGGCTGCGGAACTGACTGTTCATCACTGACAGAGCTTATGATGTCAGACAAGATGGGCTTTAAGGGCGATGAGATCATGTTCTCATCCAATGACACTCCTGCAGAGGAATTCGTGCTTGCTAAGAAACTGAACGCAACCATCAATCTTGACGATTTCACACACATTGATTTCCTGGAGAAGTCAGCAGGAATTCCAGAGAAGATCTGCTGCAGGTTCAATCCGGGCGGAAAGTTCTCTATATCAACAACCATCATGGACAACCCTGGTGATGCAAAGTATGGTATGACCAAGGATCAGATCATCGAGGCATACAAGATCCTCAAGGCAAAGGGCGTGAAGAGATTTGGAATGCATGCCTTCCTTGCCAGCAATACAGTGACAAATGAATACTATCCAACACTTGCCAAGATTCTGTTCGAGACAGCAGTTGAGATCAAGGAGAAGACAGGCGTCAAGCTTGACTTCATCAACCTGTCAGGCGGAGTTGGAATCCCATATACACCGGACAAAGAGCCAAATGACATCATGGTCATTGGCGAGGGCGTCAGAAAGGTATATGAGGAAGTGCTTGTACCAGCAGGCATGGGTGATGTAGCTATCTTCACAGAGCTTGGACGTTTCATGCTGGCACCTTACGGACACCTGGTTACAACAGCCATCCATGAGAAGCACACACACAAGGAGTACATCGGAGTGGACGCATGTGCAGTCAACCTCATGAGACCTGCTATGTACGGTGCATACCATCACATCACAGTCCTTGGCAAGGAGAATGAGCCATGTGATCACAAGTATGATGTGACAGGCTCACTGTGTGAGAACAATGACAAGTTCGCTATAGACAGAATGCTTCCAAAGATCGACATGGGAGATATCCTTGTTATCCACGACACAGGTGCTCATGGATTTGCCATGGGTTACAACTACAATGGTAAGCTTAAGTCAGCAGAGGTTCTGCTCAGACCGGACGGATCATTTAAGCTTATCCGCCGCGCAGAGACACCTGAGGATTACTTCGCAACCATCAAGGATTTCTGGGATGTAGAGCTGTAAGATAGAATAAAAAGCAGAAACAGCGCAATATAGAACAAAAGTATAAAAGCCAGACATGGACGGGATATAAGTCATTTATATTTATGACGTGGATTGTCCGTGTCTGGCTTTATATTGTTATACGCGCACATCAAAATGCATATACGTCACGCCGTCTATCTGCTGATTATCGAGACAAATCTGCCCATTGTACTGAGCAACAAGCTTTTTCAGGTTTGCCAGCCCGTAGCCGTGCAGCTTTCTGTTGGATTGCTTGCTGGTATATCCTGCATCAAACATCTGCTGCCTGAGCTCGTGCGTGAGCTGCTGTCCCTTGTTGAGAGTCTCAATCTCAATCTTTCCATCACTGCTTCCGAGAGTCAGACGGACCGTGTCGGTTCTCTGTGAGGCTTCGAGTGCGTTATCTATAAGGATTCCTGCAACACGGATGATATCGTATTCAGGCATGGCACTCACAAGGTCATGATTTTTTATTGTTATATTAAGCTTTATGCCGAGTCTGTCCGCAATGATCATCTTACTGTGTATAAAACCCGCAACGATAGGCATGTTGATCTTCAGAAGCTCGGTATCTCTGTAGTCTGAGACGATATTTGCCGAATAGTCTGCCAGGGCGCTGACCAGAGAGTCATAATCTTTATAGGCATAAGGAAGCATATTGATGGCGGCGAGATGATTGTTGAAATCGTGCTGTCTGCCAAGTATATCCTGTATAAGATCCGTCATCATAGGCTGGTATGTTTCGTAGCTGGCAAGGTCGTGCTGCTGCCTGCTTATCGTTCGCTGCTGATGGAGCAGTACAATATCGGTTATGACAATTATTACCACAAATGAAGCTATGTAAGGAATATATGATGAGATATCGGTTGAACTGTATTTGTACAGGCCGGTCTCAATGATGTATATGGCGAACAGATGCAGCAGAAGGAATCTGGTCAATGCACTTCCCTTCATAATATAGCTGAAGCATCTGTGAAGCGGCACAAAATGACAGATGACAGGCGCGATGAGGAAAAGTAATATTGAACTTCCCAAGGCGATTATATTCTCATTCTGTATACCAATCTTGGAGAACGCCATGAAGAAGAAATCCTCGCAGAAAGCATTGTACAGGTAGGAGATAATATATGCTACCAACGTATAAAATGGTGAGGCCTTGGTCATATACAGCATTGCCAGATAGGATAACAGGCATAAAGCTACCCAGCCAAATGCGTTGGGGAAAATGTAGCCGATAAGATTGCCACAGATAAAATACATGGATAAGCCTGCGATGGGATGCCTCAGATTCCGAAACCTGAGTCCCAGTAAAGCTGAAAACATAATGATGTCAACGACTGCTTCCAGAGCAAAGCACGCCAGATCTATAGCTGGATGTAACATGGGAAACTCCTTCGAATAAAAATTATGAATCCCCTCTGCAGAGTATTGTACCGCAAATGGAAGAAAAAATCTACATGTGATACGGTAGCACTGTTATGAACATATAGAAGAAAAAAAGACTGACTGTGCTCATTTGGGAGTATAGTCAGTCTTTAAATTTGTGTAATATAAAATTATTGTTATTTTCAAATCCCAGTATATGGTTTATAATAACTTCGATTAAGCCTTTTCTGGTTCAGGGTAGTCTACACCGAAGGTGTCGACAGTTACAGTCTTCATCTTCTGTTCAACCCTAGGCTTGTCGTTGTAGTCAGTTGGTACATTTGCAATCTTGTCTACGATGTCAAGTCCCTCGATAACCTTGCCAAAGGCTGCATAGGCACCGTCCAGATGTGGAGCTGCCTTGTGCATGATAAAGAACTGTGAACCTGCTGAGTCAGGCATCATTGAACGAGCCATAGAGAGGACACCTGGCGTGTGTGCCAGATCATTCTTGAAACCGTTCTGTGCGAATTCTCCTTTGATGGAATATCCAGGACCGCCGATGCCGATTCCCTGAGGATCTCCACCCTGTATCATGAAGCCTTTTATGACACGATGGAAGATAACTTCGTCATAGAAGCCCTTCTTTACGAGAGAGATGAAGTTGTTTACAGTATTAGGTGCAATGTCAGGATAAAGCTCAGCTTTCATGACATCACCATTTTCCATAGTAATGGTAACTATAGGATTTGCCAATTATATCATTCCTTTCTTCATTGAGATATGGTTATGATAACATCACTTATATAAACAGGCAAATGAAAAAAACAAGAAGGAGAGAAAAATGGATTGGAGAAATATTGTAAGACCGATAATAATCATTGCCATTGCAGTGTGTGTGGTGGTGGTTGGCGTTCATAAGATCAAGGATACGTACACCGGTTTTATGAGAGAATACGAAGGTACAGAAGGCGGGGAGGTCGGAGAGAATATAGAGATCACGATCCCTGAGGATACTACGGTCAAGGAGGCAGCTGGAATGTTGAAGGAGGCAGGCCTTATAAAGTACAAGCTTGCATTTCAGCTTAGAATGACAGGTTCCCAGTATAGTGGAAGCCTGCAGCCAGGAACATATACGCTTAATTCAAGTATGTCGACATTGGATATGATAAAAACTCTTTGTTATGTAGAGTCTACCAGAGAGGTGTTGTATACAATCACTGTACCGGAGGGATTTACGGTTGAACAGATAGCTGATAGATGTGAGGAAAAGGGTTTTTGTACTGCGGATGAGTTCCTTACTGAGTGCAGATCAGGAGACTTTGAATACCCATTTGAAATACCATCGACAGAAGTTAAATACGCTCTTCAGGGATTTCTGTTTCCTGCTACATACGATATATACGAGAATATGACAGCCAAGGATCTCATACAGGATATGATAGATAAGTTTAACAGTATATATACAGATGAGTACAAGAAGAAAGCCGAGGATATGGGCTTTACAGACTTTGAAGTTCTCACAATGGCATCAATCGTTGAAAAAGAGTGCAAACTTGATTCAGACAGACCGAAGGTTGCTGGAGTATTCCTCAACCGACTTAATCAGGATATGCCGCTTCAGGTGGATCCGTCAGTACTCTATGTTGTTACTGATGGACAGTACGATAAGGCTGAACTGTCGTATGATGATCTTGAGGTTGACTCACCATATAATACTTATAAGTATACGGGACTTCCGGTAGGCCCAATATGTAATCCTGGACAGACTTCAATAGAAGGGGTTCTTAACGCGGAACATCACAATTATCTCTACTATCTGACTTCAGATGAGAGTGAGGGCGCATGTATATTCAATGAAACTTATGAGGGACATCTTGCTGATATAGAGAAGGCGGACGCTGCAAAGGCTGAGAAAGAGAGTGAGGGTGATGGAGAGTAGTTTCCAAAGAGTGTAGAAGCAAGAAAATATACAATAAAATATAGTCGTTATTTTTCCAAAAGGGTATAAACTGCTTGCGATATATAAGTTTATTATATATAATAAAAGAGTATGTACCCTTTTGGGTTTTTATGCATCGAGTTATGCGCTTTTGGAGGTGCGATAGGAGGAATATTTGATGAGAAAAGTAAGTTTCAAAGTAAGAAATATCGGCTCTGAGAAATATTTGTCATATATTCTTAATGATGATTGTGAGTTTGATGAAGAATTGCTGGATTATCTGGAGGAGAACAAGATTCCAGAACTCATAGATATCATTTATGAAGAGGATGATGAGAATGATTATCTTACATATAATGTTACAGGCAGGACAACGGTAGACGCACTCCTTTCTAATACAGTAAATGCCGAGAAGATATTGGGGATAGTCAGAGGGGTAGCTTCAGGAATAGTCAATCTTCGTGATCTTGGAATCCCTGCTTCTTATGTCATATTACATAAGGGATTTACGTATGTTAATCCTGTTACATATGATGTCGGAATGCTTTGTGTTCCAGTTGAAGCCGATGCAAATATAAATGCAGAATTTAGAACATTTGTAAAGGATATACTTACAAGCGTAAAGTATGACGATAGTGAAGACTGCAACTATGTTGCAAGACTGCTGAACCTTTTAAATACAGATAAGTTTACCGTGAGAAATTTTTATTCGCAGCTTACAGAACTTATGGAATCTGCAGGTATGCAGGTTGAAGAAAAGTTTTTAGATATAGATGGTGATATATCTGTATCACAGTCTACAGTCGACACATCGCCTGATACAAGCATGGATGATCTGCCAGAGTACAAGGATGTGTCATTTGGTGAGGATGATGGCTCAGAGGAAGAGGATGACACAGTAGCAGATGTTGACAGTCTGTTTAAGGATCTGACCTTTGATGATTCAGAGAAGCAGGAAGAGGGGAAGTCGGTATCAGATGGCATAGATATGTCAGTATTTGACGACAGTGTATTTGATGATCTTGAGACGGAGAACGTTGATGACGATTCAGATTACACAGAGGCACTTACATCTGATGTGGAGGTGCCGGAGCCACAGGAGCCGAAAACACAGTCTAGTCTGACAGAGGTTGCTCAGACCACAGATGGAGTCATGGAAGTTGAACTTGAGCGGCAGGAGGAACAGATACCTGTTCTGATATCCACAGATGAGGTCATGGACAATCCACCGGTGGTCAAGAATATCAAGATAAACAGAGCTAAGATAATTCAGAAGGCGGTTGTCGATGCGGAGGAAAGCATAATAGACAATCCTACTGAGCAGATAACAGCTCCTCAGTATATGAATGGTGAGGCGGTTGAACCTGAGACTAATATGGATCCTGTCACATCAAAGGTGGAGACCGAGGAGAAGAAGGGAACTGGTAGCACAGTTGAGCTTACGGGCGGAATGAATGTCGTAAAGGATAGCGACTCAGAGGTTGTTGCAGCAGTTTCAAAGGGAGTTCCTAAGGCTATGCCTTATATAGTCAGAGTCAACACTGGCGAGAGGGTTATGATCAATAAGGCCGTATTCAAGATAGGCAAGGCTGGTCGTGGAGTTGATTATCATGTTGGCGGTAACGGTGCGATAAGCAAGGTTCACATTATAATCTACCAGAGAGAGGATGGATGTTACCTGAAGGATAACAAGACGACCAATGGTACATATCTGAACGGACAGAGACTTGATGATAATGGTGAGATGAAGCTTTCAAATGATGCCATGATAAGTATCGGCGGTGAGGATTTCATTTTCAAATTAAGTTAATATACACAGCCCACAGAGGTGGGAAAAGAGCAGGTAGTAATACCTGCTTTTGGTGTTTACTAAAGGGGGTAAAAATAGAATGAATAGAGAGAAGATAACTGTAGTACCTATGGGGGATACATATAAAGTAAATTATTGCCTGGACGTTGACGATGTCGTCGATGCTAAGGTTTACGATATGAGCAGGAGCGGACAGTTTCCACAGATGATACTTTGTAATATGCAGGAAAATGGTGGGGTGAGAGTGTTTGAGTATGATATAGATCATATGAAGCCTTTGCCAGAGATCCTCAGGTCTGCTGTCGGCAAGAAAGAGATGCTTACAGTGATTTACAATGTGTTAGATGGGCTTGAGTCGTTTGGAAAGGGAATGGTTTCTCTGAGTTTTGTGGCAAAGGATATTCAGCATATTTTCGTTTCACCAGAGACTTATGATGTGGGATTTATCGTTGCTCCAGTGAATAAAGAAGCCACGGATATGAATGAGGTCAGAAAACTCATAAAGACGATAATCGTTGATGCCACATATTCGGAGAATGATGGTGACAATTATGTTGCCAGACTTATAAACCTGACTAATGTGCCGGGAACATTTTCAAGTTCCGACATGAAAAATAAAGTGATCGATCTTTTGGTGGAGATGGGCGCTAGTGTCCCTGTTGCCGGAAGAAAAAAGGTAGCAGATGATGCGTTTGCAACCAGCGGGAACAGCCATATACTCCGTTCTGATGTACCGTCTCCAAAGGTAAGCCGTCTTGGGGTTATGAGAAATAATGCCAGAATGAACGGAGGTATGCCACCGATGGGACCAAACGGAATGCCGGTGAACGGAGGTATGCCACCGATGGGACCAAATGGAATGCCGGTGAATGGAGGTATGCCGCCGATGGGACCAAACGGAATGCCGATGAATGGGGGAGTGCCGCCGATGGGACCAAACGGAATGCCGATGAATGGAGGAGTGCCGCCGATGGGACCAAACGGAATGCCGATGAATGGAGGTATGCCGCCGATGGGACCAAACGGAATGCCGATGAACGAAAATGTACCACCAATGAGCAATCCGTTTGGTGGAGCACCAGTGCCACCGATGGGCAATCCGTTTGAGACGATGCCAGAGGTTAAAGATGCTGAGAAAGAGAATGTAGAAGAGAATAAAGGCGCCGAAGAGAATAAAGGCGCTGAAGAGGATAGGGAGATACAGGAGCAGCCAAAGATGGAGAAACCATTTGGCGAAGCTCCAATACCGTCGATGCCAGAGATGGGCAATCCATTTGGTGGAGCACCAGTGCCGCCAACGGGCAATCTATCTGGCGGAGTACCGGTATCACCGATGGAAAATCCGATTGAGCAGGCGCCAGAGGACAGGGCAGCTGAAGATAAAGAGAATGAGAACACAGAGGAGACATCGGAGCAGCCAGTTACAGATAATCTGATTGGTGGAGCACCGGTACCGCCGATGCCAGAGATGGGCAATCCATTTGGCAGAGCGCCGATGCCACCGATGCCTGAGATGAATAATCAGTTTGGCGGAACACCGGTATCATCGGCAGTGCCAACGGGAATGCCGTTTGAGGAAGGCCCTGCTCCATATTTCATCAGAATGAGGACCGGTGAGAGAATAAATATTGATAAGGCAGAATTCAAGATTGGACGTAAGGCTTCCGAAGTAGATTATGCGATCTCTGACAACACAGATATAAGTAGAGTACATTGTGTGATAGTCAAAGACAGAGGAGTATGTTTTATCAGTGACAACAACTCAACGAACGGAACATATATAAACGGACAAAGATTAAATGAAGGGGAAAAGAGATTCCTTACAAATGGTGTAGTTGTTTTATTGGGCAATGAAGAATTTGTATATCATATAAGATAGTCTTGTCACCAATAATTAGAATGTATATTTGGAAGGAGAGCTGTGATGAGATTTAGTGCAGTATACAATACAGATGTGGGAATCAAGAAAAAGACCAATCAGGATTCGCTTGCAATAAAGATTGCAGAGACACCGGACGGACAGGCCTTGTTCTCACTCGTATGTGACGGTATGGGAGGACTGGCAAAAGGGGAGGTCGCCAGCAAAGAAGTTATATGTGCGTTTTGCGATTGGTTTGACCAGCAGTTCGCCGAGATGGTAAAAAATGAGAGCTTCAGTGAGGGAGCATTGAAATATCAGTGGCTTCACCTTGCCGTGGACATGAATGAGAAGATAAAGGCATATGGTGAACAGAATGGAATAATGCTTGGAACAACAATATCGGCAATCCTGATGTACAGAGGCAGATATTACATAGTACATGTGGGAGACAGCCGTATATATCAGATGAGCTCGGCCGTGCAGCAGCTCACAGCTGACCAGACTCTGGTTGCAAGGGAGATAGCAGCTGGTAGGCTTACACCGGAGCAGGCAGAGACGGATAGCCGAAGAAGCGTTCTTCTCCAGTGCATCGGTGCATCGCCGGTTGTTGAGCCGGACTTTGTGGCTGGAGATATCCAGGCGGGTGCAACATACATGATCTGTTCAGACGGATTCAGACATAAGATCTCAAACGATGAGATGATGAGTAAGATCGGGCCGGCAGCATGTGGAACAGAGGCAGAGATGGAGGACGGATGTAAGTTTCTCACAGAGCTGGTCAAGTACAGAAAAGAAACAGACAATATCACAGTGGTTCTTATTAAAACGGAATAATGGGGAGATAAGATGACAGAATTAGGAACAGTATTAGATGGGAAATACGAAATACTAAAAAAAGTCGGACAGGGCGGAATGTCGATAGTCTATCTCGCTATGGATAACCGACTTAATAAGCAGTGGGCAGTCAAGGAGATTAAAAATGACGGCTCCAAAAGTACGGCAACTCTCTTGAAAAGTCTGGAGAGGGAGGCCAACATACTCAAAGATGTCGACCATCCGGTCCTTCCGCGTATCGTCGATATTATAAACGAAAACGGTACGATATATGTAGTGATGGATTTTGTCGAGGGAAAACCTCTCAGCGATGTGCTCAAGGCTGAGGGCGCACAGGATCAGAACAAGGTCATAGAGTGGGGCAGAGCCCTAGCGAGTGCACTGGATTATCTTCATTCCATGAATCCACCTATAATATACAGGGATATGAAACCGTCAAATGTAATGCTTAAACCTGATGGTTCGGTAAAGCTTATAGACTTTGGAACGGCAAAGGAATATATCGTTGAGAACAATGCTGATACCACAGCTCTTGGAACCAGAGGATATGCAGCACCTGAGCAGTTCGGAGATTCCCAGGGACGAGGTATATACAATACGGATGCAAGAACCGATATATATAATCTGGGTGCTACGCTGTATCATTTGGTAACGGGTAAGAATCCATGTGAGCCTCCATATGAGATAAAACCTATCAGACAGTGGAATCCAACGCTCTCGTCAGGATTTGAGCAGATAATAATAAAATGCTGTCAGCCTAGCCCGGAGGACAGATATCAGTCGTGTTCAGAGCTTTTGTACGCGCTGGATCATTACAATGAGCTTGACAACGAATTCAAGGCAAAGGCAAAGAGAAAAGTTGCAGTATTTGCAACGATGGCGGGACTTTCTATATTGTCCGGATGTTGTGCGATATTTGGCGGAGTCAAGAAGGGACAGCTGAAGGAGCAGGATTATAACAACAAGATAGCGGAAGCAGAGGACGCGGTCGATTCGAGCGACTACAACAAGGCATTTGAATGTTATAAAGCGGCTGTGGACATTGATCCTACAGCATCAGAGGCGTATATAGGATATATGGACACATATGCCTACTATTACACGGATGAGGATGCGGCTACAGGAACGGGTACAGAGACACCGGCGGAAAAGGGAATCAAGTTTGCCTTGAGGAACATTGACAAGGTAAAGGATGATGTCAAATATGAGATAGCCCTTCTGTATTTTAATGAGGTACCGGATTATAGTGCTGCGAGAAAGTACTTTAATATGGTAGGAGATACGGAAAACTTTGCAAATGATGTAAAACAGGCAAAATACTATGAGGCTATATGCGATAACAAGATAAACAAGACAGCCGATTTCAATGACAGTAAGCAGGAAGTATTTGACTTTCAGCAGTACAACAGCGATAACATAGACGATACAAATACATACAAATATGTCAATTACCTTAATATAGCAACTATATATGTAGATAAGCTTTCAAGCGATGAGGAGCTTGCGAACAGAACGATAGAACTGTTGCAGGAGGCGAGCGACAAGCTGAACGACAACGCAACTGTCCTCTCAAAGGAGTTCCCAGAGGAGAGAGGAGTTAACTATTACAGCGGTCAGTACTCAGCTATCCTGTGTTCAGTCTACACATATCTTGCAGAGAAGGAGAGCGATCCTGTTGAACAGGTAGCTTATTACAGAGAGGCTATAAACAGCATTGATTCATATTTGTCAGGATTAGATATGAACGGAGATGCTGTCACCGAGAAGACAAAGAATGTGTACGCAGAGTATTCCAGAAAAAAAGCTGAGATATATGTGAGCATGGGCGACATCAGTGGTGACGACAAAAACTATGAACTTGCAGAGAATGTATACCTTTCGGCGGAGCAGATGCTGGGTGTTGATGATTACTCGGCAGATCTCTACACGAGTCATCTTACATATCTGTATAACAGATACACGGATCTGTATGGAAGCTCTCCTGATACATGGGATAAGAGCGCAAGGAATACAGTTATTTCGGTATACAATAGTGGCAGCAGGATAAGCATGCTGGCGGATGGAAAGAAGCCACAGTGGAACACGTTGATACACAAACCGGTTATAGAGGCTATAGTTTCAGGAACCGGAAGTAAGACAGGCAAGTAGAGGGGGAAAAGATATGGCAACAATTTACAACATAATGCTATATGGCGGCCTTGCACTTGCAGTCATATTTGCCGTTACGGCAATCGTATTATTCTTTACACTGAAGATACCGAAAGCGATCGGAGATGTGACAGGCTCAACTGCCAGAAAGAAGATCGAGGAGATCAGGGAGAAAGGCTATGAAAGTGTACAGGGGGTTGGAATTTCCAAGAAGGAAGCGATAAAGAACCATACGACGAAGATTTCTGTGCGAGATGTTCAGTCATCTGAATCGAGTAAGAGAGCTGAAAAGGGAAGAGCAAATTACGAGAAAGCGGTTGCAGATATAAAGAATAAAAAGAAAAACGAAGATTATCTGAAGTCTATACATGAGGAGGCTACAGATATTCTCCATGAGGATATGCAGGAGCTGGCAAGGAACATGTACTCCGATGAGGAGGCAACGGATGTACTAATGGAGAATGAGGACAGCGAGGAGGCAACTGATGTGCTCAGAGCCGATGAGGACAGCGAAGAGGCAACGGATGTGCTCAGAGCAGAAGACGACGGCGAGGAGGCAACTGATGTGCTCAGAGCCGATGACGACAGCGAAGAGGCAACGGATGTGCTCAGAGCAGAAGACGACGGCGAAGAGGCAACTGATGTGCTCAGAGCCGATGACGACGAGGCAGCAACGGACGTACTCAGAGCCGATGACGACGAGGCAGCAACGGATGTGCTCAGAGCCGATGACGATGATGAAACCGATGTCCTTAGAAATGATGATACTGAGGCGACCAGCGTGCTGACCGGACAGTCAGATTTTACGGGAAGACTCAGTCAGGGAGAAAATAGTATGCTTAAGATGGTCAAGAACGTTGTGATCGTTCATACAGATGAGAGTATATAGGAGGGAGAAGGTATGAAAAAGATATTACATAATAAGTCATTGCTTCATCGACTTATAGCACTTGTAATGTCAGTGGTTATGGTCCTGACCCTGGTGGCGATAGATTCCAAAGTGCATCTATTTGCGGAAGAAGAGATAAAGACCGTAGATATCACTGATCTGCTCAAGGGCGATGAGACGGATATGCTTTTTGGATCCAAGGAGATCACGAAGTATAAATTTGCGAGCAAGCCGGTTGATGATGTGGATCTGAGCAAGATCGTGTATAAGTCATATACTGGTGATGATCCGGAGGAAAAACTTCCAACATCAACAGATGTTACAAAGTACAACAGCATTGGCACAGAGGAAGCGTTTACGAATGACAACAAGGTGTCTAAGTATGCGTTCTACTATGTGGAGTACAATGATGATGGAGAGATCGAAAATATCAAGTTCATGGGCAAGCTCAGAGCGGTCTATGACAACAAGAATCCGGAGATAGAGAGTGTAGAGCTGACATCAAACAGCGGCAACATGATCGTGAAGGATGGATATTATCTTCTCGATGTGACTGAGGATGGAGTGGCATTGCCTCAGTTTACCATCACAGTAGATGATGGTACAGAGGAGACGGACACAGGAGTGGCAAAGGTCGTATATCTGAAAAAGGGCGAGACCACAGAGACTGAGATTGAGGGAACAGATGGAAAGTATACGTTCGGTGTCCCAGACGAGACTGGAGAATACATATTCAGAGTATATGACAAGGCAGGAAATGTAAGTGCTGACACACAGCCACTTGTTATAAAAAAGCTGAATGGCGCTCCATCGATCAGCAAGATAAATCTGAGCAGTTCAAACAACAAGGCGCAGAAGAAATTTATCAACAATATGGAATTCATAGTTTCACCTGAGACTATGACAGTTCAGGCTGAGATAAATATGTCTACAGCCGGAGACGGTGATTCGACGGTGGTTGTTGGCGCTCAGCTTTGTTACAGATTTCTTTCAGATGATAACACAGTGGACTCGCCGGAGACCATATGCGAAGTCACAAAGAATGCACAGGGCAAATACGTGGCAGAATTTGTGATCCCAGTGAATTCACTGGATAAGAAGTCACTTACAAAGATGGCTATCTGTGTAAAGGATGAATTCGACAACAGATCATGCTATACAGATCTGGAAAATCATATAGTATTTGTCAGCGATCAGTCACCGACAATCGATTTCACCAAGATGACACAGATCAGAGGCGAAGGGTATAAGGCAAAAGATGATAACAACTGGGTAAAGTCGATGTCATTTGTTATGTCGGCAAATGATGATTATGCTTATATAGACAAGATGTACTATAAAAATGGCGGCGCAGAGACAGTGATTGCGCAGGATCTGAGCGTATTCAGCAAGAATGCAAAGATAGGAATAACAGGAACGGCTCATCTAGGTATAGATGCGGGCAGCATAGCCCTTGAAGATGGTCAGTACAAGCTGACATTTGGCGCAAAGGATTATATTGGCAATGATGGCACAAAGGATCTCGATGTGTATATAGACAATACAGCACCGGTTCTGAAGTTATCATCAGACGCCCCTAAGGTAAAGGTCGGTTCAAAGAAGTACTATTCGTTGTCGAAAAGCACAGATAAGATTGATGTGGCATGGGAGGATGCAACATCAGGTGTAGATGAGAGCGCTACGACTGCAGTACTGTTCAACTCAGCAATATCCTATACACTTAAGGTCAACAGGGATGAGGCAGGCAAAGGACATGTCACAATGAGCAATGCCGTGGAGAGTGGAGAGTACACGCTGGAGATAACGATCTATGATCATGCCGGAAACAAAGCGACAGAGAGCGTACCTGTATTTGTGAACAAATCAGATTTCTCTGCTGAGATCTCAGCAGAGGCCGACGCTGAGGAGATAAAGAGTGGTAAATATGTTTCTGCTGACAAGGTAGTGGTTACCGGAACTGCAGAGGGATTTTGTCTGACAACTGATGATGTTGATGTGCAGGTAGAAGTTGATGGTAAAGTTATCAATTCAGATAAGCATTTGAGCATATCAAATCAGAAGAATGGAACAGTCATATTCACATATGTGATATCAAATACCAAGAAGGAAGATATGCAGGGACATTACAAGTTCAAGATGACCGTGCGTAATCATGGTACTGATGCCACAAAGACTGCAAATTATTCACTGGTGTATGATACCACGGCACCAAATATGACAGCAGCGGAGGTGACACCTTATAATAATAAGAAGGTTAAAGTTGCTTGGACTGCCAAGGATAAAGAGGACGTCAAGTATATTGAGATAGAAGGAACCAGAACGGTATGTGTTTACAACAAGACGACCGGAAAGGTAGATCAGACAAAGCATGAGATCAGCACATTCCGTCTTAAGGGCACAGAGACAAGCTATACATTTAAAGAAGACGGAAAATATGACATCGATATTTACGCATACGATGCCGCCGGAAATGTAAGCGACTCAGCAAATGTCAGGTTTGTGATAGACAGGGAGAATCCGGTAGTTGAGTACACAGAGAAGGTTACAGATCCATCTGCAAAGGATAACAGCGGCCAGACTATAGAAGTTACTGTACATGACTCATACAGGATAGTTAGCAGTGATGTCACTGCCACTGTATATTACAGAACGTATGACGGTGCAAGCGGAACGATGATCGGATCGCTCAAAAGAGTGAATAATGAGACGATAAAGGCGTCCATGAATCTCAAGCCGGTCGGCGGAGCGGCATCGGTCTACAGAGTCGAGGTCAAGGGTAACGATAAGGCCGGAAATGCTGTTATGGACAAAGTGGATCTTGCAAAGAACAGATATTATATCGATAAGACAAAGCCGGAGGTCAAGATCTCGCCAAAGCCGGAGTCAAAGAATGACGGTTACTACAAAGAGAATGTGTCATTTGATATCAGCATATTGGAGCAGTTTAACAGAAAGCATACACTTACAATAACTGATGCAAATGGAACCGCCCCTGAACAGACAGAGAAGTTTGAGTTCAATGAATATATGTACAGTCCGACATACAGAGATGAGGGAAGCTACGACCTTACCATAAAGGTTACAGATGCTGCCGGAAATTCATCGACAGTCGGAACAAAGTTTGTTATCGATAAGACAAAGCCTACAGTACAGCTTGGCACGGTTCAGCCTCTGAATACAGGAAATGTAACTCTTCCTGTGACACTTAGAGATAACATGGAGGGATCAAAATATACAGTCCATGTTGTCAGAACAGATGCAAATGGCAGCAAGGTATATGACGCAGACCTTGAAAACGGAACGTGGACCGGCACAGACTTCACCAAGAATTGCACATTTGCTGATGAGGGAGACTATGTGGTTACTGTATCAGCAGAGGATAAGGCTGGCAATAAGTCAGATGCGCAGATATCAAAGTTCAGGATCGACAGGACTGCACCAGTCATCACGATAAGTGGTGTAAATGACAAACAGACGACAACAGGCACAGCAACTATCAGCGTGGACGAGGCATTCTCATTTGACTATGAAGGCAGAAGTCTTGGTGCGTCAGATATAAAGGTGTCGATAACAAAGAAGACAGATGGAACAGGAGCATCAAATATTGCAGAGCTCACAGCGGGAAGCTTCTCAGGCGGCAATCCACACACAGCATCCTACAGCTTCACAGAGGATGGTGAGTATACGATCACTGCAAATGCTAAGGATCTTGCAGGAAATGTTGCAGCCAGTGCCACAAAGACTTTCAAGATAGACTCAAAGGCACCTGTCATCAAGATGTCTGTATCTGATAAGAACAGCAAGACGATAAAGAGCTACGATGCAGTGGGAAGCACAGATATGCTTGATCCAAACTACGTTGACATGTCACTGTCAGTTGAGGAGACATTCTTCAGAACAAACAATGTCAAGATAACAGTTAACAAGGATGGCAAGGATATATCAGCATCGAGCTTCACAAATTACAGCAACTCATCAGCTGTGAGTACAGGAAGCCAGAGATTTGATGAGGATGGTGTATACGAGATAACAGTCACAGCCCAGGATGAGCTTGGAAATAAGACGGATGATTACAACATCGTATTCACCGTGGACAACACAGCACCTACGATAGAGTCCACATCAAAGCTTCTCAGCCTCATGGCTAAGTCAACTGCAGGTGAGGATGGAAGCGTACTTCTCAATGCAGATGATTTTGCGGATATCCTGAACTCAGGATACGATGCACTTTGGAATGTAAACGATACATCGGTATTCGATGTAAATGTCAAGATGGATGGAGTCGATTTCATCGATTTCTCGGACATGGAAGACGGATACCACAAGATAACATTAAAGGCAACTGATGAGGTTGGACACGAGACCAGCCAGGAGTTTGGATTTACATATGATGGAACCGCACCGAGAATCATAATAAGCGGTGTGGAAGATGGCGAGACAGTCAGAGAGCCATTTGACATGACGATCGGACTTGAGAACGAGGAAGATGAGATCACATCGATCGTGATAAACGGCAATACCATCGATCCTGCTCAGTACAAGAGCAACAATCAGTACAAGATGCATGTGGAGGAGTATGATTCATATACAATAGAAGTAACAGCTACAGATAAGGCTGGAAATATCTCATCCACGGTTGATGAAAAGACTGGAGCTGTATTCACATTCAAGCTCAGCGAGAAGATCTCATCAGTCGCTTTGATACTGATAATAATAGCAGCGATCCTTCTCGTAGCACTGCTGATATTTGTCATAATAGCAGGCAGAAAGAGAAAGAAGAAAAGTGCAGCATAAATAAGATCACAGGAGACGGTGAATGTATAAAGCAGTAGTGTTTGATATGGACGGCGTGCTGGTGGACACAGAGCGGATATACCGGTTGTGCTGGAAGAAAAACGGTGTGAACATTGGTATTTCGGAAGATGATATGGAACGTGTGTGCGACCGGGTTGCCGGCGGCAATAAAACCACCAATGCCCGTGTATTCAAAGACATAATGGGTGAGGATTTTGAGTATCTTCCATTTCGTCAGAGGACGATGGATCTGTTCGATGAATACGTTGCAGAACATGGAATTGATATAAAAGATCATGTAGCAGAGACACTTGGATTTCTGAAGGATAGGGACGTCAGGATCGCTCTAGCCACATCCACAGGCAGAGAACGGGCGATGCAGAGACTTTCAGATGTTGGTATTCTTGATTTCTTTGATGAGATGGTCTGTGGCGACGAGATAGTCAAGGGCAAGCCTGATCCAGATATATATATCCGGGCGTGTGAAAAGCTCGGAGTATCACCGGCAGAGGCAGTTGCTGTTGAGGATTCAGTAAACGGAGTTATATCAGCGGACACTGCAGGACTTTATACCGTGATGGTGGTAGATCTCATAAAGCCAAACGATATCACAGAGCAGCATGCTGATCAGACGTTTTACGATATCAAGGATATATGTAGTCTGTTTTAAAAAAGACATAAAAGATTGAAGACGGTCAGATCTGAAAAGGTTTGACCGCCTTTTTCATATTTTTATACTAATAAATCCGTGCATAATGACATATTTATATAATGAAGAAATAAATGGTGGTTTTGTAGTGGCAGGACAGAAAATGCTTGGTGTGCTGAAGGGACTTATAATATCCTATCTGATCACGATTATTCTGCTGTTTGCAGTTGCAGTCGTGGTTTATAAAGTGGGGATAAGTGATACGGTTCTGAGCGGACTGATAACGGCAGTATACATAATTGCGACGTTCCTGGGGGGCTTTGTAACGGGAAAAAAGGTTCAGGAGAAGAAGTTTGTGTGGGGTGCGCTATTTGGATTTACGTACATACTTATAGCTGTGGCACTGTCCGCGATCGTGGGAGGAACTGAAGCGGGAACTTTGGTACCCCGCATAACTAAGTGTGTAATGTGTGTCGCCGGCGGCATGCTTGGGGCTATGTTGGCCTGAAAAAACTCTTTTACTTTATATATCTTTATGTTATAATCGCGGTATATGACATAAAAAGAGAGGTGTATCTAGAATGAAGAGAATTAAGACACTCACAAATAAGACTATGAAGAATACAATGGTCAAGGGTGGATGTGGCGAGTGCCAGACATCATGCCAGTCAGCTTGTAAGACATCATGCACAGTTGGTAATCAGAGCTGTGAGAATGTTAACAACAAGTAATTTGTAACAGTTTGTATTTGATCAGCTAAAGGGGACCGTCGTTTATGATGACAGTCCTCTTTAGTGCGTGTATAAGGGATACCGTGTGTGGTGTCTGGAAGATTATAATTCGTGTATATTTATTGAGATCCTGAGTGGATTGCAAGAAATGCGCGGATTTTGTTGAAGGAGAATTATGGTTCATCAGTACAAGAACAATGGTTATAATATAGTGCTTGATGTCTGTAGTGGTTCTGTGCATGTTGTAGACGATCTTGTCTATGATATTATTTCTTTATATGAAGAGAAGGATAAAGAGCAGATGATTAAAGCCCTGTCACAGTACGACAGCGCAGATGTCGCAGAGGCATATGACGAGGTTGCCCAGCTGGTAGAGGACGGAACGTTATTTACAGATGATGTATACAAAGATTATATTATAGATTTTAAGAAGAGAAAGACAGTTGTAAAGGCATTGTGTCTGCACATAGCCCATGACTGTAACCTTGCATGCAGATATTGTTTTGCAGGTGAGGGAGAATATAAGGGAGACAGAGCCCTGATGTCGCTTGAGGTGGCAAAGAAGTCTCTGGATTTTCTGGTTGCAAACTCAGGATTTAGAAGGAACCTTGAAGTGGATTTCTTTGGCGGCGAGCCTCTTATGAACTGGGATGTTGTGAAGAAGACAGTTGAGTACGGAAGAAGTCTTGAGGAGAAGTATGACAAGAAGTTCCGATTTACCCTCACGACCAACGGAGTGCTTCTGAATGATGAGATCATGGAATTTGCCAACAAGGAGATGGCGAACGTGGTACTCAGCATAGATGGAAGAAAAGAAGTACATGACTACATGCGTCCAACCAGAAACGGCAAAGGAAGTTATGACGTAATACTTTCCAAGTTCCAGGAATTTGCAAAGAAACGTGCTGGCAAGAGCTATTATGTGAGAGGCACTTACACTCACAACAATCTTGATTTTTCAAACGATGTTCTGCATATGGCAGATCTGGGATTTGATCAGATATCGGTTGAGCCTGTTGTGTCGCTCCCTGACGAGCCTTATGCCATAAAGGAAGAGGATATTCCAGTGCTGCTTGAACAGTACGATATCCTTGCAAAAGAGATGATAAAGAGACATAAGGAAGGAAGAGGCTTCAATTTCTTCCACTTTATGATAGATCTTGAGGGAGGCCCGTGTGTTGCCAAGAGACTTTCCGGCTGTGGTTCAGGAACAGAGTACATGGCGGTTACTCCTTGGGGAGATCTGTATCCGTGTCACCAGTTTGTAGGCGAGGATGACTTCTGCATAGGCAACGTATTTGACGGAATCAAGAATCAGGATATAGTCAATGAATTCAAACTCTGCAATGTATATGCAAAAGATAAGTGTAAAGACTGTTTTGCAAGATTCTACTGCAGTGGCGGATGTGCAGCCAACTCATACAAATTCCATGGAAATATACTTGATGCGTATGATATAGGCTGTGAGCTTCAGAAGAAGCGTATAGAGTGTGCGATCATGCTCAAGGCAGCCATGGCTGATGAAACTGATGAAGTTGACGAAAGCAAATAAGATGCTGAGGATAGCTCAGAAGACGGTGTAAGGGAGAATGCATAGATTTCCTGCACAGATGAAAAGAACTAAACAACAGATGCTGTGGTATACAGACAGTCTGTTGTCTAAGAGGAAATAAAAAGGGTAAAAGGAGAAGACGATGAAGAAAACAAAGAGAAATGCTGTGCTCGTCATCATAGCCTTTCTGCTTGTACTGGGTGTTGCTATATATACAGCGATATTCGGTGTTGCGGACAGAGGTAAAGTTGAGTACATCAAGCTTGGACTTGACCTTAAAGGCGGTCTGAGTGTAACTTACGAGATTCAGGAAGACGATTACAGTGACAAAGATCTCGAGGATACCAAGTATAAGATTGAGAAACGAGTTGAGGCATATACCAACGAGTACTCAGTATACGAGGATGGAGATAAGAAGATCACAGCAGAGATACCTGGAGTTACCAATGCGGATGAGATACTTGAGGCTTTGAATATTGAGGGAAAGCTTGAGTTCCTTGATCCTGACAACTACACAAAGTGGTCACAGGGACAGGAGTATGAGGCTGCTCTTACAGGAGATGACATCAAGAATGCCACAGCCGGAATTGACTCAGATAACGGCAATGACAATGTGGTACAGCTTGCATTCACCGATGAGGGAGCTCAGAAGTTCGCTGATGTTACCGCGGCAAATGTTGGAAAAGTAGTATACATTATATATGACAACAAGGTCGTAAGTGCACCAACAGTACAGTCAGCCATAACAGGCGGAAGCGCAGAAATCAACAAGATCGGAAGCTACGAGGAGGCCGAGCAGCTTGCTACTACTATCCGTATCGGTGCACTTCCTCTTACACTTAAACAGGTTCGTTCCAATATAGTAGGTGCTACACTTGGATCAGATGCAATCAGCACAAGCCTTAAGGCAGGTGCGATCGGTATTGCACTTGTATTTCTTATCATGATCATAGTATTCAGGATCCCGGGTCTTGTGGCTTCATTTGCCCTGGCATTCTATACAATACTTGATCTGCTGGTTATCAACCTGTTCAACGTAACACTGACACTTCCTGGTATAGCCGGTGTTATCCTGTCAGTAGGTATGGCGGTTGATGCCAATGTAATCATATTCACACGTATCAAAGAGGAGCTGGCGGATGGCAAGTCCGTAAAACAGGCGGTAAAGGGTGGTTTCCACAATGCCCTGTCAGCCATCATAGATGGTAACGTTACAACGCTTATCGCAGCTCTTGTACTTGGAATATTTGGAACAGGTACTATCAAGGGATTTGCGATCACACTGGCTATCGGTGTTGTTCTCTCAGTATTTACAGCTCTGGCAGTCAGCCAGTCACTGCTCACAGCGCTTGTAAATCTCGGTGTTGCAGATGCCAAGTATTTCGGTGTTGCAAGAGAGCCAAAGAAGACAAACTTCGTGAAAGCAGGCAAGTTCTGTATGCTCGGATCACTCATCGTGATAATCGCATGCTTCTGTATGATGCCTGTTAACAATAAGTCAAAGGGTTCACCACTTAACTTCAGTGTTGAGTTTGCAGGTGGTACAAGCCTTACAGTAGGTTTTGACAAAGAGTACTCACTTAGCGAGGCTGAGTCAGACATAGTTCCGGTTATTGCAGAGGCGGCAGGTATCGGCGAAGCAGGTATCTCAGTTCAGACTGTTTCAGGAACAAACGAGATCGTGTTCAAGATGCCTGAGCTTTCAGATGATGGTACAGATGATTCACAGATGTCAAAGGTAAGAACCGCCCTGACAGATAAGCTTGGCGCCGATGTCAAGGAGGCAAATGTAATAAGTGGATCAGTCAGCAGCGAGATGTCCAAGAATGCTATATTCTCAGTCATCCTTGCGGCAATCCTCATGCTTATATATATAGCTATCAGATTCCATGATGTTAAGTTCGGTGCAAGTGCAGTTATCGCACTTCTCCACGATGTTGCGATGGTATTCTGTCTGTATATTATACTGAGACTTACAGTTGGTAACACATGTATCGCGTGTCTGCTCACCATAGTTGGTTACTCGATCAATGCGACTATCATCATATTCGACCGTATAAGAGAGAATATAGATATAATGAGACCTAAGAAGGCAACATATAAAGATATAGTCAATCTGAGTATCAACCAGACATTCAGCAGAACTATTTATACATCACTCACAACATTTGTTACAATATTCGTTCTGTATATCATGGGAGTGGCATCCATCAAGGAGTTCGCTCTTACACTTATGGCTGGTATAATCATCGGTGCTTACTCTTCAGTATGTATCACAGGTCCACTCTGGTACACTATGAAGACAAAGCTTGGCAAAGCCAGAAAAGACGGATTAGAATAATATCATACGATATCGTGAAATATAATAAAAACAGGCAAATGCCTCCATGACAGTGATGTTGTGGAGGCATTTGCAGTTTACAGATGATATGATATGAAGTACAATGACATGAAATAATCCGTAGTGAAATAGTTTGAAGTGAAATAATTCTTAGTGAAATAACCTGGAATAAAACGGGGGTGAGGACATGGTTGGTGCAGTTGTATTTGATATGGATGGGGTCATTCTTGATTCAGAGCAGCTGGTGGTGAGGAGCTGGCAGAAGATTGCGGGCAAATACGGTATAGAGAATATAGAAGGTTTCTGCATGGCGGCTCTTGGACTCAACCGCGAGGCGGCAAAGAAGCTGTTTGTTCGGATGTATGGTGGCAGATATGGAGATGAAGAGAGGTATGAAGTGCTCAAGGCAGAGATGGCATCAGAGTTTCACCGTGCGGCGGCGGATGGAGAACTTGTTCTCAAGCATGGAGTCGCCGATACTCTGAAGCTTATCAGGGATAAAAATATTCCATGTGCTCTTGCAACGTCCACCAGAAAAGAGGTCGTGACCATGGAACTAACCAATCTGGGAGTGATAGATTACTTTGACAAGCTGATATGTGGAGATATGGTGGAGAGAAGCAAACCAGCTCCCGATATTTTCCTCAAGGCATGCGGGGTGCTCGGCGTAGCTCCAGAGAATGCATTTGCTGTGGAGGATTCGTATAATGGAGTCAGAGCCGCCCATTCTGCGGGGATGAAGGTGGTCATGATACCGGATCTGGTTCAGCCTGATGCTGAGATGCGAGAAAAAGCCCTTATCATATTTGATAACATGGACGGGTTTAAAGAGTATATCATGAAACTTGTCACAGCATGACGGGGATACTTAAAACAGAATAAGATACAGAAAATATATAAAAAGAACTCCTGATCCAGAGAGAGCAAAATCTCTGTAACAGGAGTTCTTTTAGTTAGTTTTTAGGGTTTTAAGGGGACTGGTGAGGTCCCATATATAATATGTAAGTCCCGGCAAAGGCCTGACATATTTTGATCTAATGGGTCAGTTAGATCAATGACTCGTAGAGTTTGGTGATATCCTCCACGCTAGTCTCTTTTGGATTGCCCGGACGACATGCGTCATCGTAGGCTGACTGAGCCAGGAATGGAATGTCCTCTGGCTTTACGATGTCCTTCAGATCTGCAGGTATTCCCACGTCTTTAGACAGCTGGCGTACTGCGTCAACTGCAGCTTTTCTGTATTCTTCCTGGGTCATGTCGTCTACGCCCTTAACGCCCATGGCTCTTGCTATCTCACGATACTTTTCTCCTGTTGCTTCTGCATTGTATTCCATTACAGTAGGCAGGATGATCGCGTTGGCAACACCGTGGGGTGTGTCATACAGTGCACCAAGTGGATGTGCCATTGAGTGAACGATTCCAAGTCCAACGTTTGAGAATCCCATGCCTGCAACATACTGACCGAGTGCCATATCTGCACGTCCTTCAGGGGTGTTTGCGACTGCGCCGCGAAGAGAGCGGCTGATGATCTCGATTGCTTTCAGATGGAACATGTCGGACAGCTCCCATGCAGCGGCTGTGATATATCCCTCTATGGCGTGAGTCAGAGCATCCATACCTGTGGCAGCTGTAAGTCCCTTTGGCATAGAACTCATCATCTCAGGATCCACAAATGCAACAACAGGAATATCCTTAGGATCAACACATACCATTTTGCGGTTCTTCTCTACATCGGTAATAACGTAGTTGATCGTTACCTCAGCCGCTGTTCCTGCGGTGGTTGGTACTGCAAATATAGGTATGGATTTGTTCTTGGTAGGTGCAACACCCTCAAGACTTCTGATATCTGCGAATTCAGGGTTGGCAATAACTATTCCGATACCCTTCGCTGTGTCCATGGAAGAACCGCCACCTATTGCGATGATGTAGTCAGCACCGGCTGCCTTGAAAGCCTCCACGCCCTGCTGAACATTCTCTATTGTTGGGTTTGGCTTGATGTTTGAGTAGATCTCGTATGCAAGACCAGCACCGTCGAGAACGTCTGTGACCTTCTTTGTGACACCAAATTTGATAAGATCCGGGTCAGAGCATACAAGCGCCTTCGCGAACCCTCTTCCAATAGCCTCTGTGGCAATCTCAGCGATTGCACCTGCACCGTGGTATGAGGTCTCGTTAAGTACAAATCTGTTTGCCATAAAATTATCTCCTCCTTCTTTGAAAAATATAGCGGCACCCCCGATGATGGGATTTTGTGGCCGTATATTCCTTAGGTGTGGCGTAACCGCCAATTGATAAGTGCATATTGCACAAAAGCAATATTAAAATGCTGATACTATTATAACATTTATACAAAAATAATCAATGTAAATAATAGTCAAAATGGATGTATTTATAGTCGAAATGGCGTGAATTGAGGACAAAGTAAAGTTGTAATAGGGTGGATGGTTTGATAAAATGGTCAGAGAAATATAGAACGTGAGGAATAGGAAATGATGAGGTCCCCTGAAGAACAGCAGATAATAGACAGATATGTTATGAGACCTAAATGGACGATAATGAGCAAAAGAGCCGATTTCGCAGAGATAGGCAGAAAATTTGGCATAGATCCGGTGGTGGCAAGAGTCATAACCAACAGAGGGATATGCGGTGACGACAATATAAATATGTATCTGAACGGTGGGGCAGACCTTCTCCATGATCCAGGCCTGATGAAAGATCTGCCGGAGGGATGCCGGATAGTGATGGACAAGCTAGAGAATGGCAGCAGGATCCGTATCATATCGGATTACGATGTGGATGGAGTGACATCGAATTATATCCTTCTGCTCGGACTCAGGAAGGTTTGGGCACAGATCCATGGTGCCAGGCCGGAAGAGTGTGAGATCGTGGATTATGATATCCCTCACCGCATACATGATGGATATGGAATAAAGAACAGACTTATAGATGCTGCGAAAGCGGACGGTGTTGACACTATAATCACCTGCGATAACGGCATAGCGGCATTTGAACAGATAAAATACGCGAAAACCATTGGGATGACGGTCATTGTCACGGATCATCACCAGGTTCCGTATCAGGAGAACGGGGATGGAACGAAGACATATACCCTCCCACCTGCAGATGCAGTCATTGACAACCAGAGGGTTGACTGCCAGTATCCGTTCAAGGGGCTATGTGGTGCCGGCGTAGCCTGCAAGTTCATACAGTATCTGTACAGGCTTTGTGGCATAGATGAGCGAGAGATACAGGAATTTTTCGAGGTCCTGGGACTGGCAACAAACTGCGATATGATGGATCTCGTTGATGAGAACAGGATATTTGTCAAATATGCCCTTGAGAGCCTGAAGGATAGCCGGAATCCGGGACTTAATGCTCTCATGCGGCTCAGCGGAAAAAATGAAAAAAAGATAACCACATACGATCTGGGATTCCTCATTGGCCCATGTATCAATGCCGCGGGGCGCCTCGGGGATGCCAGGACGAGTTTGGAGTTCCTGCTGGAAAAGAATGCAGCAAAGGCGGAGACAAAAGCGGCGGAGCTTATCCAGATCAACAATGACAGAAAGTCCATGACTGAAAATGGTGTAAAGCTCATAACCAAAATGCTTGAGGATGCGACGATAGCGGGGAAAATTGGCGATACGGCGACTCTTGCCGACCGCGTTATAGTTGCATACATTCCGGATGTGCATGAGAGCGTGGTGGGAATAATAGCGAGTAAGCTGAAGGAGGCATACAGCAGACCTGCCATGATATTTACGGATAGTGAGCATGCGGGGATACTCAAGGGATCGGGAAGGTCCATAGAGAGTTATAATATGTATGAACATCTGAGCCGGGTGAAGTCGTACTTTAGGGAATTTGGCGGGCACGCCATGGCGGCAGGATTTTCCATAGAGAGCAGTAGACTGGGTGAGCTGAGACGGGTGCTCAACGAACAATGTGCGCTCACGGATGAGGACATAACTCCGAAGGTAAGGATAGATGTCGGGATGCCACTACAGTACCTTGCAAAGCAGAGCATGCGGATAACCGAACAGCTTTACCTGCTCGAACCATATGGCAAGGGGAACAGGAAAGCGCTGTTTGGACAGGCGAATGTTCCCGTGAGAAAAGCGTCAATTTTGGGCAAAAATAGAAATTTATTGAAACTTGTGCTTGATATTGGGGAAAATCAATACATGGAAGCGATATATTTTGATCCGGATGAGTTTGTTAATAATATAAAACAGTGGTTTGGTGCGGACGAATGTGATAAAATGTTAAATGGCCGGCCGAACAAAGTGGTAATTGATATGGTATATTATCCAGAGATAAATGAGTTTCGCAATACAAGAAATGTCCAGATAAGGCTGGAGAGATATGACAAATGTGATTAGAAACAGGAGGATAAAATGAGCGAGGTAGAAAAGTATATCAAGAGCATTCCGGATTTTCCAAAGCCGGGAATTATATTCAGAGATGTGACGAGTGTCACAGAGGATCCTGAAGGTATGAAACTTGCCATTGATGAGATGGATAAACTTCTGGAGGGGGTTGATTACGATGTCATAGCAGGAGCTGAGTCTAGAGGATTCATATTTGGCGCTCCCTTGGCATACAAGAATGGAAAAGGACTTGTACTTGTGAGAAAGAAGGGAAAGCTTCCAAGGGAGACTGTGGAGATGTCCTATGATCTCGAGTATGGACAGGCCACCATAGAGATACACAAGGATTCAATAAAGCCGGGTGAGAAGGTCGTGCTCGTGGATGATCTCATCGCGACAGGAGGAACGATCGAAGCGGCTGCGAAGCTTATAGAGAGCCTTGGCGGAATAGTTGTAAAGATGGTGTTCCTCATAGAACTTTCTGATCTGAAGGGTAGGGAGAGACTGTCCAAGTACGATGTAGCTTCAGTTGTGAAGTTTGAGGGAGAATGATCGTGACAGAATAACAAATATAGGAAGCGTGGTGATCGTATGAGTGAGACATTGGATAATATACAGGATAATATAGTGGCAGAAGAGACTAAGAAGGCAGCCGAAGCCGGCGTGATCACGACGGAGCAAGCTACGAAGGAGGGTATAGCAGCTATAGAGAAGGCACTTGCCGCAGGAAAGGCTGCTCCGCAGAATCAGCTTATGAAGATCGATGAGCAGAATAACAAGCAGACGCGCGCAAAGAGGGAGATAGATTTGTCGACACCTGCCGACTTTACTCCTCCGGAGGACCTTTACAAGGAGCTCATAACAAGGATCCTTACATATCACCCATCGGCTGATATAACCATGATAGAGAAGGCGTACAAGGTTGCTGACGCAGCCCACAAGGGACAGCTCAGAAAGTCTGGAGAGCCTTATATCATGCATCCGCTTAACGTGGCGATCATACTGGCGGAGCTTGAGCTGGACAAGGAGACCATAGTTGCCGGAATACTCCATGATGTTGTGGAGGATACGGTCATGACATCCGAGGAGATAGCCTCTGAGTTCTCCGAGGAGGTAGCTTTTCTTGTGGACGGTGTAACAAAGCTGACACAGCTCAAGATGACGACGGACAAGATAGAGGTTCAGGCAGAGAATCTGCGAAAGATGTTCCTGTCGATGGCGAAGGATATCAGAGTTATACTGATAAAACTTGCCGACAGACTTCACAACCTCAGGACGTTGCAGTACCAGTCTCCAGAGAAGCAGATAGAGAAGGCAAGGGAGACCATGGATATCTATGCGCCTATAGCACACAGACTTGGTATCAGCAAGATCAAGGTCGAGCTAGATGATCTGTCAATGATGTACCTCATGCCGGAGGTGTACAATGACCTCAAGGCACAGATTGATGAGAAGCTGACGGAGAGAGATGCGTACATCAAGAGGGTGGTTGAGGATGTCAAGAAACACATCGACAATGCCGGTCTTGAGGCTGAGATTGATGGAAGAGTAAAGCATTTCTTTAGTATATATAAGAAGATGAAGAACCAGAACAAGACTCTGGATCAGATATATGACATATTCGCGGTCCGTATAAAGGTGAATACTGTCCGTGACTGTTATTCGGCACTTGGTATTATCCATGAGATGTACAAGCCTATACCGGGACGTTTCAAGGATTATATAGCCATGCCGAAGTCTAATATGTACCAGTCACTCCACACTACACTGATAGGACCGGAGGGACAGCCGTTTGAGATACAGATAAGAACATACGAGATGCACAGAACTGCTGAGTATGGTATTGCTGCACACTGGAAGTACAAGGAGAACATAACTGGTACGGTCATGCAGAAGGAGGAGGAGAAGCTCTCATGGCTCCGCCAGATCCTGGAGTGGCAGAGGGATACCGATGATAACAAGGAGTTCATGAGTTTCGTCAAGACGGATCTCGACCTCTTCGCAGAGCAGGTATACTGTTTCACCCCTGCGGGCGATGTTAAGAATCTGCCGAGCGGTTCCACACCTATCGACTTTGCGTATGCGATCCATACGGCGGTCGGCAACAAGATGGTGGGAGCCAGGATAAATGGCCGTCAGGTGCCTATCGACACGAAGCTGAACAACGGTGACAGAGTGGAGATCATAACATCGCAGAACTCCACAGGTCCTAGCCGTGACTGGCTGAACATCGTCAAGAGCACCCAGGCGAAGACCAAGATCAACCAGTGGTTCAAGCACCAGTTCAAGGATGAGAACATCAGCCGAGGCAAGGAGCTGATCCTCAGCTACTGCAAGTCCAAGGGAATCGATTATTTCATGTACTCAAAGCCTGAATATCAGGAGAAGATATACAAGAAGTATAACTTCCAGGACTGGGATTCCATCGTTGCGGCGGTGGGGCACGGCGGAATAAAGGAAGGACAGATAGTAAACCGTCTCATAGATGAATACAACAAGGATCACAGGCAGCAGACAGCCACCAACGAGGAAGTTCTTGACGAATTCTCAGTGAAGAAGAACCACGGCAACCATGTTGGCAAGGGTGGAATCATTGTCAACGGTATAGATGATGTGGCAGTCAGATTCTCAAAGTGTTGTTCACCTGTTCCGGGTGACGAGATAGTTGGTTTCATAACCAGGGGAAGAGGAGTGTCCATCCACAGAACAGACTGTGTAAACGTGTTATGCATGAGCGAGGCTGACAGGGCCAGAGTCATAGAGGCAGAGTGGAAGGACGATGCCGTGGCAGAAGGCACATACATGACAGAGATAAATATATATGCTGATGACAGGAACGGAATCCTGTTTGACATTACCAAGATACTCAGCGAGGCGAATATCAATGTCAACAGCATAAACAGCCGTACAAGCAAGCAGGGAAAGGCAACGATCACTATATCATTTGCAATAAAGTCGAAGGAACAGCTGAATACTATCATTGCGAAGATCAGAAATGTCGACAGTATCATTGATATAGAGAGAACAACCGGCTGATAAAAGGACTAATGTCCGATCGAAGGAAGGGAAATACTATGAAAGGCTACATGAAGAGATATGTTTCGCTGGTATTGGCAGTGACGATGATACTTGGCATAATGAGCTGCCCGGGAGCTGTGAAGCTCCACGTAGATGCAGCCAACGGTACATCTCAGACGAATACAGCTACGGACACAGATGCCGTCAGCATAAGCGGACTCAACGCGGTTCCAAAGAGTGCTTCATCTATACAGCTAAAGTGGAAGACGATTGCCGGGGTGGATACATATCGCATATATGTATATGATGTGGCGAAAAAGGCATATAAAGAAAAGGGACGTACACAGACAGGTGCTTATCAGGTACGCGGACTTGCAAAATCGGGAAATGAATACAAGATAGCAGTGAGAGGATACTCGGCTGATCAGGGCAGGATCGTGGCAGTCACGCCTCTTGCCACGATAACTTCAAAGACTCTTCCGGGTAGTCCGAAGCTCTCAGAGCTTGGAGCTAGAAGCACTTCAAACACATATATAAAGTGGAATAAGGTCACAGGGGCTGATGGTTATCAGGTGTACAGATACAACCGTGCATCAGGAAAGTGGTCAATGCTGACAGAGACGGCTGGGCTCGTGTACAAAGATACAAACAAGACGTCCGCAAAGGGATACACATACAAGGTAAGAGCATATATGAAGTACAAGGGACAGCGGTATTACGGTGTATATTCAGCCGGACTCAGGACGGCGACTGTGCCCAAGTCTGTACCGGAGTCCATGTGCTATGAGAATTATGTGCTCAAGAAGAATAGGCGCGGTATGTATGAGATGGCTGGCACGGATGCACCATATATGTACATACACGGATATAAACTTGAACTGACAAAAGCCAAGGGAAGTACAGGATATGTGATATATTATCAGGATGTCCGGGAAATTTCCCAGGAAAATGTTAAAAAATCAAAGGTACTCGGATATACGAGATCGTCTGTCCTGAATCTTGGCAGAACGACAAGAAAGGGATACAAGAGAGTGTTCTGGGTAAGCTCATATTATGTGTATGGCGGAAAGAGATATGTGAATCCATCCAGGATGCCGGTGACAAATGAAGGCGTCAGATACACATACAAGAACAGACTGGGAAAGGTCACAGGGATAGAGGAGTATGAGTACGGTGCTGTGGACAGACAGATATCTCAGGTGAGATACTATACTTCCAGAGGCAGACTGAATAAATACGAGATGTATCTGTACAACAAAAATGGTTTTTCATATGGAATCAGAACGTACAATGCGTCCGGAAAACTTATAAAGACAGAACGTTTCAAATAAGCATTTAATAAAATGCAGTTTTTTCAAGTAAACGCATGAACGGAGGATTTATGGCAGAGTTAAACATAGACGCATATGAACTGGGGGGATTTCAGACCAACTGCTACATCGTGTCAAATGCAGACACGGGCGAGGCGATAGTTATCGATCCCTCATGGAATGCGGCATTTATCAAGGGCAGACTGGACGAGAGAAAACTGAAGTGCGTCGGAATATATCTCACGCATGGACATATAGACCACATGGCTGCAATGGACGAGATCAGGGAACTCACCGGTGCTCCGACTTACGCATCGGAGGATGAGGAAGAAGTCCTTGGCAGCAGCAAGGTGAATCTCTCTGCTATGATGACGGCGGTGTTTGGCAAAGTGGTCGAGACTAAGGCAGACAACTATCTGACCGAGGGCGATGTGAAGAAGATACTTGGCACGGAGATGAGATGTATAAGTGTTCCGGGGCATACCAAGGGCGGAATGTGTTATTATTTTGATGAACAGCATATACTGTTCTCAGGTGATACACTGTTCAAATACAGTGTTGGAAGATCAGATTTCCCAACGGGGGATGAACATGCCCTGCTTGAGAACATACGCGAGAAGCTGTTTGTCCTGCCGGATGACACGGTAGTATATCCGGGACACGGTGACAAGACACAGATTGGAAAAGAGAAAAAGATGAATCCATTCTTTTAGCATAACGGGGGTGTAAAGCCTCCGTTATACTATATGAGTGAGACAGGTGTGGGATTTAGATAGAATGATTTTACTGATTCAGAATATTGAAGATTATAACAATGATTTCAGAGTGAGCCTTCAGGCATTTTACGGCGGTGAGAGGGTCATCGTACCTGAGATATTTGAGAAGAAACCAGAGCTTAAGAGAGAAGTGGATAAGGTGTTTGCGGCGGATATCCGGGAACAATCTATAGAGATAAAGATGTATGCCGGGACTTTGGAGGATGACGGCAAAGCAGAACTTGCAGAAGCGGTCATAGACGCCGTTATTTCAGGAGAAAAGCCGGACGAGGCGCCCGTGTGCAGCAACAGAGTGGATATAGACGGTGACAGCAGAGATAAGGCTGTTGTCAGAAATCCGCTCAAGCTTGCCATATATGAGATGCTTTCGGCTTATACGGGAAGGACACTTCCGTGGGGGTCGCTCACCGGAATAAGGCCGACAAAGATCGCTGTAGCCCAGATAGAAGATGGTGAGGACAGGGAGTCTGTTATCTCGAATTACATCAATGTTTATGGAACATCCAGGGCAAAGGCTGAGCTTGCATTTGACGTGGCTGGTAGAGAGAAGATGATCATAGACTCCGTGGCGGAGGAGGATGAGTACTGCCTGTATATAGGCATACCTTTCTGTCCTACCAGATGTCTGTACTGCTCTTTTACCTCATATCCCATAGCTGTGTATAAGGACAAGGTGGAGGCTTATCTAGATGCTCTTGAGAAGGAGATGGAGTATGTTGCAGAAGCCTATAGCAGGAAGAAGCTCATATCCATATATATAGGAGGGGGAACCCCTTCATCCATATCGGCGGAGAATATGGACAGACTCTGTGGCATGATCGAGAGGGCATTTGACCTTAGTTATGTCAGGGAGTTTACGATAGAGGCAGGAAGGCCGGACAGCACCACCTATGACAAGCTGGCGGTGATGAAGAAACATGGTGTGACGAGGATAAGCATCAATCCACAGACCATGAATGAGCAGACACTCAGGACCATAGGAAGGGCACACACTCCTAATCAGACCAGAGAAGCTATGGAGATGGCGAGAAGAGCTGGATTTGACAATATCAATATGGATCTTATAGTGGGTCTTCCGGGGGAGGATACAGATGCGGTTGAGAACACCCTGAGACAGATAAGGGAGCTTGCACCAGAGAGCCTGACAGTGCATACACTGGCAGTAAAGAGAGCTGCGACATTGAATATAGAGATGGACAGATATAAGGATCTGTTGAAGAACGACATAGAGAGCCAGCTTGATGCGGTGACGAGGGCGGCTGATGACATGGGGCTCAGTCCGTATTATCTCTATAGACAGAAGAACATGACAGGTAATCTTGAAAATGTGGGATATTCAAAAGAAGGTCTGGAATGTCTCTATAATATACTCATCATGGAAGAGAGAACTGATATAGTGGGACTCGGCGCAGGAAGTTCCTCAAAGCTTGTGGTGAGACCCGGACATGATGGCGTCACAGAGGGAACCCGCATAGACAGGATAGAGAATTGCAAGAGTGTTGATGATTATATATCGCGTATAGATGAGATGATAGCAAGGAAAAAGGCGGGATTTATATGGGATTAGCAGAAGTGGTAACGGAGAAGAACCTGGAGGACTGTTACTCTGTGGATATGAATGATGCGGTTAGGCATGGCATGTGCGTCAGTATCCTGTCGTCTGAGCTGGCAAGTGAGCTTGGGATGGACGACGCATTTATCCACAAGGTGGCTGTGGCGGGAATGCTCCACGATGTGGGCAAGCTCCAGATCAGTCCGTATATATACGGACGCAGGAGAAACACCATGAAGATAGAGGAGATGCAGTATGTGCGCCTTCATGCAAAGCTCGGCGCTGATATACTGAGCAGAGAGGGCTATGATCAGGATATAGTAGACATGGTCCACTATCACCATGAGAATTATGACGGCTCGGGTTATCCATACAGGATGCGCGGGGATGAGATACCCATAGGAGCCCGCATAATAAGGGTATGTGATGTGTTCAGCGCTCTTGTGAGTGACAGACCATACCGCAGGGCATTTGACGCGGATACGGCGTTTGGGATGGTCATAGACGAGGTCAGACATTTTGATATGAAGGTGTTTTTAGCATTCCAACGCATGATAAACACGTCGGATGTGATAGAACGTATAGACTATGTGCTCCATGGAAGCATACCAGGTCTTGACGAAAAGTGAAAAAAGTGTATAGTGACATAAGGAAGTTTTTTAATAGGAGGAACAGCAAAAGATGGCAGAATCTATGCAGGGGCTTAAGAGAAGCCACAGATGTACAGAGGTAAACAGCACAAATATCGGAGAGAAAGTTACGGTTATGGGCTGGGTTGCCAAGAGTAGAAATAAAGGTGGAATAATATTTGTCGACCTTCGAGATAGAAGCGGAATTTTACAGGTTATCTTCGAGGAGGCACAGTGCGGAACAGAATGTTTTGATAAGGCAGGAAAGCTCCGTTCAGAGTTTGTTGTTGCCATAGAGGGAACAGTTTGCAAGCGTGCCGGTGCGGTGAATGAGAATCTCGCCACAGGAGATATAGAGGTTGTTGCAACAAGCCTTCGTATCCTGTCAGAGGCGGAGACACCTCCATTCCCTATCGAGGAGAACAGTAAGACTAAGGAAGAACTGAGACTTAAGTACAGATATCTGGATCTTAGACGTCCTGATCTTCAGAGAAATCTTATGATGAAGAGCAAGGTTGCGGGCATTGCCAGACAGTTTATGGCAGATGAGGGATTCCTTGAGATAGAGACCCCTATGCTGACAAAGTCAACACCGGAGGGAGCCAGAGATTACCTTGTGCCTAGCCGTGTGCATCCAGGTTCATTCTACGCCCTGCCACAGTCACCACAGTTATTCAAGCAGCTCCTCATGTGTTCAGGATATGACAGATATTTCCAGATAGCCAGATGTTTCCGTGACGAGGATCTTCGTGCGGACAGACAGCCTGAGTTTACGCAGATGGATATGGAGCTTTCATTTGTCGATGTTGAGGATGTAATAGATGTAAATGAGCGTCTTCTTGCAAAACTTTTCAAGGAGGTGCTTGATCTTGACATTCAGCTTCCTATCCAGAGAATGACATGGCAGGAGGCTATGGACAGATTTGGTTCAGATAAGCCGGACCTCAGATTCGGACTTGAGCTTAAGGATGTGAGCGACATAGTTAAAGACTGCGGATTTGGCGTGTTTACAGGTGCTCTTGAAAATGGCGGTACAGTACGTGGTATCAACGCCGAAGGCCAGGGCAGCATGCCTAGAAAGAAGATAGATGCCCTTATCGAGTATGCAAAGACATACGGTGCAAAGGGACTTGCATATATAGTTATCAACGAGGATGGCAGCTACAAGTCATCATTTGCAAAGTTTATGACAGATGAACAGATGGCAGCCCTTGTAAATGCAATGGAAGGAAAGCCGGGCGACCTTCTCCTCTTCGCAGCAGACAAGAAGAAGGTTGTATGGACAGTCCTCGGAGCACTCAGATGCCATCTGGCAGAGCTCATGGGACTTGTGGACAAGAATGAGTTCAGATTCGTGTGGATCACAGAGTTCCCACTCCTTGAGTGGTCTGATGAGGAGAACAGATTTACAGCTATGCACCATCCGTTCACAATGCCTATGGAGGAGGATCTTCAGTACATCGATTCTGATCCGGGCAGAGTTCGTGCAAAGGCATATGATATCGTGTTAAATGGTAATGAGATCGGTGGTGGTTCGGTGAGAATCCATCAGAACGATGTACAGGAGAAGATGTTTGAGTGTCTTGGCTTCACGAAGGCTCAGGCGCATGAGAGATTTGGATTCCTTCTGGATGCGTTCAAGTATGGAGTACCACCTCACGCAGGACTTGCTTATGGTCTTGACCGTTTGGTCATGCTCATGGCAAAGCAGGATTCTATCCGTGACGTTATCGCATTCCCTAAGGTAAAGGATGCATCATGTCCAATGACAAATGCGCCTGACCGCGTGGATGATAAGCAGCTCGCTGAGCTTGGAATCGAGGTTTTTCCAGAGGGGGAAACTGAGGAGTCAGAGAATATTACTGAGTAAAAAGTCACAGTATAAATAAATCATCGGTATTTAATAAATTGATGCGGAACAGGCTATCTCTGTTGATTTGCCTTATTTGCCGGATACCTGGCGGATAGGGTAAATCAGCATAGATAGCCTGTTTTTGTGTCTTCGGATTTAACAGGGGAGCCTGTTTTTGCGTCTGCTAATTTCATGCAAATTTCACACCATGCAGCATCCTGCGGAAAAAGGAGGATATAAACACAAGCATAAATATCTGTTTGCTGGCATATATATAATATCGGAGGTGAAGCGCATGGAAGGTGAGAAAGCGTATAGATATGGCTGGGTCTGCGGAAGGGTGATGCTGATCCTTGCTATGGCATTTGTAGTTTGTGAGCTGTGTGCCGGCTGCGGCAGATTTGACATATCGGACAGTGGGGAAAAACTTGTATATGACGTGTGCGATGACACTATGCTGCCGGAGGAGTTGTCTGCAATAATAGAGAGGAAGAAAGAAAAACCGTTCAACATGGTGTATTCCAATAATACATATACATATATCGTAGTCGCTGCAGGCATGCAGGAGAGGGATGACGTTGGCGTGGAACTTGAAGAGATGTACAAGGATGATAATGCCATTTACGTCAAGACTCTGCTCAGGCAGACAGCCACGCCGTCAGATGGGGTACGCGGGGATGGAGTGTCATTTCCATATACTGTAATAAGGATAATGAAGATGGATCTGCCGGTGGTATTCAAATAAATAACCTGAACAAATATAAGGAGTGGTAAAAATATGGAGCTGACGAAGAACAGGATCACAACAACCAATCTAAAAGCTGCAAAATATATGGAGTTCACAGTGGATGAAGATTTTAATGTGCCGGACGCAAAGGGCGATATAGATAGATTTATAGCCAGCAAGGGGCAGATCACTCTTGATGAGACGGAGGTACTTGACGGAAGAGTCAGGATATCTGGAAACGTGAGCTATGCTATTCTGTACCAGACGGATGCGGATGGAAGTACGTTTGAGAATCATGAGGGCGAGATACCATTTGAGGAGGTCATTAATGCTGATGGACTTGTGCCTGGGGATAAGGTGTCGGTGCAGAGCAGCCTTGAAGATTTGTACGTTACGGTGATAAATTCCCGCAAGTATGAGGTCAGGGGGCTGGTTCAGGTAAAACTGTGGGCGTGCCAGCAGATCACTGCGGAGGGCGCTACTGGAATCGCAAATGGTTCAGGTATCGAGTGTATGACGGAGAAGGTGTGTTTTACAAATGTAGTGGCATCGTCAAAGGATATTGTGAAGATCAAGGAAGATGTTGAGATTCCTGCCAGCAAGCCGGATATAGGTCAGATCCTTTGGGATCAGGTGACATTTGCCGAGATGGAGAGCCGGGCTACGGATATGGGCGTACATATAAGTGGCAGAATGGATATATTTGTCATATATAAGCCTGAGGATGAACTTGCTCCTGTCCAGTATGTAAATGCCTCCAGAGAGTTCCAGGACACGATAGGCTGCGATGGCATAAATGAAGACATGGTGCTTGATGACATAATATCAGTGGGGCGCGGAACCGTGTCGGTGAGGGCTGATGACCATGGCGAGGACAGGATACTTCAGGTGGAGAGCAGTCTCAATGTCGATGTGAAAGTGTATGAGGATGTGGAGACAGAGCTGCTTCGCGATATGTTTTCCTATTCGGCCGATGTGGAGCCGGTGAGGTCCAGCTTCAGCTATGAGAATCTACTCATGAGAAATAACGCAAAGACCAAGATCGTAAAAAAGGAGAAGATCAAGAGCAGCCAGCCGCCAATCCTCCAGGTCGTTAATATCACGGGAAATGTGGATATAGACGAGGTGAGACCATCGGATGACGCAGTGATAGTTGAGGGGGCCGTGAAGGCTGCGGTTATGTATGTTTCCTCGGATGATAGCAGACCGCTATGCCAGATGGAGATTGCGGCGCCGTTCACATACCGGCTCGAGACAGTTCCGCTGAGATCGCAGGATTCCATCAGAATAACGCCAGCACTGAGTCAGATATCGGCGTCCCTGCCGGGCAATGATGAGGTGGAGATCAAGTCTATAGTGGATATGGGGATGACTATATTCACCAGGAAAGAAATTGAATTTATAGATGATATGACGATATCCCCTGTCGATATGAAGAAAAAGGCTGCATCGCCGGGGATAGTGGGATACGTTGTCAAAGATGGGGACAGTATCTGGTCCATTGCGAAGGAATATTATTCCAGTCTGGACTCTATTAGAAAGATGAATGATCTGGAAAATGACAATATACAGAAAGGAGATAAACTAATAGTGGTAAAATGCGTGGCACAGTCGTGATGTGTCAGAACTATTACCTGGAGGTTTTATCCGGATTTTTAGCTAACTTTTTATCCAGACTTTTATTTGACGATTTATCTGATCCTTTATGTGATGGATTATCTGAGGTCTTCCAGCGTATACTGTACCTGCTGTCGGAACAGCTTTTCTGGGAGACTGCAGTTTCCGCTGACGCAAGTTCATTGTATGAAGATGGCATATCAGTGAGCCCAAGAATATAATCGGTAGATACATTATATAATTTAGCGAGATATATCAGATGGCGTATGGGCATGGCGCTTGCATCCCGTTCGTAGCGGGCGTACATAGTCTGAGAGGTACAGAGATAATCGGCAACATACTTCTGTGAATAATCGTGGTCCTCCCGCAGTCCGCGTATGCGCTGTATGTACTTTTTATCATCGTCAAAATATGTATAATTCATGCAATCACCCGAAAAAAATGATAGCATATGACGGGGTGGCGCTTTGGATTCTAGTAAATATATTTACTAGACAAAAATAAAAGAAAACCCGCAAATTATCACTGTTAGATATTATTCATATCTAAGGGTGATAACCAGCGGGTCATATTATTTGTGCTTAATTCTGGGTGGTTGACTGTTCGCTGTATTCCGATCTGTCTGGAAGAAGTCTCTTGAACAGAGGTACAAGCTGGGCTGCTACGACAGCCTTGACGAGGTCAAGTGGGATAAATGCAACGAAGCCAGAGATGAAAGCTACCTTCCATGTGAGGTTTCCGTTAAACTTCCACCAGATCATTCCGATCACATCTATTATCACTGCGCCGAGAATGGCAAATACAGTGTATTTGATCCTGTTGTATTTCTTTCCCTTTATGAGTCCGATAATTATGGAAGCGATGATGAATGAGAATGTATATCCGCCAAATACTCCAAACAGATATCCAAGTCCTGAACCGCCTCCGATAAATACAGGAACTCCTATAGCACCAAGGATCATCCACAGCGCGATTATTATAGTAGAATCCCTGAGCTCAAATACAAGGGCAATCAGGATGATCATGAAGTTGAGCAGTGTGATGTGCGCTGCATTCGGAAGCGGTGTAGGTATGCTAAGATATGCAGAGACACACAGGATAGCGGTAAACATTGCCATCATGACCAGCTCAGTTGTCGTAAATTTGTTTTTCATTGTATAATCCTCCAATTTGTAAAATGATTAGAACATTTGATATGCCTGTTGTGTGTAGGTGAGGCCTCTCGGCTATTCATAACAAAACCAGGTAGATCCAGCGGGCTGATGCTGAATACTGCCTGGAATGTTAACCTATACACAAGGGCTATAGTTGACATTATATAGGGCTATGCCAGAAATGTCAACTATAAAAATAAATGCAGGTTAACATTTACAGTTTATATTTGTTAAGATACTATGGAATGGGGCTGGCGCTTTCACACTTGTAAATTCTTGTTATATGGTTTACAATGTATAAAGGCAATGAGGAGGTAAAGCTTATATGAACAAGGATGATTGTATTTTTTGTAAGATAGCCAACGGCGAGATTCCATCAGCGACTGTATATGAGGACAGTGTGTGTAGAGTTATCCTGGATGTGAATCCTGCAAACAAAGGCCATGCGCTTATAATCCCGAAAGAACACTTTGACAATATATATAGCATAGATGCTGAGACCGCAGCCAAGATATTTACCATAGCTACAGAGGTAGCAAAGGCTCAGAAGGCGGAGCTGAATCCTGATGGTTTGAATATATTACAGAACAACGGAGAGGCAGCAGGTCAGACAGTATTCCATTTCCATATGCACCTTGTTCCTAGATACATCAAGGACAACGTAACAATGACATGGATACCTGGTAAGGCAGACACAGAGGAGCTGTCTACATTGTCTAAAGCGCTCAGAAAGAGAATTTAGGCAATTTCAGATAGAATATATAAGTTTTGTGAGAAGAGCAGCACATGATGAACATAAGTCATGTGCTGTTTTTCTTTAGGCAGGGGAATTCATGGAGAGAAATATAACAACCGATCAGGAAAAACAAAATACAGGGATAAGAATACTGTCATCAAATGCATTGAAAGTCATAGCATGTATATGTATGCTTATAGACCATGTTGGACTTGTACTTATGTACAATAAATGGTATATGCGAGCCGTTGGGCGTCTTGCATTTCCAATATTTGCATTCCTAATAGTTCAGGGGGCTGCACATACATCGAATATCAGGAAATATATTTTAAGACTTGCCGTATTTGCGTTGATATCAGAGATCCCGTTTGATCTGGCGATACATGACAGGCTGTGGTATCTTGGAGCACAAAACATATTCTTTACACTGACAGCTGGACTGTTTGTCATATATTGTATGGAGAGCCGAGGACCGCTTGGAAGGTGGCGGGGCGAGATTGCGCTGGCCACAGCACTTCTGGCGGAATTTCTGAGGTTTGACTATGGAATGGCGGGAGTGGGAGTCATAGTCGTATTTTATTGGTGCGATAAAGATAGTCGGGCTGAGTTGCCTACAGGTGCAGCTTCTGCTGTAAAATTGTCGTATTTCAGTCTCAGACAGAATATCGAGGTGGTCATAATAAGTGCTCTTACATATATACTCTGCCTTGGCATGAGACAGCTGTATGCACTGCTGGCGTTCATCCCTATAAATATGTACAACGGAGAGCGCGGAAGATGGAATTTGAAATACGTGTTTTACATGTTTTATCCGGCACATTTGCTCATCATATGGTTTATATGGATTATATGGAAAAAATAACTGTTGACTATTGGCTTTAGATGATATAGAGTAATGATTGCATTTTATAAATATTAGAAAAACGCTCTTATTCAGAATGGTGGAGTCATAAGGGACTGTGAAGCCATGGCAACCCC
>ERZ773224.330-NODE-330-length-67665-cov-19.060657_pt1 | contig 67665 bp, 70 predicted proteins | sample MGYA00580526_ERZ773224 | MGnify/ENA primary metagenome ERZ773224 (study PRJEB29015, sample SAMEA2737743) | human gut metagenome | biome: human gut; feature: human-associated habitat; material: faeces | place: China | collected 2012 ... | reverse complement strand
AGGTCAAAATTGTGGCAAAAATGCTCAAGGCGATCCACGCCCAGGAGAGCAAAAAAGCGTCCCGCGAGAAGGCGAAAGCCGTGGTCGCCGAGCTGCGCGCCATGAAACTGAAGGAAGCTGCCAAGAAGGTCGAGGACGGCATTGAAGAAACGCTGACCTACTGCGATTTCCCCGGTGAGCACTGGACGCACATCCGCACCAACAACGTGATCGAGCGGCTGAACCGCAAGATCCGCCGGCGCACCCGCGTGGTGGGGACATTCCCTGACGGGAACTCCGCCCTGATGCTGGTCTACGCGAGGCTCCGCCATGTGGCGGGCACCCAGTGGGGCTGCAAGAAATACATGAACATGAAGCACCTTGAGGCCATCGAGCAGGACCTGATGGTCGGGTGAGTGGCAGTCAGCTCGCGAAGCGTCAAGGGCAAGACAAGCGGCTGCCGCCCTTGACCCTTTGCGCCCCGGCCGTCCAAACGTAACCAAGGGGGCACCGAAGCCCCCCTGTAATAGACTTCTGCCAGATACCAGAATCAAATTTACGCATAAACCTTGACACTACCATGAAAAAACCTTGGGCTTAGCAAAACGGCAATCGTTATAAGAGTAGAAACGATAAATTATTATTTTCCAAATATAAACCCGTCGAAGGCTGCGATGCTGCGCTGCGCTTTCGGCGGGTTTTCGCTTATAACCGTGGGACAGAAAGGACAAAAAGGACAGCCAGATGGCCTGATAAGAAGGAAGTTCCTCTAGAATAGCAGGTGTGGTGATGCATTATTTGTTATGGAAAATGTATTCTACAGCGAAAAGGCGCTTAGAACTATAGTGCTATATTAATTCTTTAAGCTTATTCATATCAAACAAAAATGAACTACCAAGCAAAAAGCAAGCACAATATGCTTGCTCTCGAATGGCTTTAATTTCCTCAAAGGAATATATGTTATCTTTGTGGAAATAACCATTGCGGGTATGTGTAAAGAAATCATGTAGATAGGCTCGCGCGGCCGTACGTGCGGGTGTTGCGGACTATCTGCTCAAACCGCTTCAGGATGCGGAGCTGCACGCAATTCTCGACAAGCTCGCAAGAAAAAGACGCTCGGAAGGCACGCAGGACAGACAGCCGGTAGCTGTGCAGGCGGCTGCCGATCCTCCTTTGCATGAGGAAGATCCCAGCATTCTTGTGCAGCGCGCGAGAGATTATATTCAAAGGAACTTTTCCAAGCCCATCTCCCTGAACGAGGTTGCCAATGCGCTGAATGTGAATCCGGCCTATTTGAGCAGTGTTTTCAAGTCGGAGCGCGGGGAACCATACTCAAAATACCTGCTCCGACTTCGCATGGAACGCGCCGCGCGATTATTGCGGACGCATAACGTGGCCAAGATCAGCGATATCGCATTCGAGGTCGGATATCTGTCCGTAAAGCACTTTGATGCTGTTTTTAAGAAATACTACGGCGTGACGCCAAATATCTACCGCAGCAGGGTGGAACGGCAAGAATATGGTGCGGCACAATCGGGAACAGACCATTGAAATAAACTCGGAATGAGCGAATTTTGCTCATTCCGAAGAATTATACGATTCGATAGACAAATTGTATTTTGTCCTTTCTGTCCGCAGTGTCCTTGTAGATTACTGCAAAACCCGCCAAATAATGCACCACGCCTACAAAGCACGGTGCATTGTATCCACGAAGGATAGATTTGCCAAATCGAGCGGATGTAACTGATTTCAGTTACATCCGCATTTATTTTTACCTAAACGTAGGTTTGTCAAACATATTGGACAGAGAACTCAGCGGGAGACATCCAATGGAGGGGTCTCATAGGTAAGCTGTTAGAGCGACGGCTGTGGACAGCAAGCTGCTTTGCAAAGTCCTCGAGCGAATAGAACGAGCGGCAAGAATAGAACCGTTTCTGATCCTCGCGGTGGCTGCGCTCCACCTTGCTGTTGTGCCGTGGCGTATACGGGCGAATGAGTTTATGCCGGATACCCAGCTCAGCTGCCGTCCGCTCAAACAGCGTCGGCAGATCGCGCTTGCTGCCCGAAAAACGGTTGGTAAACTCGGAACCGTTGTCCGTCTGGACACACTCCACCTTGATCCCACGGCGTGCATACCACGCGATCAGTCTGCGAAGGAAATCAGCCAAAGAATAGGTGGATTGCTCCGGATAGGCCGCCAGAAAGCGCAGCCGTGTGAACTCGTCAATGGCGGTGTACTGGAACAGCCGAAGCTCCGGATCCGCGATGCACTTGCGCGGCACGACCTTCACATCCACCTGCACGCGCTGACCGGGGCAGGCCATCTGCTCGTAAGGCTTAGGCTTATATGTTTTTTTCGGCTTTCCGGGCGGAAACAACCCCATTTTACGCATGATACGGAACAAGCTCTCCTTTTGCGGAGAAAAGGAGTGAATTCATGCTTTACAGCAGGGGCGGATTCGGCTATAATAGAAAGGCTAAGGAAAATTATCAAAGGAGAAATTGACCATGGCTGTCATTGAATACGATGCTTATAAACAAAAGCTGCTGGCCCTGGAGCCCACGCTGAAGGAGCTGGAGCAGGCACTGAATATTGAGCCCGCCCGAAAGGAACTGGCTGAGCTGCAGATCGAGACAGAGCAGGAGGGCTTTTGGAACGATGTGGAGCGCAGCCAGCGGATCGCCCAAAAGATCAAGCGCCTGGAGAATAAGATCAAGAAGTACGATCACCTGGTCACTGATTGGGAGGACACTCTGACCCTGTGCGAAATGGCCCAGGAGGAGGACGATGCCAGCCAACTGGACGAGGTGGCCTCCGGCTATGAGACCCTGGAAAAAGAGGTCGGCGACCGGCGCCTGGCGGCCCTGCTCATCGGGGAATACGACGCCAACAACGCCATCCTCACCTTTCACGCCGGGGCCGGCGGCACTGAGGCCCAGGATTGGACGGAGATGCTCTACCGCATGTACACCCGCTGGGCCGAGCGGCATGGCTTTACCTATCAGCTGCTGGACTATGAGGACGGCGATGAGGCGGGCATCAAGTCGGCATCCATCCTCATTGAGGGGGATAACGCCTATGGTTACCTCAAGAGTGAGAACGGCGTACACCGCCTGGTGCGGGTGAGCCCCTTTGATGCCAATGCCCGGCGGCAGACCAGTTTCTCAGCCCTGGAGGTCATGCCTGAGATCGAGGATGACAGTGAGATCGAGATCCGCCCCGAGGAGATCGAGATGCAGGTGTTCCGCTCCAGCGGTGCCGGCGGCCAGCACATCAATAAAACCTCCTCAGCTGTGCGGCTTATCCACATCCCCACCGGGGTGGTGGTTTCCTGCCAGACCGAGCGCAGCCAATTCCAAAACCGGGATAACTGTATGAAGATGCTCCGTGCCAAGCTGGCGGAAATGAAGGCCCAGCAGCACGCGGAGAAGATTTCCGACATCAAGGGCGTGCAGATGAAGATCGAGTGGGGCAGCCAGATCCGCTCCTACGTGTTCATGCCCTACACCTTGGTGAAGGATACCCGCACGGGCTTTGAGACAGGCAACATTCAAAATGTGATGGACGGCGACATTGACGGGTTCATCAATGCCTATCTCACCGCCTCCGCCAATGGGACGCTGAAAAAGTAAAGAATAGGCGCGGGATAGCCCGCTGTGGCTCTAACCCCCCGCCGCTGACAATCCGGCGCGGCCCTGTTCCCGGAGAAGCTTCCCGTGGCGGTAAAAAAACCGCAAAAGCATCCTGAAAAATAAAAATGGCAGACAGCACGCAAACGCTGTCTGCCATTTTGCTATGTCGTTTCGGTCTGTGTCAGCATCCGCACGGCATACTTTAAAAACATTTTCACCGCCGGGGAGGCGTCCACCCGGGAGTGCAGGGCTGCGCCCATGGTGATTTGGGCGGGCGGAGCCAGGGGGAGCTTTACAACATTGCAGATATGCCCCTCAGTGATAAGCTGGTTCATGATGCTGATGCCCAGGCCCTGCTCCACCATGGACATTGCAGAAAAGTTCTCCATAGTGGTAAAGCGGATCTTGGGCACGATGCCGTAGTGTCGAAACAGGGCCTCTACGTCGTCATCACAGCCCAGGGCAGGCATGATGAAATCGTCCTTCTCGCAATCCTTCAGCGGATAAGCGGATGCATCCGCCAGAGGATGGCCCTGCGGCAGCAGGGCCAGCATAGGATCCTCCGCCAGGGGGATCCACTCATAGGGCATGCCCTCCTGGTAGCTGAAAAAACCGATGTCCGCCGTGCGGTCGTCCAGCCACCCGGATACCTCCTGCCAGATGCCCTCCATGAGCCGGATAGACACGTGGGGGTAGTCTTGCTGAAAGACCCGGATCACCGCCGGCAGCCAGTGGGTGGCAATACTGGAGTAGGCGGCGATGGTCACGCTGCCGATGAGCAGGCCGTTGATCTCTGTGGCCAGCTCAAAAAGGCGGTCCTCCTGGCGCAGAAATTCCCGCACCGTGGGCAGCAGCAACTGGCCGTTTTCCGTCAGGCTCACGCCCTTGGTGCTGCGGCGAAATACGGAGAAGCCCAGCTCATTTTCAAAGGCGGTCACCAGCTGGTTCACTCCCGATGGGGTATAGCGCAGCACCTCCGCCGCCCGGGAAAAGCTTCCCGTCTCTGCCGCCGCCAGTACTGCCCGGCACCGGGCTGTTTCCATAAAAATCCCTCCTCCTTTGCTGTTAGTAATACTGATATAAGCTATAATATTCTATAGCTTTACTTTTCTTGTTATTTATTCTACTATATGACCATAGAAACTGCAAGACCCCAAAATAAAAATCTTCAAGGAGGAATCTACCATGAAAAATATCTATACTTACATTTCTGTTGCTGTTGTGATGCTTGTGATGATGGTGGCGTCCGCCTTTCTGCTGACGGCCGCCGATGCACCTGTTCGTGCGGCGGGCGGCTATGTTACCCTGATTTTCGGTGCGATCGCTACCTGGGCCACTGCCAAAGCACTGCTGGCCGAGCGGGACAACGAGGAGCGCCGCACATCCGATCATGCGCACAATCACGCTTGATGGATCCTTTGCTACTATAGAGCAGCTATGCTTGACTCTTTCTTCCTCTCTCCATAAAGAAAAAGACGCACGAAAGTGCGTCTTTTTCTTATGACGGGGAAAAATCAAAGGGTTTTCTGCCATTTTGGCGTTTCCCTGTTTCTCGGTATGGCTTCTGCACAGCATGGCAAAGCACTTATCATCCGGCCGGTCTGAGACGGTCTTAATTAAAAGGTCAGCCGCATTTGGTGCCACACAACGTTTCCGTGGGTGGATTTATCCGATACCCCCTCGTCTATAAAGCCGAGCTTCCCATAGTAGTGGATCAGCTTCTCCTTACACGTCAGCACAAGGCCCTTGCGTCCCTGCTCCTTGGCCTCGTCGATGGCCTGACGGATCAGCCTCTCGGCGTACCCATGCCTGCGGTACTGGGGCAGTGTGTTCACGCCGAAGATCATTTGCCACGCACCGTTTTCGTTGTGCATGGCGGCGTTCGCGTACATCTCGTCGGTCAGATCTGCCTCGTCCGTCACAAAGCCGTCTACAAACGCAATGAGCCGGTCTCCGTCGAACATCAGCCAGAAGTGGTTCCCGTAGTGTTGGATCCTACCGGCAAAGTCTTTTTCCGTGGCCGCTTCCGCGGGGGGAAAGCATATGGCCTCCACCGCGGCGACCGCCGCCAGGTCCTGCATGGATGCATGGGTGATTTTCATAAGGGCTCCTCCTTCAAATTATTTTAGCTCAATCTTCATCTCTGCCGTTTACAGCAGAAATTCCCTTTTTATGACTACTCCTCGCGCTGCTCAGCAAAATACAGTCCAATGCTTTTCAGGACATCTATAGCATCTGCGGCAGTGTGGCCCTCCAGCTCAATGGCAACACTCTCGCCGGGGGAGGATGGGCTAAAAAGGGGCCCTCATGCAGATCAATAAAGCTGTTTATCAGGGGGAGGATGTCATCGGCATTTACATTGGCGGTCAAATACCCGTCGGATAGCATATAGGACGGGGCCAAACGCTCCGGCGTGGGGATATGGGCTCCTGTGATCATTTTCAGCATAAGCCTTTCCCTTCCTTCAAATCATCGTCGGTGTCCGCCGCCAATCACTGCCGCAGGGGAGGGGGGAGCCGGGGCATGCCAGGGCGTATACATCCGTCCGGCGGGCCTCCCGGGTGAAGAGTGCCTCTGCCGATGGGCCCAATCGGCCCACATCCGCCGCCTTGGTCAGCACCGGCACACCTGCGTCCTGCGTCTGCCGCAGGAGCCTTCGCCCCGCCTCTGTGGCGGCCAGAATTCGGACATAGGGGATGTCCTCTCCGGGCGCCTCCAGGCCCAGGAATACCGCCCACAGCATCCGCCGCACCCGGGCGGTAGGGTAGCGCTTGGTGGTGGCCCGGGTCAGAATATCTCCCAGGTTGCCGCCCTCCTGTACCGCCCGATACACCCGCCGGTACAGCCCCTCGCCGCCGCTGTCGTAAGAAGCGAAGTCGTGCTCGTTCATCAGCCGCAGCCGGGCCAGCATGGCCCTCTCCAGCCGGGCCGGGTCTGCCGGGGCCAGGCCCTTTTTCATCTCCCGGCCCAGGATGTCCGCTGCCTGTGGGGGCATCAGGGCGAAGGCCTTCGCCTCTTGGCCCGCTGCCAGCAGCGCCCGAATATGGGAGGCCGAGGCACTCCCGTGGTGACCGCCGTCCTCCCGGCGCACCGTAACTGCATCTGCGGCAAGGCCCCGTCGGCGGATGGCCTTGAGATATTCCACGGCCAGGGTGTTGTTGGGCTGAGCCAGGAGCGCGCCGAGCCCGGTTTCTCGCTCCAGCACTGCCTGCCGGGCGGCGGCGTAGGGGAGCCCTCCGTCCATTTCCAGCCGGATAGCCCGGTGAACATCCGCCCGCAGCAGTGCCTCCGCCGTGGCCCACAGGGCGTCTGTGTCCCCGCACTCACTGCCGAAATAGAGGGTTTTCACTCCACATTGGGCCAAAAGGGATACGCCGCCGTCTGCGAATTTCTCCGCCGTGGCCATGGCCCAGGGAGTGGGCAGCTCTACCACCAGATCGGCCCCGCAGCGCACGGCCATCTCCGCCCGGGCAAATTTCTCCACACAGGCTGCGCCGCCCCGCTGGGTGAAGTTGCCGCTCATGGCGCACACCAGCACCCGGCCCGATTCCCCGGCCCGGCGCAGCAGCCGCTCATGTCCCCGGTGCAGGGGGTCAAATTCACATACAACGCCCACTGCGTCCATGGCCGTCCCTCCTTGCCATTCAAAATCTGATTCCATTCTACCCTATTTTTTCGTTTCGGGCAACGGCCTGTTGCAATTCGGAGCAAAAAAAGGTATAATATGAGACAATTTCAGATTGCAGATAAAGCGGTAGAATTTGCAAGAACCGTGAGGAAGGGTATGCGAGCGAAACCCAACAAGGGTGTCCCTTACCATTGAAATCAGTAGCTTTTGAAGCTCTCATAAAGCTTCAAAAGCTTAGGCGGCGGGGCGAAAAGGCTTTTTCAACACGCTGAATTTGAAACCGAAAGGAGACCACTCCATGAAAATAGGCATGATGTACGCCATGGACGGCGAAATCGAGAGCCTGCTGAAAAACGAAAACGCCCACCTTATAGAAAAGGTGTCCGGTGCATCCTTTTACCAAATTCGTGAAAATATAGTGGCCTGTGCCGGAGGCGTGGGCAAGGTGAATGCCGCCATGTCTGCCCAGCTCCTTATCAGCCGCTACGCCCCCGATGTGGTGCTGAATGTAGGCGTGGCGGGCTGCTTTGAAAATGTGCCCATCGGGACACTGGTGCTGGCCACAGGCTTTGTGCAGCACGATTCGGACACCTCCGCCCTGGGCGATCCTGTGGGCCTGGTGTCCACGGTGAATAAGGTGGAGTTCCCCACCGCCTGGCCGGAGAAGGCCAGATCCGCCATGGATAAAACGGGCCTGCCCTACCGCACGGGGATGGTTGCCACCGGTGACTGGTTCGCCACCGATACCCCCCGCAGCCACTGGATCTATGACACCTTCCACCCGCTGCTTTGCGAGATGGAGGGGGGCGCCGTGGCCCAGGTGTGCTGCCGGAATGACGTGCCGTTCTTGTCCCTGAAGTCCGTCAGCGACTGCGTGCTGGAGCACCACGACTTCTTCTTCAACTTCCCTGAGGCCATCCGGGAATTAAACGGCGTGGCCATGAAATTTATCGGCAACCTGGAGGCGGAATAATGGAGCGTATCGCAAGCTTTACCGTGGATCACACCGTGCTGGTGCCCGGCCTGTATCTCTCCCGGCGAGACGGGAACGTGGTGACTTTTGATCTGCGCTTTAAAAGGCCCAACACCGGCGAGCTGCTTTCAAACAGCCAGATGCACTCCGTGGAGCATCTCATTGCCACCCTCCTGCGCAATTCCGAGAGCCGGGACGCGGTGATCTACTTCGGGCCCATGGGCTGCCAGACAGGCTTTTACTTCCTCTATGACGGGGATAAGCTGACCGGCAGCCAGGCCATCGCCCTCCTGCGGGCGGTTTTCGCCCGGGCCGCCGAGTACAGCGGCCCCATGCCCGGCTGCTCCGCTGCCGAGTGCGGCAATTATAAAAACCTCAGCGTGGAGGAGGGCCGGGCCTGCTGTGCCTGGTATCGTGACCTTATTGCCTCCTGGACGGAGGAAAAGCTCAAATATCCCGCAAAATAAGCTGAAAAACTTCCCCAAATCGGTTGACAGGCATCCCAAAGTCTGTTAAACTATATAAGCCGCTTTGAATGGGTCACAAGCGTCTGCCCCTTGGCAGGCCGCCCCCGACAGCGAGTCCGTAATAAAGGAAAGGTAGGTGCAACAAGTATGCAGGCAATCATCGTGACCGGTGGCAAGCAGTACAATGTTTCTGAGGGTGACACTCTGTTCATTGAGAAGCTGGATGTCAACGCCGGCGACGCCGTGGTTTTCGATCAGGTTCTGGCCATCGTGGATGGGGAGAACACCAAGTTCGGCACTCCCGTGGTGGAGGGCGCCAAGGTGGACGCCACCGTCGTCAAGAACGGCAAGGGCAAGAAGATCCGTATCTTCAAGTACACCCCCAAAAAGGGTTATCGCAAACGCCAGGGCCATCGTCAGCCTTACACCAAGGTTGAGATCGGCAAGATCACTTTCTAAGAGCGTATGACCACCGTTTCATTCCTTGTGGAGCAAGCCCGCATCGTGGGCTTTGATGTCCAGGGCCACAGCGGCTGGGGCCAGGAGGGCGAGGACATTGTCTGCGCCGCCGTCACCAGCGCCATCCGTCTGGTCGAATGTACCGTCAATGACGTGATGGGCCTGTGCGCCTCGGTAAAGGTCCGGGAGAAGGACGCGAAGATCTCCTTCCGCCTGCCCGGCGGCCTGTCCGCCCCGGCGGAGAGTACCTGTCAGAATCTGCTGACGGGGCTCATGGTCTACCTTACCCAGCTCCACGACGAATACCCCGAAAACATCGAAGTGATGGAGGAGTGACCTCCTGTTTCCCCGCAATCATCTTATCAGAAAGGATGGTACTGAATTATGCTGTATATCGGTCTGCAATTCTTCGCCCATAAAAAAGGTATGGGCTCCACCAAGAACGGCCGTGATTCCGAGTCCAAGCGCCTGGGCCCCAAGCGTGCTGACGGTCAGTTTGTTCTGTCCGGCAACATCCTGGTGCGTCAGCGTGGCACGCACATTCACCCCGGCAAAAACGTGGGCATCGGCACCGACGATACCCTCTTTGCCAAGGCTGACGGTGTTGTCCGTTTCGAGCGCCTGGGCAAGGATCGCAAGCAGGTCTCTGTCTACCCCGCCGAGTAATTGGATCATAAAAACTCCTCCGACTATTGCCGGAGGAGTTTTTTTCGAAAAAACACTCCGTAGGGGCCGATGCCTGCATCCGCCCGCCCACTGCACTCCTTGCAGCGTATCCGTAGGGGGCGGCATCCTCGACACCCCACTCTGCTGTTTTACCTAAAACGGACAGAAAATTTTGCGCAGGCGAACAAAATCAGGAGAAATCCTCCGGCACATTTGCAAAGTTTAAACTCTTTTGCTGTCTTATATTATGAGAAGGAAAACAGATCTTCACCGCAGAAAGGAGGCTCCCGTGAAAACCTGCAAAAAGCTGCTTTTGAGTTTGCTGTCCCTCGGCCTGCTGCTGACCCTATTCGGGTGCAAACAGGAAGCTGACGGTATTTGGCCCTATGCTATCCGTGTGGATGGCCAGGTTTATTACTGCTACGAGGAAGAGGCGGACATAGAAAATGTGGAAGTCCTGGGCACCATCACCTCCAGTGTGAACATCAGCCAGGGACCCGAGATCGACGACCAGGCGAATCGGTCCGACTGGGTGGGCGCCTCCTACGGCACCGCTGACGGGCGAATGTATCTTTATTACGACAACCACTGGCTCAAGTGTTATCTGCCCGCAGAGATCGGCTAAAAAGGGAAGGCCCTCCGGCATCCGCCGGAGGGCCTTTGAGACTGTCGAAAATTCCTTTGGAATTTTCCGACAAAAAGATTGCAGCCTGCTGCGCGCATAATTTGTGCGCCGGTGGCGCACAAATTCCACACTGGCAGCCTGAGAGGTATTTTTTCCCACGCACATGTCGCGGTGAAAAATGATTCCAAATTTTTGCCGCCTGCGGACGGCAAACTCTGCGAGGCTTTTTTGACACGCCGGAGGGCCTTTCTGCACCTATATAAGCTTCAATTACTGCTCAGGCGTTCCCTTCGTCTCCTGGACAGGAGCGCTCTCCACTGGTTCTGCCTTGGCCGCCTGCTCCTCTTTCACTCCGAAGGCCTCCTTCAGGCTGCGCATATCCGGGTCAAAGATGTCAGTGCCCGCCGCGCCTTCGTTCTGGTTGCGGAGCTTACTGTTGATGGAGATGATGTTCTTCACCGCCAGCACCGCCATCATCACCAGCTCATAGCTCAGACGCACAGCGATGGGCCCCAGGATCATCAGCAGGATGCCCTTGCCGCCCATCCAGCCGCTCCAATCGGAGCAGAACAGCATGAAAAAGCCCACCAGGATCACCAGCGCCGTGAAGAAAATATACAGCGCCTGCAGGATCTTCTCCACAATCAGGAACTTAAAGTTGCATGCGTCGTGAAGGAATTTGCCAAATTTGCCCATTTTCTCCCGCCGTTTGGCTGGAACGATGAAAATGAAGGCCAGCACCGTGGCGATGATGGCCAACAGAATGGCAATAATGCCCAGGGTGCCTAAGGCGCTGATGCGGGAGCCATACAATTCGTAATCGTACATGGAAGTTCTCCTTTCAGGTTTGCTTTGCGCCGCCCTGCCAGGCGGCGCCTGTCAAATTTCTACGTCATCATTTTACCGTATAATAAAATCACCGTCAAGATTTTTCCCTTTCCCGGCACAAGGGGCTTGACAACGGCCCTTGATTTGTATAAGATAGTAGGCACAAATTGGATTTCCACGTTGAGGGAGTAATTCCATCCTGCCCTGCGGGATGAGGCAGACCCGTCAGTACGGCCCCTCGGGCCCGGGCTGTCTTGAAAGAATGAGACTCATACATAGGCCGCGCGCCTGTGTAGGGTCTTTTTTGTTTTGCCTATGGGGCAGAAAAGGAGGATACTATGAAACCGGATTATTTGCAAACCACTGAAGAAGTGCTTTCCTCTCAGGGCAGCTCATCCCGGGGCCTTACCGGGGAGGAGGCAGCTGCCCGCCTGTCGAAGCACGGCCCCAACCGCCTGCAGGAGGCCAAGAAAATCACCAATTTCCAGCGCTTCGTGCAGCAGCTGAAGGACCCCATGCTGCTGATTCTGCTGGCCGCCGCCGCCGTGTCCGCCGTCACCAGCATTCTCTCCCACGAGAGCCTTACGGAGGTGTTCATCATCCTGGTGGTGGTGCTGCTCAACGCCGTATTGGGCGTGGTGCAGGAGAGCAAGGCTGAGGCCGCCATCGAGGCCCTCCAGACCATGACTGCCGCCACCAGCAAGGTGCTGCGGGACGGCAAGATTACCGTGCTCCACAGTGCCGACCTGGTGCCCGGGGATGTGGTGATCCTGGAGGCTGGAGACGCCGTGCCCGCCGATGGCCGATTGCTGGAGTCCGCATCCCTGAAGATCGAGGAGGCCGCCCTCACCGGCGAGAGCGTCCCGGTGAATAAGACCGCCGAGCCTATTGCGGCTGAGGGTGATGTGCCTTTGGGTGACCGGAAAAACATGTGCTACATGGGCTCCACTGTGGTCTATGGCCGCGGCAGCGCCGTCATTACCGCCACCGGCATGGACACCGAAATGGGTAAGATCGCCGGCGTACTGGCCCGGACGGAGCAGGAGGAGACCCCCCTCCAGCGCAAGCTGACCCAGCTGGGCAAGACTCTGTCCTACCTGGTGCTGGCCATCTGCGTGTTCATCTTCGTTTTTGACCTGCTGGTGGAGGGCGATTACTCCCTGGAGGCCATTCTGAAAACCTTTATGGTGGCCGTTTCCCTGGCCGTGGCCGCCATTCCCGAGGGCCTGGCCACGGTGGTGACGGTGGTGCTGTCTATCGGCGTTACCAACATGAGCAAGCGCGGCGCGGTGATCCGCCGCCTGACGGCGGTAGAGACCTTGGGCTGCACCCAGGTCATTTGCTCCGATAAGACCGGCACCCTTACCCAGAACAAGATGACCGTGGTGGACCACACGGGCCCCCAGCGGCTTTTGGCCACAGCCATGGCCCTTTGCAGTGATGCTGCCTGGGCAGAGGAGGGCGCTCAGGGCGAGCCTACGGAGGCGGCCCTGGTGAATTTCGCCGCCAAGGCGGGGCTGAAAAAGCCCCTGCTGGAGGAGCAGCAGCCCCGGGTGGCCGAGGCTCCCTTCGATTCCTCCCGAAAGATGATGTCCACCGTGCACCAAATCGACGGCGGCTTTATCCAGTATACCAAGGGTGCCCCGGATGAGGTGCTGCGCCTTTGCACCAGCTATATAGACAGCGGCGAAAAGCATCCCATGACCGAGGAAAAGCGCCGGGCCATTCTGCTGGAGAATAAGGCCATGGCCGACCGGGCCCTGCGTGTTTTGGCCGCTGCCCAGCGCAGCTGGGGCGACACCTTGCCTGAAGACATCAGTCCCGAGACTCTGGAACAGGATCTGTGCTTCATCGGCCTTGCGGGCATGATCGACCCCGTGCGTCCGGAGGTGAAGGACGCCATCCACCAGTGCCGCAAGGCGGGCATCCGCCCGGTGATGATCACCGGTGACCATAAGGACACCGCCGTGGCAATCGCCAAGGAGCTGGATATTCTCGACAGCGCTGACCAAGCCATCACCGGCAGCGAGCTCAACACCTTTACGGATGAGGAACTGGCGGAAATCGTGCCCCGCTACAGCGTCTATGCCCGGGTTCAGCCGGAGCACAAGGTGCGCATCGTCACTGCCTGGAAAAAGCGCGGCGCCATCACCGCCATGACCGGCGACGGCGTCAACGATGCCCCCAGCATCAAGACCGCCGACATCGGCGTGGGCATGGGCATCACCGGCACCGACGTCACCAAGAACGTGGCGGATATGGTCCTCTCCGATGATAACTTCGCCACCATCGTGGGCGCCGTGGGTGAGGGCCGCCGCATCTATGATAATATCCGCAAGACCATCCAGTTCCTCCTGGCCTCCAATATGAGCGAGGTGCTGGGTGTGTTCACCGCCACCCTCCTGGGCTTCACCCTCTTGGGGCCGGTGCATCTGCTGTTCATCAACCTTATTACCGATTGCTTCCCGGCCCTGGCCCTGGGCCTGGAGAAGGCGGAGCCGGATGTTATGGACCGTCCGCCCCGGGATAGCCACGACGGCATCTTCTCCGGTGGCCTGGGCTTTGATGTGGTGTATCAGGGCGTGCTTATCACCGTCATCACTTTGGCCTCCTATATCATCGGCCACTGTGTGGAGGTGGGATACTTCGAGATGCCTTCCGGCGTTTCACCCCACGGCATGACCATGGCCTTTTTGACCATGAGCATGTGCGAGATTTTCCACAGCTTCAATATGCGCTTTCAGCGGCGCAGCATTTTCTCCAGCCGCAGCCACAACAAGGTCCTGTGGGTGGCTATGCTGGGCAGCCTCCTCATAACCACTTTGGTTTTGGAAGTAGGGCCCATTGCCGATGCCTTCGGCTTCACCCCCGTGGGTTGGGCCGAATACGGTATCGCCCTGGCCTTGGCCGTGCTGGTGATCCCTGTGGTGGAACTGGTGAAATTCTTCCAGCGCCGGGCCGCTAAGAGAAAAAAGCGGTAAATCTGTATTCCCGAAATAAAGAGCCACCCCGGGCGCCCTCCGTAAGGAAGGGCCCGGGGTGGCTTCTTGCATCTTGGATCAGAAGGCTCTTGAAAACGGTGCGGCCCTAATGGCTGCGCCGTTTCCTCGGTGCTGCTTGCGGGCGGCAAGCGCTGCAAGTCTTTTTAACAAGCTGAAGCAAGGGCATCACAGCAAAGCCGCAATGCCCTTGTTTTCTGCATATTTTACAGGTAGCTGCGCATGCCCTCGGTGGCCATGGACTCGTCCAGGCTCAGGGTAACAGTGAACTTGACGCAATTCTCCTCGCTGAAGCGGTCCAGCCAGTGGAGGAATTTTTCCGCCTCCGCCAGATCGCTGCTGGCGGCAATTTTGGCCAGGTTGTCCACAAATACGTGAGAAATATCATAATTGCCGGCGTAGAGACCGCTGATGAAGCCGCGCAGGCATTCAAATGAATTCAAGCTATACTCCTTGGCATTGACCAGGCGAACGCTGGATTTAATGTCAAAGGTCATGTCCGCACCGGGCTCGATGCAGACCACGCTGCCGTTCTCGGACTCCACGGCACTGTGGATCAGGTCGATGAGCTGCTTTGTCTTGCCGGCACCGTTTGCGCCCATAATCAGTCTAACCATAAGAAATCACTCCTTTGTCTTTTTGCGGTTAACTTGCATTTAATATACCATACTTCTTTTCAAATGGCAATGGAGAAAGCAAAATTCATCATTTCTTCACGATTGCTTTTCCAGCTTTTCCCGCAGGGCCGCGCCCAGGTCCTCATAGCCGGGTTTACCCAGGAGGGCGAACATGTTCTTCTTATATGCCTCCACGCCGGGCTGGTCAAAGGGGTTTACATCCAACAGATAGCCGGACAGGCCGCAGGCATAGCAGAAGAAATAGATCAGCTCGCCCAGGGTGAAGGCATTGCGCTCGCCGCAGCACACGCGGATATTGGGGACGCCCCCCTCCACATGGGCCAGGAGCGTGCCATCCATGGCCTGCTGCTTCAGGTCGCTCATGGCCTTGCCTGCCAGGAAGTTCAGCCCATCGCCGTTCTCTGCGTCATAGGGCACTGTCAGCTCGCCGGAACGGGGTGTAAAGCGTACCACGGTCTCAAACAGATTTCGGCGGCCCTCCTGGAGATACTGCCCCATGGAGTGCAGGTCCGCAGTATACTCTACGCTGGCCGGGAACAGGCCCTTGCCCTCCTTGCCCTCGGACTCGCCGTACAGCTGCTTCCACCACTCCGCCATAAAGCGGAAGAAGGGGTCAAAGCAGGCTAGGACCTCGATCTCCATGCCCCGGTGCTGCAGCTCATACCGGGCTGCGGCATACTGCCAGGCGGGATTTTGCTCCATGCCTGCCTGGGCACAGACATCCATCATGGACGCCGCACCGGCCATGAGCTGTCCCACATCAATACCTGCCACGGCAATGGGCAGCAAACCCACCGCCGTGAGGACGCTGTAGCGTCCGCCGATGTCATCCGGAACCACAAAGCTCTCATAGCCCTCGGCCGCGGCAAGGGATTTCAGGGCGCCCTTTTGCCGGTCGGTGGTGGCATAGATGCGCTTGGCGGCGGCCTCGTGGCCGTACTTTTTCTCTAGAAGCTGGCGGAAAAAGCGGAAGGCCACCGCCGGCTCTGTGGTAGTGCCGGACTTGGAGATGACATTCACGGAGAAGTCTACCCCCTCCAGCAGCTCCTCCACCTCTGCCAGCTGGTCGTTATCCAGGCCGTTGCCCACAAAGTAGATATTGGGCGTATTCTTCTTTTTCAGGTTATAATTGGGGGAGCACAGGCACTCGATAACACCCCGGGCCCCTAAGTAGGAGCCGCCGATGCCGATGACCACCAGAGCCTGAGAATCGGCCTGTATCCTCCGCGCTGCTGCCTGGATGCGTTCAAACTCCTCCCGGTCATACCGTTCGGGCAGGCGCACCCAGCCGGTGAACTCACCCCCGGCGCCGGTTCCGGCACGCAGGTGGTCATGGGCCAGGCGCAGACGGGGCGTCAGCGCCGCCTCATAGGGCAGGGGGATGAACTGCCGCATATTGTGAAGATCTACAGAGATCATAGAAAATGCCTCCTCTTTTGTTCTTTCCCCTATGTTACATCCAACCGGTGGAAAATACAAGAGAAAACCGCCTGATTTCTTACCCGAAAGCCGCGGCGCGGAGCAGGCGGGTAAACAGGTCCCCCCAGGTCATGCGTTCCACGGCCGCTGCCGCCGTCAGAGGAAGCTCTGCCAGGGTGGTATCCCCACTCTGCACCGTGAGAATGCCTACGGCCTGCCCCTTTTCCACAGGAGCCGACAGGTCCTCCTGCAGCTTCACCGTTCGGATAAGGTCGCCCGCCTGGCCCTTGCCCACCAGGAGCTTGCTCTGGGCGAGCGATGCCTCCACGGAGGGGGTGCGGCCCAGCCTTACGGGAGCCACCGGCGTTTCCTCCGGGGTGACATTCGCCAGGACGTAGGTGGAGAAGCCGTAGTTCAGCATAGTCTTGGCGTCCTCAAAGCGCTGCTGGCTGGTCTCGCTCCCCAGCACCACGGCGATGAGCTCCATGCCCTCCCGCTCCGCCGTGGCGGAGATGCAATAGCCCGCGGCATCGGTGGAGCCGGTCTTCAGCCCCGTGGCCCCGTCATAAAAGCGGATGAGCTTATTGGTATTGGAGAGGCCAAACTCGCCGCCCCGGATGGTATCCATCCAGATGGTGGTGAAGCGGCGGATGTCCGGGTGATGGAGGACCAGCTCGCGGCTCATGAGGGCAATGTCCCAGGCGCTGGTTACATGGCCCTCCGCCGGCAAGCCCGTGGGGTTTACAAAATGGGTGTCCCCCATACCCAGCTCCATGGCACGGTTGTTCATCTGCTGGACAAACAGCTCTGTGACCCCGGCCACCTGCTCTGCCAGGGCCACGGCGGCGTCGTTGCCGCTGGAGACGCATACGGCCTTCAAAAGCTCCTCCACGCTGATTTGCTCTCCCTCGGACAGGTACACCTGGCTGCCGCCCATAGAGGCGGCATTGGCGCTGACGGTGACCATATCCTCATATTTCAGCTCCCCTCGGTCCATGGCCTCCATGACCAGCAGGAGCGTCATGATCTTGGTGACGCTGGCAGGCTCCAGCTTCTCATGCTCATTTTGGGCAAAAAGCACCTGGCCGGTCTCCTTTTCCATGAGCAGTGCGGCCTTGGCCTTCACGGGCAGCTCCACGGCATGGGCCGGCAGCGACAGGCACAGTAGCGCCGAAAGCACCATCAGCAGCGCAAAAAACCTCTTTTTCATGACTCGCCCTCCCCATAAATTGCTGGGCTATCCTATGCGCCCGAAAGAAAAATCATGCCGGACGGCAATTTTCGGTTGCATTGGACGAAATTCTCTGCTATAATAGCTATCGCGATGCAGGGTTAGTACATCGGTAGTACATCGGCTTCCCAAGCCGAGGAGGCGGGTTCGATTCCCGTACCCTGCTCCAAAAAGAAAGACACCCCTAGGGGTGTCTTTCTTTTTGGAGCAGCACTTTTGCTCCGCAAAAGTGGTCGCCTGCGGGCGGGTAATTTAACATGCAAGGGAAACCCGACTAAGGTTTCCCTTGCATACATTCCTTTCCTTGCGATATACAGGAGTGCGCACGGACAGCAAAACCTGTGGACAGCCACAAAAATAAAGGGCCGCCAAAGGCGGCCTTTTATTTTTGGATTCCGCTCCCCCTGGTCGCTCCGCCCCAGGGGGGGAAAAGCTGCTCGGCGGAGATAAATTCTGTCTGCGCCAAGGCTTTGCCGCCTGCAGGCGGCAAACTCTGATCATCTTTAAACAGGCGCCCTTTTGGGGCGCCTGTTTGACATCTGATTTTATTCTGCTCTATGGGCAAGATTACAGCGCGGCCATTTCCGCAGCGACGCTCTCCTCACAGGAGCGCATGGCCTCCAAGGTCTTTTCCATCAGCGCATCCAGCTCCCAACCCAGGCGCTCGGCGCCGGTGATAATCACATCCCGGGAGCAGCCGGCAGCGAACTTCTTGTCCTTGAACTTTTTCTTAATGCTCTTGAGCTCCATGTCCTGCACACTCTTGCTGGGACGCATGAGGGCGGCTGCCCCGATGAGCCCCGTGAGCTCGTCGGCGGCAAAGAGCACCTTTTCCATTTCATGGGTGGGCTCCACATCGCAGCAGATGCCGTAGCCATGGCTGCACACAGCGTGGATGAATTCCTCGCTGCAGCCGGCCTCCTTCAAAAGCTCCGGGGCCTTGACACAGTGCTGCTCCGGCCACTGCTCAAAGTCGATGTCGTGGAGCAGACCCACGGTGGCCCAGAAGTCTGCATCCTCCCCGTAGCCCAGCTGGTTGGCATACCAGCGCATGACGCCCTCTACGGTCAGGCTGTGCTGGATGTGAAACGGCTCCTTGTTATATTTTTTCAGTGCGGCGAGAGCCGCATCCCTGCTGATACACTCTTTCATAAAGGGCGTCCTCCTTATATTGATTTTGCCCTATTGTAGCAGCAAATTGTGTGTATTGCAAGACCTATCTTTTAAATCGACATTTGTTTTTCCAAAAGTGTCAGGATCTGTCGGGCGTGGCGGTATTCATCCCGGGACAGCTCCTGAAAGATCTCCGTCAGGCACTCGTCGGTGGTCTCCTCCGAGGCCCGCCGGTAATTCAGGCCCCCGCAGCTCTCCTCGTGGTATCGCAGACGTAAAACTTCCCGCCAGGAGGAAACGCATCCCTCCCCCGGCTGCGGCACCGCCGGGCAATAGACCTGGCCGGTGATAAGATAGTATACGCCCAGGAGCCGCCGGGCATGGCCTCCCTCCTCCGCTGCCAGGCGGCGCATAAGCTGCCGGGCCATGGGGGACGGTGCCATGGCGGCGTAGGTCAGGTAACCCCGCCGGTCCGACAGCTCCTCCTCAATAAAGCCCCGGATCACGTCCGCATCCTGCTGGGCGTTTACCCCCATACAGCACACATTCACCGCGTCCTGGGCCGCATCCGCCGGATACGGCTGCAGGGCAGGATTCACCCGCTGCCAGACAGCCCTCTTTTGCTCCATAGTCTGATGGTTTTCCATGCCAGCACCCCTTTCTCTGCCATCCATTGTATGCACCAGGGGACGGACGCTTTACTTTTTAGAAATAATCCGATACACTAAAGAAAAGGAGTGTGTTTTTTATGACCCTGCAGCAACTGAAATACGCCGTGACAGTGGCCGAGTGCGGCACCATCAGCGCCGCCGCCGAAAAGCTGTTTATCTCCCAACCCAGCCTTACCACTGCCATACGGGAGCTGGAATCGGAGATGGGTGTGACCATATTCTCCCGGACCAACCGGGGTGTTATCGTGTCACGGGAGGGGGAGGAATTCTTGGGCTACGCCCGGCAGATCCACTCCCAGGCCCAGCTGCTGCAGGAGCGGTTCAGCGGTCGGGAGCAGGGGGAGAAGCGCTTTGCTGTGTCCAGCCAGCACTTTAACTTTACGGTGCTGGCCTTTTCCCGGTTGGTGCAGAATTTTCGGGGGCCCCGGTACAGCTTCCATTTTCGGGAGACCACTACCTATGAAGTGCTGGAGGATGTGAGCCAGCTGCGCAGCGAGGTGGGCATTCTGGCGCTGAATGAGGATAACGAGCGATTCCTGCGGCGGATGTTCGGCAAGCTGGGCTTGGAATTCACAGAGCTGAAGCGGGTGCAGGCGGAGTTGTTCGTCTCTGCGGAGCACCCCCTGGCCGGCCGCAGGTTCGTGACGGTGGAGGACGTGAGTCCCTATCCCTGCATCACCTTTGAGCAGGGGGAGCACAACGGACAGTTCTTTTTTGAGGGCCTGTCCGCCGTGGCTGCGCAGTCCCACAAAACCATCTGTGTGCGGGAACGGGCCACGGAGTATCAGCTTCTGCGGGCCCTCAATGGCTTCAGCCCGGATGTGGGAGTATCCGCCATGTACCGGGAGGAGTTTGTGAGCCTGCCTTTGGAGCCGAAGCAGTTCCACACCATTGGATATATCCTGCGCCGGGATGTGACTCCCTCCCCCATGACCTTGGAGTACATACAGGCCCTGCGGGAGGCAGCGTCGATATAGGATATAACTATATACAGCTTAGTTTTTCTGTATTTTACAAATACCAGATCTATCCTTATACTGAATACAACAAAGCAAAACAGAATAAAATGCTGAAAGGAGATCTGAAATTATGAAAAGCAAAGCTGCAGCCCGTGTGGTGGTCGCCGTGGCTCTAATGGCCGTGATTGTGCTGGCCCTGTTTTTTATCATGACCGGCAATTTTAACATCTTCACCCAGATTGCCTGTTTCCCCCTGGGCTTTCTGTTCTTCGTTGAACTGAGCCTCATCTGTTCCCTGGTCTGATCCGGTTTTTCCTTCTGCGCTTCCTCTCTCCATCCCGCCCGGTGAGCCTCTCAGCTCGCCGGGCCTTTTTGCGCCCATTTTTCCTTGCAGTCCTCTGCAGGAGACGGCGACTATGTCGGTCCATCCCCACCGCACACCAAGGCACCCTGCAGCCGGCACATGGGATATGCCCTGATGGGGGTGTATTCTGTGTAAAATTTTCCTGAGCAGGGAAAAATAAGGCGGGGCGGATTGCTTTTGCCCGGCGATTCTGCTACAATAAAAAACGTATGAGTCGAAATATGTCTTTTGGTGCAATTGCAACATTCCCAAGGGACAAGATTTGGTATAGTACGGATGAAAAGACCTCAGAAGGAGGAAGGATTCATGTTAGAGCTGAAAAACATCTGTTACCGCGTCTCCACCCCGGAGGGCCCGGTGGACATCCTCAACCACATCGACCTAACCATTCCCGACCATAAGCTGGTAGTTTTCACCGGCCCCAACGGCGGCGGCAAGACTACTCTGGCCAAGGTGATCATGGGCCTGGTACAGCCCACGGAGGGGCAGATCCTCTACAACGGCCAGGATGTGACGGGCCTTTCTATCACTGAACGTGCCCGCCTGGGCATTAGCTACGGCTTCCAGCAGCCCCCTCGCTTCAAGGGGATCACCGTCCATGATCTGCTTCTTTTGGCGGCGGGCAGCGAAAAGCTCTCCAAGGACCGTTGCTGCCAGTATCTAACGAAGGTGGGCCTGTGCGCCAACGATTATCTGGATCGGGAGGTGGATGTATCCCTCTCCGGCGGTGAGGTCAAGCGCATTGAGATTGCCACCATCCTGGCCCGCGGCAGTGAGCTGATGATCTTTGACGAGCCCGAGGCCGGCATCGACCTGTGGAGCTTCGCCCGCCTCACCGAGACCTTTGAACAGATCCATCAGGAGGGTCACTCCACCATGATTATCATCTCCCACCAGGAGCGTATCATCCAGCTGGCGGATGAAATAATCGTCGTCTCCGGCGGCGCCATCGCCCACCGGGGCACCACGGAGGAGGTCTTCCCTCTGATCCTGGCGGACACCCTGGGCGGCTGCCCGGTACTGGAGAAAAAGGAGGTCAAGCTATGATTACCGACATCGACGCCAAGCTGCTGGAAAAGATCGCCGATCTCACCGGCAAGCCCGTAGGCGCCTTCAATATCCGCAAAGACAGCGGCTGTGAGGCCCGCCAATCCACCGAGCACATCGAGATCACTCCCAAGACCGATGGCAAGCAGGGCATTGACATCCGTATCAAGGCCGGCACCAAGGGCGAGCAGTGCCACATCCCCGTCATCATCAGCAAGACTGGGCTTTCCGAGCTGGTGTATAACGATTTTTATGTGGGCGATGATTGCGATGTAGAGATCGTCGCCGGCTGCGGCATCCACAATTCCGGATGTAATGAGAGCCGCCACGATGGTGTACACACCTTCTACATCGGCAAAAACAGCCGGGTCCACTATTCTGAAAAGCACTACGGCGAGGACGCCCCCGGCGAGACCGGCCGCAATGTAATGAATCCCCAGACCATCGTCCACCTGGGGGAAAACTCCACCATGCAGATGGACACCGTCCAAATTCGCGGCATCGACTCCACCAAGCGCGACACCCGTTTTTACTGTGAGAAGGGCAGCGAGGTGGTGGTCACCGAGCGCCTGCTGACCCACGGCAAGCAGGAGGCCGAGAGCGATATGCATATCGAGCTTAACGGCGAGGATGCCAAGGGCCGCGTCATTTCCCGTTCCGTTGCTCAGGATGATTCCAAGCAGGTGTTCCACCCGGTGATGGTGGGCAACAGCCAGTGCTTCGGCCATGTCCAGTGCGACTCTATCATCATGGGCCACGCCCACATCGAGTCCATCCCCGCCATCACTGCCAACTGCCCCGACGCACAGCTGATCCACGAGGCCGCCATCGGCAAGATCGCCGGTGACCAGCTGCTGAAGCTGGAGACCCTGGGGCTCACCCCGGAGGAGGCCGAGGAGACCATCCTCAAGGGATTTTTGGAGTAAACAGCTATCCGCCAACGCAAAAAAGAAGACTACCCGCGGGTAGTCTTCTTCGTTTTTCAAGAAATCCTGCAAAGCTTGCCGCCTGCAGCGGGAAAATAATATATATAGCAGGCTCAGGGCATTTTCCGGAAAACAGGAGCTTTTTCGGCGGTCTCAAGCAAGGGCATCGAGGCTCTGCCGCGATGCCCTGCCTTTTTTCAAATCCGGTACACCAGTGCATCAAAATCTCGCACGATCTCGTCGCGCTTGGTGTCCTGCACATAGACATTGTTCGTCTCGTCAAAGGCCAGGCGCATGGCAAAGTCCTTGGCCTCGTCGATGCTGTCGGTTTCAAAAAAGACCCGATACTCCTCTGCAGCCTGATTGATTTTTTTGTGCATAATATGAAAGCGCATAAAAGCCTCCCGAAAAATAGTGGGTTCATAAGGGCCCGGCAGAGCTTGCCGCCCATAGGCGGTAAAAAAATTTTCGCAGACCATGCAGCGAGTGCGCAGGGCGGTCTGCAAACCTTTTGGCGGAGAAAACGGAGATTTTTCGCCAGCAAAAATAGGGGTGTATTTTTTAGTATACCCCATAATATCAGGAAAAACAAGCCGCCCTACCACCAAATTTTTCACAAATTTTGCCTCCGAAATTTGGCTCCCGGAAAAAGGGAAAACCCCTTTCCACCGGCCTCCCGGGGATGTATAATTGCAATGTTATTTTGAAAATGTGATGCGTAAAGAAGAGGTACTGCACATGAAGATCGGATTCGACAACGACAAGTATTTGGCCCTGCAGGCCGAGCACATCAAGGAGCGCCGCAGCCAGTTCGGCGATAAGCTGTATCTGGAGTTCGGCGGCAAGCTCTTTGACGACTACCATGCCTCCCGGGTGCTGCCCGGCTTCCAGCCCGACAGCAAGATCCGCATGCTGGCGACGATGAAGGATGATGTGGAGATCGTCATTGCCATTTGTGCCGGGGATATTGAAAAGAGCAAGATGCGCGGCGATTTGGGCATCAGCTATGACGACGATGTCCTCCGCCTGACGGACGTGTTCCGGGGCCTGGGCTTTTACGTAGGCTCCGTGGTTATCACCCAGTATGCCGGCCAGCCCGCCGCCGATGCCTTTATCAAGCGTCTCACCGCCCTGGGCGTTAAGAGCTATAAGCACTATCCCATTGCCGGCTATCCCTCGGATGTGGCGCACATCGTCTCCGACAACGGCTTAGGCAAGAACGACTATATCGAGACCAGCCGCTCCATCGTGGTGGTCACGGCTCCGGGCCCCGGCAGCGGTAAAATGGCCACCTGCCTGAGCCAGCTCTATCATGAGAATAAGCGGGGCATCCGGGCAGGCTACGCCAAGTATGAGACCTTCCCCATCTGGAACCTGCCCCTGAAGCACCCGGTGAATCTGGCCTATGAGGCCGCCACTGCCGACCTCAACGATGTGAATATGATCGATCCCTTCCACCTGGAGGCCTACGGCAAGACCACCGTAAACTACAACCGGGATGTGGAGATTTTTCCGGTGCTCAACGCTATGTTTGAGAAGATCCAGGGTACCTCCCCCTATAGATCCCCCACGGATATGGGCGTGAATATGGCGGGCTTTGCCATTGTGGACGATGCCGCCTGCCAGGCGGCCAGCCGCATGGAGATCCTCCGCCGCTATTATACGGGCCTGGTGGACCGGGTCAAGGGCAAGTGCGACGAGTGCGTGGTGCGCAAGCTGGAGATCGTTATGCAGCAGGCGGGTGTTACCCCGGATATTTGCCCGGCGGTCCGGGCCTCTTTGGATAAGGCTCAGGCCACCGGCGCCCCCGCCGGAGCCATGGTGCTGCCTGATGGCCGCGTGGTCACCGGCAAGACCAGCTCTCTCCTGGGCCCCTCTGCGGCCATGCTTCTTAACGCGGTAAAGCTCCTGGCGGGCATTGACAAGGACCTGGACCTGCTGCCTGCCTCCATCATCGCGCCCATCAGCGACATGAAGCTCCGGCACCTGGGCCACCATAACCCCCGTCTGCACTCCGACGAGGTGCTCATTGCCCTGTCCATCTCCGCCGTCACCAACCCCTTGGCGGAGCGGGTGCTGAAAAAGCTGGATGATCTGCGGGGCAGCGAGGCACACTTCTCCGTCATCCTCTCTGAGGAGGACGCCAAGCTCTACAAGCGCCTGGGCATCCACGTCAGCTGCGAGCCGAGGTACGAGGTCAAGAAGCTGTATCACAAGTAAATGCGAACACATCCGCCGGACCTTAAAGCCCGGCGGATGTGTTTTTGTCAGCCACCCTTATATTTTCTCCTGGTGGCCAAGCCGCCCCGGATGTGCCGCTGCGCCTTGTTTTCCTCCAAAACCGCCTTTACCTGCAGATAAAGGGATCGGTTGAACAGGGGCAGCCGCTGGGAAATGTCCTTGTGTACCGTGGATTTGCTGATGCCGAACTTCCGGGCGGCGTCCCGGACGGTTCCCCGGCACTCTATGATGTAAACGGCCTCATCGCAGGCCCGTTGTTCCATGTTTCCCTTCATCGGCAACACTCCCAAGCTTGAATGATACATTTCATCCTATGCTGAGGGGTGTGCCGATATGAAAAAATCAAGGGAACAGGCGGAGCATTGGCTCCGCCTGTTCCCTTGAAAAAGAAAAAGAGAAAGAGAAATGAAAAAGATGAGACCGGCAAGGTAAGTTGTTTCCCTTACCGTGGTTACAGTATGCCCCTCTTTCCTTAAAATACTCCTAAAAAAATGTTAATAAATTTTGAAGCCGGGGCGCACACTGACATGCAATCTATAATATCCTTGCGCCGCATCCGCTATAAAGCTATTGCCCTTTACTTTTTCCGCCACGCTGCCGGCACAAACAGCAGCAGCATCGGGTAGATCTCCAGCCGCCCCAGTAGCATCCCGGCACACAGAAACAGCTTGATGGCCGGGGAATAGGGGGAGTAGTTCCCCAGGGGTCCCGCCATACCGAAGCCGGGGCCCACGTTGTTAAAGCAGGAGATAGAGGCAAATAGGTTCGATTCCAAGTCAAAAGGAGAGAAGGACAGGGCCACCAGCAGCCCTGCAACGCACAGCATATACAGGGCAAAATACACTACGATGCTGTGGGCGGTCTGCTCACTCAGCTGGTGCCCATCCACCTTGATGACGTCCACCATCCGGGGGCGCAGGGTGTGGCGCAGCTCCCGCCGGATCATCTTGCACAGGATGGTCAGCCTGGATACCTTCAGGCCGCCGGCGGTGCTGCCGGCACAGCCGCCCACAAACATCAGCATCAGCAGCACCATCTTGCTCAGGGGGGACCACACGGTAAAGTCTGCGGTGATAAAGCCTGTGGTGCTCATGATGGAGGTCACCTGGAACGCCGCCTGCCGCAGCGAAACGGAGAAGGACTGGTACAGGGGCAAAATGTCGATGGTAATGGCCGCCACGGACACCAGAACGATGCCTACATACACCTTGAGCTCCGTGTTGCGCAGAAACTCGGTCCCGCGTTTGAGCAGGAGCAGGTAGTAGAGGTTGAAGTTCACGCCGAACAGGAACATGAACGCCGTCAGCACCCACTGGATGTAGGGGCTAAAGTTGGCAGCGCTGGCGTTGTACGCGCCAAAGCCGCCGGTGCCTGCGGTGCTCAAGGCGTGCACCACGCTGTCAAACAGGCTCATGCCGCCGAGCAGGAGGAACACGATCTCCAGCACGGTTAGTGCCATGTACAGCAGATAGAGGATTCTGGCTGTGTCCTTGGATTTAGGGGCCAGCTTGTCCATGGTGGGGCCGGGCATTTCCGCCTTGAGGATGTTGATGGATCGGTCCGGGGTCTTCAGCAGCATGACCACAAACACCAGGATCCCCATGCCGCCGATCCAGTGGGTGAAGCTCCGCCAAAAGAGCATCCCCCGGCTCAGAGCCTCCACATCGGGCAGGATGGTGGCGCCGGTGGTGGTAAAGCCGCTGACCGTCTCAAAAAACGCATCCACATAGAGCGGGATCTCCCGGGAGAATACAAATGGCAGCGCGCCGATGGCGGAGAGCATGATCCAGGTCAGGGCCACGATCATGAATCCGTCCTTGATGGAGCTGCTGCCGTGCTCACCCCGGCACAGCTTCGTCAGAAGGAAGCCCACGGCCAGGGCCACTAAAATAGTCAGGGCAAAGCTCAGAGCGCACTTTTCCCCATACAGCAGGGAAACCGCCATAGGCAGCACCAGCAGCGCTGCCTCCAGCAGCACCACCCGTCCCATGGTGAATAAAACCATCTTATAATTCATGGGGCTTCACGCCCTCCTTTCCCCATTGCCTTGTCGGCACAGGCATTATACCACTGCGGCGGCCATTCGTCCACAGGAAAAACTACTTTTCCGCCAGCTCCTTCAGATAAAGGATGGCCTCCCGGTAGCCGGCCAGCCCTTTTCCCTTGATGACCTTGCGGCAGGCCATGCCGGTGTAGGAAATGTGGCGGTAGGGCTCCCGCTTTTCCGGGTCGGAGATATGCACCTCCACGGCAGGGAGATCCACCGCCCGCAGGGCATCGGCTATGGCGATGCTGGTGTGGGAGTATCCGGCGGGATTGATGACGATGCCGCCGCAGCCGTCCCGGGCCTTTTGAATTTCGTCGATGAGCACGCCCTCGTGGTTGGATTGTACGCAGATGCATTCCAGCCCTGCCTCCCGGCAGGTCTGCTCCGCTAGGGATACCAGATCCTCGTAGGTCTCCCGGCCGTAAATTTCCGGCTCCCGCAAACCCAGCAGGTTCATATTCGGGCCGTTCAACACCAGAATTTTCATACCATGCACTCCTTTAGCCGCCGGAGAGCATCCTCCGGGGCGCCGCTATTCAAAATAGCCTCATCGCTGAAGTGCTCATACAGGGCGCATCTCTGCCGGTATAGCTCCGAAAGGTCGCTCTCGCGCAGCAAGGGCCTGCCGGGAGCCTCCAGCCTGCAGATGTCCCGCTGCAGCCAAATGACTTTTCCGTTCTGCCGCAGCAGGCGCCGGTTCTCCGGCCGGGTTACACAGCCGCCGCCGGTGGCCAGGATGCCGCCCCAGTGCCTGCCCAGGTCCGCCAGGACCTCCGTCTCCAGGGCTCGGAATTTTTTTTCGCCCCAGCGGTCAAAAACATCCTGGATGGACAGTCCTGTCCGCCGGACGATCTCCTCGTCACTGTCCCAAACCGGTCGGCCTGTGGCCGCCCCCAGCAGCCGGGCCAGGGTAGTCTTTCCGCTGCCGGGCATACCGATGAGAATCAGATTCTCCGTTTGCCGCCGCAGGACGCCTTCCACCTGGGAAATCTTGGAAACATCCATGGCCTCACCTAAAAACAGAGCGGCAGAGGCGGCGGCCTGTGCCGCCAGCATACTCAGGCCCCCGGAGCAGGGGATGCCCAGATCTTCTGCCTGGAGCAGCAGGGCTGTCCGGACGGGGTTATAGATGAGGTCAGCCACAAGACATAGCTTGGGAAATATTTCCAAATCCACAGCGGCCTCTCCGTTGTGGGGATACATGCCCACCGGGGTGGCATTTACTATGATTTGTGCGTCCTTATACTGGGATATATGGCGGTATGTGCTAAACAGTATCCCATTGTTTTTTCCATAAAAATCATCGGGCTTTTCCGTGCGGGATAGCACGGTGACGGCGGCGCCCATCTGCCGCAGAACGGCGCATGCGGTGCCGCCGGCTCCGCCGGCGCCCAGCACCAGGGCCCGCTTCCCGGCCACGGGGACCCCGGCCTTTTCCAGCAGATACCGAAAGCCGAAGGCGTCGGTATTGTCCCCGAAAATACTGCCGTCCCGCCGCCGCAAAAGGGTGTTTACGTTGCCGGTTTCCCGGGCGATGGGGGAGAGGGAATCGCAGAGGGCATAGGCCGTTTTTTTGTAGGGAATGGTCACGTTCAGCCCATCCCAGGAGCCGTTTTTCAGAAAGTCCTCCACCTGGTCGGGAGCCTTTTCAAAGAGGGTGTAGGCATAGTCCCCCAGCAGGCTGTGCAGCAGCGGAGAATGGCTGTGTGCAAGGGTTTGCCCCAATAATCCGCAGCGCATCACTCTACCTCGCCGGAGAGGACCTTCTCCTGATAAGTGCGGCTCTGAGCCATAAGCAGACGGTAAAGGTCCCGGGCATATTCGGCCAATTCCGGGGGTACGGAGTCGGCCGCCTGGAGCAGCTTTTCCTCCTCCCGCCGGGGGTCGAGGATCGGCAGGTGCGCCCCCTGCTTGACTCGGGCGATGGTCCCGGACAGGGCCATCCGCCGGGCGAAAAGAGCCAGCAGTGCCCGGTCGGTCTCGTCCATTTCCCGGCGTAAATCAATGAGATTCATATTCCGCCTCCTTTCTGTCAGAGAGCATAGCGTCATATATGGCAAACGCCGCCGCTGCCTCCACACAGGGCACCGCCCGGGGCACGATGCATGGATCGTGCCGGCCGGAAACCTGCAGGGTCACCGGCTGCATTTTTTTCAGGTCCACGCTTCGCTGGGGCAGGGCAATGGAGGGGGTGGGCTTGATAGCCACACGGAAATCTATGCACATTCCGGTGGAAATACCCCCTAAAATACCGCCGCAATGATTGGTTTCTGTAACGATTTTGCCGTTATCATCCAAAACAAAAGGGTCGTTGTTTTCGCTGCCCCGGAGCCGGGCGGAGGCAAAGCCGCTGCCGAAGGCGATGCCCTTCACGGCGGGGATGCCGAACACGGCGGCGCTGAGCCGGGACTCCAGCCCGTCAAAAAGCGGGCCGCCTACCCCGGCGGGCACGCCCAGGATCCGACATTCGATGACGCCGCCCAGGCTGTCGCCGGCGGCCTTTGCCTCCAGGATGGCCTGGGCCATGGCCTCGCCTTGGGCCTCATCCACCACAGGGAAAGGCTTATCCGCCGTGGAGGAGAGCAGCTGGCCCCGGTCGTTCACAGGGCCGATGGAGCGGATGCGGGAGAGAACGGAAATACCCGCCTGCTCCAGCAGCTGCAGACAGATGCCTCCGGCTATGCACAGCGCCGCCGTCATCCGCCCGGAAAACGGGCCGCCGCCGGGCTCGATGCGGCCATATTTCACATAGGCGGTGTAGTCCGCGTGTCCCGGCCGGGGTACGGCGGAAAGTATCTCATAATCGGCGGAGCGGACGTCGGTATTTTCGATGACGGCGGTGATGTCCTCTCCGGTGGTAACGCCGCCGTTCAGGCCCGAGAGAAATCGGGGAACATCCGCCTCCCGCCGGGCCGTGGAGAGAGGGCTGCGGCCCGGAGCCCGGCGGTCCAAAAACGCCTGCAGCGCCGCCGGGGACAGGGCCTTTCCGGCGGGGATGCCAGCCAGGGTCATGCCGATGACCGGGCCGTGGGAGCGGCCGAACAGGGTCAGACGGAGGGTGTCTCCGATGGTGCTGGACATGGCGCTTCTCCTTTCAAGGATTGAAAATCTGCCCAAAAGGCGGGGTAGGATTTGCTTACGCAATCGGCATCCCGAACCGTGACGGGTGCATCTGCCGACAGGGCCGCCAGGGCGGCGGACATGGCCAGGCGGTGGTCGCCCATGGGATCAACTGTGCCGCCCTGCAGATGGGAAACGCCGTGAATGAGCAGACTGTCGCCGTCTACGGTGAGGCACCCGCCCAAGCTGTTTAATAGCTCGGCAATGCCCTGCAGCCGGTCGGATTCCTTATAGCGCAGGCGGCGGGCATTTTGAATATGGCTCCCCCCCTCCGCTGCGGCGGCCAAAACGCTCAGGGGGGGAATGAGATCGGGAATGGGCCGGGCGTCTATATCTGTGGCCCGGAGTCGCCCCTTCCGGACGGTGATGCAGCCGGAGGAGAGATTTATCTCCGCCCCCATCTGCCGCAGCAGGGGCAGCAAGGCACTGTCGCCCTGCCGGGTGGGCAGGGACAGCCCATCCACGGCAATGCCCTCCCGGCTCATGGCCCCGGCACAGAGGAAAAAGGCAGCGGAGGACCAATCTCCCTCCACAGTGAGATGGGAGGGGAGCCGGTAGCGCTGGCCGCCGGGGATCCGATAGCGGCTGCCTGTCCGGTACAGGGAGATGCCCGCTGCAGCCAGGACCTCCTCGGTCATGGCGATATATGGGGCGGACTCCGGCGCGGAGGTGAGGGTGAGGGTACTGTCTCCCGGCAGCAGAGGTAAGGCCAGCAGCAGGGCGGAGACGAACTGAGAGGAGACGTCCCCCGGGAGGACATAGTCCCCGGAGCGCAGCTGCCCCTGACAATGGAGGTCACAGCCGTCTGCCGTGGCGGACATGCCGTGGCGGATCAGCTCCGCTAAAAGGGGCTCTAAGGGTCGTTGGGGCAGACGGCCCTCCCGGTGGAACACGGCATTTATGCCCAAAGCGCCCACCAGGGGCAGGAGAAAGCGCAGGGTAGCGCCGCTCTCCCGGCAGGGCAGGATGCAAGGCTTTCGCCGTGGGGCGAGGAGGGGAGCGACCTCATAGGTCTCCGGCGCGATTTCCCGGATATCGGCGCCCAGAGCCTGCAGACAGGACAGGGTGGCGCGGATATCCCCACAGACGCCCCGGCAATGAACGGTGACCGGGGCCCGGCTCAATACGGCGGCGATGAAAAACCGGTGGGCATAGGACTTGGAGGCGGGAACGGTGACCCGGCCTGTGCGGGGGCCGGGGAGAATGGTTTGATTCATGATAGACCTCCGTCCCGAAGCCAGGAAACAAAGTCCCGGGCCGGGATCGCCTCCACCCGGCAGCGGCCTACAGCCTCCGGCAGGATGAGAGGCAAGCGGTCTCCCCGGCGCTTCTTGTCGGACAGGGCGGCCCGGGCGATGGCCTGGGCGGAAAAGTCCGTGTGGGTAGGGAGGTCATAGGAGGTCAAAAGACGCTCCAGGTCGGAAAGGGCCTCCGGAGTGCAAAGACCGCGATGGCAGGCGGCCCGGGTGAGGACGGCCATGCCTATGGCCACCGCTTGGCCGTGGGAAACGGCATAGTGAGAGCAGATCTCGATGGCGTGGCCCACCGTGTGGCCGAAGTTCAGGAGCCGACGGCAGCCGGTGTCCCATTCGTCGGATTGGACAAAGTCTCTTTTAATCTCTACGCAGGCGGAGATCACCTGCTCCGGCAGCCGGGAGACCGGCTCCGAGAGCAGGGCGGAGTAGAGGGGATCGCCGGAGAGCATGGCGTATTTGACAAGCTCCCCACAGCCGTTTTGGTATTCCTGCGGAGGGAGCGAGTGCAGCAGGTCCGGATCGCACAGCACCAGGGCGGGCTGATGAAACGCACCCACCTGATTCTTGCCCCCGGGGAGGTTCACGGCGGTCTTGCCGCCCACGGAGGAGTCCACCGCCGAGAGCAGGGTGGTGGGCACCTGTACATAGGGGATGCCGCGCTGATAGGTGGCGGCGGCAAAGCCCGCCAGGTCTCCTGCTACGCCGCCGCCCAGGGCAACGATCAGGTCGCTGCGGGTGAAGCCTGCGGTCAGGAGGGCCTGCAGCAGGGCGGCATAGGTCGAAAGAGTTTTGGAGCGCTCCCCATGGGGAAAGACAAAGCGCTCCGGGCAGAAGCCCGCGTCCCGGAGGGAGCGCTCCGCCGCCGGGCCATAGAGGGCGGACACCGTGTCATCCGACACCACCATCACGGACCGGGGGGCGGCAAAAAGGCCCCGCAGCTGCGCGCCAAGGTCGGACAGCAGGCCGCTGCCGATACGAACCTCATAGGGATGGGAGGCGCTGATGGAAACGGCCCTCATAGCTCCGAGCTCCTGCGCACCGCCGACACCTGGCGGCTCAAACGGGCAAACTGCTCCGGCAGCAGGGCCTGGCCCCCGTCACACAGGGCGTGGAGGGGGTCGTTGTGGACCTCAATGAGCAGGCCGTCACACCCGCAGGCGGCGGCGGCCAGGGCCATGGGCGGCACCAGGGAGGCACGGCCCACGGCATGGCTGGGATCTACGATGACGGGCAGGTGGGTCAGCTCGTGGAGCAGGGGAACGGCGGAGAGATCCAAGGTGCTGCGGGTGCCGCCGCTGAAGGTGCGGATGCCCCGCTCGCAGAGAATGACGTTTTCGTTGCCGCCGGAGAGAATGTACTCGGCACTGAGAAGCAGCTCCTGCACCGTGGCGGCAGGGCCGCGCTTGAGCAGCACCGGCTTGCGGCAGCGGCCCAGGGCACGCAGAAGATCGTAATTCTGCATATTCCGGGCGCCTACCTGGAGGATATCCACGTCCTCAAACAGAGGCAGGTCAGTGGCGCTCATAATCTCGGAGACAACGGGCAGGCCCGTTTCCCGGCGGGCGGCGCGCAGAAGCGCCAGCCCCTCTTCCCGCAGGCCGGAGAAGCTGTAGGGGGAGGTACGGGGCTTATAGGCGCCGCCCCGGAGGAGCTGCGCCCCGGCAGCCTGGACGCTGCGGGCGATGGAAAGGAGCTGCTCCTCTGACTCCACGGTACAGGGGCCGGCCATGAGACAGAAATGGCCGCCGCCGATGAATACATCTCCCACCTGCACCACGGTGTCTGCCGGGTGCGAGCGGCGGGAGGCCAGGGGGAGTGGATCCGCCAGGGGCAGGACGCTTTCCACCATAGGGAGAGAGGAAAGAATGCCGGTGTCCGCCCGGTCCGTTTGCCCTGAAAGCAGCAGGATGGTCTTGCCCTGACAGAGCTGCCTGGTGGCGGTCAGGCCCAGGCCCTCCAGATAGGCGGTGAGCCGGGCATCCTGCTGGGGTGAGATGTCTTTATTCAGCACAAGGATCATGGTTTTCCTCCTCCGGGTTTGCAATAAAAAAACGCACAGGTAACACCTGCGCGGCAAGGTCGGACAGCGGTGGCCGGCCAAAAAAGTCGTTACAGGCCATGGCTGTATATTCTTGATTTAGTATAAATGATTTTATCACGGTTCGGAGAGTGTGTCAACCTTTTCCGGCCAAAAGGGAAGGGGGTCTGCAGGTTTGTCAAGCGTATTGCATATGGAACAGGGAGCTCTGCGGGCGACAGCCGGGCGCACATACCATGCGGTCAAGCTGCGATGAAAATCTCGGGGGAATAGGCGGATTACTCGGGCCTTCAGCGGGGAATAGGGCGATTTAGCCTTACCTTATGAGACCATAATCTGCAAATCTCTTTTACCCGATCCAATAATACTGTTCTTCTATGCCAATGGCATTTTTTTCGCAAAGCTATTGACAAGTTGAAGGACATGTTGTATCCTTTCCTCAGATGTCCGAACATTATTACATTATTGGAGGCTATGATGAAAGGTAAAACATATGCTGAGATCAAACACCAGTATGAAGCGCTTAAAGCCACATCTGCCCTCATCGCTGAGCGCAGAGAGGAACTGTGCGACTTTTGGAAAGCGGCTGCACCGGCACACATTGTGGTGCTCGGGTGCGGGTCGAGCTTTCAACTGAGCACAGCGCTGGCCAGCAGCTTAAATCTCTCCCAGGATATTCCTGCAGTAAGCATCCCCGCAGGTGATCTTTTGGTTCATCCACAGTGGTACACCCACGTGATGACCGGGGCCCTTGTCATCACCCTTTCCCGCTCCGGTGAAACCAGCGAGCTTATTTATTCGCTCCAAAAAATCCGGAAGGATTTCCCGGCCAACAAGGTCCTGTCCGTCACCTGTGTGTGCGATTCCCAGGTGAAGAATTACACGGATATGCTCTTGGAGCTTCCCTGGGCCTTTGATGCCAGTGTTTGCCAAACCAGCTCCGTTGTAAACCTGTATGCCGCGCTGGAGCTTATCATTGGATATGTCACCGGGGACGAGCAAAAGGTGGCCGATATTCATTGGCTTGCCGAAAACGGAGACGCATATCTGTCCGGTGTAGAGCCCGCCGTGAAGGAACTGGCGGCAAAGCCTTGGAATAATGTCACCGTGCTTTGCGACGGTGAGGCAAACGGTCTGGCTGAGGAAGGCGCCCTTGCCTTCAACGAGATCGCATACAGACCCTCCATGTGCAAGCATATACTGGACCTACGGCACGGCCCTATCGTGCTGATAGATTCTGAAACCCTTGTCCTGGCCTGCCTGAATAATGACAATTTTGAGTATCAGCGTGGGCTTATTGCCGATGTTGCCAAAAAAGGCGCTCTCATCGTTGCCTTCAGTGCAGAAACGCTGCCTGCGCTGGACGGCGTATCTGCCCAATTCAGTGTGAAGCAAGAGCTGCACCCTGTGGCTGCCGCCCTTGCCATGATGCCCATTGCGCAGCTCCTTTCCGTCTACAAGGCCGCCGAGATAGGTGTCGACCCGGATAATCCGGATGGTCTCGACGCCTGGATAAAACTCAACTGACACATAGTAAGGCGCGTCCTGCGTCTGCGCAGGAGGATTTTTCAGCGCATGAAATCTCCCTCCCCATGCCGCTCCTCCCTGCAAAAAATCGAGGCAGAATCTCTGCCTCGATTTTTATTCACAAATCGCCTTGCAACCCATGCTTCTTATCTATATCGGCCGGGAAAGCCCGCTCATTTACCAATCCGATTTTTTCCGGGCAAAGGCCGCAATGACGCTCTCTATGCCGAAAAGTACCAGATATACCGCTACCAGATAGCTGATGGCACGGATGGTCAAGAACGAGAGCATGGGGCTAAAGAGCATCATAAAGCCCAAAATCAGGCCCAGAATGTTGAGAAACAGGGAGAAATAATAGTAAAATGAGTTGCCGATCAGCCGGACCAGATTCACCCGGGTTAGGCCGGAAATGCAGTGGGCAATGAACCAGATAGGCATCAGGATGGTCAGCGCCCACTTGCCCACGTTGGGATTAGCCAGCAGCATAATGCCGCACATAACGCTCAGAATCCCCGCAATCAGCGACAGCATGGGCCCAAACCCGGTGAACCGGGACAGACGCACATACACCACAATGTCCTCAATGCCCAGGGCAATGGCGATGATGCCATAGACTGCCACCAAGCCTGAGAGCATGCTCTCGGGCCTTGCAAAGGTGAACACGCCCAACAGGATCAGCAGAATGCCCGCAATCAGCTCACTCCAGCCGAAGCCGCCTTCCCTTTTCATTTCGCAGCCCCCTCCTTATCCTGCAGGATCTTCATGAATTCACTTCCGGTGATGGTTTCCTTTTCATACAGGTATTTGGCCAGCTCATCCAGCTTGCTCCGATGCTCTGCCAGCAGGCAGCGCGCCTTTTCGTGTTGAGCCTTCACGGTCTCCACCACTTTTTTGTCGATCTCCTTCTGGGTGTCCGCCGAGCAGGCCAGGGAGGTATCTCCGCCCAGATACTGGTTGGTCACCGTTTCCATAGCTACCATGTCAAATTCATCCGTCATGCCGTATCGGGTGACCATGGCCCGGGCCAGCTTGGTGGCCTGCTCAATGTCGTTGGAGGCGCCGGTGGTGATCTGACCGAACACCAGCTCCTCCGCCGCCCGCCCGCCGGTAAGGGTGGCAATCTTATTTTCCAGCTCCTCCTTGGTCATCAGGACCTTGTCAGTCTGCTCCACCTGCATGGTGTAGCCCAGGGCGCCGGAGGTGCGGGGAATAATAGTGATCTTCTGCACCGGGGCGGATTCCGTCTGCAGCGCCGCCACCAGGGCGTGGCCGATCTCGTGGTAGGCTACCACCTTCTTTTCCGCATCGGTCATGATGGCATTTTTCTTTTGATACCCGGCGATGACCACCTCGATGCTTTCCTCCAGGTCCGCCTCCTTTACCACCGTGCGCCCGTCGCGCACGGCCCGCAGCGCCGCTTCGTTGATGATGTTGGCCAGCTCCGCGCCGGAGGTGCCCGCCGCCATCCTGGCAATGGTGTGGAAATCCACGTCCTCCGCCGCCTTGATCTTCTTGGCATGGACCTTCAGGATCGCCTCACGGCCGGCCAGATCCGGCAGCTCCACCGGCACCCGCCGGTCGAAACGGCCCGGGCGGGTCAGGGCCGGATCCAGGGACTCCGGGCGGTTGGTGGCTGCCAGAATAATCACGCCGTTGTTGCCATCAAATCCGTCCATCTCGGTGAGCAGCTGGTTTAAAGTCTGCTCCCGCTCATCGTTGCCGCCGATCTGCCCGTCACGCTTTTTGCCGATGGCGTCAATTTCGTCGATAAACACGATGCACGGCGCCTTCTCCTTGGCCTGCTTGAACAGGTCCCGGACCTTGGAGGCGCCCATGCCCACAAACATCTCTACAAATTCAGACCCGGACATGGAGAAAAACGGCACCCCGGCCTCACCGGCGACCGCCTTGGCCAGCATGGTTTTACCGGTACCCGGAGGGCCCACCAGCAGCACACCCTTGGGCATGGACGCGCCTGCATCGGAATATTTCTTGGGATTGTGCAGATAGTCCACGATTTCCGCCAGGTTTTCCTTGGCCTCGTCCTCTCCGGCCACGTCGGCAAAGCGGATGCCGTCGGAGGAGGGCACGTAGACCTTGGCGTTACTTTTTCCCATGCCGAAGGTCATGGCATTGGGCCCGCCGGCCTGAGACATCATTTTCTTGGCCATATACTGCCCTAAAATCGCAAAAATAGCGATGGGCAGGATCACGCTGAGGAAAAAGCTCAGCAGCGGCGACATTTCACCTGTGATGTTTCGGGTAAATGTTGCTCCGGCGGCGTAGAGCCGATCCGTCAATGTGGCGTCGTCCATTTTCCCGGTTTTGTAGATCTGCTGTTCCTCCTTATCCGTGAACACGATCTCCGAGTCGTCCACCTCCACATTGCCGATGTTCTTCTCCTCGATCATCTTCATAAAGGTGCCGTAGTCTACCTCCTTCACCTGGTGAGTCTCCAGCAGCGGTGCAACGACCATATTAAAAATCAGTATGACCAGCAGAACGATGCCGTAGTAGTAGATCAAGGGCTTTTTTGGTGATTTGACCTCTTTCATAGGGTTACCTCCTTACATCGTGTGTATCTCGCCCCTGCGGTGCAGCTGCCGGGGCGCGTTAAATAATAAAGGAAAATCCCACACGAATGTGCAGGATTTTGGTGGAGCGGATGATTTTTTCGCCGAACTGCTCCAGGGTTCGACCTGCAATCAAATTGGTGGAGGCGAGGGGAGTCGAACAATTCCAGGTTTTCTCCTCTGAAATAAAAGCAATTTGCTTGCAAAAAATATCAGAATAAAAACCGCAAAATATTCCGATTCTTCGCCTATTACCCACGAATCTCACTTGCAAATCTGAAAGCATTTTACTTTCATCCGCGGCAACAGTCAAGTAGCAATCTCATTTTTCCGCCAGTTTTTCGACCTTAGCATATTGCTATCTGTACAATTCAGCCTTTGATATAACTATGGTCACATCAGTGGATGTGTATTCATCGTCATCATAGTATATCTTCCCACCACTGAAGTCGAGATTTACGCCATCCAACTTCGAATCACTCTCTGTGTGCAGAATTATCGCTTCTCTAACGATCGGAACTAGAAGTGATTTGCTTGCGCTTTTTTGGAAGCGATCTATAAACAACATCGATATGTATTTCTAGTCGGAATTACACCCTGCCGCATACCCATATATAGATAAGGTAACAGACACCTTTTGGTTTTAAGCACCCCCGGCCTTCATTTCCTTGGCGATTGCATCGTTAATAAACCTGTTGAGGCTCTTGCCCTGCAACGCCGCAAAGGCTTGAATTCGTTCCTTTTCATGCTTGGGGACTCTTACCTTGATTTCATCGTAGGTTTTTGCATTGTATTTCGTCTTGGATTCAGTAGAAGTTTTTCCTCCCACTTGACCACCTCCCTGTGTGGTATAGTATAACACGGATAGCGAACTGGGTACAGTATGCAAGGCGCACAAATGTTCATTGCAAAGTTTGTGCGCTTTACCCGTTGCGTACTGGGTACAGTATGCGTTATCATATACTCAGACGGGAACACCGCATCAATCGAAAGGAGCAAGAAACTATGTCTACCAATGATCTGGTAATGAAGGTGGAGAAGCTCAAGGAACTGGAGGAGCTGCTGGAGGAGGTTAAGGAAGAGGCCGAGAGTGTCCGGGACGAAATCAAGCAGGAGATGATGGCGCAGGACACGGAAGAGCTGGCGGCAGGACAGTACATCATTCGCTGGACTTCGGTGCTTTCCAACCGCTTCGATACCACCGCATTCAAGAAGGTGATGCCCGAGGTGTACAAGGCGTATACCAAGCAGGTTGCCAGTCGGAGGTTCACCATCGCATGAGAAAAGCCCCTTGCCTGACTGCCGACCAAAGCCACAGGCAAAGAGCTTCCCACCAACTCACACAGGGAGCGGGCATGGTTATTATATCGTGTCCGCTCCTCCAAATCAAGGAGGAAATGGCATGAAGGAGCTTACCAGCTACAACCGTGCGGCAGGATATCTCAACAAGATATTTGACCTGCTGAACAGCACCTATTTTGAAAGTGCACTTTCAAGACCCACAATCACCATCCAATCCACACCGAAAGCATACGGCCATTTTTCGCTGAGGGCGGACACTTGGCTATCCAAGAATGGCGCTACCCACGAAATCAATATCGGAGCCGGAACTCTTGCCCGCCCCATAGAGGAAGTGACGGCTACACTGCTGCACGAAATGGTGCATTACTACAACTACGAGAATGGCGTGCAGGATTGCAGTCGAGGGAACACCTACCACAACCGCCGATTCAAGGAGTGCGCGGAAAGTCATGGCCTATGTGTGGAGCACAGCGACAAATACGGATGGTCTCACACTTCGCCCAGTGACGGCTTATTGGAGTTTGTGCTAAACAATGACCTGACAGATATTTTGCTGAATCGGAATGAATACGGCGGCTTTCACATGACGGGAACGGGCGCGCATAGCGGCGCGACAGGAACCGCAACACCCCGTACATCCAGTACAAGAAAATATGTGTGTCCCTGCTGCGGAAACTCCGTCAGAGCGACAAAAGCGATCAACATTGCCTGCCTGGACTGTAACCGGCAAATGCTTGAAGTGTAGATTTCAAAAACCGGCGAGGGAGGAGCGATCTTCCCTTGCCGGTGTCAGAGAGTTCCTAAAAGTCCAGAAATACGAACAGTGAAACCTAAATATTGATAGCAATCCTCACCTATGCCCAGCAAAAACGAACTTTTGAGGACAATAATACGAACTGACAGGAGGCGTGATACAATGAACAAAAAGACAGCGGCACTAACCACAGGGCAGTACAATGAGATAATAGGAACTATGCGGAGAGGATTTGCGGGTTGCCGACCCAATGAACGCATAGCAACGGCACTTGTTTTGGAGGGGAATTTAGGGTTGCGCATTAGCGATGTGTTGAGGCTGCGACTGTGTGATATTGTTAGAGATGGGGATAGGTACAGATTGGAGATTGTGGAGCAAAAAACAGGAAAGTGCAGAGCGTTCACTGTACCATTGGTTATTCAGCAGTATATTGAAAATTATAGTCTAAGAAACAACATTCGGAAAGAGGAACGGTTATTTCCGATTACAGAACGGGCGGTCCAAAAGCAATTGGCCATTGTGTGTGACTATTTGGGATATAAAGGAATTAGCACGCATAGTTTTCGTAAATGGTACGCTACAGAGATATACAAAGCGAATAACTACGATATTACGCTTGTACAGAGATTGCTGCAGCATAGCTCTACTGCGGTCACGCAACGGTATATAGGCATAGAACAACAACGGATAGAAGCGGCAATCGCAGGACATACATATCTGCTTTAAAAATAGCAACTCCCCGGCATGCCTACAGTGTGTAGATATCGTCGGGGGGTTACTTTTTACTGATTTTCCTTTGCCATGTGTTCTATGGCAAATTGGACACATTGGACTATGAACTCGCTTCGGCTCAAATTATTCGCCGCCGCTAATGTGTCAACATTTTTCAGCATTTCATGCTCCATTCTTATGGTGAACTGCTCTTTTTTATATTGCTTTGGCGTAAATTGTACCATATCATCACCTCTTATCACTTGACGATATGGTATCCCAGATGTTATATTAAATATAGGATTGAAATTCAACCTGCATTACAATTTGCATGGGAGGAAGGTATATATGATTCAAAAAGAAACTTATACTTTGAACAACATAAATCCGGATATATGTGATGGGGTAATCTTGTGTGCTGGCCGTGAGGCATTGGAAGCAGAACACAAATATGGAGGTCGTATTACATGAAACAGATTACTGCAAGAAAAATATTTGCCCTTCTTCTAAGCTTTGCGGGAATTCTTTTTTTGGCTACTTCTTGTGCTAAATCTAATGCCAAGCACGAGAGCTATGGTTCAAGCAAAGAGACAGGTACGGAGATCTTGTCTGCAGCGGGTTTATCAGAATATGAAATAGAAAAGTATTTCGATTCTTTTGCAGACTTCTTTTTGCCTGACGATTATTTACGGTTGTACGAATTGGCGGAAAGAGAATCTGCAACTCCCCAGCGCTGCTTGAGCCATTCGTTGTTTTTGGCAGAGCAAGATTTATCAACATATAATTCTAAAGATAAAAAAGGCATTCTTATGGATACTTCAGGTAACATTATCAGAGAATGCCCATTATTATCAGGTTATCCGTATGCCATTGGAGAGTTTTTTCTCATGGACAATGGAAATCCTATGCAATATGATGTTTTAAATGAAACTGGAGCCGTTGTTAATACTGTCGAAATAGATGGTAGCCCATCAATTGTTGCTGATTTAGGAAGCGGCTATTATCTATTGGTCACCGTTCAAGATCTTTCGATGTCAAGCTACGACCTATATATTTTCCACCCGACGGGAGATTGCTTTCCTGTGATGCTTCCTAGCGGATATTGGAATGCTAAAATAAGTATGAATATATCTGATGAAGATCAAAAATATGTCATTGATGCAGCTTTTGGGAATGTGGCAGAGGACAAGTTTTCCATTTTGTATAGCAGATATATGGTACAATCCAGCGTTACATGTGCATACTATTGTGACATATATGGGAATATACGGGTAAATCTCTCCAGCGACATAACAAACTACAACATTTTCGAATGTGGTGATTTTTCTGGAGGACAAGCTACAATTAAATTGTGGGGAGCAGATATCTGTCGGTACTCCGCAGTCATTGATGAGAACGGCGAATTTGTGAGAGAGCCGACTCCACTGGCGTAACCCAGAAATCTAGGATAATTTTCTGCCAAATTGATAATAAACAGGCCGCGAGGACATTACATCCCCGCGGCTTGTTTTTTGCCTAAACATAGTTAATTTGTGTAGTGATTTTGTCCTCTATGAGCGTCAGCGGATTGGGCAGACAGTCAACCTCAAATCCCGCCGGAAGAAAGACGTAGGGGAAAATCCACTTATTTTTAATAAAGTTAATCGCATAGCGATGTACCGGTGCATGGATTGGGCTTTGCGACATCATCTTTTTTCAAATATAGGATAACCCCATATTGATTCATCAGCGCCTCTTGCTGCGCTTCATCTGCATTTACGCTTGCTTGTTCGAGGCTCGGCAGACCAATCGCCCGGCTAAAAGAGGAGATATCTCCGCCTGTCATTTTTAAGCAAGGAGTTGGAATGCCGTTTACCGGACAGGGAAAAAGTGTTACCTGCGCAAGGCCGCACTCTCGGGCTGCTGCCTTTATTGCGCTGATTTCATCTAACGAAAACCCCATGACAGAAAAAATGCTTTCCTGAGATTTTTGGACTTGCTTGATTATATCTGCAGCACAATCAATACCCGTTTTCATTTTTTCCTTTGTGAGCCAATCTAAATTGCTTGACTCTACCGCCAGCTTGCTCATGCCGACCACTAAGCCTATCGGCAACTTGTCCATTTGAATACACCCTCTTTTTTTCGTCAAAGCTTTCCTAAAAGACCGCTTTCGCAAACTGTGGCATGCGGATTGTATTTTTCTACCAGTGTGCCCAGAAGTATCCTGTTCCCGGCGGACATTTGCGGGCTACATGTGATCTCCATTTCCTCAAAAGCCTCCGGTGCAATATCAAGGTTATAAAATCTGAATGGCGGAATTTCAATCCCGTGCAATAATTTATTGGCTGTCAGATTGAATTTCAACTCCATTGTTCCCACATCAGATTTGAAATCAAAGGGGATAAATGTCATAATATACCGCCATTCTTTTTGAAATGACCAGTATGTGTTTTTATGCCGCCCCAATTTGTTCAGCTCTAATGTCATTTTGTTGCCTTCAATATGAGAAATCACTGGCTCCAGCTTTTCAATCTCATTCGTGTATGTAACCTGCTCGAGGATTTTTCCACCAAAGGCTTGGACTGAATAGTATCCTTTATCCATTAGCTCTGACATATCTAAAAATGTGGGCAATTTTCCGTTGAGCGATTTCATATCTACTGCGTGCAAACCGATTTTTTCAACAATATCCGAGCCTTTTGTTCCGTGCCACACAAATGGGTTCTTCCTCATTTTGATTCGGACTCCCGCTCTTGGATCGGTGTACATTCTCCACATGGGAATGCTCTCATCAGATTCTTCTGTCCAAGAACTGATAAACACAAACTTTCCCAAATTCTCTACATCTGCAGTTTTTTGTTCCTGCAAGTCATCCATCTTATCCAGCGGATTAAGACGAATTTGCCTTGACTTCAATATCAACGCAAGGCTTTCGAGGGAAGTGTATCTGTATAGGTACTCAATATTGCTCATTTATCGGCCTCCATTTTAAATATACGGCATTCTCTTAGTGTGCTTCGACGCTGAATGAGTTTTACACACCTAAATTATACAATATTTCGCCCGAACAATAAAGGCGTTTTTCAAAAATATATAAATTGTTTTCGATATATACGGATTTTTGACAATATCTTTTCAAAACCGGATTTTTTGAGCGCTTATAAGATAGGGTAAACCGTCTGGCACAGGGGATAAAAGAATAAAGATCACGAGGACATTACATCCCCGTGGCTTGTTTCTTGTCATTGTCTCACTTTATTTGTGTAGAAATCTTGTCCTGAATAAGTTTTAACGGATTGGGCAGGTAGTCAACCTCCGCCTTTGCCGAAATAAACGCATAGGGAAAAATTCCTTTGTTTTTAATAAGACTAACCGCATAACTGTATTTTGATGTGGAAACAGTATGATGCTCCGCTGCTAGTTCTAAGACCGTCCGTGCTTTGCGGTTGCTTATAATCTGTTTGGCCGTTTTGTAGGTGTAGAAATCGTGCTGCATATCACAGTGAAAAATTCGGCTATACACGGTGCATATAGTTTCAAACGCCATTTCATAAGCAAAGAAATTCCTGAATATCCGCTCCATGCGATGTTTTTTGCATATGGCTTTCAACAGTGTGTAACTCACCTGCACTTCTAAGCGGAGCACATTTTTGGCAAATCCATCATCTTCCTTGCTAATCCAGCCCCCTTGTTCCCGTTGATTTGCAATCCATTCAGCCTTATTATAAAAATTCAAGGTATAGTTTGTCCGAGTGTTTTTCCTATAATCAGAAGTCGTTTTGACATAAACACTTCCCGGAGTCTTATTCTCCGCAGAAAAATTCATTCGTTTCCCCGTATCCACTGTTTTGAAAGCACCGTTAAGAACATCCAGATAAGTCTGAACAAACGGGGTTTCCACATTAAAGCAATAGTCGACCCTAGCCACGGTAAAAGCATTTATGTCAATCTTAACGCCTGTAAGCCTGGAAAGATATTCATTCACTTCTTTGGTAAAGCATTCAATATCCCGCCCGTAAATGTCATCCACATTCAGCACCTGTGTGTCATAAAAAAGATTGATGAGCTTTCCCGTAATTGAAAACCGTCGTGTTTCAATGTGGTATTTAATCTTAACCGTTCTCATCTTCTTAAAAAAGAAGCTTCCCTTCTCGCCATGTATTAGTGCCCATGTAAGTGGTGAAAAGTTCCCTTTTGGGATATTGATCTGCGTGTAAAGTGATACATAGTCTATCAAGCTTTCGCCCTCTTTCAGAAATAAAAGTGATTTGTTTTCTATTTTCTCCTTGTTTTTTTGTACTTGTGAATCTATTAAAGGGATGAAATCTGCAAGTATTTAGCTATCGGTTTTTCCCGGTTCACTTCCGCCCAGTATCTCATCCAGCTTTTTAGCCGCAGCCGCATTAGTTTGATCACTCTGATGGGTATAAAGGTCAGCGGTAATTCCTATGCTGGCATGACCCAAAAATTTTGATACATCGTAGATAGGCACTCCTACATCATGAAGGAGTGTTGCCGCTGTATGCCGATAATCATGTAGGCGGTAGTGCGGAAATCCATTCTTTTCTTCAAAAGCCACCATCAGGTCATTTATGTAATTTGGACTGTAAGGTGATCCGTCCGCTTTGCCCACTACATACAGATGGTTCATATTCCTAATTGACATACTGTGATTCTTTTGCCGTTGCTTAATATTTGCCAACACATCGAAAAACCTCTGCGGCATAGAAATATATCTGTTTGAAGATCGGGTTTTTGGTACTTTCGTCTCTACAACGCCATTGACCTCCGTGCGAACTTCGCATATATGTATTGTATTTGTTTTGAAATTTACATGTTCCCAGCGTAGCCCCGCAATTTCCTCACGGCGCATACCAAATGCTAATAGAATGATTAAAACCTCTACATTGGTCCCTTGCGCTTTATATAGCACCCGCTTAAACAATTCTTCTGGCATAGCTTTTGCGCATGATGGTGTTTTTCGTGGCGCGTCCAAGTAAGCTATTGGATTTGCGGGTATAATGCGATCGCGGACTGCCTTATTTAGTACGCTCTTTAGAAAATCATAGTGTTTTCGTCTTGTATTGGCGGCCAGCTTTTTTATTGTATCCAAATAAAGCAAATAGTCTATAACATCCCGTTCCGTAATCGTTTGGACAGGCTTTTTCTCAAATAAGCTGCATTCATGAAGATGCTTTTCAAACTTGTGGTACTCGGCCAATGTGGCTTTTTCCCTCCCCGCGATCTCCTTGGCCTTAATGTAGTTGTCAATGCAAGTGAACAATGTGTCTCTTGTGGGTTTAGTTACCATGTCCGCCCGCTTCTCTCGTTCAAATGCGTTACGGGCGGCAATGGCTTCCCTTTCTGATGAATATGTTTTTTCTCTCTTAATTGGCTTCTTCGTTTCAGGGTCTACACCATAATAGAAAACGACATAGTACTTGCGCTGACTTTTTTTGTAGTAAATATTCTTTTCTATGGATACACGGTCTTTTTCTGATTTTCTGATTATCTCCTGTGTGCTGCTGCAATGTCGTCTAATGTCCCTTTTTTCCATAGAACGCCTCCTTTAAGTCCTTCTTGTGGGGGTACTAGTATACACCGATTGTATCATCTGTCAATAAATTTTCGGTCAGATTTCGACTAAAATTTTATAAATACAATATATAGATAAAAATACCCGCCATACCGCAAGATATGGTGGGTATATGGTGGAGGCGAGGGGAGTCGAACCCCTGTCCGAAAGCGCTTTAACAGGACCTTCTCCGGGCGCAGTTATGTTTCAACATTCCCTCCTCGCGCAGGCACATAACAGACTGCGCGATTCAGTAGAGTCATGATGCGTGGGCGGGGCAACTCTTACCCGCCGCACGGACGCCACATAAACGACGCCTTCCCCGGCCTGTGGCCTCTCCGGTTCAGACGGTCACAGCTTAAGCTGCGACGGCAACAGTATTAGTGTTGTCAGTTCATTTTTAATTGCCCGTTTTATGGTGGCCAGGCGCCACCGCCCGCTTATCCTGCCTCCACACCCCCGTCGAAACCGGTACGCCCCCATATAGCATTGCGGAAAATCCCTATGGGATTTTCCGGCAGAGAGGCTGCAGCCTGCTGTGTGCATCATTTTGGGCCTGTGGCGCAGAATGATGCACTGGAAGCCTGAGAGGTGTTTTTCCCCACGCATATGCCGCGGTGAAAAACGATCTCCATTTTTTGCCGCCTGCCGGCGGCAAGCTCTGCGAGGCTCTATGCTTTGCAGAGCTATATTTTCCGCCGGGTACCGGGAAATATTCCCGGCACCCGGGCAGAATACGATGATTTTACCGCCCGTAGGGATCCGGCAGCTTCTCCGGCTCCGGATACTCCACGCCCTTGGTGTCCACGGTGACGGAGGCCATCACCTGAGGCTTTTTGGGCTTGTTGGTCATCATGTTCCGGGGAGCCGAGGCAATAGCGTCCACCACGTCCATGCCATCGATGACCATGCCGAAGGCGGCATATTCCCCGTCCAGATGGGGGCTGTCCTTGTGCATGATGAAGAACTGGCTCCCGGCAGAGTCCGGAGCCTGGGCCCGGGCCATGCTCAGAACGCCCCGAGAGTGGCGCAGATCGTTGTTAAAGCCATTTGCCTTGAATTCGCCCTTGATGCAGTAGCCGGGGCCGCCCATGCCGGTGCCGTCGGGGCACCCGCCCTGGATCATGAACCCGTAAATGCACCGGTGGAAAATGAGCCCGTTATAAAACCCCTTTTTTATGAGAGAGATGAAGTTATACACGCTCTGCGGCGCCACATCGGGGTATAGCTCCGCCACGATCTTGCCGCCGTCCGCCATGGTTATGGTCACAATAGGATTGTTTTCCATGCTCTGTCTCCTTTATCTGTTTTTCTCGCGCATGGCCCGGTCCATCTCACGCTTGGCGTCCCGCTTGGCCACGGCTTCCCGTTTGTCGTAGGTTTTCTTACCCTTGCACAGGCCCAGCTCAATTTTCACCCGGCTGTCCTTGAAATACACAGACAGGGGGATCAGCGCGTAGCCCTGCTGCTTTTGCAGGTCGTGCAGCTTGCGGATCTCCCGCTTGTGCAGCAGCAGCCGCTTGGGCCGGTCCGGATCCTTGTTGAAGATGTTGCCCTTGTCATAGGGGGAGATGTGTACGCCATAGGCAAACACCTCTCCATCCTTGGCCTGGCAATAGGAATCCTTCAGATTCAGCGTGCCGGCCCGGATGCTCTTGACCTCCGTGCCGAACAGCTCCACCCCGGCCTCATAGCGATCCTCCACGAAATAGTCATGGAACGCCTTGCGGTTTTGGGCGGCGATCTTAATGCCTTTTTTCTCCATGGAGGACCTCCTTTCTCCGGATGGAACAGTATAACACACTTTTCTGACCATTGCAAGAGCGAAGACCCTCACCTTTGGTCGGTATTTGTTGCCCTACAACACATCTTGGACAAGTGAATAAAAAGATATGAGGGATATGGTCCCGTGGGATATAGCTAAGCTGCCACACCAAACCATCCCGAAGAGCGGAACGCAGCCGCCGCAAAAATCAGAAGCGGTTCCGACCTGTTCATTCCTCCCTCCTGGGCATTTGCAGGCTCTGCAAAGCAGCTTGCTGTTTATGCTTGCCGCGCCAATAACCCGCCCGTGAGAGCCTTCCGCTGGATGACTCAGGCGGAAAGTGCTCTGCTGTTATTTTACTTCATAAACGCCCTGTGGAAGATCTTCTTGCCCTTCTTGATGATAACGCCCTCGCCGGCCAGGCTGTCTGCGTCAAAGGAGGCATCAATGGACTCTACCTTTGCATCATTGATGCTGACGCCGCCCTGCTGCACCAGTCGCCGGGCCTCGCTGTTGGAGGCACACAGGCCGCACTCCACCAGCAGCGCCATGACGCCGATCTTGCCATCTGTCAGCTTGTCGGCTGCAAGCTCTGTGGCGGGCATATGGGTGGCATCTCCCTTGCCGGAGAACAGCGCACGGGATGCCTCCCGGGCCTTATTGGCCTCCACCTCGCTATGGACCAGCTTCGTCAGCTCATAGGCCAGGATATCCTTGGCCTCGTTGAGCTTGGCATCCTTCCAATCGGCCATGGCGTTAATTTCCTCCAGCGGCAGGAAGGTCAGCATCCGCAGGCACTTGATGACATCCGCATCATCCACATTGCGCCAGTACTGATAGAACTCAAAGGGACTGGTCTTGTTGGGATCCAGCCACACGGCGCCGGAGGCGGTTTTGCCCATCTTCTTGCCCTCGGAATTCAGCAGCAGGTTGATGGTCATGGCATGGGCATCCTTGCCCAGCTTGCGGCGGATCAGCTCTGTGCCGCCCAGCATATTGCTCCACTGGTCGTTGCCGCCAAACTGCATATTGCAGCCGTAATGCTGGAACATGTAGTAGAAGTCATAGCTCTGCATGATCATGTAGTTGAACTCCAGGAAGCTCAGGCCCTTCTCCATGCGCTGCTTATAGCACTCGGCCCGCAGCATGTTATTCACAGAGAAGCAGGCACCAACCTCCCGCAGCAGCTCAATATAGTTCAGCGGCATCAGCCACTCGGAGTTATAGAGCATCAGCGCCTTCCCATCAGAGAAATCAATGAATTTCTCCATCTGGCGCTTGAAGCACTCGGCATTGTGAACGATATCCTCCCGGGTGAGCATTTTGCGCATATCCGTCCGGCCGGAGGGATCGCCGATCATCGTTGTGCCGTCGCCAATGAGGGCGATGGGCTTATTGCCGGCCATCTGCAGGCGCTTCATCAGGCACAGAGCCATGAAGTGCCCCACATGCAGGGAGTCCGCTGTGCAGTCAAAGCCAATGTAGAAGGTTGCCTTGCCGTTGTTGACCATCTCCCGGATCTCGTCCTCATTGGTCACCTGTGCGATCAGCCCGCGGGCGATCAATTCTTCATAAATTCCCATTTTTTTCGTTCCTTTCTTTTATTGCAAATCAGACAGGAGAAAAAATCGCCCCCTGTCTCCTTGGACAGAGGGCGACATATGTCACGGTACCACCTCATATTCGCCGCAGCCTCGCGGTCTGCAGCCTCACGGAGTGCGCCGCACCCCTGCGCTGTAACGGGCGCACCCGACGCATCCCTACTAAGGCTCCCGCCCGTTCGGAAGGCAGCTCCGGGATGTATTCACAGCCGCTCTCCTCTCCCCCTTGCACCCAACGGAGGCTCTCTTGGCAGGCAGAACCGGCGTTACTTTTCCCATCATTGCTGTAGGAATATGAACTTACCAAATATTATAGAGAGTGATTCATTTTTTGTCAACAGCCCTTGCCAATGTTTTTTCAAAAACGTTTGCAGGACTACAATACATCACATCAAAAACAAGTAAAAGGGGCAGAGAATCGGAAACGGCCCGATGCCGCTTATTCCTTCTGCCCGCTTAGAGGTCACATGCTGTGCGTACTTGCCGCTCTAACGGCTGCCTGTGGAGCTTCCCGCTGGGCGTCTGCCCCGGAGTCCGCTGCCCGATATGCTTGACAAAGCTGCGTTTGCGCAAATACTGCCATTGGATGCCGGGAATAAGGAGGGAGGGGCGTCGGGGATGTAAGGGACAGCTTTATCGGGGGATGGAAAAAACGCTGCGGCAAAGCCTTTGACAGCTTACCGCAGCGGTAGGTATACTGGATGCAATATCCGGCCCGGATCAGGAGTGGAGGGCCACGGTGTACTGATACCGGTCCCCCAGCACGATACTTTCGCATATCTCCACAATGACACCGTCTGACGATGTAACGCGGCTTACACTCAGGCCCGGGGCCGGGCGGTCGACGTTCAAAAGCTTTGCATCCGCCTTGGATATAAGGATGGCCTGGAAGGTTTCCACCGCTGTGTCCGGCTGAAAGCTGCTGTTTTGACGCATGGTCTGGTACAGGCCCTTCTCGCGGATCATCTCCTCAGTCATGAATGGGTAGAGCGCCGCGGGGATGTACGAGGTCTCCAGTGCGAAGGGCTTGCCGTCGGCAAGGCGGAGCCTGCGCAGGGAGAATATTTCGGAGTTAGGCTCTATAGAAAGCCGGGCCGCCATATTGGCATCGGCCGGGAGCTTTCGAAAAGAGACAATGCTGCTGGACGGCGTGTAGCCCATGCGCTTGATCTCCTCACTAAAGCTATAGAACTTCACCAGATTCTGCTCCAGCTTCGGCATGGCCACAAAGGTTCCGCGCCCCTGCTTGCGCGTAACCAACCCGTTTCGGACAAGGACATCCATGGCCTGGCGTACCGTGGAGCGGCTGACATTATACTCCCGGCACAGCTGCATTTCACCGGGCAGCATGCACCCCACCGGCCAAGCATTGTTCCTGATCTTCGCGGTAAACTCCCGCACCAGCTGCTGATACAGGGCGATGGGTAGGTTGTCATTCAGCATAGCAAACCTCCGAAAAACAACGGTTTATTCATTAAACCGCATAATTCTAAGTTATTTTACACCATTGTGTCGCATTATCCAAGGCGAATTGTATAACATGAGGAAAAACTTGTCAAGTTGAATAAAAAGCAACAAATCATTTTGTGGAATCTTCCGTTTCCCCCCTATATTGACACGCCATCATCATAATGATATAATGTTCGTACATTTAGAGACGGAGGAAGACTATGTCGGGTAATGCGATTCTCAAGGAGCTGGTGACGGCCTCCAAGGCCGGCCGGCCGGCGGGTATATGCTCTGTATGCAGTGCAAACGAGTATGTGATCGAAGCGGCCATGGAGGAGACTCTCGCCTCGGGCGGGGTGTGTCTGATCGAGGCAACGGCAAACCAGGTCAACCAGTTTGGCGGCTATACCGGAATGACACCGGCTGATTTTGTGAGCTTCTGCAGAAAAATCGCATCCCGCACGGGATTGGATGAGGAACGGCTGATCTTCGGCGGTGACCACCTGGGTCCCCTGGTGTGGAGCGCTGAGGAGGAAGAGGCCGCCATGGAAAAGGCGGAGGCGCTGGTTCGCGCCTATGCGGCCGCCGGAGTCCAAAAGATCCATATAGATGCAAGCATGCGCCTGGGAAGCGATGACCCCCAGGCGCCCCTGGACCCCGCCGTTGTTGCCCGGCGTGCCGCCCGCCTGTGCCGGGCGGCGGAGGAAGCACGGCCCGAGGGCGAGCTGCCCCTGTATGTGGTGGGCAGCGAGGTGCCCATTCCGGGCGGCGCAACGGAGGCGGAGGAGGGCATCTCCGTCACGCGCGGCGAGGATCTGCGGAATGAGTATGAGCTGTTCAAAAGCGCTTTTCTCCGCCAGGGGCTGGATGATGCGTGGACGCGCGTTATTGCTGTTGTGGTGCAGCCGGGGGTGGAATTCGGCGACGACCAGGTGTTTCTATACAACAGAAGCAATGCGGCTGAATTGATCGCCTGCGCACGGACACTGGATGGGATCGTGCTGGAGGGACATTCCACCGATTACCAATCCGCCCGGGCTCTGCGGGAAATGCGGGAGGATGGCATTGCGATCCTGAAGGTCGGGCCCGCGCTGACCTATGCGTTCCGGGAGGCGCTTTTTGCCCTGGAACGGATCGAGCGCGAAATGAATCCCTGCGCACCGGCAGGAGGATACTCCGATTTTTCAGCTGTTTTAGATCGCGTCATGTGCCAGAATCCCGGGAACTGGATCAAGCACTACCACGGAGAGCCGTACAGGGTTGCCCTGATGCGCAAGTACAGCCTTTCGGACCGCTCCCGGTATTATCTCGACAACCCCGAGGTGCAGGATGCCACCCGGCGCCTCTTCAGAAATTTCAACGCCGCACCGTGTCCCACCGGCCTTTTGGCACAGTTTCTGCCGCGCCAGGCGGAGGCTATCATTGCCGGGACACTGGATACTGCCGCAGAGGCTATTGTGAAGGAAAATATTAAGTACGTTCTGCGGTCCTACCGATGAAACACTGCTGCATGCTCATGCCGGAAAGGAAAGCTTTCACTATGAAAACAAACGACATTGTCACCATCTCGGATGTCTGCGCGGATCTGCTCCTTTTCGGCGATGACATTATGCCTGAATTCGGGCAAAAGGAAAAGCTGGGCAGCCGCTACTATCTCACCATGGGCGGCTCGTGCGGCATTTTTGCGTGTCAGGCGGCAAAGCTGGGCCTAAAGACCGCCGTGGTGGGGACCCTTGCCGATGATGTGATCGGCCGTATGCTGCTGGAAAAATACAGAGAATCCGGCGTTATAACGGAGCATCTTAGATTCGCGGACAGCTATACGGCCATGAGCGTGGCGCACTGCAGGGGCTCGGACCGCGCGATCCTTACGCTGCCGGGCTGTATAGATTCTATTGCGGCGGAGGATGTTCCGCCGGTGCTTTTGACACAGACACGGCACCTGCATATTGCCAGCTTCTACATTCTAAAAAAGATGTGGCCCGGCTGGCGCAGCGTGATCTCCGCCGTCAAGGCATCGGGGGGAACGGTGAGCCTGGACACGAACTACGATCCGGAGGAGCGATGGGACATTCCGGAGCTGATGGATATCCTTCCGATGGTGGACATCTTCTTCCCCAATGAAACGGAGCTATGCAGCATTATGCATGAGTCTGATCCCATGACAGCGCTGGAGAGGGCCTCCGGGATCGTGCCTGTATGTGTTATGAAATGCGGCGGCAGAGGTGCTGTCGCCGCCGCCGATGGCAAGCGATACCACTGGCAGGCGGAAAAGGTCCGGGTCACCGATACCGTCGGCGCAGGAGATACGTTTGATGCGGGCTTCCTGTTTGGATATCTCAATGACCTGGGCATACAGCGGAGCGGGGAGATCGCGACGTTCTGCAGCGCAGGAAATGTAGGCAGGCTGGGCGGTGTGGACGGCCAGCCGACGCTCCGGGAGGTCGTGGAGCGATTTGAGCTGTAGCACAGCGGGCAAAGTCCGCCTTGCGATACAAAAAAATGATAAAGAGAGGATAAACCAATGAAAAAAATGCTGGCACTTGTGTTGTCACTGGTCATGGTATTCGGACTCGTTGGCTGCGGCAAGAACGCGGGCGGCTCGGATAATGACGGCAGCACAAAGCTCACCGTATGGTATTGGGGTGAGCAGGAGATCCCGGGCTACAAGCAGTACATGGAAGAAATGGCACAGAAGTACAGCAGCGAAACGGACGGCATCAGCGTTGAGGTCGTGCTGCAGGAGAGCGACACGCTGTATTCTGCGCTGCGCACGGCTGAGCAGGCCGGCGAGGGCCCGGATCTTGCGTTCCTCTGGGGCGGAACACAGGCTCTGGACGATGTCTGGCTGGGGAACCTGGCGCCTATCTCCGACTATATGACGGAGGAGGAGCTGTCCTGCATGACTGCCAGCGCCCTGTCCGAAACCAACTGGGACGGCAAGCAGTGGGGCTTCCCCGCATACAGCGTCTGCTTCGGCATTGCCTATAACAAGCAGATGTTTGCCGCCGCGGGGCTGGATCCGGAGAATCCGCCCACGACCTGGCAGGATTTTATCGCCGCCTGTGATGCCCTCAAGGCGGCCGGCTACACCCCCATTGGCAGCGGATTGAAGGACGGCTATCTGCCCGGCTGGCTGGCTGTTTATTTCGGCGCCCAGAATTATGACGATCCCAACGAGGCCATCAAGCCCTTCCGCCTGGAGGAATCCTATACGGATAAGGAATGCTCCCAGTGGATCTATCTGATCGAGGAGCTTATTAAGGGCGGGTACTTCAACGAGGATATTCAGTCCCTGGATCTGTATCAGGGCCAGCAGCTGCTGGAGACCTCTAACTGCGCCATGACCTTCCAGTGCGGCCCCTACACCGCCAGCATTGCGGAGAAGATGGGCGAGGATGTTATCGGCTTTATGCAGGCGCCGGTATACGGCAGCGGTGAGCTGGCCAAGTCCGTGTGCGTGGGCCAGCAGGTATTTGTGATGCCCAAGAGCGCCAAGCACAAGGATCAGGCAGCGGACTTCCTGCTGTTCCTGGCCAAGAAGGAAAACCTCAGCCGCATGTATGAGCTGACGAACGCGTGGATGCCCACGGTGGATTTCGATGCGTCCTCCCTGGACAATGAGATCTGCAAAAATGTTGCTACCTGGATGCAGGAGCAGCGCCTGTATGACTATCAGTACACCTATCCCATCGGCTGGGAGAACGAGAGCCTGTGCCCCGTGATGCAGAAGATGTTCACGGAGGGACTGAGCGCCGCAGATGCAGTCAACGAGCTGCAGGACGGCATCAACAAATGGGCGGAGCAAAACGCCAATGTGCTGGAGGCCTATAAGATCTGGGTCGTCAAATAACGGCACTGCATCAAAACGGCCCGGAGGGGCATTTGCCCCTCCGGGCATTTCTGAAGGACACGGGAGTCGGAGGTATTTATGCGAAAAAGAATGGAGAAAACTGCGCCATATTTGTATATTCTCCCGATGATTCTTGTTGTCGGGATTGTAATAATTTACCCGATCATCGAGCTGTTTATCGGGAGCCTTACTTCTACGAGCTATGACGGAAAAACCATCTTTGTGGGCCTCAGCAATTTTAAGCTGGTGGTGGCCGACCCGCTGTTCAAAACAGCGATCATCAACAATCTCAAGCTGTTTCTGATGGTTCCGGTGCTGACGCTTGTCTCACTGGTGCTGGCCACGCTGCTGTCAAACCGGATACGCGGCTGGCAGTTCTACCGGGCCATTGTTTTTATCCCTTACATTCTATCCATCACCGCCGTGGGCATTATTTTCAGCTATATCATGCAGTATAACGGCATTTTCAACACGGTTTTGCGGGCCATGGGGCTGGATGCATGGGCCCTGGATTGGCTGGGCAGCCCCAAATATGCCATGGGCGCTGTGGCATTTGTGATCTTCTGGAAGCAGGTGGGCTTTGGCGTAATATTGTTCCTGGCGCGGATCCAATCCATTGATTCGACCCTTTATGAAGCGGCTGCCCTGGATGGTGCGTCGGGATTGCAGCAGTTTATATACGTCACGATCCCGCAGACGGTTGCTATCATTGAGTTCTACGTTGTGATAACCTTGATCGAAATGCTCAGCTGGGTCTTTAACTACGTCTATGTTATGACGGCAGGAGGACCTGCGAGCTCTACATATGTGCTGGAATTCCTGATCTACAAGAAGGCATTCGGCGGCGGAAACTACAATATCGCCCAGGCGGTCAGCGTCACGGTGCTGCTGTTTGCCGTAATCATTATTATCTTCCGCCAGATACTGGCCGCGAAAGGAGATGGGACGGATGAATAAGAAATCGATAGCGCGCAATTCGCTGGCGCAGATCATTATGATCCTTACATCCGTGATGATTATTTTCCCGCTGTATTTCATGACCATCAACTCCTTTAAGACCCGGGAGCAGTATCTGGTCGACCCTGTGGGGCTGCCAAACCCGTTTACCCTGCAGAACTATGTGGACGCCTTCGCCGGAAAGGATTTTCTGCTGTGGTTTGCCAATAGCCTCATCCTTTCCCTGGGTGCTGTTGCACTGACGATGATTGTCGGCCTCTTTGCCGGGTACGCCTTTGCCAAGATGAAGTTTAGGGGGCGTGATGCACTGTTCAGCCTGATTATCCCGCTGATGTCCGTGCCGCCGGTGGCAATGCTCATTCCACTGTTTCGCACGGTGGTCAAGCTGGGCATGGTCAACACCCTGGGGTCCGTAATATTCATCTACTGTGGCCTGTGCCTGCCGATGACCGTGTACATGATCCGCAATTTTCTTCTGTCGGTGCCGGATGCCATCCTGGAGGCGGCGCGTATTGACGGCTGCAGCCGCTTCCGGTCGCTGTTCAGCATCGTACTGCCCCTTTCCGTGCCGGCGATCATTACCTCGGGGCTTGTGAACCTGGTTTGGGCATGGAATGAGCTGATGGTGGCGCTGGTATTTCTCCAAAAGGAGCATCTGCGCACACTCATCGTGGGCACGACGATATTCAAGAGCCGCTACAGCCTGAATGTTCCCGTGATTATGGCGGGATTAGTGGTAGTGACACTCCCGATGATTATCGTATATATTTTCGGGCAGAAGAAGCTGGTGCAGGGACTCATGTCCGGCGCCGTCAAGGAGTGACCGGCGGGAGACATATGCCGGGAGAGGAGTTATCATGCACAAAGAAGAATTGAAGCAGCTTTCGGAATATTACCTCCGCCATATACTGGACGATGTCATGCCGTTTTGGGATGCGCGCTGTGTGGACGAGGAGTGCGGCGGCTTTTTTACCTGCTTTGACCGGCAGGGCAAGCTGACGGATGACAACAAGTATATTTGGTTCCAGGGGCGGCAGACCTATACATATGCGCTGCTGTACAACCATATCGAGAAACGACGGGATTGGCTCGACAAGGCGCGCCACGGCTTCCGCTTCCTGGCAGACAAGGCCTACGCAGGCGGTGGCCGCTGGAATTACAAGCTGGATCGGCAAGGCCATGTGCTGGTGGGGACGACATCCGTGTTTGCGGATATGCATGTGCTGCAGGCCCTGGGGGAATACAACACGGCCCTGGGCGGACAGGACGCCGAGGCAATGGCGATTATGCGTGCTACATATGATACCCTGGAGCGGAATTTTGCCGACAGATATTTCAAGGATATCTATGAGAACACCTGGCAGGAAAACCACATCTGGCACGATATGTACATGACGGCGCTGAGCGCGATCATGACATGCATCCCGGTGCTGGGGGAGGAGTATACGCGGCCCTTTATTGACGAGTGCCTGGATAAGATATGCAACTGGTTTGCAAGGGACGACTATCGGGCCATATTTGAGACCGTGTCGTGGGATAACCAGCTCTTCCTGGAGGCGCCGGCGGACCGATTCACAAACCCCGGCCATTCCTCTGAGGCGGTATGGTTCATTCTGGAGTATGCGCGCAGCAGCGGCCGGGAGAACCTGCTGCATCGCGCGGTGGAATTTGAGGATTGGGTGTATGAACGAGGGTATGACAAGGTGTACGGCGGCCTGAATTCCTACCTGGATGTAAACGGAACGGAGCCTGTGGCTGTGGATTGGTTTTTGGCCACAAATTCCCTTTGGGATGACAAGGTGTGGTGGGCAAATGCGGAGCAGCTGTGCGCCCTGGCTATGACCTATGAGGCGGGGAAAAACGAGCTGTATTGGGAGCGATTCCTGCGCCACCATCAGTATTGCCGCAGCAATTTCTTTGACCCGGAATATGGCGAGTGGTTCGAGCGGCTGAACGCAGACGGATCGGTCAAGGTGGACGCCAAGGGGACAGAGTGGAAATGCGCATTTCATCTTGTGCGGGCGCTGGTGTACACCCTGGAGGCTCTGCGGCGCATGGAGGCTGCACAGGACGAGTGAGCCCAGTGACCGGAGAAACCGGAAAATGAAGAATATGCCTATATAAGGCTGGAACGTTCATAATAAAGCCGCAGCGGACCATTTATGGCCCGCTGCGGCTTTGAATAATTGCCCAGGGGATAAATTTTTGCGATCAGACAGGGAGCTTGACCAGCATCAGCAGCGTTCCGGCGACAATCAGCCCAAGGCCCAGAGCTGCCTTTTTGGACAGGCGCTCTTTGAACACCAGAGCCGAAAAGCCGATGGACACCAGAAGGCTCAGCTTGTCAATGGGCACCACCACGCTGGCGAGCCCATCCTGCAGGGCCTTATAGTAGCACAGCCAGGAGGCGCCGGTGGCCAGGCCCGAGAGAATAAGGAAGATCCACGTCTAGGCACTGAGAGACGTGATGGTGGGCCCGAAGCCCACGATCCATACCATCAGCCATGAAAAGAGCAGCACCACAATGGTGCGGATGGCTGTGGCGGCGTCTGAATCCGTTTTCCGGATGCCGCACTTGGCAAGGATCGCCGTCAATCCGGCGAACAGTGCAGAAGCAAATGCAAAGATTACCCACATAACAAACACCCTGCTCTCCCCTCTGAAGGACACGAATAGTCCGCAAAAATGCCGGTGCGGAATCTGCCTCCATATTTTAACGCTGAATGTCAGATCCGTCTACCCCAAAAGAAGCTTTTTGGCGGTGCGCTGCCGGGCGGCCTGGGGTTGAGAGGAGAGAAGATCTGTGGTAAAATCGAGAAAAAAGTGTGTGGAGGGACAGATATGGAACCAAGAATACTATTGGAGACACTGGCTGTAGCGGAGCGGCTGAAGGACACCACCCGGCACTGCTACACCCGGAAGGGCCGGCACGAGAGCGTGGCAGAGCACTGCTGGATGATGACGCTGATGGCCTACTTCGTGCGGGATGAGTTTCCGGAGGCGGACATGGATAAGGTGATCCGGATGTGCCTGATACACGACCTGGGAGAGGCATTCACCGGGGATATCCCATCCTTTGACAAGACGGCGGAGAACGAGAAAACAGAGGAGAGACTTCTGCGGGATTGGGTGGACACGCTGCCGGAATTCTACCGGGAGGAAATGACGGCTCTGTATGGCGAGATGGAAAAGCGGGAGACCCTGGAGGCTAAAATCTACAAGGCCATAGATAACCTGGAGGCAGTGATCCAGCACAACATCTCGGACTTGGCTACATGGATCCCCAAGGAGTACGAGCTGAATAAGACCTACGGCGACGACAAGGTGGCCTTCTCCGAATATCTCAGGGACCTGCGGACGGAAGTCCGCAGGGACACGGAGAGGAAGCTGGGGGAGCGATGACAGGTGAAAAAAGGAAACGCGCTTACGAACGTAAGCGCGTTTTTTGGCGCAGTGGGAGGGATTCGAACCCTCGTGCCGCTTTTGACGACAACACGATTTCCAGTCGTGCTCGTTATGACCTCTTCGATACCACTGCGTATTCTCTTTTTACTGCGAACAGCAAAATTTATTATACCAAATTTTTGGCGCTTGTCAACACATATTTCCCAAAATCTGAAAGAATTTATGAGCAGGATGTTCCGGAAAACACCCTGCCCATAAATTTTCTTTAATCCAGCTTCTTCGCCACGGTCACCATCGCCGTGTCCAGAGCGTTACCCATCCGCTGCATGGCCTGGCCCACAGCGGTTTTCCGGCACTTGGGACGGGGACAGACGATCATCTCTGCGGTGACACCCACCATAATTCCGGCGGCCATGCCCCAGAGAAACGGACTCTTACACATTTGCAATTCACTCCTTTGTCCACGCGGATAGTATCTCCCATTTGCCCGGAAAAAACCGTCAGGGCGGTTGCCAAATTTCGCCGCGTGGCGTATAATATCCATAAAAAAATCGGACAGATAAGAAAAGGAGCTTTTTATGTCTGCTGAACGTCTGCAGGCGGCCATCCGCCGCACAAAGACGCCGGTGGCCCTGGTGTTGGATCCCCGGGAGGACCGGCTGGAGAAAAAATATTTGAAGAATTTTACCGATCTGTACGGGGATTGCCCCATGGCCCATGCCGAGGCCCTGCGCTACCATGGCAGCCAATCCATCTCTCAGGCGGCGGGGAAGCTGCCGGCGGTGATGCTGCGGGCGGAGCCGTATCTCCGACAGGGCTTCATGGGGATGGATGTTCTCTCAAACCTGGTGAACATGGCCAAAAATCAGGGGCTGTACACCATTGTGGACGCCCGGTGCGCCGGGACGGAGCCGTGGCTCCAGGGGGGCGTGAACGCCGACGCCGTGACCATCCTGCCCTATGGCGGGGCGGAGAGCTGCCGGGTAGCGGAGGACAAGCTGGTCATCGCCGTGCTGCGCACCAGGGGGGCCGGGGTGGCCTCCGTGCAGAATCTTATGGCCGGGGACCGGCAGGTGTTTCAGGCGGCCGGAGAGCAGATGGCCCGCTTCGGCGCTGCCTGCATGGTAGAAACGGGCTTTAGCCTGGACATCAAGGACCTGCGCAGGCGGCTGAAGGACGCCTTTCTGATCCTGGCCTGCTGCGACGGAGACAACGCCTATCCCGCCTTTGACGAATATGGCCGCGGCGCCCTGGTGGCGGACGGAGAGCTGCAGTATGCAGAGGATCTGTCCGCGGCCATAGACGCGGCGGTGGCCGACATGAAGAAAATCATTCAAGTACTGTAAGGAGAACGCCATGACCCGCATTTATTTAGTCAGACACGCCGAGGCAGAGGGGAATCTCTACCGCATTGCCCACGGCCATTATAACGGACTCATTACCGCCCGGGGGTATAAGCAGATCGCAGCCCTGCAGCAGCGGTTTGAGCACATACATATCGACGCCGTATACAGCAGCGACCTGTTCCGCACCCGCACCACGGCCAGGGCCGTATATCTGCCCAAGGGCCTGCCCCTGCACACCGACCCGAACCTGCGGGAGGTGAATATGGGCGTGTGGGAAGGCCACACCTGGCAGCAGCTGCGCATGGAGGGCGAGGAGCGCATTGTGGACTTTAACCGCCATCTGGACCGCTGGCAGGTGCCCGGCGGCGAGACGGCTCAGCAGGTGCTGGATCGGTTTATCCCGGCGCTGACGAAGATCGCCCGGGAAAACGACGGCAAAACCGTGGCGGTATTCAGCCATGGGGCGGCGCTGCGGATGGTGTTGGGTACTTTGGAGGGCAGGCCCCTCAGCGAGCTGGGCAGCACGCCCCATGGGGACAACACGGCTATCTCTTTGGTGGAGTATGACGAGGATGGTTTTACCGTGCTGTACCGGGATGACAACCACCATTTGATCGATGCGAACCTGTCCACCTTTGCCAAGCAGAGGTGGTGGAAGGATGAGCGGATGCTGGAGAGCGATATGTATTATCTGCCCATGACCGATGCCCAGCGGAAGGAGCTGGGCATCGGACCGGAGGGGGAGGCCATTGCCGTGCTGCATGGGGGTGAGCTGGCCGGCGGCGTACAGCTGCTGCCCCAGAAGGAGCCCGGGGTGGGCTGGATTGGCTGGTACGGTCTGCTCCCCACCTGGCGGGGCCTGAACCGGGGCATCGGCCCCCTGGGACAGGCGGTGCAGTATTACCGGGAAAAGGGCGCACAGCATATCCGCCTGCACTGCCAGGACGCGGAGACGGAGAGCTTCTTCCGCCATTACGGATTTGAGAAAACTCCCCAGGGCGACATGGATCTCTACATAGGATACGGAGAAAAGGCATGAGAGGAACGGAATTCCTTCCGGTGAGCCGGGAGGAGATGCGGGCCCGGGACTGGTACTACTATGATTTCCTGGTGGTGATGGCTGATGCCTACATCGACCACCCCAGCTTCGGCAGCACGCTTATCGCCCGGCTTTTGGAGGCAGAGGGCTATCGGGTGGCAGTGCTTGCCCAGCCGGATTGGCACGACTACACAGCCTTTGCCGAAATGGGAAAGCCCCGGTTTGGCGTGTTCATCGGAGGGGGAAACCTGGACAGTATGGTGGCCCACTACACCGTGGCGAAGCGGCGGCGGGACAAGGATCTCTACTCCCCGGGGGGTAAGATGGGGTATCGCCCCGACCGGGCTACCATTGTGTATGCCAACCGGGCCCGGGAGGCCTTCGGAAGCGGCACACCCATTATCATCGGCGGGCTGGAGGCGTCGCTGCGGCGCTTTGCCCACTACGACTATTGGGACGATAAGGTGCGCCGGCCCATTCTCTTTGATGCACCGGCGGACCTGCTGGTGTACGGCATGGGGGAGACGGCCACGAGAGAAATCGCCCGGCGGCTTTCCCGAAAGACGCCGGTGAAGGATATTACCGACGTCCGGGGCACGGCATTTTTGAGCCAAAGTCCGGAAAAGTGCATTTATCGGCCGGTGACGGCGCCCTCCTACGAGAGCGTCCGGGAGGATAAAAAACAGTATGCCATAGCCACTAAGCTGCAATACGACGAAAACGACCCCATCCGGGGCTGCGGCGTGGTGCAGCCCTGTGAGGGCCGGTTCCTCATTGTGAACCCGCCCCAGCGCCCCCTGCCCCGGGAGGAGCTGGACAGGCTCTACGACCTGCCCTTTGTGCGGGAGGTGCATCCCATGTACAAAGAGCCCGTACCGGCTATTGAGGAGGTGCGCTTTTCCATTGCCCACAACCGGGGGTGCTTCGGCGGGTGCAATTTCTGTGCGCTGACCTTTCACCAGGGGCGGATGGTCACCTCCCGGAGCATTGAATCTGTCCTGCGGGAGGCGGAAATACTCATCAAGGACCCGCAGTTTAAGGGATACATCCACGATGTGGGCGGGCCTACGGCCAACTTCCGCCACACCTCCTGCCCGGGGCAGAAAAAGCACGGCTGCTGCAAAAATCGCAGCTGCCTGGCCCCGGAGCCGTGCAAAAATCTGGATGCAGACCACACGGAATACACGGAGCTTTTGCGGCGCCTGCGCCGGCTGCCGGGGATAAAAAAGGTGTTCGTCCGCAGCGGCATCCGCTACGACTACATGCTGCTGGACAAGAAGGGAGACTTTTTCCGGGAGCTGGTGAACTACCACATCAGCGGCCAGCTGAAGGTGGCTCCGGAGCACTGCGTGTCCTCGGTGCTGGACTACATGGGAAAGCCCCATTTCGATGTATTCGAGAAGTTCTGGCGTAGGTATCAGAGGCTTAATGAGGCGGATCACAAGGAGCAGTACCTGGTGCCGTATCTCATGTCGTCTCACCCGGGCTGCACCCTGGCCGACAGTGTGCGCCTGGCGGAGTTCCTGCATAAAACCGGGCATCTGCCGGAGCAGGTGCAGGACTTTTACCCCACGCCGGGGACCATCTCCACCTGCATGTACTACACAGGCATCGACCCCCGGGACATGACGGAGGTGTATGTGGCCCGGAGTCCTCACGAAAAGGCCCTGCAGCGGGCGCTGCTGCAGTGGGGACGCAAGGATCTGCGGCCCCTGGTCATAGAGGCCCTGGAGAAGGCGGAGCGGACGGATTTGATCGGGTATGAGGAAAAGTGCCTGATTCGTCCCCAGAAGGGGGAGAAATACTTTGGCAAGAAGCCGGAGGAGCCGACAAGGCCTGACCGGCGGGAAAAGCCCCGGGGCGGCAACTTCCGCCACAAGCGGCCGGAGAATCCGGGCCAAAAGGGGAAAATGCCCCAGCGGAAGAAGGAGGCCTTCGCCAAGCGAAGAAAAGGAAAATGAGCAAAGCCCGGCGATTTCCAAGAGCGGCGGCCGGGCGGGGATAATTACTGCCCCATAATTAAGTAAAAATTTTGATGAAGCAATCCTCGGCATGACCGAACAGCGTTCATGCCGAGGATTGCTTCTTTTTTGCTGTGTATTTGGGCCCATGCGGCTGCGCCATGGGCAGCCACTATATCACATAGTCATACCCGCCGGGGTCACTGTGGGTCAGATCCGCCAGGGTGATATTCTCAAAGTATTCCGTAATAAGCTTATCCAGGCCCCGCCACATGGGAAGCGTGCGGCATTCGGCGGAGTGAGGGCAAGCATTCGCATCGGGATCCAAGCAGGAAACAGGGGCGATAGAATCCTCCGTAACGCGCAGGATGCTCTCCACCGTGTACTGCTCGGGTGCCTTTGCCAGCTGATAGCCGCCGCCCTTTCCCCGCACGCCGGTCAGCAGCTTTGCTTTTACCAGGAGCTTTATAATGTTCTCCAGATATTTTTCAGATATTTCCTGCCGCTGGGCAATGACCTTCAGCGGGATAAAACCGTCTGCCTGATGCTCGGCCAGGTCGATCATGACCCGAAGCGCGTACCGGCCTTTGGTTGAAATCAGCATTTCTGCGCCCTCCCTTTAAGAACAAGCCTATTATACAGCGGGAAAGTGGGTAAATCAATAAAAAATTGAAAAGCCTATTGACAAATGGGGGAGGCGGCATTATAATCCATATAAACCCACAGGAAAGGTTGGTTATTAAATGAGCTTTATATGGAGATACCGATGTTGCCGCTGTCAGTGAGCAGGCATATAGATAACCGGGAGCAGAATACTAAATAAAACAATAACTACTTAGGAGGAAAATACGATGAGTAAGGTATATACATCCGCCGATCAGCTGGTCGGCAAGACCCCGCTGCTGGAGCTGGTTCACATTGAGAAGGCCGAGGGGCTGGAGGCCAAGGTCCTGGGCAAGCTGGAGTATTTCAACCCCGCCGGCAGCGTGAAGGACCGTATCGCCAAGGCTATGATCGACGATGCGGAGCAAAAGGGGCTGCTGAAGGACGGCTCCGTCATTATTGAGCCCACCTCCGGCAATACAGGCATCGGCCTGGCTTCTGTGGCGGCCGCCCGTGGCTATCGCATCATCATTGTCATGCCTGAGACCATGAGCGTGGAGCGCCGCCGGCTGATGAAGGCCTACGGTGCGGAGCTGGTGCTCACCGAGGGTGCCAAGGGCATGAAGGGCGCTATTGCCAAGGCAGATGAGCTGGCCAAGGAAATTCCGGGCAGCTTTATTCCCGGGCAGTTTGTGAATCCCGCCAATCCCGCTGTCCACAAGGCCACCACAGGCCCCGAAATTTGGGAGGATACCGACGGCAAGGTGGACATCTTTGTGGCAGGTGTGGGTACCGGCGGTACGGTTACCGGTGTTGGCGAATACCTCAAGAGCCAAAATCCCAATGTAAAGGTGGTGGCCGTGGAGCCTGCGTCCTCTCCGGTGCTGAGTAAGGGTGTGGCCGGCAGCCATAAGATCCAGGGCATCGGCGCAGGGTTTGTTCCTGATGTGCTGGACACCAAGGTCTATGATGAGATCATTCCTGTGGAAAACGAGGATGCCTTTGCCACCGGCAAGCTGATTGGCAAGAAGGAGGGCGTTCTGGTAGGCATTTCCTCCGGCGCAGCCGTATGGGCCGCCATCCAGCTGGCAAAGCGGCCGGAGAACAAGGGCAAGACCATTGTGGCCCTGCTGCCGGATACCGGCGACCGTTATCTATCCACCCCGCTGTTCGCAGACTGAGGAAAATTCAAAGGGAGGCTGAGCAGCCCCTCCGGCATGAGCCGGAGGGGCTGCTTTTTGCTTAGGAAACAGGGATCAGGAATGGGGACAAATGGATTTCCCGGCTTGCTTATTTTCTGAAAATGCCGCCGCTTGGGAAGCAAAAAAGCACCTGCTTTCAGTCACGAAAACAGGTGCTTGGAGCGGCGTTCGGCTTTGGAATCGGGAAGTTACCATTTTCCCTTTTTTATCCTACCGCCAATCAGGATAACAGAAAACACAGCGGCCACAATCACAGCGGAAATCCATATGGGTGAAAGCACCCATATCCAACTCCACCTGATAACTCCCAACAGCTTCAGCACAACAAAGATAATCGTCAGAACGGATACGATGCCAAGCCCGCCTTGTTTTGTTTTATTATTCATAACAGACCTCCGCAGATGAGAATATGTGGGGTTACGATTTCAAAAATGTCAGGAGAATTATTTGGCAATCAGCCCGTTTTTTCTGAGTAGTATCAGAAAAACATATGCGATTGCAACGCCGATAACGCCAAACACGGCGTCCAAAATGTCGGGGGTATTCCGTATCGGGATAAAACACTCATATCCAATGCTTAATACGCTCATTACCATTGCCGCTGCCGTAATGCCTCTAAACTTTCCGCCAAAGAACAGAACGGTAATTCCGAAAATCAACAGGAGCAGCATACAAAGTGCAAAATTGGTAATATGGTCAAGCAAAAAGTCGGGCAGCAGGCGCACATTCGGGACAATATGTCCCAGCCAGCGGCACAGCATAAGAAAGGCGTCAAAAGCAATTAGGAGCAAATAAATGATAAGATATTTCTTCTTGAAATCAAACTTTGACACTGCACACTCTCCTTTGCTCTGTTTTTCAAATTCATTATCTTCCGAAAAGCTCCCTTTATTGTTCTGAATCACCGCAATTATATCATATCTTTGTGAATTTTTCTACTGAAAAGTTTGAGGAAAGTAGTTGCGGTACGGGAGATTCCCGCACCGCAGAGATGATAGCGTCCAATTTTCATTCCTTTTCCACGATTGACTCAATAGACTGTGAGCTGTCTGTTGTGCCGGATTGGTTGGGCGAAAAGGTAAAGACGGTTGCAAGAATTAAAATCAGAACATATACGGCAATAATGCCGCCGACAATGAAGGCTATTGCTTTCCAGACTCTTTTTGCCCGCCTGTTTTTGATCGCAAGCTGCTCGTTGATTCGGGAAAGCTGTTCTGCCAAAGCATCAGGCTGTTCTTCCGCTTCAATCCTGAAGCCCAGCAGCTGACTTACCGGCACCTCTAAAATCTCCGCCAGCTTTATCAGCAATTCGGAGTCGGGAACAGAAAGACCTTTTTCCCATTTTGAGACGGTCTGCCTTACAACATTCAGCCTTGCTGCCAGTTCTTCCTGTGTGATACCTTTTTTCTTGCGAAGTGCTTTTAAGTTATCTTGAAACATAGTGAATTCCTCCTTTGCACTCTCATTATAGTGCGGGAAGCGGCGTTGCCTCAAGCAACGCAAAATAACATTGTCCCAAATCAGGCTCTTTTGACGGTATTATAGCAGAAATTTATGAAAATTTCTGCCGCTGGCTATCTGCCCCGCTTTTTTCGCAGCTTTTCGCAAGTCGCTCTTGAAAGGAGCATGATTCTATAGTATACTAATCGTAAACGAACGGTCGGTTTGCCTTGAAGGCGTGATCTATATGAAAACAAAAGAGCAACCGCACAACCAGAGAAAATGGAGGTCTTAAAGCAGGGGGGTCGCCCTGTTTGTGGATAAGTACAAGGCAAATCAAACATAAGGCTGTCTGCCGCCGCCTGTTCACGGCGTGGGCGTCGGTGCAAAACTCCGCCGTAATAATTCCGAACGGAGGGAAGAAGATGAAAACAGAAAGGAAACTGCTCACAGGCACACTTTTGGCGCTTTGCGCCGCTCTATTGGTGCTTTGCAGCGTGCTTGCCATAGGATGGAGCAAGGCGGCAAAAACCGACGCCGCACTGCCGGAGGTGCGGAATAACGGCACGGCGATCCAGTGGAAATACAGCGATGAAACCGATTGGCGCGACCTTGTGGCGCTTTCCGAGCTGCGGGGCGCTGCCGGAGAAAACGGCAAGGATGGAGCCAACGGCGAAAATGGCACCGACGGTAAGAACGGAATAAACGGTACAAACGGCAAAGACGGCATTAACGGCATTGACGGAAAAGACGGAGCCGATGGAAAAAACGGCAAGGATGGAATTGACGGAGCCGACGGCAAAGACGGAGCCGACGGCAAAGATGGTATCAACGGCACTGACGGCATGAACGCCAAAAACATAGAGGTGCGGCGAGCCGAAACCCACATACAGTGGCGTTACGAGGGCGACGAGTGGCAGAACCTTGTTGCGATCGCCGATATCACAGGCCCTGCCGGGCAGAAAGGCGCAGACGGGGCAAACGGGAAAACACCGGAGTTCCGTGTAAGCGAAAACACCCTGCAGTGGCGCTACACCGGCGACGAAATATGGCTGAACCTGTACGATCTTTCCATTCTGAAGGGACTTGACGGTGAGGACGGTGTTGACGGCAAAGACGGCAACACCCCCTCCATCGGTGAAAACGGCAACTGGTGGATCGGAGAAATCGACACCGGCATCAAGGCGGCGGGTACCGACGGAAAAGACGGCACAAACGGTGTTGACGGCGAAAAGGGTGACAAGGGCGACAAAGGTGACCCCGGCGAAAAAGGCGACAAGGGCGATAAGGGAG
>ERZ773224.321-NODE-321-length-68566-cov-11.261900_pt1 | contig 68566 bp, 68 predicted proteins | sample MGYA00580526_ERZ773224 | MGnify/ENA primary metagenome ERZ773224 (study PRJEB29015, sample SAMEA2737743) | human gut metagenome | biome: human gut; feature: human-associated habitat; material: faeces | place: China | collected 2012 ... | reverse complement strand
AGCGTATCAAGGCACGAAGAAACAAGCGTGGTATGGAAAGATAACCATTTCCATTATACTCACGACTTAATGACTTCTTGATATATTGAAAATCTGCGGTTACTGGGTGCTCTAATGTGAATGCCCAGCAATCAAATTTTATGAAAGAGAGGAACTGACTATATGAAAGAACAGAAATATTCTTATTCACAGCGAATTGGAAAGACAACATTCATCGTAAATGTAAAGCAGTCCGAAAGTGCCAAAAAGCCTTTGAATACGGTGTTTCAGGACATCTGCAAGCACGAGGCTTTGGGCGGCTTTTTTACGGACAAATCGTTTAATTTAGAAAATCCACAAAAAGTATCTTGACAAACTCGACCCCGAAGGATCAGGCTACAGAACGAAAACACGATTTGCTAAATTCTACAATTTGCCTGAGCTTATGGCAATGTTCAAAGAGGTTGCCGATATAAAAACGGCAGACACACTTAATTTGCCTACACCTACTCCCCACTATCACAATGTTGCCGTAAAGCCTTCCGATTTTCAAAAGGCTATGGTAGCAGAGCTTGGAGAACGAGCCGAAAAAGTGAGAAACAATCAGGTTGACGCAAGCGTAGATAATATGCTGAAAATCACCAACGACGGACGAAAGCTTGCCCTTGACCAGCGTATGATAAATTCTCTGCTTCCTGACTTTGAGAGCAGTAAAATCAATGCTTGTATTGATAATATTTTTATGATTTGGCAGGAGAACGCAGACAAAAAATCAGCTCAGCTTGTGTTCTGCGACCTCTCCACTCCGAAACCGGACGCAGAGTTTTCGGTCTACACGGACATTCGTAAAAAGCTGATAGAGCGAGGCGTACCTAAAAGCGAAATCAGCTTTATCCACGAAGCAAAAACCGAGGCGCAAAAGCAGGAGCTTTTCAAAAAGGTGCGCAAAGGCGAAGTCAGAGTTTTGCTCGGTTCTACACAAAAAATGGGTGCCGGTACAAATGTTCAGAACAAGCTCATAGCCTTGCACGACATTGACTGCCCGTGGCGACCGTCAGACCTTGAACAGCGTTCGGGACGAATTATCCGTCAGGGAAATGAAAACACAGATGTAGATGTTTACCGATATGTAACCGAGGAAACCTTTGACGCATATCTGTATCAGCTTGTCGAGGGTAAACAGAAGTTTGCTTCACAAATTATGACTTCAAAATCTCCTGTTCGTTCTGCCGAGGATATAGACGATACTGCTCTTTCCTATGCTGAAATCAAGATGCTTGCAACGGGAAATCCGTATATCAAGGAGAAAATGGATTTGGATATTCAGGTGCAGAAGCTACGATTGTATAAGTCACATTACCTTTCGGAAAAGTATGAGCTTGAAGATAAAATCATAAATTTTTATCCGCAAGAAATATCATTGCTGACTGCAAGAGTTGACGGACTGAAAGCAGATTTAGAGATTGCCAAAGCACACCCGAAAGAGGTTGACGGCAAGTTTGCAGGAATGGTTATTGACGGTTACAGCTACACAGAAAAGGCAGAAGCAGGTCAGGTGATTATTGAAGCCTGCAAAGCAAAAACAACTTCCGAGCCTACTCCTCTCGGTGAGTACAGAGGGTTTAAGATGGAGCTTGAATTTGATACCTTTGAGCGTGCATATGCCGTAAAACTCAAAGGGCATTTCACACATTCAGTTACTCTCGGCACAGATGTTTACGGAAATATAACCCGAATTGATAACGCTGTTGATAATATTGAAACCAGATTGCACAAGGCGGAGGAACAGCTGAAAAATACAAAGGCACAGCTTGAAACCGCAAAGGTTGAGGTGGAAAAACCGTTTGCACAGGAGGATGAATTGAAACAAAAAATGACTCGTCTGACCGAGCTGAATGCCCTGCTTGATATGGATAAGGGAGATACTCCCGTTGTTGGCGGCGAGCTTGACGAGGGTGACCTTCCACCCACAAGAAGCAGAACCAAAGAAAAAGAAAGATGATAAAAAATTAAGTAAAAACTACTATCGCCGTAAATAACGAAATAGAAGAGCAGGTGAAAGTAAATTGTTGCTGCATTTTGTCGAAAATAAGGAGGCTATTTAGAGAAAATTTCTCTAAATAGCACAACTTGTATTGACTTTTACTTGATTTTTGTTTACAATATTAAGTGAGAAGGAGAATGAAATTATGCTTGTTAAAGTAATTGCAGAGAATTTTAAATCGTTTTACGAACCTACAGAATTGACTATGATTTCTTCTACTAAAATTCAAAAGGGGATAGATCATAGAGTTAAAATTAAAAGCACAAACATACTTAAGTATGCGGTGATTTACGGGGCTAATGCTGCAGGTAAATCTAATCTGATTGATTTCTTTTGGTTCTTAAAAAATACAATCAATGATACTATTCCGATTGTTGCAACAAAATGGTTTTGCAAATGCAGACAGGAAAATATAAATAAAAACAGTTCTTTTGAAATACAGTTCACTGTTGGCGAGAAGTTTTATGCTTATGGTTTTACAGCGATTTTAAATCAACGAAAAATCACATCTGAATGGTTGTATGAACTTTACCAAAACGGTACTGCAAAGTGTTTGTTTGAGAGAAACAAAGGAGAAAAATATCCTCACTTAGGTGAAGAGATTAAGCTAAGCAAAACTGACGAAGCTAAGTTTAAAACATATATCGATGACTTTGATGGGAATGAATCCATTTTGTTCCTTTCAGAAATGAACAGAAATAAAAAATATTCAAGTGATTCAAAACTCATCTTTTTCAAAGATGTCTATAATTGGCTTTCAAAGAATATTATTATCGTAAAACCGAACACATCGTTCAATAATTTTCAATATTATAATGACGAAACTTCTTTAGAGCTAATCAATAACTTAATAAGAACATTTGATACAGGTATTGATAAAGTAAAAGTTGAAAAAATCGAATTTGAGGAATTCAGAAAAGCTTTACCAACTAAAGTGTTCGAATTAGTAATGAAGGATATCCGTAATAAGTTGGTGCATAAAGTCCCTTCTGTTTCAGTACGGATGACAATGAGAACAGATAAAAACTTTTTTACTGTTTCGTTAGATGAGGACGAACCTATAGTTTCTACGCTTAAACTGTATCACGGTAAGTCTTTCTATGATTTTGATTTCGACGAAGAATCAGATGGTACAAGAAGAATATTTGATTTGCTTGATATGCTTTTGAATAAAAACGATGATATAATATATGTAGTCGATGAACTTGAGCGTAGTCTGCATCCAAAACTTACCGAACATTTTCTTGAACTCTTTATGAAGTATCATAAAGAGCATAAGACTCAGCTTCTCTTTACAACACATGAAGCTGCTATTATGGAACAAAAATTGTTCAGGCGTGATGAAATTTGGTTTGTTGAAAGGGACGGAAACAATACAAGTAATGTTTATTCATTGGATAAATTCAAAGAAAGATATGATAAGACATTAAGCAAAGCGTACCTCGAAGGCCGTTATGGTGCTATTCCTGTGTTTTCATATGTCGATACATCGGAGGAGTAATTATGGCACCGGTAAGAAGTTATTGCAACTGGAATCAAAGGACAAGTGATACTAACGAAAAGATAGAACCTTACAGAAAATATTTTTTCATTTGTGAAGGTGCAAACACTGAAACATGGTATTTTGAAAGTCTGATTGATAACAAGAAAACTCTTGGAATTAATCCTAATATCGATATTCGTTTTCTCGAAAAGACAGATGAAGATAAAGATATTTCGTTCCCTCGAAGACTTATTGAATTCGCAGAAGAGCAAAAAGAAAATCCTGATATATCATTCGATGTTGAAATGGACAGGATGATTATTATATTCGATGCGGATATTTTTGAAACAAAAGTTAATGGCTATGATGAAATTCTGGAGCTTGGTGAGAAAAATAATTTGATAGGTATTTCAAATCCTGCGTTTGAATTATTTTTACTTTTGCATTACCGGAACGCATATGAAAAATATATTAAACCGCATGAAACGGATATAATATCTAATCAAAAGGTTGGCAATCAAAGATTTATTCGGGCATTGTTTACTGAAGTTTCCGGGATTAATCCAAAGAAAAATAAAAATGTAGGTGAGCTTGCAAAACAGATTGATTGTGCAATCATAGAAGAAAGTAAGATTAATGAAGATATACACAAGTGTTCAGGCAGAGTTACTTGTAACATTGCAAAAATCATTGATGACATTCGAAACAACAAAGCAATTTAGTAAAAGATTATTATGAGAATAAAGTCAGGAAATTATTAAATTTCTTGGCTTTTTCTTTTTGTGAGGTGATGCAAAATAAACAAAGGAGATATTGTTTATGTCATATGTTGATCCGCAGACTGTTGAAAAAGCGAGAGAAATGGACTTGCTCACATATTTGCAGAACTACGAGCCAAATGAGCTTGTCAGACTTTCGGATGGCACATACTGTACTCGTACACATGACAGTCTGAAAATCTCAAACGGAAAGTGGATGTGGTGGTCACGAGGATTTGGAGGTTACTCTGCCCTTGACTACCTGATAAAAGTTAAGGGCTTAGGCTTTGTACAAGCCGTTGAAACCATAGTCGGAAAGTGTGCGGTAACGCAGAATATCAATTTGCAGCAAAAAGAAATCAAGCAACCCAAGCCTTTGCTTCTGCCGGATAAAAGTACTTCCAACAGAGTGATTTTCAGGTATCTTTGCGGCAGAGGTATTGACAGGGAGCTTATTGATTTTTGCATATCCGAGGGTAAAATTTTCGAGAGCCTTCCGTATCACGATGTAGTTTTTGTTGGCTTTGATAAGGAAAATAACCCGAGATACGCTTCATACCGTGCGACAGACGGCAGGAGGATACTAGGCGACTGTTCGGGCAGTGACAAGCATTATTCTTTCAGATTGGCTGACGGGGTTAATAACATAGTCCACATTTTTGAATGTCCGATTGACCTTTTATCTTACGCAACTTTGCTGAAAATCAATGGCTATGTTTACCGCAAGTACAACCTTTTATCACTTGCGGGAGTTTACTCGGCAAATAAGAAAACAGGCATCGGCAAAGTGCCTGCTGCACTTGAAAATTATCTGATAGACCATTCAAACACAACAAGAATCGCCATCCATTTTGATAATGACAGAAGCGGCAGAGAAGCCGCAACAGCTCTTATAAACAAACTAAAAAATGATTACAAGGTCGTTGATTTACCGCCGCCAAGGGGCAAGGATTTCAACGACTTTTTGTGTTTACAGCTTAATAGCTCAAAGCAAAAATCTAAGGAAAGGAATTACGAAAGATAATGAAAATTAACATTTATCAGATCAATCACGAGCGTGATACTCATAGAGTTGCGTTTGTTGATAAAAAGTATCTTGAAAAGGCACAGGGAATTTCTGCGATTGACAGCAAGATTTACGACAAGGTTTTCAGCGGTGATGTTGACTGCAAAACTCTTGATGATGTTTACTCAAAGTTTAATGCAGACCACCCGACAGGGTATCGTGGCAGGTCGCTTTCAATATCGGATGTGGTTGAGGTTTTGGAGGATGAAAGTTTGGAAAAAGGCTTTTATTTCTGCAATACCTACGACTTCAAAAAGGTGGATTTTGAGCCGTCAAAAACACAGAATACAGTCAGTAAAAATATGATTACTGTCCTCTGTATCAAGCCAAATCATTATCCGAAAACCGTTGCAATTGACAACTCTCTTGAAGCTATGCAGCAGCTTGTCGGAGGGAATATTGAGGAATATATGCCCTTTGAAGATAAGGTGGCAATCATATGCAACGAGGAAGGAAAAATGAACGGCTTGCCCCTTAACAGGGCAGTTTATGATGAAGAAACCAAAGAGATGATTGATATAATCGCAGGAGATTTCTTCATTGCCTACGCTCCTATTGACTCTGAAAAGTTTAAGGATTTACCGAACGATTTAGAGCAGAAATACAGAGAAAAATTCAAATATCCCGAACGCTTTTACAAGCAGAACGGTGAAATAAAAGCGTATCAGTACAAACCGAAAGAGCTTGATACTATACGCTGAAGCTTGAAGATGCAGGCAAACTCAAAGACTGATGAATAATCTTAGCGAGCAGACTGTTTGTATCCACATAACGGATAAAACAGTAAAAATGCTCGTTAGGGGTTGCCCCTAATACCCCGAAAAGAAAGGACTGAAACTATGCACGGATTTATTATATTCATACTCGGTTGCTTCCTCGGCGGTTTTGTCGGAGTAGCTTTAATGTGTATGCTCCAGATTAACCGCATCAACCGTTACGAAATGAAAGACAAAAAGGATGATGAAGATGAGGAGAAGCTATGATAAGCATATCAGGCTGACAAAAGAAGAAAAAGATGAATGGCAGAGGAAGGCACAAATGACTTGCCTTAATGAATCTGCTTTAGTACGTCTTCTGATGAAAGGCTATGAGCCGAAAGAAAAACCTGACGAGCGTTTCTTTGAAGCAATGCGTGAGCTTTCCTCAATAGGCAACAATATAAATCAGCTTGCGGCGAAGGCAAACTCTCTCGGTTTTATTGATGCTCCGATGCTTTATCGTGAAGCGGAGCGTTGGCATAAATTTCAGGCGCATATCGAGAGTGTATTTTTACGACCCGATAAATCAGAGCTGAAATGGCAGTAACTAAGCTATGGGTTGTGAGAGATAATCTGGGAAGGGTGATTGACTATGCCAACAATCCCGAGAAAACTTGCAACCCCAATTATACCGACGCACAGTATCAGGCACTTGCTGATGTCATTGCCTATGCAAAGGACGAGGAAAAAACAGAGCGGCAGTATTATGTTGATGGCATAAACTGCAATCCTGCAACTGCCCGTGACCAATTTATAACCACGAAAAAATGCTTCGGAAAGACAGACAGCATACAAGCATATCATGGATATATGAGTTTTAAGGAACAGGACATTACGCCTGAGCTTGCACAAAAGGTCGGTATGGAATTTGCAAGCCGTATGTGGGGTAAGCGTTTTCAAATTGTAGTGACTACTCACCTGAATACTAAACATCTGCACTGCCACTTCGTAATCAACTCAGTTTCCTTTGTTGACGGAAAGCGTTTGCAGAACGATGAAAAGGTATGGTTTAAATTCAGGTATATTGCAGATGAAGTATGCAAGCAGTACGGCTTGTATTTCAATCCGACTCCCAACAGAAGCAAGCAATCGTCATATTACTACAACAAGGAAAAAGCCGGTATGCCCACTCGGTACAGTACCCTGCGTGAAGTAATCGACCTGGCTTTGGAGCATTGTAAAAGTATAGAGGATTTCAAGTACGCTCTCCGTGATATGGGATATACCTATCAGCTGAGCCCGAGCAGAAAGTATTGGACAGTTACTCCGCTCGGCTATAAGAAGCCTGTCCGACTAGTCAATCTCGGCGAAAACTACTCAAACGACGCTATACGAAAAAGACTTCACGAAAATATGAGCCGTGTTGATGTGTACCAATACACCACAAGTACGGTTACGAGCCGACAGTACCGACTTCCGACACGGGGAGATAAAATAAGAAAAATCGGCGGCTTATACGGTCTTTATCTTTATTATCTTTACAGGCTTGGCAAATTGCCAAAATACAAAAGAATCAGCAATGCTCAAATCCATTACTATTTCAAAGAAGAACTTTTGAAGCTTGATGAATTGAGCGAACAGACAAGGCTGCTCGGAAAGCACGGTATTCAGACCGACGAGCAACTTTTTGAATACAAATCCTCTGTTGAAAACGAAATCAAAAGCCTTACTGCCGACAGAACGCACCTCCGAAAAAAGATACGAACAAAAATTGATGATGCAGAGCTGTCGCAGGCAAAGGAAAAGATTTCTCAAATCACAGAGGAATTACGGAAGCTTCGCAAAGAAGATAAACTCTGCAACGGCATTGCAGAGAGGTCGGGAGTTCTGAAATCCGACCTTGAACAAGTGCTTGCAGAGGAAGAAAAATCCAAAGGAAAGGAGAACCGAAGATATGAACAACGGCGGTGACGCTGCTGAAATTATTGTCAGACTTTATCTTGAAGGCTTTGAGGAAGTTGTTAAGCTGTCGGGTAAAAGCATTAAGGAATTAGTGCCTCTGCTCGCCTCTACGCTGAAACAGGAATCAAAAACCAAAGGCAAGGCACGACTTACGCAGATGATTAAATCAGGCAGTCCGCTAAAGGTATTTACTTTCAAAAACAAAGATCTGAAAAAATTTACCGAACAGGCGAAGCGTTACGGAGTTTTATACACAGTCCTGCGTGATAAGAACAGCAACGATCCGAATGCTACGGTTGATGTAATCGCCCGTGCCGAGGACGCTTCCAAAATACAGCGAATTGCAGTCAGATTTGAATTTTCAAAGGTTGATAAGGCTTCTATTATCAAGGAAGCGGAAAAATCGGCAGCAAAAAGAGATGAAGTGCAGATTGATAAGCCGACCAAATCCAAGGGCGAGATTATCGTCGAACAGGCTTTGGCAGAGCCTTCCGAGAAGAAAGACAATGCCAATGAAAACCCCGATGTTGCCAAGACCGACAAAAGCCCTCAGTCAAGGCAAGACTCAGACAAGGCAGATATGCGCACTGATAAGGGTAATATAAAGTCCGCTGAAAAGAAACCCTCCGTTAGGGAAAAGCTGGAACGCTACAAGGCAGCAGGACAGAAGAAGGAAGCAGAACGCTATCAGCCTGAACACACTCAGGAGCGTAAAACTCCTGCAAAAAACAGACAGACCAAACATACACAGCCTAAGAAAAAATACAAGGCAAAGCATAACAGACCGAAAGAGAGGTAATATTTTTGACAAACGATTTCAATTCAAGGAGAAGCGGCAACTTTAAACCGAAGCTTTCTCCCGAAGAATATGCAAAAGCAAAACAGGAAGAAAAAGAAGCTGTTTATATGCTTATTGATACGGCAATTTCCGATATTGTAAACAACCCTGCTGAATTTCAGAAATATCTTGATACGCAGGCTCGTATGGACAGATACTCGGCGGCTAATGCACTTCTTATTTACAAGCAGTGCCCGGAGGCTACTCAACTCAAAGATTTTAACGGATGGAGGGATGACAATATCCGTGTAAAAAAAGGTGCAAAGAGTATATCTATTCTTGAGCCTGTTGATTACACAAAGGCGGATGGCTCAACGGGTATTTCCTACAATGTCAAGAAAATATTTGACGTTTCACAGACAAATGGCAGACGACAGCCTGCACCTACGGTCAACCGTGACCCGAAAAATCTTGTTTCGGTAATGCTTGACACTTCTCCTATAAACTGCGAGAGCAGCAGTGAGCTTCCTAATCCCGATGCAGTTGCCTACTACGACAATGATAAGAACACGCTCTTTATCAAGAAAGGTGTCGGCGACAGCGTAGCATTGTTTCAGGGTGTTGTCCTTGAACTTGGCTATGCGGAGCTTTCGGGCAGGCGCGACAGCTACAGCCGTAAGGATATGAGTTTTCAGGCGGTGTGTATCGGCTATATGCTTTGTAAGAAGTACGGAGTTGAGGCAAAGAATTTTGCTGTTGACCGTATTCCTCCCGAGTGGAAGAATAAAGAGCCGAAGGAAGTCCGTGCAGAGCTTTCTAAAATAAGAACGGCAATGAGCGATATTCACACCCGTGTGTCCGACGAGCTTTACCGTCAGCAACAGGAACGCTCAAAAGACCGTGAACGATAAAAGCGAGGTGCTTATCATGAAAGAGCCTTATTATCATATCGTTCTTGACGATAACGAACACAGTGCTGTCATTCAGTCACTTAATGATACAAGAAACGCTTTGCTAGCGGAAGAAAAATCAACGGACCTATTAGACGACCTTATTATCAAAATCGGCAATGCCCCTTACCGTAAAATCAAGGTAATTGAAAGGAACAGCGATGATGCAAGATAGCGAGAAAAAATCCGTTATCATAGTTTCTTTGATAGGCGTAATTCCTGTTGTGTGGTTAGCTTTGCTTATTGCTCCGTTTCTGAAAGGTGGTTTATCTCAAATTGTTACGGGACTTATGAATGCCTTTAGCAATCCCTTTAATATACAGCTTTGTGAGGACAGCCTGAAAACTGTCCTCATTTTTCTTGCGGCATACGGAATGGCGATAGGTATATACTTTTCCACAAGAAAAAATTATCGCCGGAGAGAGGAACACGGCTCCGCAAAATGGGGAAACGCAAAAGTCATTGACAGAAAATACCGACAGTCCCCGCCGTCTGATAACAAGCTGATGACGCAGAATGTCCGTATCGGAATAAACGCACAGAAGCACAGACGAAATCTCAACACTTTAGTTTGCGGCGGTTCGGGTGCAGGTAAAACCCGATTCTATTGTAAACCGAATTTAATGCAGGCGAACACCTCATTTGTGATTCTTGACCCGAAAGGCGAGATTTTGCGTGACACAGGCGGCTTGCTTGAAGCGAAGGGGTACGAGGTGCGTGTGCTTGACCTGATTTCAATGGAAAAGAGCCATTGCTACAATCCGTTTGTATATTTGCGTGATGATAACGATATTCAGCGTTTGGTAACTAACCTTTTTAAAAGCACAACTCCGAAAGGCTCACAGTCCAATGATCCATTTTGGGACACGGCGGCTTCTATGTTACTTCTCGCATTAGTTTTCTATCTGCACTACGAAGCTCCAAAGGAAGAGCAGAATTTTTCAATGGTTATGGAAATGCTCAGAGCGGCAGATATTGAGGATGACGACAACCCTCGCCCCTCTCCCCTTGATAATCTGTTCAGCGATTTGGAATACGAAAATCCCGACCATATTGCACTCAAATATTACCGTTCCTACCATTCAGGCTCGGCTAAAACATTAAAGTCAATACAGATTACGCTTGCCGCACGACTTGAAAAGTTTAACCTTGAAAGTCTTGCTGCTTTGACTTGTACGGATGAGCTTGACTTGCCTTCTATGGGCGAGAAAAAGGTAGCGTTGTTTGCGCTGGTACCAGATAACGATTCGAGTTTCAATTTCTTGGTATCAATTCTTTACACACAGTTATTCCAACAGCTTTTCTATTCGGCAGACCATATTCACGGCGGAGCGTTACCCGTTCCCGTCCACTTTCTTATGGACGAGTTTGCAAATGTATCGCTTCCCGACGACTTCGACAAGATTTTGTCGGTTATGCGTTCCCGTGGTGTATCGGTTAGTATTATTTTACAGAATCTTGCACAGCTCAAGGCTTTGTTTGAAAAACAATGGGAGAGCATTGTCGGTAACTGCGATGAGTTTCTTTACCTGGGCGGCAATGAACAGAGTACACACAAATATGTTTCGGAGCTTCTCGGTAAGGAAACGATTGATACCAACACCTACGGCAAGAGTACAGGACACAGCGGTAACTACTCAACAAACTACCAAATCAGCGGCAGGGAGCTTATGACGCCTGATGAAGTCAGGTTGCTTGATAACCGATATGCAATCCTCTTTATACGAGGTGAGCGACCGATAAAAGACTTCAAGTATGACATACTGAAACATCCTAATGTCAGTCTGACGGCTGACGGTAAAGCCGATGTTTACAGACAAGGTGAAGTCAGAGATGATATTGCCACTATTTCTGTCGGCAATTTCTCAAAAGAAGAAGTTGAGGATATTGATATATCTGAAACAAGCTATGAACTGTTGTCCGATGAGGACTTGCAGGAAATTTATAAAATATAGGAGGACTTTTTATTATGAATATTGCTAAAAGACTTTCACAGAGAAAGAATAACAGACTTCCGATGAGCGGTAAGGTTAAGAAAGGCTTTCGTACTTACTGTATGATTGTGATTGCAACTGTACTCGCTGTATGTTGCTTTACGGTAACGGCGTTTGCAGCAGAAGAAAGCGGCGGCAATGCACTTACAGCAATTAATAACCTTTCAACCTTTATCTTCGGACTTATCAGAGCAGTCGGACTTATCCTCACAGGCTTCGGCGTTGTGCAGATTGGTCTGTCGCTCAAATCACACGACCCGTCACAGAGAGCCAACGGTTTTCTTACCCTTGCAGGCGGCGTCATCATCACCTTTGCAAAGGAAATTCTTAACCTCATTATCGGCTCTTAATCAAAACAGGGGTATGAGTTTTATGACCCATACCCCATAATTTTTAAGGAGGTGCTTTAATGTCCGATAATTGGGTTGTTCAGAATTTACAAAACGCACTTGACACCTGGAACGCTAAAATTACAGAGATTTGGTCTCTCGTGCTGACATCTCCGAAAGACTTTAAGGGCGGCGGTATCTGGACGGCGATTGAGAATGTAAACTCTGCCGTGCAGGCTATCGGGTTAGCATTACTTGTGCTGTTCTTTGTCATTGGAGTTGTAAAAACCTGCGGCAGTTTTGCAGAAGTTAAGAAGCCCGAACACGCAGTAAAGCTGTTTGTCCGGTTTATTCTTGCAAAAGCCGTCATTACAAACGGAATGGAGCTTATGCTGACTCTGTTCAATATTGTACAGAGTACAATCGGAACGATTATGACATCAGCAGGCTTGGAAACGGCAACGCAAACCGTGTTGCCTGATGAAATGGTAACAGCGATAGAAAACTGCGGCTTCTGGGAGAGTATTCCGCTATGGGCAGTAACGCTTATCGGTGGATTGTTCATTACCGTAATGTCTTTTATTATGATATTGACCGTGTACGGAAGATTTTTCAAGCTCTATATGTACACGGCACTTGCTCCCATACCGCTTTCAACCTTTGCAGGCGAGCCTACGCAGAATGTCGGTAAGAGCTTCTTCAAAAGCTACTGTGCAGTCTGCCTTGAGGGTGCGGTTATCGTTTTAGCCTGCCTGATATTCTCCCTGTTCGTAACATCACCGCCTATGGTAGCAACAGATGCTTCACCCGTTACAATGACTTGGGCATATATCGGTGAACTGATATTCAATATGCTTGTCCTTGTCGGCACGGTGAAAATGTCTGACCGTATCATTCGTGAGATGATGGGACTTTAATTTTAGAAAGGAACTTGATTATGGAAGTAAAAATAAACAGAGAAATCCGCAACTACACAGAAGCCGTATTTTTTGGTCTGTCACTTCGACAGATCATTTTTTCTGTCTGCGCTTGTGCTGTTGCAGTTGCCGTTTTCTTTCTTTTAAAGCCGTATGTGGGTACAGAAACCGTATCGTGGATTTGCATTCTGTCCGCCGCTCCGTTTGCGGCACTCGGCTTTGTGAAGTACAACGGAATGACTGACGAAAAATTCGTCATCGCTTGGGTGAAATCAGAATTTCTTACGCCTAAAAAGCTGACATTCAAATTCACAAATACCTACTACGAGCTTATGAAGCCGAGTATCGAAAGAAAAGCAAAGGAGGCAATGAAAGACAATGATTAAAACATTAAGAAATATAGGAAAACAGGACAAGGAAAAGTTTGTCGTTCCAAAAGGGGTTCAGGATGTTATTCCTGTTACCGCCATTTATGATGACAGCATTTTCCGAATCGGAAAGGACAAATTTTCCAAGTCTTTTAAATTTACCGATATTAACTACGCTGTTGCAAGCCGTGAGGATAAAGAGGAAATGTTCCTTGAATACTCCGAGCTGCTCAATTCATTTGACAGCGGAGCAACTACAAAGATTACTATTAACAACCGCAGGCTCAACCGCCTTGATTTTGAAAAATCGATCCTGATTCCTCTCAAGGGTGACGCTCTTGACATCTACCGTGATGAGTACAACAAAATGCTGCTTGATAAAGCAACCGGCGCAAATTCAATGGTGCAGGACAAGTATATTACGGTATCTGTCTGCAAGAAAAATATAGAGGAGGCTCGCACCTACTTTAACCGTGTAGGTAACGATATGATTACTCACCTGAGCAAGCTCGGAAGTCAGTGCATTGAGCTTGAAGCAGAGGAGCGACTTCGTATCTTTCACGATTTCTATCGTGTGGGTGAAGAAAGCTCCTATCATTTCAGCATTAAGGAGAGCTGTAAAAAAGGACACAGCTTCAAGGATTATATCTGCCCCGATTCAATGGAGTTTGAAAAGGACTTTTTCAAGATCGGCGACAGATACGGCAGAGTGCTTTTTATGCGTGACTACGCTTCATATATCAAGGACAGTATGATTTCGGAGCTTACCGAGCTTAACCGTAATCTGATGTTGTCTATTGATGTTATACCCGTGCCGACAGACGAAGCCGTGCGAGAAGCCGAGAGCCGTTTGCTCGGCGTTGAAACCAACATAACGAATTGGCAGCGCAGGCAGAACGCCAACAACAACTTTTCTGCAACCGTTCCGTATGATATGGAACAGCAGAAGAAAGAAATGAAAGAATTTCTTGATGACCTTACTACCCGTGATCAGCGTATGATGTTCGGTGCCTTACGATGGTACACACAGCAGACACAAAGGAACAGCTTGACAACGATACTGAAGCATTACTCACAACGGCGAGAAAACACCTTTGTCAGTTTGCAATACTGAAATTTCAGCAGATGGACGGACTGAATACAGCTATGCCTTTCGGGGTACGCAAAATTGATTCATTCCGTACCCTGACAACCGAATCACTTTCCGTGCTTATGCCGTTCCGTGTGCAGGATATTTTCCACGACAACGGTATTTACTATGGTCAGAATGTTATTTCAAAGAATATGATTATAGCCGACCGTAAACAGCTTTTGAACGGTAACGAGTTTATCCTCGGTGTATCGGGCGGCGGTAAATCATTCGCAGCAAAGGGTGAAATTGTCAATCAAATCCTATCATCGGACGCAGATGTAATTATTGTAGATCCTGAGCGTGAGTACGGAGCACTTGTTAATGCATTTGGCGGCGAGGTAATTAATATCTCCGCTACCTCTAAAAATCATATCAATGCTATGGATATGTCCGAGGAATACGGAGACGGTGCAAACCCTGTTATTCTGAAATCCGAGTTTATTATGTCGCTTTGCGAGCAGTTTCTGCCCCTCGGTGCAAAAGAGAAATCAATTATTGACCGCTGTACGGCAGGCGTGTATCGCACCTATCAGCAGAACAACTATACAGGCAGAGTTCCTACCTTGCAGGACTTTCGTGCGGAACTTCTCAAGCAGGACGAGCCTGAGGCGCAGGAAATCGCTCTTGCGATTGAACTGTTCACCAACGGCTCACTCAACACCTTTGCAAAGCAAACAAATGTTGATACCGATAACCGCCTTATCTGCTACGATATTCTCGACCTTGGCAAACAGCTTATGTCAATCGGTATGCTCGTTGTAATGGATAGCATCCTCAACCGTATCACGCAGAACAGAGCGAAAGGCAAATCAACCTTTATTTTCATTGATGAAATTTATCTTCTGTTTCAGCACGAGTATTCCGCTAATTTCCTTTTTACACTTTGGAAGCGTGTTCGTAAGTACGGAGCGTATGCGACAGGTATTACACAGAATGTTGATGACCTGTTACAGAGCCATACGGCAAGAACAATGCTTGCAAACTCTGAATTTATTGTTATGCTCAATCAGGCTTCAACCGACAGAGAGGAGCTTGCACGACTGCTCAATATATCCGATTTACAGCTTTCGTATATCACGAATGTTGAAGCAGGACACGGACTTATCAAGGTAGGTAGCTCACTTGTGCCTTTTGCAAACAAATTCCCCAAGAATACACAGCTTTACAGGCTGATGACAACCAAGCCCGGTGAAGGTGCTACTGCGTAGAAGAAAGGAATCCGCAATGAATAAGAAAATTATAATAGCTTTGATTGTGGTGCTTGTCGCTGTATGCGGTGTCAGCACCTATTTTCATATCAAGGGCAGGATTGAATCAGAGGAAAACCAAAAGATTTATGAAACCGTAGCCGAGGAAGTTTCGGCTACGGAGGACAGCACAGCCGTTTCCGCAAGTGAAGCGGCTGTCAATCCGTATACGGAATACACGGACGGAGAAAGCGGTAATAGTAACACTCAAAGCTACACTGACACAATGACTTTTGCCGATAACCCCGATATGGTAGGTTGGATAAAGATTGACGGAACAAATATCAATTATCCTGTTATGCAGACGCCAAACGAGCCTGACTATTATCTCAACCGAGATTTTTACAAAAATCAGTCCGTTTATGGCTGCCCTTATGTTCAGGCAAATTGTGATGTCAAAACACCGTCTGACAATGTAATCATCTACGCTCACCATATGAATGACGGCTCAATGTTTGCTAATCTTGAGCTTTTCAGGAGCAAGGATTTTTGGCAGTCACACAAGCAAGTCAGCTTTGATACGCTCGACAGGAAAGCAACCTACGACATACTTGCCGTGTTCGCCGTTCCTGTTGATGAAACAGATAAAAATTCATTCAAGTATTATGAGTTTGTCAACTCCTATGACCCACAGCATTTTTCAGACTTTGTGAGCAAATGTAAGGAACTTTCATTCTACGACACAGGCGTAACTGCAAAATACGGCGATAAGCTCCTTACTCTTTCTACTTGTGAATACACAAACAACAACGGCAGGCTTGTTATTGTGGCGAAAAGGTGTAAGTAAATTATCATAGACAAAGTTGAGCAAGAGTGATATAATTTTTAGTAGGACAAATCGGAATTTGTCGAATTTGTGGTTCAGTAATAACAGAAAAATTGCAAGATAAAAACCCACGCTGAGGTTAGATAGGGGAAGTAGTATGAAACTTGTCAGTGCAGATATAGAAAATTTTCGTTCTATTAAAAAATGCAGTATTCATTTTAATGAAATAACTGCAATTGTTGGAGAGAATAATGCTGGAAAGTCTGCTATTCTACGTGCATTGAACAGCTTTTTCAATTACGAATTTGAAGAGCCCTTTTTTATTAATGCTGCTCATAGATACGATATTAGAACAGTAACAAAAATCAAGTTAACTTTTGAAGATATTCCCGAAAAAGAAATCTACAAAGGAAAGTTAATTAATGACCAGCTTATTGTACAATTTTCATATGCATATAGTCGAACAACAAAAGGCCGATCAATATATTGTTTAACTCTGGGTGGAAAAATTAATGCTGAAAGTATGCTACCTGAAATAAAGAAAGATATTGATTTTGTGTATATACCAGCCAACCGTGGAACAAAAGATTTAAGTTGGACAGATAACTCAATATTCACGAGACTTGTTGAGCAATATCTCCATGAATATACGAAGAATCGAGATTTGCTATCCACTCAAGTAAAACAGGTTGCTAGCCGTTTTCATACTCAAGTGTTATCGAGATTGGAGAAAGAGTTATCAGAATTAAATATGCTTGCTTCTGAAAAGACATATGAAGTGAATTTTGATGAGCAAATGGATTATTCCATTTTATTAAGCCAACTCGGAATCAGTATTCTTGAAAAAGGCAATAGTTTTCCTGTTGCCGAATATGGTAGCGGAATAAAAAGCCTAACTGTCATAGCTTTGCATAGAATGCTTTCTAAAAATAATACCGATTCTATTATTCTGGGAATAGAGGAACCTGAAACTAATTTACATCCTCAAGCGCAGAAAAGATTAATAGCATCTATACTTAACAATAGACAAGACTTCGAAACTCAAGCTATTTTCGCAACACATTCTACTGTAATTGTTGATGCATTAGATCATGAAGATATTGTACTCGTTAGGAGAGTAAATGACGAACAACGAGGATTTAAATCTGTTACTTCTCAATTACCAAATGATTTTTGGCAATGTCATGATATTACGGATTATAAACATTATAACTTTTTTAAATACAAAAATAGCGATTTTTTCTTTGCTAAATATGTTGTTCTATCAGAAAGTATTACTGATGCACAGGTTATCGATAATCTTATCCGTTCAGATTTGAAAGATAATTATTATAATATTAGTCTTTTAAGCCTAGACGGAGTCTCGAATTTGAAATATCCATATTTTTTACTAAAGGATCTTGATATTCCTTTTTCCATGGTGGTTGATCATGACTTCTTTACACCATATATAAATGATAAACTGGAAAACAGTCGAGAAGCAGAATCGTGCTTACCTATGTATAAAACAATAGTAAAACGCCGGAATCCTGTGATTGCTGATATTTGGAAATCTGATGAAGCAATTCAAGAATTAGAAAGCAAAATGTCTAGCTCGTATACCGAGCAGTTCGAATATTTAAAAGAATATCACTTTTTTGTTATGCAATATTGCTTAGAAATGGATTTAATTGGGAAATCCAATAAAGCAAGAAATCTGTATTATGATAAATACAATTTGACTGGAGAGAACCGGTGTATTAATGAATTGCTTGTAAAAAGAAAGGATGAAGTTAAGGATCCTCTAGTTTTATTGCCAATTTATAAAAGTTTGAGTGCTTCTGAACGACCTATTAGCTATAAAAAAATAAGGGTAGCTCTTGTTAAACTTATTCAACAACAGCTGAGTTAATTATTATTTTATCTAATGCTAGCCGTAGGATTTGCTAAGCTTTTCAATAAATTTATTCTACGATAATAATTCAACTGTATTACAGAAAAATCCAGTTTATCAAACTAAATAACATTATAAAAACTCTGATTGGAGAAATCCGGTCAGAGTTTTTATTTTGCGTTAAACAAATTTTGAAGGGAGGTAATAATTTGCCCGATATTAAAACTAAAAAAGAAAATAAAGGTACAATCAAAACGCTCGACAAGGCAAAGATTGCATCCGGTCGTATGAAATCTGCATATATACAGACAAAAGATAAAGCCGAGCATTCTGTTGAAGCGGAAGAGTATTCAGCTAATGAATATGCTACTGACAGAGTGGAATCAGGTGCAAAGCGAGGTGCAGAAGAAACTGTTAGCCAGACTAAAAAACAGCTCGGAAATGCAAAAGACGGAGCTAAAATGGTCAAGAACAAGATTAAACAGCGTATCGAGAACAAAGCACAGAATAAAGCTGAAAACGCAGTTAAGGATTCTGTTCAGAAATCATCTAAAAATGCTGCCAAAAAATCCGCTGAAAAATCTGCCAGAACAACATCTTCCAAAGCATTCAATGGAGGGCGAAAAAGTATTCGTACAGTTGAGCAAACCTCAAAGACAGTTAAACAGTCAGCACGCTCGGCAGGTAGAAAAACAGTGAAAACTGCGCAGAAAGGAACAGCCAAAACAGTAAAGGCATCAGTTAAAACCGCAGAAAAAACCTCAAAGGCGGCCATTAAAACTTCAAAGCAAGCCGCAAAAGCCGCACAGAAAACAGCACAAGCAACTGCTAAAGCGGCTCAGAAAGCGGCACAGGCAGCGAGGGTTGCTGCAAAAGCGTCTGTTCAGGCGGCAAAAGTTGCTGTCAAAGCGACAATAGCAGCAATAAAGGCAATCATTGCAGGAATTAAGGCGTTAGCCTCAGCTATTGCCGCAGGCGGTTGGGTAGCTGTTGTGATTATAATCGTTATCTGCCTTATAGCGTTAATTGTATGCTCCTGCTTTGGAATATTCGCTTCGGGCGAGGATTTGGGAACAGGCGTTACAATGCAGACTGCCGTCCAGGAAATTAATGAGGAATACAATCAAAAAATTGAGGGTATCAAGAACGACAATACCTACGATATTCTTGAAATGTCAGGCTCACGAGCAGAGTGGAAAGAAGTTATTGCCATCTACGCTGTGGATAAAAATATGGCTGATCTGAATCCTGCAAATCCTGATGAGGCGCAGGAGGTTGCGACGATGGACGAGGGTAAAAAGGAAGATTTGCGTAAACTGTTCTGGGAAATGAACAAGGTTGAATCCCATACTGAAAAGAAAACCGTAAAAGAAACCGTCGAAGTGAAAGAGAACGGCAAGACGGTCAAAAAGGAAAAGGATGTTGAAAAAACGACCCTGTATATTACCATAAGCCACATTGACCTTGAAACGATGATGAACAACAAGAGCTTTACAGACGAACAAAAGGAAATGTGCCGAGAGCTATTATCGGACGAAAACAACTCTTTATGGCTCTCCGTCCTTCACGGAATTTCAAGCTCGGATAGTGACATAGTCAAGGTAGCGCAGGAACAGCTCGGCAATGTTGGCGGTCAGCCGTATTGGAGCTGGTACGGTTTTAGTTCCCGTGTCGAATGGTGCGCCTGCTTCGTTTCATGGTGTGCCAACGAGTGCGGATATATAAAAAACAACCTTATCCCAAAATACTCCGTATGCGATACCGGTGTTAATTGGTTTAAGACCAAAGGAGAATGGCTCGACGGTACAGAGGAGCCACAGGAAGGAATGATTATTTTTTTCGATTGGGCATCCGACGGACTGGACGGTAATTCCGACCACACGGGAATCGTAGAAAAAGTGGAGAGGGGCAGAGTTTACACAATAGAAGGGAATTCAAGCGACGCCTGCCAAGAAAACTCTTATCCGATAGGTCATTACGAAATACTTGGTTACGGCGCTCCGGCTTACTAAAAAAATCTGAGGTTTGTCCTTGCGGGCAAACCTCGTTTTTTATTTGTCAAAATTTTTAATGAAATTTAGTAAGTTTTCTTTTTGTCGCTGCGATAGTGTTGACCAATAATTTAACAATTCTCGTGTATCGTCTGAAACTTCAATCAATTCGCCTTCTGCAAAAAATTCAGAGATAGTGATGCCAAATGCTTTACATATAGCTTCTAATGTTGTTATAGATGGGACAGAATTGCGTTTTAACATAGTGAGAATAGTGTTAGCGGACAATCCACATTCTTTTGACAGCCGATAGGCAGACCAACCTTTTTCATCTAGCAGGAATTTGATTTTTTCTGTTGCGTCCATTATTCTCACCTCTGTTAATATTGTACCCTACTGCTGTATGATAAAAAATTGAAATTTAGCGACTATTCTGCATACAACAGTATGAATTTGTGGTATAATAGTAAAAACACTTTATTGAGGTGATGTAAATGCAAGAATTCAATAATACTTGTTGCTTTTTCGGACACAGAGATATACCAAGCAATATTAAACTCAATTTGATGTCTGCCATAGAAAGATTGATACAAGAATATGGAGTTATAAACTTTTTTGTGGGAAATCAGGGTGGATTTGATTCATTAGCGTTATCATCATTAAAGAAACTTTCAGTCAAATATCCTGAGATAAGATATAATGTTGTCCTTGCGTATTTGCCTGATGAAAAATCAAATCCAATAGATGCTGAAACTCTCTATCCAGAAGGAATAGAAAATGTACCCAAGCGTTTCTGTATTTCTTGGAGGAATAATTGGCTTATTGATCATTCTCAGTATGTAATCTGTTATGTGTCACACTTAACAGGTGGAGCATCAAGATTTATGGAATTAGCAATTAAAAGAAATAGAACGGTAATTAATCTATCGCAGAAATAATTTCTTAAGTATAAGACATATTTTACTATAAACGTAATCATAGGTTGTTTTTTCATGATTGTTGTATCTTCCATTTAAGTGTCATTCTTATCTTATGTATAATTACGCCTTTTCGTTATATTTTTTCGTATCCTTTTTGGATTACTGATCTTTATTTTAGACGGCTAAAACTAAAACAAATATAGTATAGGCCTATTTGTATATTTTAAACAATTCTGATAAACATTAATTGGCAGAATCAACAATGTTTTTTCGCACAAGAATATTATTTTCTACAGTAGTTGACACACTTTGACTGATTTGATATAATTTTAAAAGAAATTATAGTAATTTTTTACAATTCGTAGAGTGGATTACTCTTCGATGAAATTGTTCTTAAATTGCTCTTTATTTTATTCCCAATAATTGGATGTTTTCAATTATTAATTTTGCTTATATTATAGCTCTTTTTAAAAGGGGAATGTACTTGAAACCATTTAGCTCGATAGGGTTTACTATCTTTGATATTCCGGGTTATATTTTTTTTGTTATCTTAGGATTGATAATTACAATAGGAACCTTTGTGATCTTATTATCATGCAAAAAGTATCCGCTTAAAGAAAACTTAATAAGTCTATTAATATCGTTAGTAAGCATGATTATTTTCGCAAAATTGTTCGGTTGCTTATCAGGTGTTTATCGTGACATAGGACTAGGAGAAAAACTATCTTGGGACAGCGTAATAAATACGGGAATAGTATTCTATGGAGGATTAATAGGCGTCATTATTTCATATTTGATTTGTGCGAAGAAAGCACATCAAGAAAAGCATATCCTGGATATTGTAGCTGTATGTATTCCGTTATTCCATTCCATTACAAGGATAGGATGTTTTTTTGGTGGTTGTTGTTTCGGCATAGAAAGCAATCTTGGTATTTACTACACAACAACTGTTTTAGGTGAGGTAGTTACTTCTTATAGGATACCTATCCAGCTTATTGAGGCAGCTTTTAATTTCTGTTTATTCTTGTACCTGTTATTTTTGTATAGTAGAGATGATTGGTTACAAAAGAGCATTTTGAGAAGATATCTTTTAATTTACAGTATTGGCAGATTTATTATTGAGTTTTGGCGCGGCGACATTGTACGAGGAGTTGTTTTTGGAGTATCGTTCAGCCAAGTCATCAGCATTATAATCTGGATATATTTATTATCAACATACATTATATCAAAAACCAAAACAACTGTTCAGAAGGAGTTGAACGTATGACAATTTTTTTGTGTTTACTTGCGGGTGCAGGAATAGGATTAGGAGCCGCAGTAGCATTATGGCTGTTAAGTGTTGTATGGAGTTTACTGAGCTGTACATGTCAAATTGTATCGTGTAACTGGAATGCTTCTACACCGGAACCAATGGGTGGTGACGCTTTTTTTCATGTATTACTTTTTTGTGTAATAGGTGGAGCGATCATTGGTCTTATCGTAGGTATTGTAAAAACAAAAGCAAAAGTAGACGAAGAAACAGCAAAGAGAAATGCTGCTAACTCTGAAGAAGCACGCAGACAGAGAGAAAGATGGGCCGGTGAAGTTAAGCAGAAAGCGCTTAATATAAACAATAGTTGTACCAGCAACAATAATACTAGCAAAACAATAGTTTCCACTTCTTTCAAAGCAAGTTTACAAATGAAAGAAATAATGGATGAGCTAACAAAAGCTGCTGAAATACAAGGTAAAGTCGATTCTATATCAAACGAATTGGCAGCAGGGGGAATTAAACAATGAAGATAGTTAAATGCCCAAAATGCGGAAAATATTTGCATAAAGCACCAAGATGCTTGTTCTGTGGAAACACAATTGGATTCCAAGAACTCCCAGAAGAAATCATACATAAAAACATCGCTACAGACTATGCTCATGTTAATTATCTGGTTGAAAGTAAAAAGTTTGACGAGGCTATGGAGCTTTCGTATGCCGTCATAGAGTGGATGCCTGATTTGGCAGAAATCTTTTGGTTAAGATTATTAGCAAAAAATAAGTGTGTTAGTGATGCTGAACTTATTCTTAAAGGATTCGATAGTGTGCAGGACTCAGACTATTGTAACGCATTAAGGTTTTCAAAAGGCGAGGTTCGACAAGTATATAGTGGAATAGGAGATATTGTCAAATTGTTAAGACAATCCATTAAATCAGAATTAGCCTCTCACGAAATAAAAAAGAAATCACAAACCGATATTTTGATTATCAAAAAGACTTTTCAAGGAGATATTGAGGAGCGAAAGAATAAACTGTTTGGTTTGTGGTCTGATTTAGAAGAAATTGAACAGGCGTTATATGCGTTGGAAATGGATTGCCGCGCTCTTTCCCGTGAACATATAATAAGTTTGGAACAAGCAGCCCAAGACGCATCCTTGCTGAAGAATCAAGTCTATAAGTTGGATGAATGTACGGCAGAATCCTTAAACTCGTATCAGGTGAAAATAGGTACAATTCTTCAACAATCAGAGCAAGCAAAAGTGGCACTGATGGATATTAAGAATCAGCATCCTTGGGTTAAAGAACACAAGGAATTGACCACCAAACGAGATAAACAAGTTAATCTTATTGCTACCGAATTGAAATCATTAAGAGATTATGAAGCTACTGTTAATCGTACACTAACAGAAATTGACAGGATTGAGAAAAGCTATAAAGAAGCAATTATCGCTGCTGATAAATATGACTTTTCCAAAGCATTTGGTTTGCTTGAATCGGCAATATCCAATAGACTTTTACAAGATGTTGGTGTAGATGTTAGTTCATTATCTAATCGTTACATATAGTATGAGGAGGTGTTGAATATGGAATTTACCGAAAGACTATTCATAGATTTCTTGAAAAAGCTAATTGCTTTTGACAAAGATAGCAAATCAACAATTAGCATTGCAAAGCAAGTTTTTGATCAACGTTCGTCTGAAGAAAAGAGCGAGTGGAACGCGATAAGGACAAAATCAGAACAGAAAGTAAAGAATTTAACTGTTAAGGCTGGTACTATTTTATCTAATTATCAAAAAGAGGTTGAAGGCGCATTAGATCAAGATTTAGATAGTAAAAAATCTGATTTTGATAGATTACAAAAATGCAAAGAACAATTAACCTTGTTAAACAATGCAGAGCAAAGCATAACTGAACAAACTGCCTATAAAGCGTCAGGAGATTCGTCTCAACAAGTCGATATTACAATAGATCAGATTCTACAAGGCGATATTCATTTTGCCGCAAAAGCATATGAGGCGAATGAAAACCTTGCCAAAAAGAAAAAAGTTTCAAATTCGTCAACATCTTTCTATAATCTTTGTAGAACGGCAGAATCATTATTAAACCAAGAAATTGTTACTTTGCGTAACAGGATTATCCAAAACAGAGATAGTTTACATACTCGTTATCAAGGTCTTGGTAGTGACTCTCACAAGAAGGTTTTTGATAATTGGAATTCAGCTAATCAGGAATATGTTTCTATTTCGGATGAATTTGCAAGACAGAGGGATAAGAGCCTTGCGGAAACAGCAAAGGTATATGCCTCAAGCAACGATGTTTTGAATCAGCGACTTGAAAAACTTGTTGCAGGCTTTTGCAAACAATTCCCTCCTCAAGAATTAGCCAATGAGTATTCAAGATTATATGCAATGGAGCCATCTTTTGAGAATTACGAATGCTATGACGAGATGCCTCGTAACATTCATATCAGTTCTCTTGAGTATGACATTTCACATTTAGATTTATGTGATTATACTAAGTCATTTTTAAATAAAAATTACTATTTTATGTATCGATGGGATAAAATCAGTATTCCATTTTGTGCTTCCTTTGGTCCTGAATTTAATTATTTGTTCAGGTTTAATGAAGAAGGAAGAATAACTGTTGTAAATAACGCTTGCGATTTAGGAATGCGATTGTTTATGATGCTACCTCCCGGCAAACTTAACTTTACCTTTATTGATCCCGTTAGACTTGGCGAAAGTTTTGCAATGTTTACTCGTTTAGTAGATGTTGATGATAGAACCAGCGAAGTGATAAACGGAAAGATTTGGTCGTCGCCTGCTGATATTGAAAGCAAGCTAAAAATAATGACCGACCATATTTCCAATGTTACCCAAAGATGTTTACAGGGTAAATTTAATAACATTTATGAGTATAACCGTGTAGCTGAGCAGAATGCAGAAGCTTATCAAGTTATTATGCTCATGGACTATCCAGCAGGATTAACTGACCAATCACTTAAACTGCTTGAGCAGATAGTTACCTCTGGCCCAAAGTGCGGCGTATTTACAATAATTTATCGTAACGAAAGCCAATATAAAAAGGTTAATGAGCGCTCCTATCCATTGATTGCAAATATCGAAACAAACTTCCGAGTATTTGACTATATAGATCGTAATAGAAAAATCACATATTCTGGAGATAAGGTCAAGGAAAAGCCTTTGCTTTGGAAAGGATTGGCACTTCCAAGCCGAACTCAAATGGATAAGATTATTGCAACTTTAAAGAAAGGAATAAAGAATGCAGAAAAAGTTGTAATAGGTATAGAAAAAGTCGAAGATGCAGATACAACGAATACCACAAAAGGCGGAATAAGAATTCCAATAGGTATTCACGGTGCTAATGAAGTACAGTATCTCACACTTGGAGTTGGCGGTAGCCATCACGCCTTAATCGCTGGTGTTGCAGGATCAGGTAAATCAAGTCTGCTTCATACGATTATTCTGAGAACGCTTACTCAGTATTCACCTGATGAGCTTTCAATCTATCTTGTCGATTTCAAACGTGGTGTTGAATTTAAGATTTACGCGGACTTTGTGCTTCCATCTTTCAAGGTGGTTGCAATAGAAAGTGAACGTGAGTTTGGTTATAACATCTTAGTAGCGCTTGAACGTGAGCAAAAAATCCGTGCTGATTTGTTTAAGAAAAACCACGTTGATAAGATTGAGGAGTATCGTGAATTAGGTAAAAGGATGCCTCGTATTCTTGTTATTATGGATGAATTTCATGAGCTGTTTTCCAACTCTAATGATGAGTTTGCAAAAAAATCAGCAGTAATTATGGAACGTATTGTTAGACAAGGACGTGCGTTTGGTGTCCATCTTATTCTTGCTTCTCAAAGTTATTCAAATATAACAGGTATTGACCGTGCTGTATTTGACCAAATGGCAGTTAGAATTGTTTTAAAATGCTCTAAGGCTGATGCCAATCTGCTTCTGGATAACGGTAGCAGCGAAATTGACCAGATTTCAATAGATGATCCGGGGCGTGCAGTGTATAACTCCGAAGCAGGAAACAAGGAATATAACAGTCATTTCCGTGTTGCGTACATTGATCCAAGCAAACACAGAGGAATGTTGCAAGATATTAGTGACACAACTAAATCCTTTGCTGATCCAAAGCAGCCCACTCGCATTCTGTTGTCGAATATTGAGGACAATAAATACAGCGTATTCAATCAGTTCCGGACATATTCTGCTGTTAACTATAAAACTCCAGGCAGGCTTTACATTGGTGAACCGCTTAGCGTTACCAATAATATGGCTATGGACTTTGAAAGGAAAGAATATTCCAACTTGTTGATGATTGGTAGTGACACAGAAAAAGCGCGTAGTATGTTTGCGTTTGCTATTTTGAGCTTGTGTATCAATTATTGGGTTATCCATAGGAAAGCACCTGAGAAACCATTTATCACTTTATTTAACTGTAAGCCTCTTGAAGATAGTTATTTTAAGGACACACCTCAGTTGTTATCAGAGTATTTACCTGAATTTGTGAATTATATTGCTTGTGGTGATATGAATGAAGTTCAGGATATTCTATCTGAGTACTATGACGATGTTGAAACAAAAGGTGCTGTAAAAACGGATAAATACTTCTTCGTGTTTGGTTATCAAAGAGCTGAAGAACTCAAATCAGAAAAGAAGTTATCACAGTCCGAGGATATTGATAATCTCTTTAATATTATGCCAAGTGCTAATAACCACCCAAAACTCTCTCCAAAAGAAATGTTTAGACAGATTGTTAAGAGGGGTGCACAAGAAGGTATTCATACAGTTATTTGGCAAGATAGTTTTGCACCGCTTTATCAGGACGACAAAGATATGATGTCATTCTTCAATATGAAGGTCGCTTTTGATATGTCGCCGGAAGATTTTTCTCGTTTCGTCAGCGCAAATGATGTTAGCTTGATGAGCGAGAATAATGCGATTTACTATAACAGAGCAAGAGATAATCAGAAATTCAGACCGTATCAAGCTCCTGATGAAGATTGGCTCAAAGAAATCAGTGAGAGATTAAAGTAGCTATTATTTTTGCAGAGGTGGCAAATAATGTTGCCTCTGCAAAAAGGCATTGATGTATCTTAGAGGAAAACGCTATGGGCTCTTTGAAATTAGAAGCACGCAAAAAAATTGAAAGAGAAAAAAAGAGTGGTCACGAAATTCTAGAAATAGTAGAACAAAAGATTAGAAAATTAGAAGAATATCTTACTTTCGACATAATTGAAGCAATAGATGATGACAAAGCTACTGTTGAAGCCGCCCGTAACGAAGCAGATGATAATTTTGATATTATTCCAGACGAAACTCCCTTATATATTCAAGGACTGGGTTTTGATGATTGCTTGACTCCTGAAGAGGAGGAATATATCCGAAAAAAACACCCTAATATAGTTTTGAGAGATAATATTCCACAAGATAAAGACGATGGGCAATCATTTGATTCTGCAAGGTGTTCCTTAGAATCTGTTTTGACATTTGATTATGAAAAACAAGTGTTTCAAGAAATTGTAGATGAAACTGAACAAAATGAAAGTGAAATGCAATCAAAGCTTGAACAATTAACAGCAAGTTTAGAAAATCTTTTCTAACATTTAATAATGTTTATATTCTTAAAGGAGGTTTATTTATGGGTTCCTTAAAACTTGAACAGCGCCAAAAAGTTGAAAGTGATCAAGAGAGAGGTCAGGAGATTCAAGAGGTCGGCGAGCAGAAAATTGAAGAAGCGGAAACTTCTGCACAAGCACTTGAACAAATTGAAGCAATAGATGATGATGACAAAGCCGCTGTTGATGCTGCCCGTAGCGAAGCAGATGGTATTGCTAAAGGGCTTGCGGAAAGCGAAATTAAAGAACCGGGTTCCGAAGTAGGCGAATCATTAAAAGAAACATCAGAGCAATCTACCGAATACAGCGAAACAGAAATGGCTGATGCCGAAAAAGCGTCCGAAATGACAGGCGATTTCAGCGACACAGGCTCTAATCTGTCCAGCAGCTTGGAACAAAGCGGTCAAGAGTTTCAGGAAATCGCAGAAGAAAGCGACCAAGTTAATGATGAGATGCAGTCTAAATTTGAACAAATGGCTGCCGAATTAGAGGGAGTATTCTAATGAATCAATTATACTATCTTTGTTTTTCTGTTAATAAATTGCCTGATTTAACGCTGACTAAGTACAGCGTTTTTGATGGTTCAAGTGTCGAAAACATAATGGACAAACACGGTGTGTTCTTGCGCCAATTACATCGTCTTGGTTATACATCAGGAGTTTACTTTCATCTTCTGTATTATTATAACCCAGATAGAAGTATTCCGAAAGGACATCATTTGTCCATTATTTTTTATGCAACAGCACAAGACAGAAATAAACTTGATGGTATAAGAGAATTCCTAACAACATCTGTGCTGAGCAATTATTATGAATTCTTTTGTTATGAAGTTGCTCAAAACTTCTCAATAGAAGAGGAACCTTTATCTGATGGAACGACTTTGCCTGTTCTTAAACTTGTAAACATATCAGGCAAAATCAAAAAGTACAGTTTGGGCAAGACAAAGCCTGATGAAGTATTAAAGGCACAAGAGGAAATTCAAAGCGGAGAAAAAACTCATATTGTATGCGAAATCGCCTCAGATGCAGATGCTATGCTGAGTTTCAACCGTATGCCCGTAGATGATAGAGGAAGAATTATCCTTAACAAGAAGTTCTCCTATGGAGCGTTTTTAACTAAAAAGGATTATTCGTTGCCGGCACAAAACCGCTTAAATACAGATGAAGCTGGAGCAGTTACACTTTACTCTATTATGGAATGGGAACCTTGCGAAACCGGACGTCTATACAATGTCCTTAAACTTATGGAGGGTTATGATCGAAGCGCTGTTTTGCGTATTGATATTTTCCCCGTTGAGCATACTCAGGCTATTCGTCAGCGTTTACCCTATACCGAAACGAGAAGAAGAATCTCTGACAGAAATCAAGGAAAAGATGATAACAGCGAGAATATCGTTAAGTCTTGGGATAAGTATTTAACTAACCTAATGAAATTTCCACAGTTTCTTGCTAATGTTGTTGCATTTGCCGATTCACCCGATATTGCTGTTATGCTTGCTGATAGCGTAGCAGCAGAAGCAGTTGAATCGGGTACATATTTGATTGAAACGATGAATTCTGAAGAAGGATTCAATATGTACGAAAGTGATGCAAAGATTCTCCATGTCGAAAAAGAATCAGGTAATTATGTTGCACCTTTCTTATCTCTTTATACATTGGAAGAAATACGTCCAATGTTCTCTTTTCCGATTTTGTATCCCGGTGAAGCGATTGAGTGCCAGAAAGAAACCGATCCGATTCCTTTCTCAAAGGAAGTTTCTATTGATAAAGATACGGGAGAATTACATGAGGTTATATCGCTTGGTACAAGCAGTATGGGATATGATGTTACTTTTCCTGTTAAGCTTTTTAAAAAACATGCCTTTATTGCTGGCGTTCCCGGTGCTGGTAAAACAAATACTATGCTTTATTTGGTTACTACATTATGGAGAGATACAGAGCAACACGTTCCGTTCTTGGTGCTAGAACCTGCAAAGCAAGAATATAGAGCTTTAGCAATGATTGAGGGAATGCAGGATTTATGTGTGTTCTCGCCGGGAGCAGATACATACTTTCCATTGCATATCAATCCATTTCAATTCCCCGTTGGACTTACTTTGGCAGAACACATTGCAAATCTAAACGCTGTTTTTGCTGGTGCCTTTGAGCTTATTCCGCCTTCTCCATTCTTAATAGACGGTTGTATTGAAAAAGTATATTTGGGTAAAGGTTGGAATATAAACGAACGAAACGACGGAACAAAAGAATATCCTACAATGCAAGAACTTTATGATTCATTAAAGGTTGCTGTTGAGGAATCAGGATATGAAGGTGAATCTAAAGCTAATATTCGTTCTGTTATGGAAGTACGAATTGGTAGTTTGTTGCGTAGAGAAATAGGTCACGTTTACAATGTTAGACGTTCGAGTGTAGAACCCGAAGATTGGTTAAGCCGACCTGTCATTATTGAATTGGAATCTCTCGGAGAGGGACCAGCAAACTTTATGTCTCTACTTATTTCTACGTTAATAAGAGAAGTCCTTAAAATCCGTAAAACAAGTGATGTTGTTAAGGATGAAATCAAAAAAACTAAAAGAGAGATAGAACATATTATTTTCTATGAGGAAGCTCATAATCTAATTGGACCTACAACCGATGATCCGGTTGGTGGATCTGTCGATCCTAAAATATCGGCTACAAAGTACCTTGTAAAGATGTTAGCGGAAGTGCGCGCATTAGGCGAAGGTATTGTAATTGCTGACCAGCTCCCTACAGCTATGGCTCCAGAAGTCCTTAAAAATACGGGATTGAAACTCGGTCATAGAATAACAGCTCAAGATGACAGGAATTTGCTCGGTAGCACAATGTCTGCATCTGCTGACCAATTAGAAGAACAAGGAACATTTGGAACAGGTCAAGCACTAATATTCTATGAAAACCTGTTGAAACCGTTTAAAATGCGTGTTTGTGAATGGGAAAAAGGCGTTTCGAAGAAAAAGTATGATTCGCCCACCAACAAACAGCTTTTTGAACATTTAAAAAATAACGAAACCTATAAGGCTTTGTTGAAACGAAGTGCATCAATAATGCAGGAGAAAATGAAGGTTGAATTTGATGTATATAGACAACAAGCCGAAACAGTAAAGAAAGATATAAATAAGAAATTTGCGGAGATTACTGTTATATCCGGTAATATAGCGAATTTAGAGAGAAAGCTTAATAGACTAAGTGAAGCAAGCGACATTGCTGAAACAAAAAAACATATTGCAGAGCAAAAACGAGCCTTTGAAAAGAAGAACGCTGAATTTGATGGAGCTGTAACTCGTGACTTAAAAAAGCTTTGCTGGAATTACGCAAATCTTTATTTTGCATACATGACATTGTCAAAGAATTATTCTACGCATTGTGATGATATGTATATGTGTACAATTAACAATTACCTTTCACTTTTTAATATACTTAAATCGTTACACGACGTACCAAAGATGAAGCAAATTCTCCTTAAAGAAACGGCTTCTGTTATCAAAGATATTAAAAGATATGTGAACATTGACTTTGACGGAGAGGAAACATTATTGTCGAATCATCCTGCATATAATAACGCACTGTATGAGTGTGGTAATTATTTAATCAATGTTCTTGACGCAAAATCAGATTCATTTGTTGAAAGAGCTAAAAGCATTCTTTCGCTTGGCGTTGAGGCTGAAAATGAATTTGGCGAGTTTGGAAATGATTTCTCGGAATGCTATTTCACTAATTTAGCAATAGCAGAAAAATATTTCTCAATAACGAGTTCGTTATCAAAGAAGATTAATGAAGCGTTGTCAAACGATTTCAAACCTGACACGATAGAATGGAAAAAAGCCAGCAAAAGGGCTATTGAATACGAGAGCAAAAAGAAATCATTGTACAAAGCCTTAGCTGCATTTGTGGTTAAGGTTTACCGAGCTATATCTGCTATTTCCGGATCAAGTAGAAAAGCATTTTTAATTCAAACGAATAAAATGCTTGTTTCGTTTAGAAAGATAGTAGATTATCGTGATAAAAATGCTAAAACAGTTTTATCGGATTGGAGTAATTATTCTACTATTTGGACTGGAACAAACGCAATACTTATTTTAGAATTGAGTGCTAAATTCGCTTATCTTCATCAAATGCGGCTTGAAAAAATCAGTAATGCTAACGGAAATAAGTTGAGCGAGGATGTATTGTCAACTGTCTGTTTGCAATACAACACATGGTTCCAGATCTATTCAGGAGCTAATGTCGGTACATTTGATACTGACTGTATGCTCGTTAATCATTACGTTAAATACTTGGATTCTATTCTTCGGTTAGGAGCATATACGCATACTATTATTGCGGAAACTTCCAACGGAAATTGGAGAGTTTGTTCCGAATTAATCAAAAAGCTCATACAAGATGAAAGAGTGAGCAACGAGAAGAAAGCTGAGTGGAATCGCCTATCAGTTGTAATGAAATCAATTTGCGATTCTTAAAGATATGACCGTTAAATGCAAACCTTTGGAGGGAGGATATTATGGCTACAAGATCACGCGATTTCGTCGGCGTTGCCGAAGGAATAAAAAGTCACGAAATATCTACCAAAGGGAGAATTGAACAGTTAAAAGGAAGAATATCCGAGCTTTCAAGTCAAAAAAGTTCCCTTAACGGGAGAATATCTTATCTTGAATCCGCTATTGCAGCGGCATATGAAGATACTGATGAAGATGGCGAACCTGATTACGCTTTAATTGCCTCTTTGGAATCACAAATGGCATCAGCCGAAAATGAATTATCACAAGTTGAACAAGATTTAGATACAACTGGAGGTGAACTTGCCCATTCCGAAAACGAATTACAAGGTGTTTTGGAAAACAAAGCACAGACTTTGTTTGAAATACAGGAACGAGCAAGAAAGACATCAAGCAATATGTCTTTAGCTGGCGGTATGTATGGAGCTTATGCCGGAGTAGGTAGTTCTTTGCAAAGCTCAATGCAGACGAGCTTATCCACGTTATCTCAAGCTGCAGGAATATTAGGAGGTAGTGTAGATAGCGGAGTATCAGGAGGATCATCCGGTGGCTCTGGTGGAGCTCACGGTTCGGGAAGTAGTGGGCAAACACATAGCGATTTGTCATCCAGTCCGTTGGCAGCGTTTTCGGGAGGTAATTCAGGAAGTAGCGTATCGGTTTCTAACCCATCACCGTCACAGTTTTCTTCAAGTCAGACAGAACATTCAACACCGGGAACACTGCCTAATTTCCATTCGGGGCAGTCAACAATCAACGCTCAAAAACCGCTTAATTTTAATAGTGATCAACGAGCAAATTCATACGCAACATCATCCTTTGGTGAATCAGATTTCACTAAATCTGAAATGTCATTCGCAGAAGGAGCAAGTAAATTCCAAAGCTCACAACAATCTTCTCATTTAGAGCAAAATATACATGGTTCAAGTTCAAAGGAAGCCAAAGGAAAAGGTAAATATACTATGAATACTCCTAGGACCGTTGAGCATATGAGAAGTCAAATGTCCAAAGCTGGACAAGAGTATTTTGATAGTGCAATAGCAGCCGGAGGAGGCATTGGGGGTCAAAGGGCGCATTTGCAAGGTGCTGGCGAAGCTATGTATATGACGAGTAGCAGCGCTGGCAGCGCGTCTGGTAATTTCTTAACGAAAGAGCATCCAGGTTCTACTCCACAAGATAGAAAAACCAATTTACAGTTACCTCCTAATAATGATGCCGCAAGGGTAGAAAGAATTTATTCCGTAAAACCGACTGTTATTCTTTCAAGCATAGTCCAGGCACAACCGCAATGGGCTGAGAAAGGTGGATATACTGCACAACAAGGCGTACACCAAGTCTTTACTCCTAATAAGAGTATTCATGGTGCTATTGCGGCTGGAATTTATAAAGTAGGTAGTGGTGAATCAGTACATTATTTAAATGTTTCCAAAAGTGTATCTGATTTAGGTGGCAAAAATCGTAGTACATTCAAATCTTTTTTTTCTAAGATAAAGCAACAATTTGTTAAAAGTCCAATTGGTAATCTTGGGCAGAAGATGAAAGCTCTTTACGATATAACATCTAATAATATTGATGAAAGTATTAATAAAACCTTATCTAAGGTTGCTGTGAATGTATTAAAGAAATCTTTTGGGGACAGTTTTTCAAAGGAGATGTATTCAGATATTCATAAAAGAGTGAAAGTATTAACTGAAAATGAAATACGTTCTCAGTATCCGGGAGTAAACGCTAAAGCAATCGGTTTTTATCACGAAAAAACAAAAGAGATTATCATTAGAAAAGGTAGCGGTGTACCAATAGTCAGCTTAACTTCGCATTATGTTCACGAAATGTTACACGGATTGTCACATTCAAATATGCGTGTTGGAGTAGTTGAACGCTATATTGAATCTGGACAAGAGTATTCACGTCATATAGCTCTTAATGAAGGTTTAACGGAATACTATACAAAAAAAGCGATGAATTCCGATGGCTCTATCGAATTAACTCATATTTCTTATCCTATAGAAGTCGAAATAGCCAAAAGACTTGAATACATCTGCGGAGAAAAGACACTAATGAATGCGTTTGCATATCAAGGAATAGAGGCGATTCGACGAGATTTTGATAATGAGTTTTCAAAGAAAGGATCTTTTGATTCATTCTCGGATAAATTGGATGATTTACATGATTTAGTATATATCGGTGGAAAATCGGTAGATAATCCCAGAGTGCAAAGAATAAGAAATGAGTTAATGGGAATTTTAGACGAATACGAAAAACTAAAAAAAGATTCGGGCTATCGGTTTAAAAAATCCATAAAAACAGAAGTGAATGATTCTTTTTCTCCGAGTGCTCCGCCTCAACATCCGAAAGGTTCAGATACTTATAAAGAAGAAAGACAAAGAACAATTTATGGGGAGGAACATGAATTATGATTACCGTCCAAGATTGTTTACAAGATATTTCTTCGTTTGTTCTTGAAGCAGATGAAGAAATAACATCTTTGTATATGGAAAGATTGACTTTTTTATATACAATTCCAATCACAAGTTTAATGTATAGTGAAGACGGCGAACAATTACTCTTGGTTTTTATGGAAGAAGCAAAAAAGTTTGAAAAACGCTATTTAAATAAATCTTTGTTGTACATTGAGGACTTTATAGACCTTACTGTCGATAATATATTTAGTATTTTTTCTTTGATTTCTAATCAGCTTGCTGTTAGTAGAGTGTTAAACACTCCGTTCCCTCTATTATCGTATCTTTTATCAGAGTGTTATAACGGTTTTCTTGATGAGGTGAACGTCACGGAAAAAATAGAAGAATTCGATTTAATAGTATCGGAAACAGTATTAGATTTTAATTATGCAAGTTGTGTATCTGAAGACAAAAGTCTAAGGTTGATAAAATATAATTAATTATTTATAGAGAAGAATCTATTTAAGAGGTATTAATATGGATATTTTTGATCAGTTTTTATTTGATGAAATAGTTGAATCATATATTCAGCCAGATTTGACCTTTGAGGATTATGAAGAAATATATCAAAGGTTCTTAAATCTTGAACACATTCCAGAAGTTAAGCCGTATTTGCTGTCAATGCGCTTTTTGGGGTTGGGAACAGAAGCAGAGCCAGAGGAAGTCTTAAGCGAACTAAGAACTTATTTCGATTCAGGCGATGTAAATCTCTGCGGGCTGTATTATGATATGCTTTTGTATAAAAACAGAAATGATAAAGAAGCAGCAGAAAAGCTCTCGGAATTTGAAAACGAGGGATACTCAGATAATTACCTAAAAGAGCATTCGCATCTTAATTACGAAGAAGTAAGGGAAGATGAATACGACGAAGAAGATGAATGTGGTTACACGATTACTTGTGGTAATTGTGGGTGTGAGTTTGATATATCCGAGGAAGAAAATAGCCAAGATAGTGTGATTTGTCCTTCTTGTAAAACGGTTATTTATTTAGAAGATATTGAAGAAGATGATGACGAAGATTATGATTATGATGACGAAGAGAATGATGATTATGGAAATATTGAGTTTAAAAAAATAGAATTTGAAAGCAATGGAATAACAGGTATTCATTTCACATCAAGAGATGTGGATTATTTGCGTGCTGAAGTTTTCTTTGAACCCATTGCTAAACCTTGCCATATTAGTGTGCGTTCGAAAATAGTTGATTTTGATGATCCTGTATCGGATATTATTGAAGATGATATTTATTTGGAAGATGGAGATTATTCGTTTTGTACAACAGGATGGGGTAATGATACATTTGACGGCTACTCTGCAGGTTGGCTTAAGTGGGTTATTGAGATTAATGGATATGATACATACTCGCGTGAATTTCGCATTTATGATGGGAAAATTCAAGAGCCTAAGTTGCATATAGATAACATTAAGTTATTTGCTTCAAAAACTACCGGAGCAAGAGAAGAAGATATGGATTATTACACAACAAATTTTAAAGGTAAAACGCTTGAACATATATATTTTATGGTAATAATGGAAAATGAACCTGGTTTAGATATGTATGTAAAATTTTCTATTAAAGTAATTTATCTTGAGAATGATAGTGTAGCATTCGATGAATGCTTTATGCAACCATTAAACCATGACACATACGCTTGTTGGAAATCTGTTGGTTATCCTATACCTGACTATTGGGACAAAGGATTGTACAAGTACATCGTTAAAATAGGTGACAGCAACGAATATGAAGGCAATTTTACGATTTATTAAGGGGGAAGTAAAAAATGAACTGTCCATACTGTAATAAACAAATACCAGACAGCACACAGTTTTGCCCACATTGCGGACAAACTGTTGAAATTGCTAATGGTAGCAGTTCAGTTAATTCATATTGGGGTGAGGTGAATAAAGAAGATAGAAAGCGTAGCGCTCAATACGGAGCTGTTATGAATGAAAAGGCACAGATAAAAAACTCTCGTCGCACAAAAGCTATCGTTACTGCTGTTGTGATTGTGGGTTTAGTAGTTGCTGGAATTATTGGATTTATTAACATTCAATCGGAAAGTACAAAAAAACTTGAGCAAGTAAAAAATGAATTGCCGGGCAACAGTTATACCTGTAGCTACAGCCAAACAGAAGCAGGCTTTTGGATTCATTACTATTACTATAAGTTGGATTTCAATAGTGACGGGACATTAGATTATTACTATATGACAACCGTTGGACCGAAAGAAAAAGATGATGAACTTGAACATAGAGGAACACTAAGTTATGATGTTAGTCGTTCTATCTTTGGAGAATATGAAATAAAGGTTAGCGGGGAATCATTTACTCTTAATGTTGATGATGAAAATCATCCCAAATCTATCAAGCACGGTTCATAATAATTAATTCATCTGATAGGAGTAAATCAATTAAAGATTGATGCTCACAAGAGAAAGATGATTAAACAGAGCTGGCGTTTCTTTCTATGTTTGTTTTGATGGAAAAGTAATCGGAAAAGTCGAAAATTGTGAATCCTAAACCCTTATCATAGGGACAGAACTGTACAGAATTAGTGTTTTCTCCGATATGGGCGATGGCAGACATCGTAGCTACAATTATACAATAAATGAAGGAAATATCGATTATAGAGGTCGTATTTATCGGAAGATTCGCTTAATCGCAAAAGACGATATGTATTTAGAAGAAGTGTAACTGAAACACTTTATTCTTATCACAAAGCGTTGTATCGTTTATCGGAGGTGCAGCGCTTTTTTCTATTAACAAAGGCACGGATTTATTGCAGTATTTGTAGCAAGATTTTCGATATGCTTTACAAGTGTGCATAATACATAAATATGTTAGGAATGTAAAACCAGAAATACAAGATCGAGATTGGAGGAGTCTCATAAATGCTGTACACAGAACTTACCAAGAAAGCGTTACAAATATCTTTTAATGCTCATAAAGAACAAACGGATAAAAGCGATATGCCCTATGTGTATCATCCGTTCCACATAGCCGAGCAGATGGATGACGAGTACTCTACTTGCGTTGCATTGCTCCATGATGTTGTGGAGGATACAGACATCACACTTGATGATTTGAAAAGCAAGGGCTTTCCGGATGAAGTTATCAAAGCTCTCGCTTTGATGACACATAAGGATAGTGACGATTATTTCGATTACATAAGAGCCTTAAAGGATAACGCTCTTGCGAGGAAAGTTAAGCTGGCGGATTTAGCCCACAACAGCGACTTGACGCGATTAAATCAAATTGATGATAAAGCGATTGAAAGGGTAAATAAATACAAACAGGCTACCCTCATTTTGGAAAGAGCCGAAAGACAGAGTAAAACGAAGAAAGTAAGCGGCAAGCAAACAAGTTGCAGAAACATTATTGTTTCTGCGGAATATCACTACTGTCCTTCTTGCGGATAAGAGATTACCGTATCAAAAGACACTGAGTTTGATTTGGATTTAGACCAAACACCTACGTCTTGTGCTAAGTGCGGTAAAGTATTAGTCCTTTGCGGCGATTTTTGCGGATACTGCGGCAAGAAAAGCAGACTATGAAATTAAACTAAACAAAACCGAATCTCATATTGTGATAAGAGCCTGGACTAACTCAGGTTCTTTTTAAATTGTCTCATTTGAAGTGTTTTGAAATCAAGCTTGTCCTATTTACAAAGGCACGAATTTATTGTATTATTTATTTATAGTTGTTATTAAGAAGCTTATAAATTTGCAAGGAGAAAGAATATGCCTACACTTGATTGGATTGGAAAGAGCAAGGTTGTGAATCATCATTTGGATGTTCCGTATAAAACGCTAGAGCGTCAGTACAGCTTTGACAAGGTCGGAGAGCATAAAGAAGATAACGGCAGCGGAAATATGATTATTCACGGCGATAATCTTGAAGCGTTAAAGTCTTTGTTGCCTCAGTATGAGGGAAAGATAAAATGTATATATATTGATCCCCCATATAACAGAGGAAATAAGAAAGATAAAAAGTGGGTATATAGCGACAATGTGGATGACCCCAAAATATCAGAATGGATAGGTCAAACAGTAGGAGCCGAGGGAGAAGATCTTGCTCGTCACGATAAATGGCTTTGTATGATGTACCCACGTCTAAAATTATTGTGGAAATTACTTTCAAATCATGGTTTTATTGCAATCAGTATAGACAATGTTGAGGTTTTTAATCTGAAACTTATATGCGATGAAATATTTGGGAGTAACAATTTTATCACTGAAATATCCTGTATTAATAATCCTAAAGGACGTTCTGATGACAAATATGTCGCAACAGCACATGAACATATTCTTTTATATAAAAAAGGGACAATTTCTTTTGGCGAGTTTGAGCTTGAAGAAAAAGTTACTAAAAGATATAGAGAGATAGATGAAAATGGGGACAGATATAGAACCATTGATTTAAGAAAAACTGGAGATGAGGATTTAAGAACAGATCGAGAAGATATGTTTTATCCATTCTTTTTTAACGAAGCGAATGGTGATTTGATAGTCGGAAACAATGAAGAGAGTACTCCAAATGGATACATTAGAATACTCCCAATGAAAACTAAGAAGATAGAAGGAAGATGGCGTTGGGGTAAAAACGATAAATCAATGCAGGATGGATTCAAAAACTTAGTTGCAAGATATATGCCAAATAAACAGAAATGGACTATTTTTGAAAAGGATTATTTAAAAAATAAAAAAGGTGTTAAACCTACTACAGTATGGGACTTTAAAGATGTGAATAGTGAAAGAGGTACTGAGCAGTTTATATCATTAGGATTTAATAAAAGCGATTTTCCTAATCCAAAACCGGTTGGCACGATTAACAGAATAATAACCATGATGAATGATAAAAATGCAATAATACTTGATTCTTTTGCTGGTTCAGGTACGACAGCACATGCTGTGTTAAAGAAAAACCAAAATGATGGTGGGAATCGAAGATTCATTCTTGTAGAAATGTTAGAATATGCAGAAAGCATTACTGCTGAACGAGTTAAGAGAGTGATAAGAGGAAATGCTGATAGAGATACTTCTTTTGAAGGTTTAGGTGGTAGCTTCAGTTACTATGAACTCGGTGAGCCTATCTTCAACGGCGATATGCTAAATGAGGAAATCGGCGAGGACGAAATTCGCAAGTATGTTTATTTCACAGAAACAAAGCAGACTTTAGCTCCGCACAAAGCCGACGAACCTTATTACCTCGGAACTTATATTGACAATGCTTACTACTTCTATTATGAGAAAGAGCAGATTACAACCCTTAACAACGAATTCTTGAATACTATCAAGACCAAAGCGGGAGCGTATGTTATTTACGCCGACTTATGCACTCTCAGCAATAATGAGCTTGAAAAGTACAGAATTACCTTTAAGAAGATTCCGAGAGATATCTCAAAGCTATAACAGGTGGAATTATGGAACTGAAAATTTATCAAAAGAGAGTAATGAAAAACCTTTCGTCTTATCTTGATTTCCTGAATGATTACGATATGAACGAGGCTTGGAAACGATATTGGGCTGAACAGGATGTCACCGTAGGCTTGGGCGGCGTTCCGCAGTACAAGGACGAAATCAAAGGGGTACCTCATATCTGTTTCAAAGTGCCTACGGGCGGTGGCAAAACCTTTATGGCGTGTTCATCGCTGAAAACCATCTTCGAGAAAATGCCAATGGATAAGCCAAAGGTGGTAGTTTGGCTTGCACCGTCAGACGCAATTATTGAGCAGACGGTCAATACCCTTTCCAATGTCAATCATCCGTACAGACAAAAGATAGATCAGGATTTTGCGGGCAAGGTCTGCGTATATACAAAAGAGCAGCTATTGAACGGACAGAATTTCTCGCCTGATACCGTCAGAGAAATGCTGACTATTTGCGTAATCAGTTACGCTTCTTTGCGAGTTGACAGCAAGAAGAAGGACGTCCGCAAGGTTTATCAGGAAAACGGTAACCTACAGCGCTTTGCCGAGTATTTCAAGGACGATGATGTGCTATTAGCCGATACCGATGAAACAGCGCTGATTCAGGCGTTACGCCATTTAGAGCCTGTTGTAGTTGTAGATGAGAGCCATAACGCAAGCTCAAATCTGAGCGTTGAAATGCTGAATAACCTCAATCCGTCCTTTATTCTCGATTTAACGGCAACGCCGAGAAAGAACAGCAATATTCTTTCGTATGTGGATGCGCGTGAACTCAAAAAGGAAAATATGGTTAAGCTTCCTGTTGTCGTTTACAATCGTGACGGTGTAAAGGATGTTCTTCGTGACGCGGTAAAGTTGCGCGGAAGCATTGAACAACAAGCCGAGATGGAGCATCAGCACGGTGGCGAATATATCCGACCGATTGTTCTTTTTCAAGCCGAGCCTAAATCAAGCTCGGATACCGTAACATTTGAAAAGCTGAAAGATAAGCTGGTAGCAATCGGAATACCCGAAAATCAGATAGCTATCAAGACCTCTAATGTCAACGAAATTAAGGGAATTGATTTGTTAAGTCCCGATTGCGAGATACGGTATATCATTACAGTCAATGCGCTGAAAGAGGGTTGGGATTGTCCGTTTGCGTATATCCTTGCTTCTGTGGCGAATAAGACCTCAAGAGTTGATGTTGAACAGATCCTTGGAAGAATACTCAGACAGCCCTACGCTAAGAAACATAAAATGCCCTTGCTTAATACGTCTTATGTACTGACTTCCTCAAGGAATTTCCGCACAACGCTTGACGACATCGTTGTCGGCTTGAACAAAGCGGGATTCAGCAAGAAGGACTACCGTGTAGGTGAGGTTGAAAAGCCGATATTCGCTGCGGACGAGGGTGAACAGCAAGCCATTCAAGAGCCTGATACTCCATGTGGAACAGAGGACAATGGCTTTGATTGGTTAGATACAGATATTCCCGATAATTTCCGTGTTGATACCGAGCCTGCAAGCGGCGAAGATAGTCATATTGAAACGATGGTAGCACAGGCTACGGATGTTGCAGAAAAATATAACGAAGAATTAGCCAACGACAGTAATGACGGATTTTTTGGTGGTGACTTGGGAGATATGCTGAATCAATATCCTATGCAAGAACAATTTATGGACGATGCGGTTGCGTTGTGTATCCCTCAATTCTTCCTGAAAGGTACGCCCAATCTGTTTAATGACGGATATACGCTGCTTGAAAAAGAAAACCTGTCAGAAGGTTTTTCGCTTAATAAAATACCCGCTGACATCAAGTTTAACTTGGCGACGGGAGAAATGTATGAGATTGATGTAGCTACACAAGGTGAAGCTATACCAAAGTATCGCAGAGCTTCAAAATCGGAAAGCGAACAGATCAGAGAGTATCTAAGACAGATTTCAAGCGAACATCGTATTAAGGCTTGCGCTGATTCTCTGGCGGCTCAAATCAATAAGAATAACCGCTATGCAACCGAGGAAGTACAAGCCTATGTAACACGCGTTATCAGCGAAATGGACGAGGATGCGCTGAACGCTATGGAAAGCTCCATTCCCTTCTACGCTTCAAAGATAAGGGATAAAATAGAAGAATATGAAGCTTCATACCGTCAAAGGAAATTTTACGATCTTATCGAGATGAATAAAATCATTTGTAAGGCTGACGGCGCGTATTCATTCCCGAAAGTAATCACACCTTCCGCCAGTTTTGACAGCTTGGATAAATCGCTTTATACAGCGGAATGCGACGACCTGAACAATTTTGAATTCAAGCTGATAAACAATATCGCACCGCTTGAAAATGTCCATTGGTGGCATCGTGTTATTGATAGGCGCGGATTCCTTCTGAACGGATTCATCAACCATTATCCCGATTTTATCGTAAAGACAACCAATGGCAACATTGTTCTTGTTGAAGCAAAGGGCGAGCAGCTGAAGAACGACGACAGCAAAGCAAAACTCGCTCTCGGCAAGAAGTGGGATATGATGTGTGGCTCCAAATTTAAGTATTATATGGTCTTTGAACATAAGGAAATGGAGATTCAAGGTTCCTATACGATGGATAAGTTTATTGAGATTTTGAAGAATTTGTAATTGATATTTAAAAATGTACTTTTATAATGCATCAAAAAAACGAGAACATCTTTTGGCTTAGTAGATATGAATTTGTGTTGAACTTATTTATATCTAATTTTAGGAAAGAAAGTGCAAATATAGTGAGAACAGTTTTTAATAAATCAAATTTGAACTTTTTAAGAAACTTATTTAATAAGAACGGCAAAAGTCGAGACTATTGGACTTTGGCTAGAAGAATGAGTGAAAATGATACATTTACTCACCATACTGAGCGAGAAGGGTTTTTACTTCAAAAGGGTGCTTTTGAAAATGATGTGTATTCTATGTGCGAACTCGCTCGTTATTTGTTTAACTCAAATGATAATAGATTACCTCAAGCGTTATCGTGGTGGCACAAAGCAGTGAAACAACACGACGATGGTGCAACCTATGATATACAAAACTTACCAATAGAAGAAAGAATAAAATCATATAAAACCCAAAATTCCGAATATGCGGATGTTGAAATGAAGTGTGCAATGCTAACTGAGTATTATTTGACGGATTTAGGGTTAAAAGATTGGTTTTGTATGAGCGACCAAGAAAGAATTGCACGATGTGAAAAACTAATGCTTGAGGTATCCATGGTTTTGGGAATTTTAGCGCCTAAACTAGTTTTTGAAGATGAACCTCGCATTGAAAACGGTCCAGTTGCAGACGGTTTAGCATATCCGAACGAATGGCTGCTAAAGGTTCGAAAAGCGCTATTCAATGACTACGAAAGATTAATTCAAGTATTATTTCATGAGATTGGACATTTTATAGTGTTTTCAATGTGGGCTGAATCCATGCGTGAAGATTACCTTGAATTACGAGAAAAATATGGTATAACTGAACAACGAGCTAGCTCATGGTTTAACAATGAAAAGAATCCAAATAATGATAACACGCCGGCTATTGAAGAAGATCCCGACACTCTTTCTTATTGGGGTTGGATGACTTGGTGCATATATTTTAAATACTAAAGATAATTATTTGAGTAATAGAAAAATAAAGCATGTCATTTAAGGAAAATTAATACATAAATAACTTGACAAATAGTTACCATAAACAAGCAAATGTAAATAACTATAAAAAGAAATCAATATAAAAGCCTTGACAAATTTTGTTAATAGCGATATAATGCATGATATAAATCGAACAATAGTTCTATTTTATTCAAACATCTTTCCTTGCTTCCCCGTTGCAAGGTTAGAAATATATTAGCGTTTATGGGAGTTGATTAAAAAAGTGTAGTTTTACTTTCAATTGAATATGTATCAAATTATGTGAATAATGAAGTTAGTTTGGAAGGAAGATGGAATATGAGAAAAGCTAATTTGATAAAAACACCGAAAGAAAGAATTACGCTTGGTGAGTGCGTGAGAACGGAGACGGGAGAACCCGCACTCAAAGTAAAAAAGAGCAATAAAGATATGTATGAAACAATATCAATGAGCCAACTAATTGAACTTATGGTTTTGATGTCCAATCAAAATTAAGCAGTAAACCCAAATATGAGGTTTTCGCATTACAAAAAAATATAGCTCAACGATTGAGCTTAATCAAGATGAATTAAGCCGACACGAGTATTTTCAGAATTTCTGATTTTGAGATTTTGGAAATGTTCGTGTCGGCTTTTTTGCGTTTCCTTGTATGTAACAAGATACACAGATAATGAATTGCTTGTAAATAGTAATGTGGGTTTTAATGAATTATTACGCAATATATGTTAGCCTTTTAAACAAAAATCGTTCTAAACAACACTTGGTAATTTCAAAAAATTCATTATATTTTTTGAAATTACACGCATTTTAGCTTATTTCTTCTCTTATTCTACAAAAATAAAAGAATAATGCAGACATAGTTCGATAACATTTTCTCACAAACTATTGTAGTATAAAATACAAGATAATACGACCAAATTACCAATTATTGGCAATAATTCGACTTTCAAATTTAGACAAATTTTGTATAAGTGGATTTTATACATAATTTTATAGACGATAACTTTTTTCAATATAAAAATAATGATTTTATTACGGTGAACCCACCGTGTTAATAAATAAAAAGTAATAAAGCCTGAGTGTACATCAGGGCGAGGATACAGATATTTGCTAAAAAGACCGAAAGGTCAAAAGCAGAAATCGGTACCCTTACCTTTGTATACTCAAAATTGCAAGGGCTGGTACCGATTAGTGCCAACCCTATTTTTATTCTTGTCCTGACTGTTCTCTGCGGAAAGGACACTAAATGTTTTTGCTATACTGGCAAGCTGTAATTGCAAAATATCCGTAGCCTTTGGATTTTGATTTAACCCAAATTCAAAATTCAAAGGAGATTACAGTTAATGTCAAATAATGTTATTTCAGCTCTTGAGGAGCAGTTTAATAAGGATTGTAAAGTTATAAATATTAGATATGAATATGAAGGCTATAGCGGAACAGAGAAGTACATCATAGCAAGCTGCCTTACAGAAAAGGAAATCTGGAATAAATATCCAAAGCAAGCGAAACTCTATGCACCGTTCGTAAAGGTGGATTTGAGTTTTATAGAAGTTCGTCAAAAGTATCTCAATAACGAAGATAAGTTTTGCAAAAGAGCCAAGCGTACGCAAGACATTTTTAACTTTGATGAAACTACCGCTGTATTTCATAAGGAGCTTTTAGTTAATGATTTTGTATTGGAAAGAATTAACGAAGAGAAGGAATGTGATTTACTTTCTACCCTTTACAAAGCTTTTGATACTTTAACAGAAAAGCAAAAATCAAGAGTTGTCAAGTATTATGTAAAAGATAAAACATTGCGAGATATTGCCGAAGAAGAGAATGTTAAATATCAAACTATAAATGAATCTCTTGAGGAAGCAATAAAAAAATTAAAAAAATTTTTCAAAACACCCTGACAAACGGGTACCCTTTGTCCAAATAAGTGAAGGGAGTAATTTTCCCTTAATTTTATGAAAAGAGGTAATGATATGACGAAAGGACATAAAGTCAAGCGAGGCGAAATATTCTTTTTTGACTTTGGTGAAACCCGAGGTTCTGTTCAAAACGGATTTAGACCGGTGGTTGTTTTACAGGCGGATGAAATTAATGACCGTTCAACAACAACCATTGTAGCTCCTTTGACGGGAATCATTAAAAAGCCTTATTTCTTTTCTCATGTTTATATAGGAAAAAGATATAGGCTTGAAATTCCTTCTATGATACTTATGGAACAGATAACTACAGTGAATCAAAGTGATTTGAAGGATTGCCTTGGAAAAGTCACGGAGAAGGCACTAATCAGAACTATAAATGCTGCTTTGATGCGAACATTCGGAATTCCGCATAATAACAGTATAAAAACAGGCGATATACGTTGTTTATGCCAAAAGCACCTAAAAGAATACAAACTTTTGCCGGAATATATTATTAAGCGTTTTGATCCGCTCCAGGTTAAAAAGGATAAGTGTGACAAATGTAATGACCTCGGATATGATTATGTTTTCTTTGACAAGAAAGAAGTACTTAAAAAAAGAGGTGGAGTTATGGTGGGCAAAAATTAATCAAAATCGCATAATTGTCAAAGCCGGTGGATTCAACTAAAATAAGTTTGCTGAATATTGGTCGGCTTTCAATTAGAAAAAATGTACTTAACGAAAGGAGAAACAAATGGATAAAGAAAAAAATACCAACCAAGAAACTGTAATGTTTGCTGAATACGGAGATATAGTATCCGTTGATGATATTATGAAAATGCTTCACATAGGTAGATCAGCAGTTTATTCATTATTACAAAACGGTGTGATAAGAACAGTTAAGGTAGGAAGAAAATACATAATCCCGAAGCAAAGCGTTACGGACTTTATTAATTCAGGATTATATTAAAAACGCATAATTGTCAAAGCCGACTGATTAAGTTAGAATAAGTCTAATGAATATTGGTCGGCTTTCAATATTTGGAAAGGAGATAGCTATTATGCCGACCACAGGATATTTAAGAGAGAAAAAAGGAAGATATTATGCTGTACTCAATCTTTATGATAGTACAGGAAAGAGAATTCAGAAATCACACGCAACAGGCTTGCCTGTTAAGAATAATAAGCGAAAAGCAGAACAGATATTAAAGCAATTATGTGTTGAGTATGACAACAAGAATTTAAACTTTTACTCCAACATCAAGGTTGCCGACTATTTCAAGAAATGGCTTGTAGCAATAAAATCAGAAGTTCGTCCAAATACTTATCGCAGCTATAAGGGAAATATGGAAAAACACATTATCCCTTACTTTGAAAAGCTGGGTACTGAGCTTCAAGAGCTAAAGCCGCATCAACTTTCCGATTATTACAAGTCGAAGGTATGAACAATATCCGTCACAACGATAAAGCATCACCATCAAAACATATCAAAGGCTCTTGCCGACGCTGTAGAAAAGGGTTTAATATCAATAAATCCTGCAACAGCCGCCAAAACGCCAAAGCAGACAGAAAAATTCAAGGCGGAATTTCTTAACCGAGTGCAGATAAAACAGCTATTAGCTTATCTTGAAGGAACAAGTATATACCTGCCGACATATCTTTGTACGGTTTACGGATTCAGACGAAGTGAAGTGTTAGGCTTAAAGTGGCATAACATTGATTTTGAGAACGAAACCATATGGATTAGGGAAACCTTACAGCAAAGCACAAAGGAAATTAGCGGAGACAGTAATTATACATCATCCACAAAAACAGAAAGCAGTAACCGAACCTTGCCAATGATACCGCAGGTAAAAAAGATACTTCTTGAACAGAGGGAGCGTCAGATGAGAAATAAAGAATTTCTAAAAGACGCATATATCTCAAATGACTATGTTTGTACCTTTGATAACGGTAAGGAGATAACGCCTAATTATCTGACGAAAAAATTTCATACGCTGATTGAGAAGCAAAATGATTTTCCGCAAATCAGATTTCACGATTTACGACATAGCGTTGCAAGTAATCTGTTGAATGATGGATTTACTACTGTTCAGGTTGCCGAATGGCTGGGACACAGCAGTTCAACAACCACACTAAAATTTTATGCTCACATTGACAAAACCTCAAAATTAGCAATTGCAAACAGCCTGCAAGCGGATTGATTTCTACACTTTTTCTACAACATTTGAAGCCACTGTAAACGCCAAAGTGGTGGAACTCCGGTGGAACTGATGTGAAATTCAAAAATTTAGAATAAAAACGACAAAAGAAAAAATCCTCAAAAGCGGCTTATCTAAGCCATTTTCAAGGACTTGTATGTGGCAGGGGCAGAAGGACTTGAACCCTCGGCACGCGGTTTTGGAGACCGCTGCTCTACCAACTGAGCTATACCCCTATATCTGTTTAATTTTCAAGACAAGATGTATTATATCAAACTTTGCGTAATTTGTCAAGGAATTTTTGAAAAATAAATCATTTTAATGTTGTTAGACATAAAAACACATATTTAAACAAATATAATAACATTATTACACTTCATAAAGAAAATTTGGTCTTTGCTTAATGTACTGCAATAAAATATATTAAAATTCTTGCAGACAACTATATAGGGTTATTAAATTCAAAACTTGACAGCAACAGCTTTACACGCTTTGGTACAAAAGAACCTCGCCAAGTTAAATGATTTTGGCGAGGCTTTTATTAATCAATACTCTTAATTGTTTTTAATACCCATTTAAAATAAACACCGCAATTTACAAAAAGAAACTTATTATCTGTAACATCAATTACAAGTTCTTCAATAGAATTTGCACGATAACCGTACATACCAAACTCAAGGTCTGACAAACCTTCGCCTATCACCAAACGATTAAAGAAATCGTGTGTATCTTTATTTATATTGACAAGTTCTTTAATATAAGCTGTGGCTTTGCGAGTTTTTCCAAGCTTATAATATAAAGTTGACAAAGGCAATAAAAATTGCGTCGATTTTTGGCAGTCATACCTTTCAAACAACTTAACCGCTGATTTTTCATCTTCAAAATATGCGTAAATATGCATTAAAATAAATCTTGCACCTAAATTATCATCATTGTTCAAATCCAAAATTTCCAAGCAAGCATTTTTTGCCATACCGATTTTTCCGCAATCCAATAACAGCCGTATACGATTATAGAGCAATCTCATATAGGGTCGGGTTTCTGTTAACAGCCAAAAATCCCCTATATTTTCCTCTGTTAATAAATGTTCCTCAACAAGTTTCTGTTCGGCAGCCTATTTTATCTTTTCAAACTTGTTAAGCAGCTTTATATGATCATATATTGAATTTTCTGCAATTATCACCTGTGCGTCAATATTATCAGGCTCAATCTTCAAAGCCTTTTTAGCATACTTTATTGCTTCTTGTTCGGTTTCGGCTTGAAAAGCCATATCTAAATAATAATATAAATCTTCTTCATCTGCCAAATCTTCATAGTCAATATTATTTTGCTTTATAAACTCATCTATTTTTTCTCTCATTTCTTTACCGGAAAGATTTTCTTTTTCTAAGCTGTCGAAAAAATCATTTATTGTGTCACTCATAAAAATCAACTCCTTTTTTATCTTATCATACAATTAAATATTCATCAATACCATTTTAAAATACCGCCCTGCAAAGCTTAATCACTCTGCAAGGCGGTGTAAATTTGTGAATTCTTAAATTGTTATTTTGCAAATCAAGTGTTTGCACCCTCTATAATGCCTTTAACCGTACTAAAACTTGTACTGCAGCCGCCAAATGCATTTGTACCTGTATAATCGTTGTAGTAAGTTCTTAACAAGCCGTTTTGTAAAAGAGTTTGCGTTTAAAGTTGTAAAGCCTGCCGACAGCAAGATTTATTTTCAGACATACATTTAAAATTAAAAACTGAATTTCAACAACTGAATACTACCGCTTAAACGATAAAATCAACCGCATATAAAAAAACGGTTGATTTTATTTTTTATTATTGTAAACTAATAGCATAATACATTGAGGAGGTAAAAATTTGAAAGTTGAATTAAAGATAGATAAAAATTACAAAACTCCGTTATGCGTCATTTACACCAACCAAATAACCGAAGAGATAAAATCATACATAACTAAGCTTTCCTGTACTACACAAAATACTGTTACATGTAAAAGCGGAGATAATGTTTCGATTATAAACCAAAATGACATTATTAACATTTATGCAAGTAACGGTAAAGTTTTTGCGGTAACCGATCGAGGAGAATTTACGGTTACACAGCGTTTATACGAACTTGAAAACAGTCTTGACTATAATAAATTTGTAAGGATTTCAAAATCAGAAATTATAAATTTAGAAAAAGTCAGCAGATTTAATCTTAAAATTTCAGGTACTGTTTATGTTCTGTTTAAAAACGGAAAAAGCACATATGTTTCAAGAAGATATGTATCAAAAATTAAAGAAAGATTGGGTGTATAAAATGAGTATTAAAAAACAGTTATTAATTCGTGGATTAATCGGAGCGGCAGTCGGATTTTTTATATGTTATTTTATAACAATAATCACATCCGTTATAATCGGAAACGGAGAATTTTACCCTGTTGTTCCGCAGGCAATTGAATTGTTTGGAACAGAATTAAATGCAGTAATAGCTCAAACAATTATAAGTATGATATACGGCGCAATTTTAGGCGGTACATCGGTCATATGGACAATAGACAGGTGGAGTTTAATAAAGCAAACAATTACTCATTTACTGATTTATTCAACAGCTACATTTCCTGTTGCCTACTTTCTGTATTGGATGCCGCACAATGTAATTTCGATTTTGATTTATTACAGTGTTTTTATTACAATATATTTCTTTATATGGCTTATATCATATACCAAAACAAAAATTACAATAAAAAAAATAAACACCAAGCTATAAGCAAACAACGGCAGCCGGATTAAATTCCGATTGCCGTTGTTTTATTGAATATTAAGTTAAATTATTTAGCTGTATCGTTTGTTGAAGAAGCAAGCTCGCCGCCCTCGATTACAAGCTGATCCTCGTAATCCTTGCCGTATGTGTCAAGGAGTGTTGCCTCGTAGTCCTTGTGGAAGAAGTTTTCTTTACCGAGCGCTTTAATTTCATCGTTAATCCAGCTAAGGAGTGTATCGTTGCCCTTTGTTACGGCAGGAGCAATTGTATCTGCCGAACCGAGTTCAGGAATACCTACAACAAAGTCACTGTTCTGGTTTGCGTATGCGATAACCTCTGTATTGTCGTTTGCCCAAGCTGCACCGCTGCCGTTTTCAAGAGCTGTCTTTGCCTGTGCATATGCGTCATACTTCTGAAGTTTGATGTTCGGATAGTTCTTTGTGAGGTAAGTTTCGGCAGTTGTACCTGAAATTACAATCATACTGTCGCTTTCGTTCCAATTGTCAAGGCTTGTTATTGTTTTGCTCTTCGGAGATACAACACCGAGTGAAACGCTCATATAAGGAAGTGCAAAGTCAACCTCTTCTTTTCTCTCGTCTGTAACTGTAAAGTTTGCAAGAATGAGGTCTACCTTACCTGTCTGGAGGTATTCGATTCTGTTTGCAGCCTCAGTTGAAACAAAGTTTACTTTTACGCCGAGGTCCTCGCCAAGTCGGTTTGCAAAGTAAACATCGTAGCCCTGATACTCGCCGTTTTCGTCAACATAACCGAATGGGTTTTTGTCGGAAAATACGCCGATATTGATTGTACCCGATGATTTGATTTCATCAAGTGTTCTAAAGCCGTTAGCGGTTGAATTGTCGTTTGAACTTGAGCAGCCTGCAAACACCGCTGTAACAACTAACACTGCAAGGATTGCAGAAATGATTTTTGTAATTCTTTTCATAATAATCTCTCCTCTTTCTTAAAGAAAATTTATTTTATTGAGTCAAACTCAAAAATATCAAGGAATTTTTTAGCTCTCTCGGTCTTTGGATTTGTGAAGAATTCTTCGGGTTTACCCTCTTCCACAATGTGACCGCCGTCAAAAAATACTATTCTGTCGGCAACCGCACGGGCAAACTGCATTTCGTGAGTTACAATAAGCATTGTTCTTCCCTGCTTTGCAAGTCCGAGCATTACATCAAGCACTTCCCTTACCATTTCGGGATCAAGTGCGGCTGTAACCTCATCAAAAAGCAAAATGTCCGGGTGCATACACAAGGCTCTTACAATTGCAACTCTCTGTTTCTGACCGCCCGAAAGCTGTCGTGGATAGCTGTTGCTCTTTTCGCTTAATCCGACTTTTTCGAGCAGCTCTTCCGCCTCTTTTTTTACTTCCTCTTTATTTCTCTTCTGCACTTTTGTGGGGGCAAGTAAGATATTATCCATAACTGTAAGGTGTGGAAAAAGCTCGTAATTCTGAAACACCATACCGATTTTCTGGCGAATTTCCGCTATATTTTTGCTTTTGCGGTCGATTAACTCGCCCTCAAAAGAAATTGTGCCCTCCTGTATAGGTTCAAGACCGTTTATACATCGTAAAAAGGTACTCTTGCCACAGCCGCTCGGGCCGATAATTACCACAACTTCACCCTGACGGACTGTCATATTAATGCTTTGAAGTACGGTGTTATCATCATAACGCTTTGTAAGATTTTCTATTTTTAACAGTTCCTGCGACATTTCCTCAACTCCATTTCTTTTCAAGATGTTTTGCAACCATACTTATTGAGAAGCAAACTATAAAGTACATAATGAATACTACAAGGTACACACCGAACGCTGCGTTCGGGCTTGTGGCACGGTTTGCCTCAATAATCTGTTGTGCAACCTTTATAACCTCTACAACACCAATCATAAGGATAAGGCTTGTAGTCTTTATCATTCTTGTAACAAGGTTGATTGAAAGTGGCAAAAGTCTGCGTACCGTCTGCGGAATTATTATATATAAATAGGTTTGTGCTTTGCTGAGTCCGAGCGCAAGACTGCTTTCCGACTGGTGTTTCGGAATACTGATAATTGAGCCTCGCACCAAGTCGCCCATCTCTGCCGTACCCCAAAGCGTAAACACTATTACCGAGGCAACCTCGCCCGAAAGGTTAATTCCCATAGTTCTTGTTGCACCGAAGAACACTATAAAAAGCAACACAAGCTGCGGCATTATTCTGATAATTTCAAGATAAATTTTTGTTATAACTTTTATTGCTTTGTTTGGTATAGTCATTACAATGCCAAGCAAAATGCCAAGCGGTATGCTAAGACCGACTGAAATAAGACTGATTTCAAGTGCAGTCCACAAGCCGCCCAAAAGGCGTATAAAGTTTGTTCCCTTAAAAAGAACATCAATCCCCAAATCCGGCATATCTCAGTTTCCTTTCCAGCACACTTCCAAGTATTGAAACAGGCAGTAGTATAATAAGATAGAACACAACAAGCATAAACAAACACTCTGTTGTTTTGTAGTAAAGACCGATTAAGTCCTTTGCAACAAACATAAGGTCCATAAGGCTTACTGCGCTGAATACACTTGTTTCTTTAAGCAAGAATATTACATTTGCCACAAACGGCGGTACACTTGTTGAAAAAGCCTGCGGCAGTATTACATATCTCATAATCTGCGGATGCTTCATACCAAGACTTAAAGCACTTTCGGTTTGAATTTTATCTACAGATTCAAGTCCGCTCCTGAAAGTTTCCGACATATAGCTTCCGCCCAGGAAAGCAAGACCGATATAGCCTGCCATTTCAGAGCTTACCTGCACGCCAACCTTTGGCAGCGCATAGTAAATAAAAAACAGCTGAATAAGCAGCGGAGTGTTACGGGATATTTCAATATACACCGTTGCAATCTGCCTTAGCACGGGCACTTTGTAATACTGAACCAGTGAACAGAAAAGACCGATTATAATAGAAACGGCGATTCCGATAAGTCCGATTTTTAAAGTGAGCAAAGCTGCCTCTTGGTACAAAGGAAGATATTTAAAAATAAATTCCCAATTCATTTTTTCACCTTTTTCCTAATCTCTTAACATTTTATGCACAGAATAATAAAAAGCATTAAAAAAGACCGAAGAACATATGCACTCCGGTCAGTAAAACTTTATCTGGTCAAAACTTTTCGTCGGAGAGCATGGGAAATAAACACATACACATTGTGCACATGCAACAGCAACACATAGAGCTTTTTACATATGAAACAAGCTTTGTCATAAGGTTGCTCTCCTCTCTTAAAGTCCTATAAACCTAATAGGTTTTATATGTTCTGATAATACCATATTAATTGATAAAAGTCAATACATCTGCGTCAATCCGTTAAAAACTCATTGGAAATTCTTGTAATAAATATCTACGCCCAAGAGCCTGTCAAATTTGAATCCTGCGTTTTTAATTCTTCCGCCAAATTCAAATCCGAACTGTTTATGTAAATAAATGCTGTGCTCGTTCTCACTTGTGATAAGCGAAACCACAGTCAAGAACCGATTATTCTTTTGCGCCTCTTGAAGTGCATACTCAATAAGTTGAGTGCCGATGTGCCTGTTTTGACAATCGTTTTTTACATATACCGAAAGTTCGGCTGTAATGTCGTATGCATCTCTTTTACTGTAGCGGGAAAGTGCAACATAACCGATTACATTGCCGTTTTCCTCATACACAGAGAGCAAATACTTGCCTGTATGCTCATTTAACATATCAACAAAGTATTTGTCATCTTTGGGATTTATGTCATAGGTTGCGGTAGTGTTTAAAACCGCATAATTGTAAATTTCTTTGATAGCCGGCAAATCAAGCACCGTGGCTTTTCTTATCATAATAAATTTTCCTTCTTAAATGCCTGTTCAAGGTCTGCAATAATATCTTCTGCATCTTCAATGCCGACGCTGAATCTGAAAAAGCCGTTGTGGAATTCTTCGGGATAAAGATACTGTCTTTCGTCATTTTCTCCGAGGAAAACGATAAGGCTTTCATCGTGACCGAGAGAAACTGCAGAAGTTATGACATTCAAATGGCTTACAAATCTGTTATATGTATCATGGTCAGCCTTGAGTCCGAATGAAAGCACACCGCCAAAACCGTTTGTCATCTGCTTTTTGGCAATTTCGTGGTTCGGGTGGTCTTTAAGTCCCGGATAAGCCACAAAACTTACACCCTTTACAGTCTTTAAATATTTAGCGACTTTGAGTGCATTTTCATTGTGCTGTTTCATTCTAAGCGGTAAAGTAACCGCACCACGCATAATAAGCCAAGCATTGAACGGGCTGATTGTTGCACCGAGGTTAATCTGCGACTGTGCTCTGATGATGTCGAGGTATTCTTTTTTACCGATAATAGCACCACCCATTGCGTCACCGTGACCGTTGATATATTTTGTAAGGCTTTCAATCGAAAAGTCTGCGCCAAGCTCAACGGGTCTTTGGTTGTACGGAGAAGCAAATGTATTGTCAACAGATAACAGCGCATTGTTTTCGTGCGCAATATCTGCAATCGCCTTGATGTCCGAAATTGTAAGTGTGGGGTTGCCCGGAGTTTCTATATGAATAAGTTTTGTGTTCGGGCGGATTGCCTTTCTTACATTTTCGGGGTCGGAGGTATCAACAATTGTTGTTTCCACACCGAATTTATTGTTTAAAAGCTCGTTTAAAAGTCTGTAAACCGCAATATAAGTAACACTTGAGAAAATTACATGGTCACCGCTTTTGAGTAAAGCAAAGAACAGTCCCGACAAAGCGGCAACACCGCTTGCAAGCACCACGCAATCTTCGCCGCCCTCAAGAGAGGCAACTTTTTCCTGAAGATACTGCTGGTTTGAGCCTCCGTTTCTTGTATAAAGGTTTTTACCTGCACTGCTCCAGTTAAGGTCACTTGGGTCATAGGGCAATTCATAACTGTTTGCCATAGTTATAGGCCTCTTAATTGCTCCTGTTTCGCCGTCAACACCGTTGCCTGTATGCACGGCTCTTGTCTGAAAGCCTAAATCTTTTACATTCTTTTCGCTCATATTATCACCCTTCTGATTTTAAATTTCCGCATTGTGTGCGGATATATAATAATATTACTTTAAAAAGCGGGAATTTTCCTAAAACTTAGTATTCCTACCGATAAAGTAGGTTTATTGTAACACCACCGTTTCCGTTTGTCAATAGGTTTTAAAAATCTTTTTGAAAATAATGTAAATCGGATTTGTTTTTGTGTTTTTGGAATATTTAAAATTATGGTTTAGCAAATTGTTTCGACAAGCAATTATAAAAGCTTGGTCAACCTTTAAAAAGGCAAAACAAAAAGGGCGGAAAACCGCCCTTAAATTCTGAAAGAGTATAAATTATTTAACTTATTCAGCAAAACCTGACTCAACGAGAGCAACAAGACCGTCAACAGCCTCTGTTTCGTCTGAACCGTCAGCAATAACCTTGATGGTTGTACCGCCGATAATACCAAGTGACAATACGCCGAGAAGGCTCTTTGCATTAACTCGTCTTTCTTCCTTTTCTACCCATACAGTTGACTTGTATTCGTTAGCCTTCTGAATGAAAAATGTAGCTGGGCGAGCATGTAAGCCTGCCTTGTTCTGTACTAATACTTCCTTAACATACATTTTAAAATCCCTCTCTTGCCATATAATTTAACCCGTTTTGTAATCCGACTGCATTTTGCAATCTTTTAATAAATATTATAGTATTTTTTCAAAAAAAGGTCAATAAGTTAATTAATTTTTGGTTTAATACTCACTTACAACCAAAAATTTTGGTCTGTTGTTGTGCAACTTTACTAAAACTGAAATTAAATTATATTAAGTATTGCTAAATATTATTTTGCAGCACTAAATTATTGTTAATTCTTATTGCTGTTCTTTTATCTTTTCAAGCAAGTCCGGGCGCTTTGCACGGGTTACCTCAAGACTTTTTTCTTTCTGCCACTTTGCTATGTTTGCATGATGACCGCTCAAAAGCACTTCGGGCACTTCTTTGCCCCTCCATACCGACGGTTTTGTGTATTGAGGATACTCAAGCAAACCGTTATAATGGCTTTCTTCGGTAAAACATTCATTATTTGAAAGTACACCAGGCACCATTCTTGAAAGTGCGTCCGTGAATACCATTGCAGGAAGTTCGCCGCCTGTAAGCACATAGTCGCCGATTGAAATTTCCTCGTCTATAAATTCATCAAGCAAACGCTGGTCGACACCCTCGTAATGACCGCACAATATGCAGACATTCTCAATCTCGGCTATTTCCTTAAGTCTTTGCTGCGTAAGAGTTTTTCCCTGCGGCGACATATAGACAAAATGCGGTCTTTTGCCGATTTTATCGCATATATCCTCAAAGCAAAGCGCTATAGGCTCGGCTTTCATCAACATTCCCATTCCGCCGCCGTACGGGGTATCGTCAACTCGTCTGTGCTTGTCAAAAGCATAGTCACGCAGTTGATGACAATGTATTTCAAGCGCACCGCTTTTTTGCGCTCTGCCGATTATACTGTCACCCAAAACAGGAGTAAACATCTCGGGGAATAAGGTTATTATATCAATCCTCATCGTCAAATATTCCTTTCATCGGGCGAATAAGAACATATCCGTCATCAACATTGGTTTCTGTAATAACCTCGTCAATAACGGGTGCAAGATATTTTTTGCCGTTGTCATCTGTTATCTCATAAACATCATTAGCACCTGTGCGCAAAACATCTGTAATTTTGCCGTAAACAGTTGCATTGTCGGCGTCTTTTACCTCAAGACCGAGCAAATCCTGAACAAAGTTTACACCCTCGTCAAGGACGATCTCCTCTCGGTCGATATAAATTGTCTTGCCTCTCATTTTATCCGCCTGCTCAATTGTATCTATTCCGTCAACCTTGCAAAGCACAATATTTTTGTGAGGGCGTGACTTAACTTTTATGCTCTCTCTGCCCTGCTCGTCAAGATAAAGTTTTTTAAAGCAGCACAAAAATTCGGGACTGTCGCACCACGGGTCAATTCTTAATTCGCCTTTTATGCCGTGAGTGCCTACAATTTTTCCGCTGTCAAGAAATCTTTTTTTCATATATACACCATCCGTAATTTTTTCTTTCATTTGACTACATATTTTAACATAATTTTCGGCTGTGGGCAACTATTATATATGACTGTGCATACTGATAAATATTTCGCTTATAAGGTCGGCGATATATTCTTCGCTCTCTGCCATTCCGCCTCTTACCCACTTTTTTAAAATACCTGACGCACCGCTTTCGAGAAATGTAAACATATACTCAAGTTTGGTCTGCGGAATATCCTTTTTGCCAAAAGCCGCACAATACTCTTTTTTGAGCTCCGCATACATTTCGTCAAGTAATTTAGTCTGGATATTGTTATTGAAAACCACTCTGTAAAAATCCGAATACTTCTTTACAAAGCGCACAATCCAAAGGAAATTCACCTTGCCGTTCTGCGTAAATTTAAAATTGTAATCCTTTAATTCTTCAACATAGCTGATTTCTATTTGAGAAATCATATCGTAAACATCGGCGAAATGGTGATAAAAGGTAACTCTGTTCACTCCCGCCTGCTTACAGAGAGAGGTTACTGTAATTTTGCTCAAAGGCATTTGCTCAAGCATATCAAAAAGTGTCTGCTTGAGTGCCTTTGTGGTATTTTTTACTCTTTTATCCATAAAATTTCACCTTAAATTTTTTTGAAAAAATAAACAAATTTTAATAATTTGTAAAATAATTTACATAAAAATTAAAATTAACTCTTGTATATTTGTGTAGAATATATTATACTATAAACATATAATTAAATCAAGGGAAACACTGTAAAAGCATACTGCGGATTTATTTTTTGTAAAAACGAGCAATATGCGCCCTTTTCCCAAATTTCTTAAAGAAAAGAGGATATATAAATGGCTTTTAGTTTAAATGACAAAAGAACTCCGCTTGAACAGTTTTTGCAGGGCGAATCTGTTACAGCTTATGAATTTATGGGCTCTCATTTTGTAAACTGGGGCGACAGAGACGGCGTTGTGTTCAGAGTATGGGCACCAAACGCACTTTCCGTATCCGTTGTAGGTGATTTCAACGATTGGAACCCCGATGCAAACTATATGTATAAAATCGACAATTCAGGCGTATGGGAATTGTTTATTGATGGTGTATGGGAATATGCTTGCTATAAATACTGCGTAGAAACTCCGTCAATGCAAAAGGTAATGAAAACCGACCCATATGCATTCCATTGCCAGACAAGACCTGATAACGCATCTCGTGTATATGAAATTCACGGTTATGAATGGAACGACAGCGAGTGGCTTGAGCACAAGAAAGCTCACCCGCACAAGAACGCTCCTATCAATGTATATGAAATGCACGCAGGTTCTTGGAGAAAATACGAGGACGGCAATGTATTCAGCTATAGAAAGCTCGCCGAGGAGCTTATTCCTTATGTAAAAGAAATGGGCTACACTCACATTGAGTTTATGCCTCTTACAGAATATCCGTTTGACGGCAGCTGGGGCTATCAGGTAACAGGTTACTTTGCGGCAACTTCCCGTTACGGTACTCCTAAAGACCTTATGTATTTTGTTGACAAATGTCATCAGGAAGGTATCGGCGTTATTCTTGACTGGGTACCTGCTCACTTCCCCAAGGACGAGCACGGTCTTGGCAGATTTGACGGTACAGGCTGTTATGAATACGAGGATTGGAGAATCGGCGAACACAAAGAATGGGGTACATATATCTTTAACTATGCCCGCTACGAAGTAGCAAGTTTCTTGCTTTCATCCGCAATGTTCTGGCTTGACCAATATCATATTGACGGCATCAGAGTTGACGCCGTTGCATCTATGCTCTACCTCGACTACAACCGTAAAGACGGCGAATGGCTTGCAAATATCTACGGCGGCAGAGAAAATCTTGTTGCTGTTGATTTCTTACAGAAGCTTAACACTGTTGTGCATATGTTCCACCCGGAAGCTATGATGATTGCCGAAGAGAGCACAGCATGGCCGAATGTTACCGGTTTCCCGCCAAAGGATATGGGACTTGGATTTGACTACAAGTGGAATATGGGTTGGATGAACGATATGCTCTCATACATCAGCCTTGACCCGCTTTACAGAAATTATCACCACGATACTCTTACATTCAGTATGGTTTACGCATTCAGCGAAAGCTTTATGCTCCCTATCTCTCATGATGAAGTTGTTTACGGCAAAGGCTCGCTTATCAACAAAATGCCGGGTCTGTATGACAACAAGTTTGCGGGCGTAAGAGGATTCCTTGCTTATATGCTCGCTCATCCGGGCAAAAAGCTTATGTTTATGGGCAGTGAGCTCGGACAGTTTGACGAGTGGAATTCTACCGAACAGCTCCAGTGGAACTTGCTCGGCTACGAAAAGCACCGTCAGCTTAATCACTTCTTTGCTACAGCAAATAAATTCTATTGCGATACACCTGCAATGCACGAAAACGACTACGACTGGAACGGTTTTCAGTGGATTGCGCTCGACGATTACAAGCATAGCATTATTTCTTTCAGAAGAATTGCTTATGACGGAAGCGAAGTTATTGTTGTATGTAACTTCCAGCCAATGCTCCGTGAGAACTACAAAATCGGTGTTCCGAAGTTTGGTATCTATAAAGAAGTTCTCAACTCCGAGGCAGAGGAATTCGGCGGCTGCGGTATCGTAAACGAGGGCGAATTAAAGGCACAGGATGCAACCGATCACGATCTTCCGTACTCAATCAACATTACGCTTGCACCGCTTTCCGTAATCTACATTGAGCTTGACAAGGAACTTCCTGCACCCGAAAAGCCAAAGAAGGAAAAGACTACAAACCGCAAGGCTGCCGCTCTTAAGAAAGCAAAGGCTGAAAAAGCCGCAAAAGCTGAAAGCAAGGCAGAAGAAAAAGTCGATGAAAAGCCTGTAGTTGAAGAAAAGGAAGAAACTAAGGAAACTAAAGCTGAAGAAAAAATTGAAACAGTTGAAGAATAACAACTGATTAGGTAAATTTTTCAGTTTTTAAATTAATTTTATATTAAGGTCATTTTTGTCCGACCTCTTTATAATCGGAAATGCAGACAGGGTTCTTCCCTATCTGCATTTCTTTTTTGGCTTTTTATCAAAAGTTAGGATAAATTATGGTTTGGCGGAGTGTCGGTCGGGCATTGAAACTTAGCTAACGCTAAATTATCCTCCCAAAAACAAAAAAGTTTACTCAATTTTTTCAAAGGTCGACCAAACTTTTATAAAGTATTCCGTTAAAATATAAAAATCAAAGATTTTTTTTGCAATGCATTTTTTCTGTAGTACACTGTTTTTCCTTGTATTTCTATGTATCACGATATAAAAAACAACCGCATTAAAAAGCTGAAAAACAGTTTTCTAATGCGGTTCTTGCTTGGTGCGCCAACAGGGACTCGAACCCCGGACCGACCGGTTATGAGCCGGTAGCTCTAACCAACTGAGCTATTGGCGCGTATTTATTTTACGCAAGTGATATTATATCATATTATATCTGTATTGTCAATCTTTTCATTTAATTTTATAAGAATTTTTGTTTCTGTATTATTCAAAAAGTATATAAAAGCACTGCTTTTTACAACAAATTTATTGAAATTCCTACATATTCGTGGTACAATATATATGATAGTATTATTTTTACTTATAATCCTTATAATTTTATATTCCTCGTTCGGGAATTTTATTAATTCAATTGGAGGTAACGGCTATGGCAGTTATTAAAGCATTCAAAGGTATGAGATACAACACCGCAAAGGCAGGCGAAATTTCCTCTCTTTGCTGTCCTCCGTACGACATAATCAGCGAGCAAGAAAGACTTGCTTTTATTAAAGAAAACGAATACAACATTATTCGTCTTGAATTGCCAAAAGAGGGTGAAAATCCTTACGCTTGCGCAAGCGATATTTTAAAAATGTGGCAGGATAAAGGCATTTTGAAAATTGAAGATAAGCCTGCTATCTATATTTACGAGGAAGAATTTTCCGTTGGCAACACACGCAAAAGCATAAAGGGCATTATTGCGAGAGTTCAGCTTGAAGAATTTTCAAAAGGCATTATCTTACCACACGAATTTACCCTTTCAAAGGCTAAAGAAGACCGTTTAAATCTTATGAAAGCAACAAACTGCAATTTCAGTCAGATTTACGCTCTCTATATGGACGAAAAACATACAACTCTCGCTACCATTGATGAGCAGTCAAAGGCAAAAGCCGACCTTGAATTTACTGACGAAACAGGTGTTACACATCGCCTTTGGATTGAAACCGACGAAGAAATCATTGCGAAGCTTGTTGCCGATTTTGCAGACAGAAAACTATATATTGCCGACGGTCACCACAGATACGAAACCGCTCTAAATTACAGAAATTATTGCAGAGAAAACGGCATTTCAAAGCCGGGCGATCCGCAGGACTTCCAGATGATTTACCTCGTAGATATGGAGCATCCGGGACTTGTGGTATTCCCTACCCACCGCCTTGTGAGAGATTTACCGAACTTTGACAAAGAGGCGGTACTCGAAAAGTGCTCCGAATTCTTCTACATAGACGAAAAAGAAGGCACGGACACCATGGAGGAAGATTTGAAAAAACTGTATGACGAGGGCAAAAAAGCATTCGGTTTCTATTGCGGCAAGGGCGAATGGTTCTTGCTGACACTCAAAAATATCGACTTTATGAGCCAAATGCTCCCCAATGTAAGCAAGGCGTCACAGTCGCTTGATGTTTCTGTTCTCCATACACTTATTCTTGAAAAAATCTTTGGAATTGACAAGGAAAATATGGCAAAACAGATTAACCTTACATACACAAAATTCTTTACAGAGGCAATTGACGGAGTTGACAAAGGCGAGTTCCAATGCTCATTTGTACTCAACCCTACAAGAGTTACCGAAATTCGTGATGTTGCCGCCGCAGGAGAAAAAATGCCGCAGAAATCCACATATTTCTATCCAAAAATGATTACAGGTATGGTAATGAACAATCTTGGAGTTGATTAATATGAAAGACTATGAAATCCGCAGAAAAGACAGAGCAGTTGACGAAAATGCCACCTTAGAAATTCTGAAATCGGGCAGCTTCGGTGTGCTTTCTACCATCGGCGCAGACGGCTATCCGTACGGCGTACCCGTAAACTACGCTTACGATGACGGCAAAATCTACTTTCACTGTGCCAAAAATGTCGGTCACAAACAGGATAACCTAAGATTTTCGGGCAAAGTTTCGTTTACTGTCGTTACAAAATCAGATGTTATTTCCGAAAAATTCACAACAGGTTATGAAAGTGCCATTGCCTTTGGTTATGCGTCAAAAACGGTTACCGAAAAAGAAAAAGCACTGCGGCTTCTGGTGCAAAAATACTCTCCCGAATTTACGGAAGACGGTGAAAACCATATAAAAGGCGCATTTGAACGCACAGATGTTTTTGTGATAGAAATTGAAAAACTTACCGCAAAAGCTAATAAAAAGACGGTTTAATAAAATTTAGGTCAAGCCTTTTTAAAGGCTTGCGGGTTTGGACAGCGCCCATAATATCTTCCGATATTGCAATTTATCAGGCGCAAACAGCCACGCTGTTTGTAGTTTGAAAAAACAGGCGACAGCCATTAAAACAGAATTATTTATTTTTGAAAAGGTTGACCAAACTTTTATAATTGATTGACGAAGCATTCTTTTAAACAATAATAATCTTTTACTCTCAACTCAACAAAAATTAACAAACAGCAAAAATCCCTGTTCAGCGCTGAACAGGGATTTTTTTATATGGGGATGTTGTAAGCTTATTAAATATCGTAACATTTCCACTGACAATTTTTGCAGACTTCACTAAGTTTTCCTTGTGAAATTATCCTGCTTTTTGCCATATCTTTAAGCGCAAGCCACTCGATTTCGTCACCGATTTTTAAATTATATTCTTTCAGACAAGCATTGTCAAAACTTGCCACTTTATCATTATCGGCACAAAGCTGTGATTTATTATTCGGGCATTTACTGCAAAGAACATCATTACAACTGCCCGTTAAGGTAATCAGCGGATTTTCTTTATTCAGATATTCAATTACATTTGTCATATTCTGCACAAAATCACTGCTGTAGCCTTTTCCTACGAAAAATTGTATGCAAAGGCTGTGGTGCGGTCGCAGATTAAAGCTTGATAACTTTGTCAAGACGATTTACCAATACAGCTGAAAATGCAATTTTGAGTGCGTCAGCAATAAGATAAGGAACTACGCACAGTAAAAGTGACTCAACAAGTCCCATTTTCATTTGGAACATAAACCATACTGTGCCGAATGCATAACAAACAGCAAGGCCCAAAATCATAGAAACAATTTCAACCCAAAGTTTTTTGCCGAGTTTTTCTGTCATAAGACCTACAATTAAAGCTGTAAAAATAAAGCCGATAATATATCCGCCTGTCGGTCCGAAAAGTACACCTATACCTCCGCTGAAACCTGCAAACACAGGAACACCGGCAAGACCGAGAAGTACATAAACTATAACACTGAGTGTACCTCTTTTCCAACCGAGTAATGACGCTGCAATAAATACACCGAGAGTTTGAAGTGTAAACGGAACTTCTCCGAACGGAATCTGAATTTGCGCACAAACTGTCATTACAGCGGCAAAGAGTGCCACAAATACTAAATCAAGCAAAGCGGCTTTGCTTTTTGATGTTGCCTTTGATTTTACCTCTAACATTGTTCTTTCTCCTTATCGTCAACCTATTTGGTTTATTAAGTTGACAATATTATAACTCGGTTTTGCAGAATTGTCAACCTGTAATTGGATTTTGGTTGACAATTCACAAAATCATATATTTTATATAATAACAGTTGTTTAAATGAGGTTTTCTTTCTTAAGATATTCTTCAAGAATATCTGCCGCATACTTGCAAAGCTCCGGACAAGGACGCTTTTTATAGTATTCGTTGGTGCGTTCTGACGGCACATAACTTTCCTTATTGTTTTTCTGAAAACCTAAAAGTTCTCTGCAAATAATAGAGCCGTTGTCTTCTTTAAACTTTGCGGCAAGCTCCTGAACCGATTTATAAACATTTTTCTTTGTGGTATTGTCTTTAGAATTGTCATTACCCATTGCAAGACCTATCACCATAAACATACCTGTAACAGTACCGCAAACTTCTCTCATTCTGCCCATACCGCCGCCGAACGGTTCGGAAATTTTTAATGCTGTTTCTTTTTCAAGTCCAAAATCCTCGCAAAATGCAAGCAGAACCGCTTGAGAACAATTGTAACCGTTCATAAAATTTTGCTTTGCAATATCTCCCTTAGACATACAAATCATTCCTTTTCATTATAATGTAATTTTATTTTAACACCGACTTATAATAATGTCAAAATTTTCATACCTTGTCCGTTACGATTATAAAAAGTTTGGTCAACCCTTTCAAAAGTTGTGGGTGTGGGCAAAGCCAACGATACTGTCTGCTAACAAAATTTTTCTGTAGCCGAACAGCCTGCTGTTCGGCGGCTTGAACGAAACGGCAAAAAATTATTAATTGCGAACGCAAACAACCGTACAGTTTTTTACACTGTACGGCTGTTTGCAAGGGGTTTAGATAAGGAAATGGGTATGAGTGGAACGGATGCTTTCGCACCCTCTTGTTAGTAAATTTAAGCGGATTTATTATCGCTTGCGGTTTTTTTGGGAATTTTAATTGTGTATTCGATATAGTTAGGGTTTTCACTTTTAACTGCCTTAGCGTCAATGCCTGCAAGCCGCATAGTATCTACCGCTTTGTTGATGGTGTTTACAAAAATTCGCACATCTTTTATCACCGCTTTACTGCTTCCCATACTTTTAATATGCTTTGGGCAGTCATTCAAAACTTCGCCTACAAGATTGTCGGTTTGTTGAGTGTTAAGATTAAGAGCTATTACCTTGCTTAGGACTTCTCGCCTTTTGCCCTCGTCTTCTATTCGGAGTAATGCCCTGGCATGGCGCTCCGTAAGACCTGCCGAAATAATAAGCTCCTGTTCTTCGTATGTAAGCCTCAAAAGTCGGAGTTTGTTGGCTATGGTAGATTGAGTTTTGCCAAGCCTTTGAGCCGCCTCTTCCTGAGTAAGTCCGAATCTTCGTATAAGTCTTGAAATCCCGCGAGCTTCCTCGAACACGCCGAGGTCGCTGCGCTGTAGATTTTCAAGGAGAGCAAAGATCGCAGACTCTTTGTCAGAACACTTAACGATTATGCACGGCACTTTTTTAAGTCCTGCCATAACCGACGCACGAAGACGGCGTTCACCGGCAATCAGCTCATATTCACTTTGACTTGCCCTTCTGACAGTCAGCGGCTGCAAGATACCGTTTTCTGTTATGGACTGCGATAATGATGTAAGAGAGGCTTCGTCAAATTGTTTTCGAGGCTGAGCCTTGTTAGGTCGTATTCTTATTATTGGTATTTCAGTGATTTTGTTATCATTGTTAAATAAAAAAGTCAACCTTACCATCCCGTGTCTTTTAAGCATCAGGGGTTTGTCCCTGTGACATTATAATATCACATTACCAAAAAATGGTATGTCGAATTGTGTAGGCATAATTAATTTTGTTTTACAATATTGCGTTGATTTTACCGTTTTGTTGTCAAAGTATTTGGTTTTCTTTCTTATAATTAATAAATTTTTTTTAATCAGTGATTACCGATTATTTTTGTTGATATAATCGAGTATAAAATATTACAACACATTACTGTAAAAACCTACTGCTTTGCCCAGAATACGGACTTTGTTCATCTCATCTTTTTGATAATAAAGCGATTTGTAGGTCTTTTGCTCTGCTCTCGGAGCACTCAAAGACTTCATTCACAGGGCGGGTTACATAGCCGTTCTGCCTGTCGTTAAATGCTGTTGTTACTCTGATTTTCATTCTGTCACCACCTTTCGGATTTAGGGTATTAAAAAAGCACTCAATCCGATTGATTAAGTGCTAATCTCTGTATTAAATTCACGCATAACAAAACCGCCCACAAGGAGCGGTTAGTCTTCTTCCAAATAGTCAAACTCATTTGACATTGAACGCTTTTTCTCTTCTTCTGAAAGTTCATCATTGCCAATAGAGCTTAGTATCTTTTTTATTACCGAATCATCTTCATGGAATATTCTTTTCACTCCAAATCACTCCTGACTTTACTGATAATGATAACAATTCGGCTGACTAAAACAACCATTTGACCTGATAGAAATACCGCATTTTTTACAACCGTACTTTAATGATTTTGCGCCCTTATTATATGTGTAGTAAATTGGAGTTTTACATTCCGGGCAACTCAAATTTTTAATATCATCTTCTGTGCCATCAAACAATATGTCTTCAATTTGTTGCCAACTCATAGTTCCACCCCTTAATTTTAAAGTATCGTTCTATAACACGATTTATGTATCTATGTCTTTCGTCATCGTTTGATTTATATAACTCTTTGTATCGTTTTGAGTGTCTAGAGCAAATTGCTATTCTCGCTTCAAGTTCTTCATGCAATATTGAGTCTTCTAAAGACTCAGCACTACTATTATCTTGTTTGCCAATTTCAACTTTTACAACTTCTTTTACTGTGCCATCTGCAAACTCTCTAACAGTAGTTTTTCCATTAGACCTTATACGAGAGTTGTAAACAGGTTTTTCGGTAAAATTTATCCCTGACAAATCATCATGTATTAACTGGTCAATTCTCTCTTGGCTTGCAGAATATCTGCCGCTAAATCTTTCTTTACTTTCTTCTTTTAGTATATCACCTTTTGAAGATTTTGCAACATTTTCAGATGAATTACTTTCTGCGTTTTTAACCTTATCCGCCCTATCGTGCCACTCGTCTGCTCTTGCTTTAGCAAACTTCTTGTTATCCTCGCCAAGGCTGTATTTTGCCCTGCGGTCAAAGCGTTCGGCTTGCTTTTCTGCGTGCTGTTGCTGTACTTCAAGTCCTCTTTGGCGGTCAAGCTCTGCAAGCTCGTCATCGGAGAGAGGTCCGCCCAAATCGTCAAGTTCGGGGTAGTGGGTGCTTGTGCTGTCCTTACAGCGAGGGTGGAACAAACCGTTCTTGATTGCGGTTGAAAGCAGCGGATAATCACCGTCCGATTTTTTGCCGTTTGAATACACATCATCAATAAACACCTTGCCGATATATTTTGCACAATCAGGGCAGCCACCCTGCCTTGCCGCTTTGCCTGCGGTAGAAATTCAGCCGTATAAACCAACGGCAGGGTAAAATAAAAGCACCTATGCAATCAAATGCAAGGGTGCTTAACGCAGTAAATACGACCCTAACGGTGTTCCGCAGATTATACAGCCTTTTACAGCTCATTATTTAAGGCATACTCACGCAACGAACTTGTTTTATGCTGGTTACGATGTACTTTATGTGCAACATCAGCTTGGCCACAGCAGGCCCGAAACAACGATGAACATATATACACATTTTGTTCAACAAAAGAAAAAGACGGCTCTATACTAAATGTTGGGGTAAGGAAAGAGCCTACAAAATAAATTTAAAAA